>Ga0302321_100006030_pt1 | contig 10634 bp, 8 predicted proteins | sample Fen_T0_1_FD_202505 | JGI IMG/M metagenome (GOLD analysis project Ga0302321, IMG submission 202505) | Peat permafrost microbial communities from Stordalen Mire near Abisko, Sweden - Fen_T0_1 | ecosystem: Environmental > Terrestrial > Soil > Wetlands > Permafrost | place: Sweden: Abisko... | reverse complement strand
GCTCTAAAAACGCGAAACGTTATCAGGATGTAGAAGAGCTACAAAACGCTGGCATCAATGTCGTGACGACCCTCAATATCCAGCATCTGGAGAGTCTCAACGACGTAGTAGCCAGCATCACAGGGGTGCGTGTACGCGAGACCTTGCCCGACCGCATCCTGGATGATGCAGACGAGGTCGAGCTGGTCGATATCTCGCCCTATGCGCTACGCCAGCGTATGCGCCACGGCAATATCTATCCACCCGAGCGCATCGAAACAGCCTTACATAACTTTTTCCGCGAGGGCAACCTGACGGCTTTACGCGAGATGGCTCTGCGCCGCGTGGCCGAGAAGACCGAGCTGCAACTCCAGCAATATATGACCGAGCATGGTATCTCGAAGCTGTGGCCGGCCAGCCAGCGGGTCTTAGTGGGCTTCGACGCTCGTCCACATACACGTCAGGTCATCAGAGATGCATGGCGGCTCGCCCACGGCCTCCACGCTGACCTGATCGCCGTCTATATCCAGCCTCAAGGCTATCTGGGCTGGACGAGCCGCCTTGTGCGCTTCTTTAAGTTTGGCATGGACACAGCTAGCCATCAAGAGGAGGCGAAACGACAACTGGCAGCACATATCCAACTGGCCGAAGATCTAGGTGCCCAGGTCATTCGCACACAAAGCAACGATATTGCTCGCACGCTGGTCAAAATCGCGAAAGAGCATCAGGTCACGCAGATTGTGCTTGGTCAGCCGGCACGCAGCTGGTGGGAAGAGGCCCTGCGCGGCTCTATCGTCAACCGCCTGCTCCGCTTAAGTACAGAGATGGACATTCACATTGTCCCACGCGGCGAGGAGTAGTCGGCAACCGAGACAGCTTTTATAAGTATTGTTGGGGTGCAGCTAGAAATGTCCAACAGATCTTTTATACGCATGGATATAAATTATTACCACTTCTACAGGAAAATGCCTTAGCTTTCGCTCGACAGCCATTTCGTTGGCAGACGATTGCCGAGATACGACGTAAAGAGGAAGTGCGCATCTTCTCCGGGAATTATTATGCTGGCGCTGAGTTCTATGTTCCCTATCCCTGGGAGTGGTACTGTGCCGCTCCCATATCATACTTCGATGCTCTCTTGTCGCAGCAAGGAAACTGGCTTGTCAGTATTTACCTGGAGCCAACACGCCTGAGCACATTAGAAGAACATCTACTGAACGTTGTCACCTCTGCAAACACAAGAGATATGCTACAGGAAGGTGGAAGAGTCGGTGAAAAGATTGACGAGATCTACGGCCTTTTTGCCAGACGACTCGGCCATCCCTATCTGCTGCGCATTAGTCTGGTCAGTACCAACGAGCAGACGCTAAGCCAGGTGAGCCACTTTTTCCTGCACCATTGGCAACAAGCCGTCCCTGACCCGGTCTCACAATTTCCCCCCAGTCAATCCTATGAGCGTCAGGCGGCGGAACATAATCTCTTCAATCTGGCATGGAGGCCCTGGGGAAATATCCGCGATGACGAGCCGAAGAGCGCACGTCTACGTTATCTCACCGATAATAAAGGAGCCAGTATGGTCTTTCACCTCCCCTCGTCACGTGTAGAGAAGCTAAAAATGCTGATTGTCCTCGCCAATCCGCGCCAAAGCTCGCCTCTTCGGCTCCTACGAGAGCAAAAACTCATTGAGGAGGCGATCAGAAGTAGCCGCTATCGTGATAATATCGAGAAGCCGACTATTTTGTCTGCCGCAACTATCCACGAGCTCAGTCGAGCCTTGCTTGAAGATACATTTCACATTGTACATATTGCCGGACATGGGAATGGGCAGGGCTTGCTCATGTTGGAAGATGTCCTTGGGAACGCCGCACCTGTGCCTCAGTGGCCTCTGGCTAACCTATTCAAGCGCTATAAGACCACAATTCGCTTTGTGCTCCTCAACACCTGCAATGGGCTGACTCAAGGAGAACGCATCTCGTTTGGCATTCCCTACACCATTGCGATGGAAGGCGCTTTAGATGACGATGCCGCTCTGATGTTTGCCAAAGGCTTCTACGAAGCACTGGGGGCCGGTCATGAGATCGATGATGCCTACGAAGAAGGTTGTAGCCGGGTCAGCCTGACAGTCACAGCCAAACTCGCCTCATACATCTTCAAAGCCGATGAAGCATGAATGATGAGAAAATCCTACCAGTATACATAAAGCGTTCCCGCTAAGGCGATACCAATACGCATCAATCGAAAGATCGCTGCTTCGCAGAGATCTTTAAAACTGGCTCCACTGCAAGCAATAGAGCGCATCTTGCAAAAGTAGCCTCCTGCGATGCTACAATTAAAATAACCATATTTATCTATGTGAATATGGCAATATTGTCTATTAGAGAACAAGAGGCGCGACTATATGAAGATCCTCTTTTGCAAAGAGTACTTCTCGTCTGGCTTGCCCTGGGAAGGGCTGGCATCACTTTTACCCGATCATGAGATCACGAGTTGTAGGCGTGAGGAGATCGCAGCGCACCTGGACGGCGTGGATATCCTCGTTCCTACGATGGCGAGTGTGAGCCGTGATCTCATCCAACAAGGTCAATTCAGTCTGATCCATCAGTTTGGGGTTGGCCTTGAGAAGGTGGATATTGAGGCGGCGACCGCAGCTGGCATCTGGGTAGCACGGCTCCCGGCGGCGGGCACAGGGAACGCGGTTTCGGTAGCGGAGCATGCCATCTTGCTGATGCTTGCACTCTCGCGTCAGCTTGATAAGGCACGCGAAAATGTTGGAAGCGGCCAGTGGGGCCAGCCACCGGGGCTGGGATTGTTCGGGAAAACTGCCTGTATCGTCGGACTTGGGGATATCGGGACCGAGCTTGCCAAACGTCTCACAGCCTTTGGCATGCGTCTGATCGGCGTGCGCAACAATCCCGAGCGCGGTGCTCCAGCGGATACGCACATGCAGGCTGTCTATGGGGCTGATAAGCTACATGATGCGCTTAGCGAAGCTGACTATGTTGTTGTCTGTGTAAACTACGGCAAGCATAATCATCATCTGCTTGATAGTGCCGCAATCCAGTCTATGAAGCATGGGAGCTTCTTTGTGAATATCGCTCGTGGTGGATTAGTGGACCATGACACTCTGCTTTCTGCGCTTGAGAGTGGGCAGGTTGCGGGTGCAGGCCTCGATGTCTTCTGGCAAGAACCAGTTGATCCCACGCATCCCATTTTTCGGCAGAACGTGATTGCGACCCCACACATCGCAGGCATCACCGATCTTTTCTATCACAATGGTGGCCACTTCTTCGCAGAGAATATCGCCCGCTACGTTAGCGGTCGACCACTGCAAAACTCCGTCAACACCCCCGCCACGCCGCGCCACCCCCTACGCAGCTTATCAAGCAAACATTAAAGCATAGACACGCCGTTGTAACGATCATCTCAATGCAGAGATGATGCAGCACTATTCTTCAGCAGCAAAAAGATGAAAAATACCGCGGAAACCACAGACCTCTCTCCCAGTTTTAGTACAATCAGCGAAACTCCCCTCCATCAGGAGAACCCGGACTATCTTCATCAGTGATCTTCAGGAGAGCCCAGTTTTGCGTGAATACAGACAATGACGCGCCAATGCCTGCTCCAACAGCCATCAGAAACCAGCCCAGTGGAGATATACATGTTGCAATGGCTACCAGCAACCCAAAAGCCAGCGCTTTGAGCAATTTTTCGAGTAGATCGCCCTGCCCGAAGATTGCACCCGACGTGATCCACCACACAATCCACATCAGGAACAGAGCCAGGATCACGCTGAACAAACCGGCAAGTGCCCCTCGTACGACGGTCACGCGTCGAGGATGTACGATCATCAGCCACCAGAACAGGCTGCTAGAGAGAACCGTTGCCACCACGACCGACAGAGTGAGTTCTTTCAGGTTGGGAGCCACACTCCCCAGGAGCACCATAAATAGCGTACTGGCGACAGCCGCAAGCAAAGAATATATCCTCCGATTCTTCTCTTTTACAACTTCTTAAGCGTCCCCCAACTCCAGAGCGCCTGCGCCCATATAGTAACTTTTCCCACCGACGTAGACGGCTGTGATATCTTCGCCTTTGTACTCGATTGCTACCTGTAGAAAGCTGGGGCGCCCCAACTCGAAACCTTGCTCGCTGATAAACTCAACCCGGCCGGTAGCTGACTCGATCAGCTTGTGGCGCACAAGATATGAGCCAAAGGGGCCGTGTGCAGCACCTGTTGCCGGATCTTCAGCAATCCCCATTGCAGGCGCGAACATACGACAATGGGTTGCTGAACCTGCCACCTCAACCTCTTGCGTAAAGGCAAAGATATGCGGAGCCGCAAAGCCCTGTAGAACTTCTTCCCATACATCGCGCTGTAAGTGGATCGAGCGCATAGCCGCCAGATTTCTGACAGGCACAAAAAGAAAGGGTACGCCGCACGATACGACCTCAAGCGGCAACTCTTCGACAAGATCATCCTCATCCAGCGAAAGCATCTGCGCAATAGCAGCAGGATCATCAAAATGAGGCCCGAAAGTCGGTAATGGTTGACGCATGACAACCGATTGCAGCACGCCCTCCTGTGACTTCAGCGTTACCGGCACGAGTCCAACGCCTTCTTCAAAGATAATAGTTTTCTCAGTACCCAGTTCTGCCAGCATGTGCTCATGGGCAAGCACAAAGGCGGTTCCCACCGTTGGATGGCCAGCCATGGGCAGTTCAAGCGCGGGCGTGAAGATACGTATATAGAAGTCACTTTTTGCATTATGTGCCGGCAATACAAAGCTACTCTCGGAAAGGTTCATCTCTTTCGCAATCGCCTGCATCTCTTCGGTCGTGAGCCCGCGCGCGTCGGTAAAGACGGCCAGTTGGTTGCCTCCAAAGGCGCGATCAGTGAAGACATCCACCAGAACATAACTATATTTCCGCATTATCTCTCCAAATGCTATCTATGAGCGCATATCTATTACGATACGACCACGCACATGCCCTTCCAGAATCTCATCACTGAGTGTGATAAGTTTCTGGAAGGGCTCCACGCGCACGATCTTTTCCAGCTTTTCATGTGGCAGGATCTGTGCGATACGCTTCCATGCAGCCAACCTGCGCTCGGTGGGGCATGAGGCCGAATCGATGCCCAATAAATTGATGCCGCGCAGGATGAATGGCAGCACGGTTGTGGGCAAGGCCATACTACCAGCATTGCCGCAGGTTGCGACACTCGTCCCATACGCCATGGCACGCAAGACACTTGCCAGCGTTTCGCCGCCGACGGTATCTATCGCACCGGCCCAGCGCTCCGAGTCAAGCGGCCTTTTCGAGGGTGTTGCCAGCGCGGCACGGTCCAGAAAATCGCTGGCTCCCAGTTCTTTCAGATATTCGTGCAGTTCGCTACGCCCGGTACCCGCCACGACGTTATAGCCAAGCGTGGCTAAGAGCGCGACGGCGATACTACCTACGCCGCCGGCTGCACCTGTGACGAGCACCTCTCGCCCACCAGGACGCAGGCCGTGCTCTTCCAGCGCGTTGACGCACAGCATGGCGGTGAAGCCGGCGGTACCGATGCCCATGGCGTCCTGCAGGCTCAGGCCAGTAGGTAGGGGCACAAGCCACTCTGACTTGACACGTGCCAGTTGTGCGTATCCTCCCCAGTGACGTTCACCGACACCCCAACCGGTCAGGAGCACTTTATCTCCGGCTTTGAAGCGCTCTGACTGCGCTTCGACGACGGTTCCAGCCAGATCGATACCGGGCACACCGGGGAAGCTACGAATGATTTTACCCTGGTTGGTAATGGCCAGGGCATCTTTATAGTTTAAGCTTGAATAGGCAACTGAAACAAGCACATCTCCCTGCGGCAATGCGCTTACCGGTAATTCTCGAAAGACGGCCTGCACTCCATCTGCATGCTGCTCCACGACGAGCGCTCGGAAAGATTCTTGCACCATAGCCTTGCTCCCTGCCTTTCAAAATATTATTGAGAGTCTTCCCTTATTTTGTCACACGCACGCAGGTGGTTGCATACTCCTCTCGTAGAGATTTTGTCCGTATACAGCTTGCTTGATTTAGTATTAACAGAAGGATCAAAATATTTATTCTCTAAATACAGAGTGTAATATTACGTAATCCTATTCTGCAAAGAGATGATATTGACACGATTGAAAATGACACACTCACCTGCTACAAAGATATTTAGCGTATTCCCTTCCTTTCTTGTGAGATATGAATAGACTCATACGTATATTTATAGCATTAGAATTCTATCTTTGTTGGAAGTTTCGGCGAGACGTTGAGGCAATGTGGCTCAAGGCGAGGCGATACAGCGTAGCCCCTCGTTTACGTTGTATGGTTTATAGGCAGAGTGTCTATACTTGAATTGTCTGTATGTCTACGGCATATAATTGCAAAGATAGACGTTATCGAACATGCGTTTGATCATTTCTTTCTACTATTTTTGAACTGGTATTATCGTATCCATTGCCAGGAAGGGTTGACTCGCGCTCTCTATTGAGAAAGCTTTAGCGCCTTTTTTGTCCTCTGTGATATCGTTACACTACCATGGTGTGCACTCTCTTTATGAGAAAAGAAAGGAACTGGCTCCTATGCGAAAGTTTGGCAATCCGCGCCTACTCGTATCGTTGCTCGCCCTATTTACTGTTCTCCTCAGCGCTTGTGGTGGTAGCACTGGCAGTAGCACGACCCCTGCAGCTGGCACAACGCCTTCTGCATCAACGGCACCGGCCAAGGGTGTGGCGCTGGTGACAGACATTGGTGGCCTGAACGACCAGGGCTTTAACCAACTCTCAAACGCTGGCTATGAAGCGGCACGCAAAAAGTATAATTTTCCTCGCGCAGTCATCGAGACAAAGTCTGAAGGCGACTATATTAAGAATCTGACGCAGGCGACGCAAAGCGCCGATCTGATTATCGGGGTCGGTTTCTTGATGGCCACGGCTATCGACCAGGTTGCAAAAGCGCACCCTGACAAGAAGTACGCCTTGATCGATTCTTGCGCAAGCGATGCAAAGGGCAACTGCGAGAACTTGCCGAATGTTGCACCGCTCTTCTTTAAAGAAGAGCAGGCTGGCTGTCTCGTCGGTGCCGCCGCCGCACAGATGGAGTTAGACGGAAAGGCGAAAGTCACGAAGCTCCTTGGCAGCAATACCATTGGGGCTATTGGTGGTGTGAAGATTCCCCCTGTCGATCACTATATCGCTGGCTATCAGTTCTGTGCGAAAAAGGTCGATCCAAGCATCAAAGTTGTTGTGAACTACTCACAGAGTTTTGTGGATACGGCGAAATGTAAAGACATAGCAAACAGCCAGATTAACCAGTCGAAAGCAGACATTATTTTCCAGGTTGCCGGTGGCTGTGGCGTTGGCGCTCTACAGGCCGCCAATGAAAAGGGGGTCTACGGTATCGGAGTCGATAGCGATCAAGGTAAGATCAACACCAGTGTTATTACCAGCGCGGTCAAAAAAGTCGATGCAGCGGTTTCACAAACGATTGAATCGTTCGAGACCAATAAATTCACCAATACCCCTGCTCCCTTCGATCTGAAGAGCGATGGCGTTGGCTATGCACCTTTCAGCAGCGATGTCCCTGCAGATGCGAAAGCGATTGCAGACAAATATTCTGCTGATATTATCGCCGGCACACTAACTGTTCCTAATACGGTGCAATAGGAGGTCGCGTCGCGGCAATCCTTTGAGGTTGTCGGGGTGGCCCGCCTGAATGCTGGTTGACCTCCTCTCGCGTCGCGATCCCTGCGGGGCACGGCAATCCCTTGTGGTTGCCGTCCTCCGCCCACCTGTAGAGACGAGGGAGCACGACAGCGACCCCCTGGGGCCGCGACGCGCTATCTATCCTCGTTCACACACGTCAGGCTTATCAGAAAACCTGCACCGCTGCTAGCACCTACTATCTTGTGCCTATCCAAAGCTGATGTTATGATGATGAAAATAAATTTCTCTTTATCGATGTTCTATCCATTGCTCACGTTATGCGCAGGAGAACGCAACTATGGCAGTGCCAACCGTGCAACGCAGGACTGCGACACCTGCGTCCAAACTCTCACTTTTGCTTCAACAGCTTAACAGCTCGCTTGGTCGGCCGGTCATTGCCGTGGTCCTTGCCTTGCTGGTCGGTGGCATCATTATTATGGTTACCACGGCGGGCTCCATTCTCGATCGTATCTCGGCCACGCTGGCGGCATATCAATATCTCTTTCTGGGGTCCTTTGGCAACATGCAAAGTATCTCATATACGCTTGTCGTCGCAACTGCACTTATTTTCACGGGCCTTGCCGTCTCGACGGCCTATCGTGCCGGGCTTTTCAATATTGGGGCTGCAGGTCAGCTCACGGTTGGTGCGATTACAGCGGGTACGATTGGGCTGAGGTTTACAGAGTGGCCTGGCTGGCTGCTCATTCCGACGATGATTATTGCGAGTGCGCTGGCGGGCGCGCTCTATGGCGGGATCGTGGGTTTTCTGAAGGCGTGGCGTGGTGCACACGAGGTTGTTACCTGTATCATGCTGAACTGGATCGCCTTTTATGTCGCCGACGCCCTGGTAGATGGTCCGTTCAAAGCTCCAAATTTGTCGCAGCAGACGTTACCATTGCCTCCACAAGCGACGCTTCCATCGGTCTCCAATTTCTATAATCAGACCCTGGGCACATTTCTTCCACAGATCCCTACGCCAACGGTCTATACGGTCGATGTGAGCATCTTCCTCGCACTCCTGGCTCTGGTCATCTACTGGTTCATCACCGCACGTACGACGTTCGGCTATGAGCTGCGTGTTATCGGCCAAAACGTCAGGGCCGCGCGGTACGCGGGCATTCCGGTCAAACTCAATATTATCTATGCGATGGCGCTGGCGGGGGCTTTCGCGGGGCTGGCCGGTTCGTTGCGGCTGATGGGGCAGGCTCCAAATCAGTTGATTGCAACTTCTTTTGCTTTAGACTCGACGGGGTTTGATGCCATCGGCGTGGCTTTATTGGGCCGAACGACCGCGCCGGGCGTCTTGATCTCGGCTCTGCTCTTTGGTGGCCTGACACAGGCGGGTCCGAATATGCAGTTGTTTGCGCATATACCAGCGGACCTTATTTATATTATGCAGGCCCTGGTCCTCTTCAGCATCACCATTGAGTTTATGCCTTTGATACAGCGCTCAGGCTGGTTCAGCAGGAGTCGTAAAGAGCCTTTAGTGCCTAATATTATTGGCAAGACTGCTCCTGAGACCATTGATGATCCAGCAATCTCTATTGCTGAAATAGGCATAAACGGGCTGAATGATGGACCGGGTGGCGATAAGCCAGCAGCGACGCCCAGCAGACAGGAGGAATAGTAGTGTTTTTTCAAATACTTTTTCACGTCTTGACTTCAAGTGACCTGTGGCAGGCAACGCTCCAATTTGGCGCATTGCTCTTACTGCCTGCACTTGGTGGCGTTATTTCGGAGCGCAGCGGTGTTGTCAATATCGCCATGGAAGGCATGATGCTCACGGGGGCCTATGTGGGTGTGATGAGTGCACTCGCAACACACAATGTTCTGCTCGGTGTGCTTGGTGCTATCATCGCTGGCGGCTTGATGGCGCTTATTCATGCCATTGTCTCGATCAATTTTAAGGCAGATCAGACGGTAAGTGGTATTGCGATTAACATTGCAGCCCTGGGACTCACGAACTATCTCTTGACGATACAGACGCAGGGCCAGGGCGTTCCTTCGCTTAGTGGCGGCCTACGCCTCCCTTTGATCACCTGGGGACCGCTCGCGCAGATCCCTTTTCTAGGACCGGTTCTTTTTCAGCAGAATATCATCTTCTATGTGGCTATCTTGCTTGTCGTTGGTATGCACTTCTTGCTGTTCCGCACAAATATTGGCCTGCGTATCAGGGCGGTGGGCGAACAGCCACAGGCAGCTGATACGGCCGGTGTCAATGTGCGTCTGGTACGCTATCTGTGCGTTGTCAGCAGTGGCTTGCTCTCCGGCCTGGCCGGGGCATTTTTATCGCTGGGAATCGCTGGTATCTTCAATCCAAATATGACTGCGGGACGTGGCTTTATTGCGCTGGCCGCGATGATCTTCGGCAAGTATACTCCGTTTGGTACGGCGGGAGCCTGCATACTCTTTGGTCTGGGGGAAGCACTCAGCCCACGTCTGCAGGATACCGGCATCTCGGCCAACATTCTAAGCACCCTGCCATATGTCCTCACGCTCATTGCGCTCGTTGGATTGGTTGGACGCACGACCGCGCCAGCCGCTGATGGCATACCATACGAGCCTGCATCGGATTAGGATAGGAGAAGAATAGGTATGCAAGAGAGTACTGCTGTTACCGAGCAAAAAGAGAGCGCAGCGCCATTTGCGGTGGAGATGCGCAATATCTATAAGGCCTGGCCCGGTGTCGTGGCGAGTGATCATGTCAATCTGGCTGTACGCAAAGGCGAGATCCATGCGCTGGTCGGCGAGAACGGGGCTGGCAAGTCAACATTGATGAATATCCTCTATGGGCTGGTCCATCCAGATAGTGGGGAGATTCTTATCAATGGACAGGTCACGCAGATTCACGGGCCACGTAATGCCATTCGCCTGGGTATCGGGATGGTCCACCAGCATTTTATGCTTATTCCTCCCCTGACGGTGGCGGAAAAT
>Ga0302321_100006029_pt1 | contig 10635 bp, 6 predicted proteins | sample Fen_T0_1_FD_202505 | JGI IMG/M metagenome (GOLD analysis project Ga0302321, IMG submission 202505) | Peat permafrost microbial communities from Stordalen Mire near Abisko, Sweden - Fen_T0_1 | ecosystem: Environmental > Terrestrial > Soil > Wetlands > Permafrost | place: Sweden: Abisko... | reverse complement strand
CAATGCGAAACGCTTCGCATTGTCATCTGGTTCGTTCATTCTCAATCGCCCATTAAGTGCAACTCGTTGCTCTGTAGAAAGCAGCACAGGGTCATTTTAAAAGCCAGGTCATCATTTTTTCTGGAAAAAGTCAACCAACTTCATAGCTGGTATTTGTGGCTTCAAAGAAATTGACGAGTTGCAACACATCGTTTGCCGCCGCCATCCACTTCGCTGGATTACTCACATGATAGTGCGGGCCGAAACCCAGTTCCTCCAGGCGGCGGTCGGTCAGGTATCTGACATACTGGTTGATGTAGTCCGAGTTCAAGCCTAAAATGCCATGGGGTAACAGGTCGTTGTTGTACTGCTCTTCCATCTCTACGCCATCCAGAATCATCTGCTTGATCTCTGCGGCGAACTCTGGCGTCTGGAGATCCACGTTTTCCTCAAGGACGGTGAGAATCAAGTTGATACCAAACTTCAGGTGCAGACTTTCGTCACGCACAACCCAGTCCATGAGGCTGGCAAAGTTGCGCAGCAGATTACGTTGGCGGAAGCTGAGCGCAACCATAAAACCGCTGTAAAACCAGATCCCCTCTAAGATGATGTTATAGGCGATAAGGTTACGAACAAAGTCTCTCTTGCCTTCGGTTGTTGTAATATCCAGCGTCCGCTCTGTCATGCGCTTGATAAACTTCGTGCCAAACGCTTCCTTGCGTGCCATGCTCGGCACATCAGTGTGAGCGGCGTATGCCTGATCACGGTCGATGGGAAATGTTTCGAGCACATACTCAAAGCCCATACAGTGATTTGCCTCTTCCCACATCTGCTTGGCTAGATAGAGATGACATTCCGGTGCGTTGATGTAGGGATAGACGCCGAGCGCCAATGCTTTATTGACCAGCAGTTCGTTCGGATTGAAATAGCTCATCAAGAACGTCAGCGCGTGGCGTTCTTCTGCGCTCATCTTTTTCCAGTCGGACAAGTCCTGACCCAGTTGGATTTCGTTGGGAAACCAGGTATTTGCGACGGCTTGCTGGTACAGGTCATAGGCCCACTGGTACTTGATTGGTTTTAACAAGAGTCCGTCCTGGATGCCGGTGCCTAAGATGCTCATACTATGCTATTCCTTGTCATTATCTGTTTGCCAGTGTTACTGGCAATTTTCGCAAAGCAAGCGCTCCATGGGATCAACTGGGCAGGCGGCAAGCACGTTTTGCTCTTGCCTGACGGTTCCCTCGCCAGGGGCAACCTGCTGCCTTTTGAGCATCTTCTCCTCAACGGCCTTGCTGATGAGCGCGAGGCGAGCGTGGATCTCCTCCTGAGTGGGCTGGTTTATTTCCGTCATCTTTTTTCTCCTTTTATTTGATTGTGCGGGTAAAGCCAAAGCCGGTCTTTGTTGGTCCAAGGCTCGTCGCTTTATTGACTTTTACAGTGCTCTGTTCGGCGGTATGCCGTGGTTTCACATGCAGATAGTACGTCGTCTTCAACCCCTTCTTCCAGGCGGTGCTGTAGATCGCTACCATGTCATCAATGTCGCGGGTTTCCAGATACATATTGCGGCTGATTGCCTGGTCTACCCATTTTTGTGCTCTCGCCGCGACTTCAATGAAGGCGTATGGGCTAAGTTGGAAGCTCGTTTTATAGACCTCTTTGAGGTGTTGTGGAATGGCTGCAATTTCTGTCAGATCGCCTTGCAAGCGCAAGATATCCTCTTTTACATCATTCCACAGGCCAAGCGATTTCAGATCATGCACGAGGTTTGCATTGATTTCCAGAAACTTGCCATTGAGTGTGGTACGGCTAAATATCTGGCTGAATTGTGGGTCGAGGCTCGGCGTCGTGCCAACCACATGCGCGATGTTGGCGGTTGGCGCAATGGCCATGAGCGTTGCATTCCGCATGCCCCGCTTGACTTTGGCACGCAGTTGTTCCCAGTCAAGCGTCCGTGTGTGGGCAATGTCTATCGGTACCTGGCGGGAAGCTTCGGCGAGAGCAAGTGTATCAACGGGCAAGAGGCCCTTGCTCCAGCCAGACCCTTGAAAGTTGGGATAACTGCCACGCTCTTCAGCCAGGGTGGCGCTTGCGCCAATGGCATGAAAGCTGATAAACTCGGTCAGCTGGTCGATGAGCGCGTATGCTTGTTCACTTTCGTAACTGTAGCCAAGTTTTTCGATCACGTCGGTAAAGCCCATGATCCCCAGGCCTAACGCACGGTTCTGCTGGTTGGCATGCATTGCTTCTGGGATAGGTGTCCTGGTAATATCCACCAGATTATCGAGCTGGCGGATCGCCGAGTGGATGCTGCTGGTCAGGCGATCCCAATCCCAGGTGTTGTCTGCGCACAAATGGGCTGAGAGATTGATGCTGACCAGATTGCAGACGGCAATATTCTCGGCATCCTGCGGCAATGTAATTTCTGTACACAGGTTGCTGAGGTGGATCGTCCCCGTATTATTGTTGAGTGCACGCACATTGATCGTGTCTTTCCAGGTCAGCCAGGGATGGGAGGTCGCCTGAAGGACCATCAGGATCTGGCGGAATTGTTCTCGCGCCTTTATCTTCGCAAACTCACGCAGCGTCCCAGCGTCTGCTTGTGTGCAGTATTCTGCGTAGCGTTGACTAAATGCAGAGCCGTAGAGTTCGCACAGGTCAGGTGTTTCAGCCGGATCGAACAGGTACCAGTCCTGATCATTTTCGACGCGCTTCATAAACTCATCGCTGATGAAGACAGCCGTGTTCGCGGTGCGGGTGCGCAAGTAGGGGTCGCCAGAATTTTGTTTAAGGTCGAGGAACTGCGGAAAATTGATGTGCCAGTTCTCCATATAGAGGGCGGCAGCTCCGGCCTTTTTGCCTTTGCGGCTCACGGCGCGCAAGGCGGCATCGACAACATGCATAAAGGGAATAGGGCCAGTAGAAACCGTGTTGGTACTTTTGACCGGTGAGCCCTCAGCGCGTAATTTCGTCATACCGATGCCAATGCCGCCCGTGCCTTTGCTCATCCACATCACATCGCGAATACCTTTGGCAATAGACTCCATATCATCCTGAATCTCCATCAGGAAACAGTTGGATAGCTGGGGGAATGAAGTACCAGCATTAATGCGGGTGGAACCGCCCGGTGAGTATTCCAATCTACTCATATGGTCGTAGAAGTTAAGCGCAGCCTCGGTGGGGTCGGACTCGTTGTAGCTCAAGCCCATAGCAATACGCATCACACTCATTTGCGGCGTTTCCATCGCTTCACCATCACCGCGACGCAGGGCGTAGCGATTCTTACTGGTGATGACCCCAAGACGCTCTATATGAAACAGCCTGTCGTTCATCCGTTCGTCAAGCAGACCTGCTTCGATGCCAGTTTCCAGATAGGCAGCAAAGTGGTCCGCATGGAGCCGCTGCAAATCTTCATCCGTTTCATACTCACCCAAGATGTTTTTGTAGATGGTCTTCAGCAACAGACGTGCAGCGAGAGTGCCAAAGTCCGGGTCATCTTTGACGTTCTGCAAAGCCGTCTGGATAAGCAGTTCGTCCAGTTGCTGCGTCGTGATGCCATCGAACAGCGTCAGTTGTACCTCGGTGGCGATCTGCACCACTTTCGTAACCTGGTCGTCAAGGCCACGACTGGCTTTTTCCAATGCTTTGTAGATGTTGTTCACATCATATGGCTCTCGCGAGCCGTCGCGCTTTACGACAGTAAGTTGCATTCCACATTCCTTCATCCGTTTTTTGGCAACAACAAATATACCCTTGCCATTACTGGAAGGCTCTTTTTGGCAAAAAAAAACACCTTCGAGAGGAGGGAGGAGTCTCTGATTCTGGACATATCAGCACCATGCTCCTTGCTCGAAGAATAAGAAAGATAATAGGCAGTCTGGCTTAACCTCTTTGGACATGAGCGTTGCGGCTCGCCCAGAGGTATCACAGTTACGGCATAGCGTGGATTCGCACCACATTTCCCTATCCGAACCTTGCAGTTGTCCAGGTTCTGAAGCCTGGTATCCCCTGGCGCTCTAGTATTGAGCTTCCAACACTATATGTAGCGCTTGGATCTATATTACTACAAGATGTAGTAGTCTGTCAAGAAGAAGAGCATGTTCACCCAGGGCTTTTTGCTCGTCCCGAAGCTTCCGAAAGAGTGAAAAGCGGTGCGCAATGCTGTTTGGAGCTCAGAAATATAACAAATTGCTTAAGGCTGCTCGTGTGAGATGATAACACCTGGGACACTGTTTCTCTTCGACGCGATGCTCGGTGACCCAAAGCCGCTTGTCTGGTAGGTCGATCACCTGACGCCACTCTGAGAGATCCGCTGGTTGCAGACGCAGATCGTAGTGGCAACGTTCATAGCACAGGATGAAGAAACACTTCGTCGGGGTTTTCTCTCTGCCGCAGGTGATGTCCCCGATGGCCCTCTTGCTCCTGCTTCTGTGCGTTATTTCCAAGATAGATCCACCAGTAGCTTCAGCGTTGCGTGAAAGAAGGAGGGATGGGAGAATGCGCTCGCCGCTCCTATCCCCAAGTCGGCATCCAACGAAAGGTGTGCTAGTATGCTCATGCAGAAAACATTATAACAGATGAGAAGATAGACATACATGAAATACTTTTAATATTTCGGTGTATAGCAGCGTGGGAATACACAAGCATGGATGACAATATTTTCATGCACGTTATATGCAATCTCTGCCCTTATTAAAACACACCATGCTAGTTATGAAAGAGGATGAAAATGGGGTCACATTGAGCCATCGCATCAGAACTATATGGATAATCGGCATCGACATACCTCATATCCATCAAATGCTGATCCAGGAACATCTGCTGCCTGCATAGCAGTTACCCAAGTGGCTTTTTTGCCATGGCTGATCCGCTACGCGGATACTGTGCCGGGCATGGCTTTACTTGTTCCCATACAAGAAGGCGACGCCCATCGTTAAGTCCAGGTAAATCGACAGGCCGATCAACTCTCAACACCACACCAACTTGTGCCGCTACACGCCTCCCTTGCATCAATTCTTCGGTGAGATCGCCTTTCTTGGGGAGTATGATACATCCGCCAACACGGCAGTAGGGGGCACAATATTCGAGGAGGGACGAGAGGGACGCGACAGCACGCGCAGTGACAACATCAAATACACCACGATATTGCTGTTTATGTGCGACTTCCTCGGCGCGGCCATGGACTACTTCAATCTCTTCGAGCCGCAATATATCTATCACATGTTGCAAGAAGAGCGTCTTTTTGCCTGTAGCCTCCATAAGCGTGACATGCCACTGTGGTCGCGCAATCTTCAGTGGAAGCCCGGGAAAGCCCGCGCCCGATCCGATATCAAGGAGCCGGGCGTGTGGCTTATCATACACTTGCAGCAAAGACAAAGAATCGAGGAAGTGCTTTACTAGCACTTCCTCTGGATCTTTGATCGCTGTCAAGTTGAAGCGCGTGTTCCACTCTAACAGTTCTTGCCGGTACAGCAATAAATCTCGGTAGAGAGTGGTATCGGGGTTTTCTTCCCCCTGGTGTCCCTCTTCACCTTGCGTAGTTAAACGCAGTTGAGACAAACCATCTGCGAACGCACGCGATACATCTTCAGGCATCTATGATACAATTTTCCGTTTACTATTTAGATAGTCAACCAGTAAGTACTCGCCCAGATTATCTTTGTCCGCATAAAAAGTACGGCCATGATTGATCTGTGCCATCTGGTTTACAAACGCGACCATCCAATTATCGTCGTACAGCATAAACGTGTTAATGGTAATCCCTTCACGCGTGCAACGCTGTACCTCTAAAAGTGTTTGCTGTTCAGCAAAAGGACTTGGATACGCAAATTGCCATCCCCCCAATCCTTCTTCATACCAGACGGTAGGGCCTCCATCTGTGATCATAATAATCTGCTTATTGACGCCTCGTTGCTTGGCTAGCAGTTGTCGTGCGAGCATGAGCCCATGCGCCATATTGGTGCCACGCTCGTTGTCGGCCTGGCTCAATTCGAGCAATTCGTTCGGCTTATATTCGCGTGCGATAAACGAAAATCCTATGATGGATAAGTTATCACGTGGAAACTGCGAGCGAATCAGGCTCTCCAGGGCTACGGCGACCTTCTTCGCCGACTGCTGACAACCATTATAGATCATACTCAAGCTAATATCGATCATTAAGACGGTCGATGACTGCGTTGTGAACTCAGTACGATATACTTCAAAATCTTCTTTGGTCAGGTTGACCGGTGTCCCCGTTCCTCGTCGATGCACGGCATTCATCAACGTCTTTTCCAGGTCGAGCAAGAATGGGTCTCCAAATTGGTAGGGCTTGCTTTCATCGGTACGCTCACCACCCATGCCTCGAAACGGACTCACATGGCGACCAAAACCGTCTCTCTTCATTTTGTTAAAGATGTCCTGGAGCGCCTTCTGACCGATCTTACGCATGCCACGTGCCGTTAGCTCCCATTTTTTGCCCTTTTTCTGGATGTATCCAGCATCTTCCAGGGTCTTTATGAGATCTTTGAGCTGTTCAACTGACTGGTATTCCTCATCTCCAAGCAGCTCTTTTACCTTCTGGCTATCAATTGCCTCAAGGTTATCCAGCCGTCGTGCTTCCTGCAGCTGCTCCTCCAGGCCCTCCATCTGCTGCATACGACCCATCATACGCATCGCTTCATTGAGTGGAAGCGATTCTTCTCCACGAAAGGGGAAGCGGGTGCGCGTCTGTTCCATAGGAGCTACAGCTTCAAGGTTTTGCGCGAGTTCCATCATATCAACACGAATGCGGTCATCCCCCATGAGCTGCTCCATGAGGCTTTGGAGCTCTTGCCTCTGCTCAGGTGACAGGTTATCCATGATACCCTGCATTGCCGCCATCTGCTGCTGCATCTGCTCAATCAGGTCATCTAATGAGTTTACCCCCGGGAAGTACTCTCCATGCTTTTGCATAAACGCATCAAAATCTGGCTCGATGCCTTCTTGTCGCTCTCGCAGCATCTTGTTGAGGTCCCGAATCATTTCGCGCATCTTGGCGATATCTTCGGGCGTCATATTTTGCAGAGATTGTTGCATACCCTGGAAAAACTGCTGCATCATCTGCTGCTGCAAACTGCTCATTAGTTCGTTAAATTTCTCACGCGCCTGATCATCCATGAAATCATATTCTGAAAGACTTTTGACCTGACCGGGGATATCTTCGGGTAAGTTATCGAGATAATCTTGCTTACGCTTTGCGATCATCTCTAGCATCTTCTTCTTTTGCTCAGGAGAGAGATCACCATTCTCCTGTTCTGAAGGCTGCCCGGACTGTCCCTGCTGACCCATTTGCGGCTGCTGACGCTGATCACCAGGTTGCTCTCCGTCTTGCCCTTGCTCGCCAGGCTGGCCTGATTGCTCTGGTTGTCCTTCGGCTGGAGCGTCCAGTCGCTTTTGAATACCTTCACGCTCCAACTTTTTGATCTCTTCAAGCTTTTCTTTCAAGTCATCCATCACACCGGATGCCATGTTATAGCGATTAAGCTGCTCTTTACGCGTGTTACGCATCCGCTCCAGCATATCACGCAATCCCATGGTGCGCTGACCGTCTTCGCCACGGATACCTTCCTGCATCAGGCGTTTAAGCGCCTGCTGCAGGTTCCCATCTTCTAGATAATCATCAGAAAGAGCATTCAGAATGTCGTCAGCATCGAGACCCTCGATGTTCTGCGTCCCATCCCAGCGTGAATACCCATAACGATTCTTATAAAAGCGTTTGAACATGTCGCCTGTTCCTTATGGCTAGCATAATATGGCACCTAGCGCCGATAGCGCGTCTTACCAGCTACTTCATCCTTATTGAGACGCCTATTGAGGTGGAGACCTTCTAGTATGAATTCAATCGCCGACGCAATTGTTGCTGGATTTCCGCGCGCGCTCAGCTTGTCAATCGCTTTGCTTAAACCCCCAACTTTTGATAATTGCGTGACATATTCCATCGAGGACATATCATTGCCAACCTGAACATTCAATCCTCGCTCAAATCCAGCGACGAGTTGCTCAAATTCACGTGGCTCAAAATATTCACCAAAGACGCTGAGAACAGCGGAATTGATAAGCTTTTGAACGATGCGCTCCTCTTTGACTTCCCCGACTGCATCCAATTCGATCTTGCCAGAAGTTGAGGCGATAATGGCCTGTAGATCACTTATACGTGGCGCGGTCTGCCGCTCTTTGAGCCGTAAGGCGCGACGGCTGGCGTTACTCAATACATTTTCGTAGTTAGAGACCGTCACACGCACACTCACACCCGAGCGCTGACTGATATCATTGCTATGACGGGCCTTGTGGGTGATCTCAGCAATAACCTCTTTCATAAACTGTGGAACGGCAACTTCCATTCCATCAGTCGCAAAATGATTGCTCTCAGCCTCCATGATGTTGATTTCATGCTCTAATGTCAGTGGATAGTGCGTTCGGATCTCAGAGCCCACACGGTCTTTCAATGGAGTAATAATACGACCACGATTGGTGTAATCTTCTGGGTTCGCACTGGCAACGACATAGACATCAAGTGGCAGGCGGATCTTGTAGCCGCGAATCTGTACGTCCCGCTCTTCCATGATATTCAGTAGACCTACCTGGATGCGCTCGGCGAGGTCAGGAAGCTCGTTAATACAAAAGATACCTCGATTCGTACGAGGTATCATCCCATAGTGAATCGTTAATTCGTCCGAGAGATAACGTCCCTCCGCTACACGTACCGGGTCCACTTCTCCTACAAGATCGGAAATGGTGATATCCGGGGTCGCCAGTTTCTCCCCATAACGACGATCACGCGCGATCCATTCAATCTCTGTCTGATCACCAAACTCCGCGACTTTATCTCGACCTGACTTGCTGATGGGGTCAAACGGATTGTCGTTGATCTCGCTGCCAGCTATAATTGGCACATATTCATCCAGTAAGTTGACCAGGCTCCTCGCGATACGCGTTTTCGCCTGTCCACGCTCGCCAAGGAAGATGATGTCCTGCCCGGAGAGAATGGCATTCTCAATCTGAGGTATGACCGTGTCTTCATACCCAACGATCCCTGGGAACAGTTCTTCCCCTTCCCGAATCTTGCGGATAAGATTTTGCCGCATCTCTTCTTTCACAGAAAGCACTTTATATCCACTTTCACGCAACTCTTGCAGAGTACGTGGTTGAGTAGTAATGGCCATTCAGTTTTGTGCTACCTTTCTTGGGGATTGGCTCGTGTGATGCATGTCTGGGATTGAGGGCAAGTAACCGATCCTGCATGATCCTACGGTACCAAATATATGTGGAACCTTACTTGATTCTACAGCCTGGAACAGGAAAACGCAAGTGCAAGGAGAGGCAATGCGCCACTATGTATCACATTGATACGTGCTTCCACTTCTCACGCGCATTTTCCTCCTTAATTGATTCATCTTCATAACTTCCTGGAATGAAATGGCATATTATGGCGTTCTGCTCAGCAAGTGTTGAGGCACACTCGTCACAACAATGCCTGGTCGGAACAGTAACGCGGCCTTCAACTGCAATGCGGTCTGGTTATGCAAAAAATGTTCCCACCAATGAAATACAATGAATTCTGGCAGTAAAACTGTTAAGGTGTAATCAGGATACAGTTCGTGAATTGTGTCTATATACGCCAACAAGGGGTGCCCCAGCGAGCGATATGGCGATTCAATCACGATGAGCTCTGTCTTTTCATCCGCACCAATATTTGGCCGCCAACGTTTCCAATCCTCTCTTACATTTTTCTCGTCCGCTTCGTCAACCGCTACATGGACCGCAATGACATTATCCGAAATAGAGCGGGCATATGATAGGCTCTGTATAGAGACGCGATCCATTCCTGCTATAGGTACAATGAAGAGATGCTTGATATCCGCAGGCTTCGACGGAATATTCGTCGTTCTCTCCTGCTCGACATTCTTATAATGTGCATGGATACCCATGAACATCAATACCAGCAGGGGTATCAAAACAACCACAATCCATGCACCCGATTGGAATTTGGTGACTGCAATTACGATAGCGACCAGCGCCGTTGTGAGCGCACCTGTACCATTGATAATTGCACTACGTAGCCAACTCCGTTGCTCAGCACGCAGACGCCACCAGTGACGTACCATACCGCTTTGCGAAAGCGTAAAGGACATAAACACACCAACAGCATAGAGATCAATCAGGTGGTTTGTATCACCATTAAAGATAAGCAGCAATGCACTCGCCAGCACGGCCAGAAATACAATACCGATCGTAAAGGCTAGACGATCGCCACGAAATGCAAATTGATGCGGCAGATAGTTATCACGCGCCAGCAAAGACGCCAGTCGTGGAAAGTCCGCATAGCTTGTGTTCGCCGCCAACGTCAAAATCAGCAGGATCGCTACCTGAATCACTGGAAACATGAATGAGAGTGGGCCTTGAAAAACTCGCTGCGCGATCTGTGCAATAACCGTCTGGTTGCCGCTAGGATCGGGCGCAATGCCATAAGTAAGAGTCAGTAACATCATACCAATAAATAGGGTGCCTAGAATCCCGGCCATCCATGCTAATGTCATACGAGCATTCTTGGCCTCGGGCTTCTTAAACGCTGGTACTCCATTTGATATCGCCTCAACCCCTGTCATCGCTGAACACCCCGATGCAAATGCTCTTAAGATA
>Ga0302321_100006027_pt1 | contig 10636 bp, 6 predicted proteins | sample Fen_T0_1_FD_202505 | JGI IMG/M metagenome (GOLD analysis project Ga0302321, IMG submission 202505) | Peat permafrost microbial communities from Stordalen Mire near Abisko, Sweden - Fen_T0_1 | ecosystem: Environmental > Terrestrial > Soil > Wetlands > Permafrost | place: Sweden: Abisko... | reverse complement strand
ATCCGGGTGATGCCGTTTTCGCCGTTCTCGAAGATCGGCATTATCACTGCTTCGTTGATGGCGTCCCAGGTGTCGATCACGCCGCGGAAATCGGTGACCTCACGCACGATCCGGGCCTTCTGGGCCGCCAGAATGTCGGCGTTGGAGAGCGGCAGCAGCCAGTCCGGCTGGACGGTGTGCCAGCACAGTGGATGGCCCTTGATGGCCACGCCCTTCTGGGCGAACCATTTCGCCGCGGCCAGGACGCGCTTTGTGTCGGGCTTGCCCCGCTCCGGCTCGAATCGGCCCCAGTAGAACGGCAGCGTGGCGAAGTTGAAGAGCGCCAGCCACTCGCTGGCGTGCAACTCGGCCTTCTCCAATTCGGCGCCGGTCAGTTCGCCGGCGGCCAAAGGAATGAACTCGAAGCCAATGGATCCGAACAGGAACTTGTGGTTCTTCTGAGCGACGACGACCTGGCGGTCCGCAACGGGCACTCCACCGGAAGTGACGGTCACCGTTGCGTCCGCGGTTCGGTTCTGCTTGATCAGGTCGTCGAGAGCCATCCGAATGCTTCCTCCAGTACGCCGGCGAACGGCCAGGGAAGACCCGGCGCTTACCGCACGCTCCGAACATCCTCGACGGCAGAGGGTGGTGGGCGATACTGGACTCGAACCAGTGACCTCACGGATGTGAACCGTGCGCTCTAACCAACTGAGCTAATCGCCCAAGCTCGAACGGTGCTTCTACTGCGTCTCTACTGTCTCTGAAGTCTACCTGATGCCATGAACGGGCGGTGTCTCGGGCGATCGGCGCCCGTCCCCTACTTGATCGTGATAGAGCCGCTCTTTAGCGGCCCCGGATCCGTGTAGTAGACCCGGACGCCGTTGTTGTCGTAGACGAAGAGGCCCAACGTATCGGGCCGGCCATCGACCAGAGAGACGCTGTAGTTGTAGCCGGCCTTGCCGTTGACCGTGCATTTGCCGTGGATGAGCGCTGTCCCGTTGACCGCGATGAAGTAGTCGGCGCTATTTGCCGTGATGCTGATCCCGGTCGCCGAGTACGCCAGGCTCGCCGTCGGTGTCGTGGCGTTCCTGGCGTAGCTTGCACTGATCGAGAAACCCGCCGTACTGGCCACGCCGCAGGCCTTGGTCAGCAGGCAGGCCCCCTTGGGCGAGTTCGCGGACCCCGAGGCCGTCAGCGTCCTGGCCGGGTCGTAGACGGCCACGGCAAAGTTGGTCAGGGTGGGGTTGTCCGAGATCTGGACGTAGGCGCCGTAGCTTCCGGCGCGGGCGTAAGTGTGGCTGGCACTCACGGTCCGCACTCCGACGGCCACCGGAACGTTGGTCTGGAACCCGTCGCCCCAATCCCAGACGACGGAGTGAGTCTCCGCGAAGCCCGGATCGGTGAAGGTGATCGAAGTGGCTACGGAGGTGCCGAGCTTCGAGGTCGAAGGCGCGGTCAGCTTGGTGATCGTCGGCAGGACGTCCTTGACGGTGACCGCCTTGGAGGCAGTTCCCGTATACCCGGCCGAACTCTTGACGGCGATGGTGATGGTCCTGGAGCTGGAGTCTCCGTAGGCGTGGTTCGGACCCTTGCAGGTCGTGGCGGTGACGACGCCGGCCAGATCGCCCGAGCCGTCGCCGTAGTTGACCTTGCAGGTGTGTGTCTGCAGCGGAGCCGCCGGCGTGAAGGTCGCCGAGGCGGCAAACGCCGTACCTTCGACGATCGAGGCGGGTGTCGAGATCGGCCCGACGACCGGGCCGAGGCTGGCGACGGCTATCGACTTCGACCCCGAGGCGGACGACCCAATCTCGGACGTGACCTTGACGGTGATCTGGAAGGTTCCCGGTGTCGCGTAGACGTGAGCGGGGCCCTGGCAGGTCGTACCGGTCACGGTCGCGGCAATCGGGCCGGTCCCATCACCGTAGTCGATGGTGCACGTGTCGGCCGGATCCAGTCCGGTGGAGACGAACGGCGCCGACGCGGTCACCGACGAACCCTGGATGACCGAGTCCGGCGCGGAGACCGCCCCGACGCTCGGCCATGGGTTGTAAATGTCGATCGAGACCGAGTACGTGCCGACACCACCGCTCGAGTCGGTGACCGTTGCAAGGAAGGTGTAGTGACCCTTGGTGGCGTAGGTGTGGATCGGCCCCGTGCACCTGTCGGCGGCGATCACACCGGGGTGGACACCGGTGCCGTCGCCGTAGTCGATCGTGCAGGTGTATGTCTCTGGTGGATTGCCCGGCGCGGCGCCCGGATCAGAGAAGGTGACGTACGCAGATTGGGCGACCCCGCTCTGGCCGAAGAGAACGCCGCCGTAGAAGTTGATGACCGGCGCGACGTTCAGGAGTGTGATGTCGGTCTCTGCCCAACCGGAGCCGCCGTTGCTGTCGTCTACGTAGACCACCACCGTGTATGGGCCGAGCCCCGGGAAGACGTGGGCCGGTCCATGGCACTGATTGCCGACGACCGTGCCCAGCTGCGCCCCGGTGCTGTCACCGTAGTAGACGTAGCAGGTGTAGGTCTCCGGGGTCGTTCCATAGCCCGGGTCGGTGAATGTGGCGACGAGGGAGACAGGCGTGCCCTGGGCGGTAGGTCCGGGGTCGAAAGCGAGGGTCGTGATCATCGGCGCGACGTTGGCGAGATAGATCGATTCCGTGCCCATTCCGACGCCGCCGTTCGAGTCGGTGATCATTGCGGTCACGGTGTGATAACCGTTCTGGGCGTAGGCATAGACCGGACCGGTGCAAGTAGTTCCGGCGAGCGATCCGAGTTGAGGGCCGGCACCGTCGCCGTAATCGACCGTACACGTGTAGGTCTCGTTCGTCACGACCGCCCCGCGGTCGGAGAACTCAACCCTGGCGGTGATAGGAACGCCCACCTCGAATGTGAGCGGCACGCTGATCGAGTCGACCGTCGGCGGGTCGTTCGTCACGGTCACGCTGACCGTTGCCGAGCCGACGGCACCGCGGCCGTCCACTATCGAGACGGTCGCCGTGTATGGGCCCAAACCCGAGTACAGATGTGCCGGGCCGAAGCACTGGTAGCCGGAAACTGATCCCGTCACCGCGCCGGAGCCGTCGCCGTAGTCGACATGGCAAGTGACGGTCCCCGCGGGGGTTCCTGCCGGACCAGCAGTGAAGGTCGCCACGATCTCAACCGGGCTGCCCTCAATGGCCGGGCTGGGCGTGAAGTGAGCCTCAGTGATTGCCGGGGGCGGCGCGCTTCCGACAACGACGGTGGCCTGGGCGCTGCCGTAGGCGCCGTATGAGTCCCAGACTCCGAACAGGATCGTATAGGTGCCGGCGGTCGCATACGCGTGGCTCGGGGCCGTGCAGGTCGAGCCGGCGATCGTCGCCTCCGCCCACATCCCGTCGCCGTAAGCGACCGCACACCGCGTCGGATTGGTCGCGGTGAAGCTCGTCGTCGCAACGAAGGTTTGCCCTGCTACGAGCGGACCCGGCACTACGATCGGCCCAACCTGTGGCGCGCCGCTCTGGACGGAGACCGTCAGTGAGCTGGAGCCCGACCCGCCGTTCGAGTCGGTGACCGTTGCGCGGATCGTGAACGTGCCGGCGTTCGCGTATGTATGGATCGCCCCGCACTGTCCCTGGCCGGCGGTGGGGTTCGAGACCGGCGCGGACCCGTCGCCGAAGTCCACGGTGCAGGTGTAGGTCTCGGTGATGGGCGTCGTGCTGAGGCCCGGGTCCGTGTACGTCGCCTTCGCACCGATGACATGGCCCACGATGGGCTGGCCGCCGATCGTGTCGCCGACCAGCGAAATCGCACCGACTACGGGCGGGCTATTGACGGTCGAGACCTGAATGTTCGCCGAGGACATGAGACCGAAACGGTCCGTCACGGTGACCTGGGCCCCCTGGTTCCCCCAGCCCGGGTTCCAGGGCACCACGATGGCGGAAGGTGTCTGGAGCGTCAGGGTGAGCTGGCCGCCGTCGCTGCGGCGAATCATGACCTGCCAGGGTCCCGCGCTGGCATCCGTGAATGTCCCCATCGTGAGGTTGACCGCGGGGCCCTCAGGCACGCTCAGCGTCGCCGGAGCGGTGAGGACCGGGGCCACGTCCTGCACGAGGACCGAGGCCGTGGCCGAGCCGGTGCGACCCTGCGCGTCGGTGACGGTGGCTCTGTCCGTGTAGATGGTTGCCGCGCTGGTGGCTGCGTAGGTATGAACGAAGCTCAACAACGCCGTCGTTGAGCCGGACCACGTCTGGTTCTGCGACGTCCCGTCGCCGAATTCCAAGTGGATCGAATACGGCGCGGTGCTGGACGGCGGGTAAGGGTCGTAGAAGATGACCCACACCGTCGTCGGGACACCCTCGAGGCCGAAACCATCATCAGGCACGGTGACCATCATGTCCCCGGCCACAGTGACGTTGAAGTGGGCGTCGCCGGAGGCGCCGGCCGCGTTGGTCACGACGAGGTGGGCCTGGTGCGCTCCGGGATCGTATCGGTGCGGCGCGGTCGGCAGTACCTGACTGGCCGTCGTACCGCTGCTGGAGGTGCCGTCTTCCCAATCGACTCGCCAGCTCCAGGGTCCGGCCGCAGCGCCGCCCGGATCGGCAAACGAACCGAGCGAATAGGGGTACATGCCTCCGGCATACATGGCGGCCATCTGGCTGGTCACGGTCTGGTCGGGCGGGGCGGTCACGCTCGGTCCGGCCGGCGCCGCAACGGTGATCGTGGTCGACGCCGACGAGGACATCGCGCCGGAGTCCTGCACGGTGACAGTCAGAGTCTGGCTACCGCTCGAAGCGCTGAATGGGATCTCGATCGGGCCTGGGGCCTGCAGCGTCATCGTCTGGTGAACGCCGCCCACGTCACCGTCGACGGTGACGAACCACGGCGCGAGGCTGGCATCGGTGAACGAGGCGATCCTGACGGTCCCCGAGAAGCCCTGGGCGACAGTGGCCGGAACGGCGGTGACGACAGGGGCTACGTCATCGGCGCGAACCTCGAGCGAGCCCGTGCCCGAGTTGGACTCTGCGTCGGTGACCGTCGCAGTGGCCGTGTAGGTGGAGTACGGGACGTTCTGACCACCCGCCGCATAGGTGTGGCTGAGGTCGATGGCGGCCATGCCCGTCGCGGATCGGTCCAGTGAAGTGCCGTCGCCCCAGTCGACGTGGATAGCGAAGACCTCAGTTGCAGGCGCGTCCATCTCGACGTAGGTAAGGGTCACCGCGAACGGGACGCCTTCGGTAGCCGTGGCGGTGCCGCCCACCATCGATACCGACACCTGCGGTGCATCGGCCGCGACGACGCCCGGGGCGACCGCCATGGCGACGATGGCGAACACGGCCAATAGCGAGCCGACTCGGCCTGCAAGTCTTGTCTTCACGAGACCCTCCTCCACGGGGAGAGGCCCGTCCCTCACCCCTGCGGGGCTCCGACGCTGCTGCCGGCGCGACCCGTCGGGATTATGACCCCTCCGCGGGGCGCGCGACTACCCAATCCGGTCGCCGCCGCTGACGAGGCGGCCCGCCGGAACCCAGCCTTCCGGCGGCCGGCTAGACCTTGATCCCCGGCCATCGCTCGGAGACGTACTCCGCCGTAACCCCGTCGACGATGATGAGCTTGTGGCGGCCGGTCGCGCCCGCGACGAGCTGTACCGATGAACGCGAGACGTCGAGCTCCTCGGCCAGGAGGCGAACAAGGGCGGTGTTCGCGGCACCGCCGACAGCCGGTGCGGCCACCCGAGCCTGCAGCACGCCGTCGTCGGAAACGCCGTCGACACGGTCCAGCCCACCTCGCGGCATCAGCCGTACGGCGAACCTCGTCGAGGCGTTCGCTGGATCGGAACGGCGGCTGTGGGTTTCCATCTGGATTGATTATGGCCACGCCGGTGGCAACCACGCCAGATGGGTTGCCGCGAATCGCGTCCCGCGGTGCTGCGGTCGTGCGCCGGTGCGGCGCCGGGGGCACCCAGGACCGTCGCCAGACCCGGAATCGAGCGGCGGCGATCCCTATCGCGCCCCGAAAATAGCTCGCCCGACCCGGATAACCGTCGCGCCCTCCTCGACTGCGACGGCGTAATCGTCGCTCATGCCCATCGACAGTCCGGGGCCGACTTCGCTGTGCCGCGCCCGCAGCCGGATGGAGAGCTCTCGGAGCCGGATGAATGTCGGGCGCGCATCCTCGGGCGATACCGCAAGGCGTCCCACCGTCATCAACCCGAGCAATCGCAGGTTCGACAGTGCCGCCAGCTCGTCCAAATCCTCGTCGAGAGTCTCGGGCGTGAACCCCGCCTTGGCTTCGTCTCGATCCACGTTCACCTGCAGAAATACCCCCAGCGGCGCCCGATCCAGCTCCCCCGCGAGCCGATCCAGCCGCCGGGCCAGATCCGCCGAGTCCACGGACTCGATGACGTCGAATAGCTCCACGGCCCGGCGCGCCTTGTTCGACTGCAGGGGTCCGATGAGGTGCCACCTGGCGGCGGGCAGGAGAGGCGCCTTCGAATCTGCTTCCTGGACGCGATTCTCACCGAAGAGGGTTATCCCGGCCGCCATGGCCGCGGTCAATCGCGGCACGGCAACGGTCTTGGACACGGCGACCAGGGTCACGTCCGACGGGTCGCGACCGGCGCGCCCGCAGGCTTCGGCGACCACCGCCAGAACCCGGGATCGGGCCGCACGAAAGCCGGCGGCCTCGTCTGAGTCGAGAGGCAGACCCATGGGCCCGAGGGGCTAGCCCTTGTCCTCTTGCTGGGCTCGCCTGAGGAAGCTCGGGATCTCGAGATCCTCGTTGTCGTACGCGGGGCGCGGCCCGGCGGGCTGGCGGTCCGGCATGGGGCGGTGGAGCGGCGACGACTGGATGACCGGCACCGGAACCGGCTGGCGGTCCGGCAGACCGTTCGGCCCGTACGTGCCCGCAGAGCGGACGTTGACGATCGTCGGCTCCGGAGTGTGGATCCGCTGTGCGCGGTCCATCTCCGCCAGGAAGTCCATCGGGTCCGGCCGGGCGGCGCTGTGGACCAGCACCGGCGACTGCGAGACCGTCTCGCGTCGCTGCGGCTCGCGCCGTCGTGTCGCGTCGAAGCCCGTGGCGATGACCGTGATCATGACCTCGTCGCCCAGACGGTCGTCGAAACCGGTACCGAAGATGATGTTGGCCTCAGGATCCGCGACCGCGCGGATTTCCTCTGCAGCTTCCCAGACCTCGGAGAGGCTCAGGTTCGAGGAGCCGGTGATGTTGAACAGGATGCCCTGAGCACCATTGATATTGAGCTCGAGCAGAGGGCTGGCGATTGCCTGCCGTGTGGCATCCAAAGCCCGGCTGTCGCCGCTGGCTCGGCCGATGCCCATGAGGGCAGACCCGGCGTCGCGCATGATCGTGCGCACGTCTGCAAAGTCCAGGTTGATCAAACCCGGAACGGTGATGATGTCGCTGATCCCCTGGACACCCTGGCGCAGCACGTCGTCCACGTAGCGGAACGCCTCGACCATGGACGTGTTCTTCTGAACAACGTCTCGGAGACGATCATTGGGGATGGTGATGAGCGTGTCCACCTTGGACCGGAGTTCGTCGGCGGCGCGCTCGGCGATGAGCTTGCGGCGGGTCCCCTCGAAGGAGAACGGCTTGGTCACGACGCCGATGGTCAGGGCGCCGAGCTCCTTGGCGATCTCCGCCACGACCGGGGCGGCACCGGATCCGGTTCCGCCGCCGAGGCCGGCGGTGATGAAGACCATGTCCGAATCGCGCAGTGCGTCCGCGATCTTCTCGGAATCTTCTTCGGCTGCCTTCTGGCCGACTGTGGAGTCGCCGCCTGCGCCGAGGCCGCGGGTGATCTTGTCACCGATGCGGATCTTGTGAGGGGCGTCCGACTGAAGAAGGGCCTGGGCATCCGTGTTGCAGGCAATGAACTCGACGCCCATCATCTCGGCCCGGATCATTCTGTTGACGGCGTTGCTTCCGCCGCCTCCTACGCCGATCACTCGGATCAGCGCGAAGTTCTCGGAATCGGACCGTAGCGGCATTCCTGATCCTCCGGTGGATCTCCGGCAGATGCGTTGTCGTTCGGTCCGGCCCCCCCGAGACTGGTAGAGCACTGCGGTGACGGGGCTGGCGCGGATTAGCGGAAGTATACGCCTAAACGCGCGCGAATGGTGCGCAAACCGCATGTTGAAACGAGCTTCCCACGAAGGGGCGTCGAACAAGTGTTCGTATATTCCCCGAAAATGGGTGAAATCGGCAGAAAACCCGGTGCAGGGCGTGGAGAGGCCCGTTCAGCCCGCGATGAACGTCAGCCGGACCGCCCTCGCAGCGTTGTCCTGATTGGGGTCCAGCAGGGCGATCGACTGCCACGTCCCAAGCGTCAATCGGCCTTCGACGACCGGGACCGTCAGCGACGGTGATGCGACTATCGAGACTAGATGGTCGGCTCCGTGTCCGGTCGAGCCGTGGCGGTGGACCCACCTGCCGTCCCTCGGCAGAAGCCTGTCCAGAGCCGCCATCAGATCCACGTCCGACCCGGCCCCAAGCTCGATGACAACGAGGCCGGCAGTGGCGTGTGGGACGAAGAGGGACAACAGGCCGTCACCCTCCCCGGCGACGAAGTCCCGGCAAGTCCCGGTCAGATCGAAGAGCCCGCGGCGATTGCCTGTCCGGACACTCAGCTCTACGGTCTTCACGAACCCGTTGCCACTGCGCCCCTACGGGAAGAGGCTTCGCAAGGCATCCCGCACGCGGCCCGGCAAGCCGCCGACCGGCGTCGTCGGGTACGGTCCATGGTCGCCGGCCTCCAAACCCTTGGCGCCCCAGTACAGCAGCCCGATCGCAGTGCTGTATGCCGGGTTCATGATGTTGTCGGTCAACCCGGCCACGTCCGTGGGCCCGGCCACCCGCACCGGCATGTTGAGGATCTCGCGGCCCAATGCCGCCGCGCCCGCGAGTTGAGCCGCGCCGCCGGTGAGAACCAGCCCGGCCGGCAGGAGCCCTTCGCCGGCGGCCGAAATCTCGGCCGCGAGCATCTCGAAAATCTCCCGCATGCGGGACTCGATGATCCGGCAGACATCCAGGCGGCTGACCGTCCGGCCCGCGGCTTCGCCGAGCATGGACACGCTGATGGCCTCGTCGCCGACGACCGTCGACAGATCGCAGCTGCCGTGCTGGATCTTGAGCTCCTCCGCGACCTGAAGGCTCGTCTTGAGTCCGATCGCGACATCGTTGGTGACGTTGTTGCCGCCGACCGGCAGGACCACGGTCTTGAACGGCGAGCCGTCGAGGAATAGCGCCAGGTCGATCGTGCCGGCCCCGATGTCGGCCACCGCCACGCCGATCTCGCGCTCCGTGTCCGACAGGACGGCTTCCGCGGACGCCAGCGAATTCGCAACGAGTTCATCGATCTTTACGTCGGCGTGCTGGACGCACTTGGCCAGGTTGCGAACTGCGGTCGCAGACGCGGTGACGATGTGCGTCTCGATCTCGAGCCGGACCGCACTCATCCCAAGCGGATCCTTCACGCCCTCCTGGCCGTCCACGATGAAGCCACGGGGCAGGACGTGCAGCACTTCGCGGCTGGACGGAATGGAGACGGCTCTGGCGACTTCCAGGGCGCGGTCGATATCCTCGCGGGTGACCTCGCGCTGGTGTCCGGTGACGGCCACGGCGCCGCGGGAGTTCTGGCTCTCGACGTTCTGGCCGCCGACGCCGACGAACGCCCGATCGATCTGATACCCGGACAGACGCTCAGAGTGGTCGACCGCGCCCGAGATCGACCGGACGGTCTGGTCGATGTTGACGACAACGGCCTTCTTGAGGCCGCTGGCCGGCACCACACCCTTGCCGACTATCGTCAGCGTCCCGTCGCGAGATACCTCGCCGATGAGAGCGCAGACCTTGCTCGTGCCGACATCGATCCCGACGAGCACTGCTTCGCGTTCCACTCGCTCCCGTCCTCGGTGATGGCCTCGATCTCGAGGCGTTGTCTGGTTTGGTCCGGCCGACGGTGCCGGTATCGAGACCAGTTGCACGTCAAGGCTAACCGACCTGAGCTAGGCCGGGCAACCATCGGCGTCGCAGTGCTATCGAAGTATCACTGTGTCGTTGTGGTTGTCGCTGACATCGGAGACAAGGAATACCCACGCCACCTTGTTCTCACCCCAATTCAAGAGCGCCGACTTCAGATCGCGGACCTGGTTCGGGATGACGGTGTCCTTTCGGGCCGTCGGCGTGTAGAAGCCGAAATCCGCCACCCAGCCGGCCGGGATCGAGCTGACCGTGAAGCCGTGATCGTCATCGAGGACGACCGCCAGACGGATCGCCTTGCTGGCGATTTCGGTCGGGTCGAGGTTCGCCAGCCGGAACCCGGCGTCGAGGCTGACGGCATCGACGACGCCACCCAGACCCAGCCCGGCATCCGCGGCGCGGCGATCGAGGACCACCGGCAGGCTCAGGGCATGCGGTCCGGACTCGACGGTGCCATCCAGTGTCGGGACGGGCCTGATCGACGGGATCATCGAGGGATTGAGCGTGGCCTTCGGCGACGTTCCGGCCGAAACCTTGGCCGACGGAACGGGGGTGGCGCCCTTCTTCCCCGGCGACGGCTTGGCGGTGGCCTTGCCCTTGGCCGTCTTTGCGGGCGTCGGCGTCGGTGTTGGAGCGGGCGTTTCTGTGGGCTGCGCTTCCGTACGCGCGGTCGGCA
>Ga0302321_100006025_pt1 | contig 10637 bp, 12 predicted proteins | sample Fen_T0_1_FD_202505 | JGI IMG/M metagenome (GOLD analysis project Ga0302321, IMG submission 202505) | Peat permafrost microbial communities from Stordalen Mire near Abisko, Sweden - Fen_T0_1 | ecosystem: Environmental > Terrestrial > Soil > Wetlands > Permafrost | place: Sweden: Abisko... | reverse complement strand
TGCGCTCGTTGTGCTCGTGCACCGCGACGAGCCGATGCCCGCCGGGGATCCCGGCATGGGAGAGCAGCGCCCGCGTGCGGCGGGTGTCCTCCGCCGCGATCACGTCGGCTGACTTCAGCGCCTCGACCGCGCGGGGGGCCAGGTCGCCCAGGTTCCCGATCGGCGTGGCCACCAGGACGAGCGCACCCTCACGAGTCATGGGCTGCATGCTCGCGCACGTCGACGACAACGCCCGGGCGCAGCCCCCAGCCCGGGAACGCGCCCGCAGGACCCTCGAGCACGAACCGCGAGCGCCACACGGACCGCGACAAGCGGCCCGGGCGCATCGTGACGACCCGCAGCACCACGCCCGCCCGGTCGCAGAACGCGACGTCGATGGGGAACCGCATCCCGATGGTGTGCACCTGTCGGCAGGGTTCGAGCACGAGCACCCCGTCGATCCCGTCGCGCCCGAGCAGCCCTCGGCGCCGGGCCGTCCGGGTCCGCGCGATCTCGACCGGCACTCCGGGGAGCTCGGGAGTCGCGCTCACACCGTCTCGACCTCGCACCGGATCCCGGGCGTGCGGGCAAGGCGCCGGTCGGCCGTGAGCAGCGGGCAGTCGAGTGCCTCGGCGAGGGCGACGTATCCGGCGTCGTAGGTCGTCAGGTTGTCGCGCAGCTCCCAGATCCGCGCCAGGAGCCGACGGGTGTCGTAGCGCGCGACCGGCGCCCCGGCGAGATCGTTCAGCGCCTCGGTCGCTCGGGTCGGCGTCAGCCGGCCGCCCGCGACCCGCCCGCGGAGGGCCGAAGCCACCTCGATGGTCAGGTGGTCCGGCGCAGCGGCTCGGATCGATCGCATCCGTCGGCGCACGCGCTCGCCGTCGGCGCCGTCCTCGATCAGCGCCTTCGCGAACGCCGACGCGTCAACGACGCAGCTGGAGATCGCGCTCGGCCCGGGCTTCGTGAATGGCCGCCACGGCGTCTTCACGGCTCAGCCGCCCACCCACTCGGCGTCCCACCCGGTCCCAGAACTCCTCCGGTGTCGGAGTGACCGCCAGGTGCCCGAGCTCCTCCGCGAGGTACTGCTGGAGCGACTGTCCGCGCTGCTTCGCCTTGCGGACGAGGGCGGCGTGCACGTCGTCGGGCACGTCCCGCACCTGGATGTTGGGCATGCATGCAATGTGCATGCACTCGGGTCGTCGGCCACGGCCGACCGGACAACCCGCCGGTCACCGGTGACGCGAGCGCCGCACCTCAGACGTTGAAGCGGATCTCCATCACGTCGCCGTCGTTGACGACGTAGTCCTTGCCCTCGACCCGGATCTTGCCGACGTCCTTGGCCTTGGCCCACGAGCCGAGCTCGAGCAGCTCCTGCCAGTCGATCACCTCGGCCCGGATGAACCCGCGCTGGAGATCCGAGTGGATCACGCCCGCGCACTCCGGCGCCGCCGCGCCGGCCCGGAACGTCCACGCGCGCGACTCCTTGTCGCCGGTGGTGAGGAACGTGGCCTTGCCGAGCATGTTGAGCGCGGACCGCGCCACGCGTGGCACCACGCTCTCGGCCACGCCCAGCTCCGCGAGCAGCTCGGCCCGCTCGGCACCCTCGGCCGCGACGACGTCGGGATCCCCTTCGAGCTCCACGCACACCGACAGCGCGTCGGCGCCGAACGGCGCGGCGATCGCATCCGACGCGTCGAGCTGGCCGACGTCGATGTTCACCGCCACGAGCGCCGGCTTGTTGGTGAGCAGGAACACCGGCGCGAGGAGAGTGCGCTCGTCGGCCGCGAGGTCGGACCGGTAGAGCGGCTCACCCTCGGAGAGCACGGCCTCGGCCCGCTCGAGCGCGGCGATCTCGGGGGCGAGGGTCTTGTCTCCCTTGAGCGCGCGCTGCTGCTTGTAGAGGCGCTGCTCGACGGAGCCGAGGTCGGCGAGCACGAGCTCGTCCTCCAGGGCGCGCAGGTCGCGGGCGGGGTCGTTGCCGTCGGCGGCGCGCACCACGAGCATCAGCGCGTCACAGTCGCGCAGGGAGCCCAGGAGCCGACTGCCCAGCCCCTTCCCCGCCTCGGTGGACAGACCGGGCAGGTACGCGATCTGGAAGGTCGCGTAGACGACCTTCTTCGACTTCGACATCTCGGCGAGGGCGTCGAGGCGGTGGTCGGGCAGGTTGACCATGCCCAGCACGCGGTCGGACGCGAAGTCGACGTCCATCCCCGTCAGCGCACGGAAGAGCGCGCCGTGACCGGATTCCGACAATCCCACGAGACCGAGGTGTTCCATGGCGGGCGAGGCTAGCGAGCGGCCCCGGCGCGCCATCGCGCCACGAGGTCGAGAGCGAGCAGTCCCGGGTCAGCCGGGCGCCGAGCCGCCGAGGGCGACCGCGTCGCGCGACGAGCCCGCCGTCGGGTCCACCGGCCCGGGCGGCGGAACCGCGAGCCGCCACCCGACGCGCAGCGCGACCAGCCCCCCGACAGCGGCAACCATGCCGCCCGCGATCCCGAGGAACTGCACGCCCACCACCCCGAGCGCCAGCGCGCCGAGCGGCGTGACGATCATCCCGGCCGCCGGTTCGAGCGACTGGTTGAGCGACAGGACCCGCCCGTGGAACTCCGTCGGCGCGTACCGCTGCATCAGCGTCTTGGCCGGCACGTAGAAGAACGCGACAACGACGCCCCAGAGGAACACCCCCACGCCCGCGACGACCACCGACTGCGTCCCCACGTAGAGCGCGGCCGTCGCGCCGGACGCGACGATGGCGAACGCGACGTATCGGGGCCGGGCGATGCGGTCACCCACCGCGGCCAGCGCGAGGCCCGCGGTCACGAGTCCGACGCCGTACACGGTCTGGAGCAGCGCGAACACGGTGTCGGACTTCCCGAGCACGTCTCGCACGTACAGCGGCTCGAGGAGACCGAACAGCGCCCACAGCAGGTAGACGCTCCCCACGACCCCGAGCGTCCAACGCAAGCCGTCGCTGCGTCGCACCAGGGTCAGCCCGTTGCGCACCTCCCGCAACGGCGACTCGGGCTTCTCCGCGCTGACGAGGGCAGGCGGCACGTGCAGCGCCATCGCGACGAGCGCGCCCACGAGGAACGTTCCCGCGTCGACCAGGAACGCGCCGGTGAGCCCCCAGTGCGTGTTCACCACCGCGGCCACGAGCGGGCCCGCGATGATCGCGAGGTCCTGCGCGCCGCCGAGGAACGCGTTGGCGGTGACGAGGTGCTCGTCGTCCATGAGCCGCGGCGGGATCGAGTCGAGCGACGCTGCGGCGAGGGCTTCGATCAGCCCGAGCGGGAGCGCGAGCAGGATGATCGTCAGGTAGCTGTCGGCCCGGGTCAGCGCGAGCGCGTCGACCATGCCGAGCAGGTTCGCGACAACCAGCATGCGCTTGGGTCCGAGCCGGTCGATCGGCACCCCGAGCAGCGGGCCGAGCAGCGCGCCCGGCAGCGACAGGACCACGAACAGCAGCGCGAGGTCGCCGGGTCCGGCGTCGAACTTGAACGCCGCGAAACCCCAGATCGCGATGACCGCGACCCAGCTGCCCGTCGCGTTGATCGTCTCGCCCGCCAGGAGCAGGGGGAACCCGCGCACACCCAGCACCCGACGCGCCGACATGGTCCCGACGGTAGACGCGTGCCAAACTCACGCCGCTTCCGAATGTCCGTGTTCAATCGTGCCCGGCGTGCGTGCATCCCAGGCACCGAGATGGGGGGACCACCGATGGCCCGACCGACGCTCGACGAGCTGATCGACCGCTTCGAGATCGACGAGCTCCTCACGCGCTACGCGACCGCGATCGACAACAAGACGTTCGACCTGCTCGACGAGGTGTTCACGCCCGACGCGCACGTCGACTACACGAGCGCGGGTGGCGTGGCCGGCGACTTCCCCACCGTGAAGGCGTGGTTGGCCGAGGTCCTGCCGATGTTCCCGGCGTACCAGCACGTGGTCGGCAACCGGCGGGTCACCCTCGACGGCGACGCCGCCACGTCGGTCGCGGCCTTCCACAACCCGATGGTCAACGGCGACGGCAGCATGTTCTTCTGCGGCGGCGAGTACCACGACAAGCTCGTGCGCACCGCCGATGGGTGGCGCATCGCCGAGCGGGTCGAGAAGACCGTGTGGACCCACGGGATGTAGCTCGAGCCCCGACGACGGAGCGTCGGGCGGCCCGCGTCAGCAGGCGCCCCCGAGCGCGAGGTCCGCGCGTACGAGGCCCGCACCGAACGACGGGTCCCTCCCGGCCGGACCGAGGTCCTGGGCCGTCGACGTCAGGCGGTTGCGGACCTGCGCCGGCGTGTACATGGGGCACTTCGCCTTGAGCAGCGCCGCCGTCGCAGCCACCATGGGCGACGCCATCGACGTCCCGCTCTTGATCCCGTAGCCGGCGTTCCCCTCCGGCATGGTGGACGTGATCTGGTCGCCCGGCGCCGCGATCGTCACGTAGCTGTTCACGTTGGAGTAGAACGCATGGCCGTTGCCCATGGTGGTGGCCGCGACGGCGATCACGCCATCGAGCTGGTCGGCGAACGCGGCCGGGTAGAGGCGCTCGGTGGTGCAGCCGCAGTTGCCCGCGGCCGCGACGACCGTGACGCCCTGGCCCACGGCGTACTGGAGTGCCTCGTAGATCGCGTCGCTGCATGGGCCGCCGACGCTGAGGTTGATGACGTCGGCATCGCCCTGCGCGGGATTGGCGGCCCAGAGGATCGCCGCGACGACGTCGGAGACGGTGCCGCTCCCGCCGTTCAGCGCTCGGGCCGGCACGATCGTCGCGTCGGGAGCGCCGCCGATACCGCCGATCGAGTTGTCCATCGCGGCGATGATGCCGGCCACGTGGGTCCCATGGTTCCCGCTGTCGGTGCGTTCGTCGCCGGCGACCGATGCCGGGAGCTCGTCGACCCCCGCGGCCACGTTGCCGCCCGTCTCCTTGCGTCCGAGATCCACGTGATCGGCCTGCACGCCCGAGTCGACGACGGCCACGCGCACGCCGGAACCCTGGGCGAGCCCGACCCCCCAGGCGCCCTCGAACCCGACTCGGTCGACCCACCACTGCGGACCGCTCGACGACGCCGGGGGCCCCAGGTAGACGGGATCGTCGATGGCGACGGCGTGCACGGTGGAGTCGGCCTCGACGGTGACGACCGTCTCGTTCCGCGCGGCGATCCGGTCCAGCTCGGCGTTCCGGTCGGATTCCGACGTGGCGGTGAACGTCCGGACCCGGGGACCGTCGGAGCCGTCGGTCACGGCCACGTAGTCGACCGGCGCTTCGGCCGACGCCACCTCCGCGGGCCGGGCCTCGCCGAGGCCGGCACACACCGAGCTGGCCGGCGGCGCAGGGCTGGTCGTCGTGGTGGTCGTCGACGGCACCTCGGCGTCCGGCGGCGGCGCGTCCGGCTCGGGGGTGCAGGCGACGAGCACGAGCGCGGCAACGCCCAGCATCCCGAGAGCGCGCAGGCTGCGGCGGCGTGTCACAGGCGGGGATCCGTCATCATCTGCTCCGCCTCTCTCGCATGTGTTCCCCACCCGCCGGCCGCGACCGAAGGCGCTTCCGGAGGATATCGGAGCGCGGGGACCCGGCTCGATCGGCTCTGCGGCTCGGCAGGCCGCGGCCCCGTCACCTAGCCTGTCGCGTCCGCACGCACCGACCGGAGCTCCCAGTGTCGAAGAAGACCAAGAAGCGCAAGCTCAACGCCCGCCGGAAGAAGGCGAACCACGGCCGTCGGCCCAACGCCGGCCGCCGGTAGCCGTTCGCCCGTCGAGCGCGACCAGCACCAGCAGCACCCCCGCGAGCACCGGCGCGAGCGCCAAGCTCGCCAGCTCGCCCACCCGGTCGCCCGTCCCCAGGCCCCCCAGGTTGGCCACGTGGTACAGCAGGTGCGGCAGGCCGGTGACGAGCCAGGCCGCGAGCACCGCGATCACCAGGACGCGGGTCAGCGTGACCGCGGCCCACACGGTCGCCACCGTCAGCGCGAGGTTCAGCCAGCCGACATCGCGCACGAGATGCTCGTTGTACGGGCCGTCGACCGCGACCCACACCCGGCCGAGGCCGGGGAAGTCGTCGTAGAACGAGCGGGGCGCGAGCCCGGCCCACAGGCCGACGAGCGCGCCGGAGATCGCCAGGTACCCGAGCACGATCCGGGTGGGCAGTCGCAGTCGGGGGCTCATGGGCCCACCTCCGTCAGTTGGGTCGCGATGGCCGACCAGCCGACGCACGCGTCGGCCCACACCGGCATCCAGCCGGTCACCGCGCGGAACGCGGCGTTGGTGACCCGCTGGGACGCCGCGAGCCCGCGCGCGCCGTCGCCCCCGAGCGTGCGTGTCACCCCACTCGGGACGAGGTGCAGCCTGGGCGTGCCGAACGCGGCAGCGAACGCGTCGGAGTACTCGCGTCGGCGCAGAGGCCGGTCGTCGACCACGTTGTACGTCCCCGCAGGGATGTCGAGCGCGAGGACCAGCGCGCCCGCCGCGTCGTCGGCGTGGACCGAGCTCACGAATGCGCCCGCCCGGCCGGGCATCGGGGCGATGTGCCGCCGGGCCAGCGCGCGGTATTCCTCGGTCGAGCGCGCGTCGGGCGCGTAGAGCGCACCGAAGCGCAGCACCACACCGGTGGCCCCCTCGGCCGCGAACCCGGTGACGAGCTGCTCGCCCGCGAGGGTCGCGCGCCAGGCGTCGGCAGGATCGACCGGCGCATCCTCGTCGAGCCAGCGCTCGCCGCCGTCGAGATACGCGAAGGTGATCGACTCCTTCACGAACCGGTCGATGCCGTGGACGCGGGCGGCGTCGAGGAGGTGGCGCGTCGCGTCGACCCGGAGCCGATCGTTGGTGGCCCACGCGTCGCGCTTCCGCATGCGCGCGAGCGGCGGGATGCTCGTGGCCAGGTGCACGACGGCGGTGTGGCCCGCGACGGCCTCGGCGACCGCGTCCGCGTCGAACAGGTCGACCGCGACGGGCGTTGCGCCGACGGACGCCAACGCGACCGCGGCGTCGTCGGTCCGCGCGACTGCGGTCACCGACCATCCCGCGCCGACCAGGCGGGGCACGGTCGCGCGGCCGAGCACGCCGGTGGCGCCCGTGACGAACACCGACCCGCTCATGAGGCCGTCACCCCGGCGAGCCACTCGGCCCCGAGCTCGAGCCCCCGCGGCGAGGACGTCGCGAGCACGGTGTGCGCGAGGTCGGCGGCGGTGGAGACGGCGAGCTCGGCGCGCCACGCGGCGTCGGCCCGGAGCATCGCCGCGTGGATCGCGCACGGCAGGCGGTACTCGGCCGCCGGCAGCGCGGCCGGGCCCCGGCGACGGATCTCGGTGCACCGGAACGACGCGGGGTCGCCGTCGAGGGCCTCCACCACGTCGAGGACACGGATCTCGCCGGCCGGGCGGGCGAGCCGGTAGCCACCCCGCGCGCCGGGCACCGACTCGAGAACCCCGGCCCGGGCCAGAGCCTGGAGGTGCTTGGCCAGGTACGGCGCCGGCACGCCGTGGTACTCGGCGATCCGGGCCGCGGGGAGGCAAGCGCCGGGCGGGGTGAGGGCGAGCAGCACCACGGCGTGCAGCCCCCACTCGACTCCTTCGGGCAGGCGCATAACTCGGATAGTAACTATCCGGGTTTATCCCGTCAAGAGAAACCGGTCACGGCCGGGAACCAGGAGGCGCCGGCGGCCGTCGGACCTCGCATCCCAGGAGGTCCGACCGTGTCCCACCGCTCCCGCCCCACCCCCCGCTTCCCTCGACTGCGCCGCTGCTGCGGCCGCGCGCTCGGCGTCGCCCCGATCGCCGCCGTGCTCGTGACCGTGCTCGTGGGCGTGCTCGTGGGCACCGCCGCGGCACCGGCGTCGGCCCGCACCACGCGGACCGGCCGCCGGGGCACCGTCGCCGTGGCGACCGACACCACCGACACCACCGACCCGTCGCGCACGGTGGTGGCCACCGGCATCGCCCAGGTCCGCGGCGTGCCCGACATGTTGACCATGACGCTCGGGGTCACCAGCCGCGGCCGCACGGTCGGCGAGGCCCTCGACCGCAACACCACCGCGGCCAAGAAGGTCATGGAGGTGCTCACCGACGGCGGCGTCGACAAGAAGGACATCCAGACGTCCAGCTTCTCGATCGGACCGACGTACGACGACCACTCCGGCGGCGTCACCGGCTATCAGGTGAGCAACCAGGTCAGCGTGCAGCTGCGCGACCTCGCCAAGGCCGGGGCGCTCATCGACAAGGCGGCGGGCGCAGGTGGGGACGACGTGGTGATGCAAGGGGTGTCGTTCGGGTTCGACGACACCAGCGACCTCGTCGCCCAGGCCCGGGCCGACGCCGTGAAGCGGGCCCGGAGCCAGGCCGAGCAGCTCGCCCGGGCGGCCGGCGTGGAGCTCGGTGAGGTGCGCACGATCTCGGAGTCGAGCACGGACGTGGGTCCGGTCGCCGCTCCCGAGGCCGCGTCCAAGAGCACGGCCGACGCGGTGCCGATCGCGCCCGGCTCCCAGGAAGTCTCCGTGCAGGTCTCGATCGTGTTCACCATCCGCTGAGCGCCACGACGGCGCGGAGTACGGTCCGCGTCCATGACGACGGACCTCGTTCTGGTGGAGACCGACGGCGGCGTGTGCACCATCACGCTGAACCGACCCCAGGCGCGCAACGCGCTGAACACCGCGCTGCACCGTGCATCGGCCGACGCGCTGTGGGCCGCCGAGCTCGACGACACCATCGCCGCAGTGATCCTCATCGGCGCCGATCCCGCGTTCTGCGCCGGGCTCGATCTGCGCGAGCTCGGCGGCGGCGGCGAGAACCTGCGCGGGGGATCGGGAGACGGCGACACCCCGGACAACCCCATCGAGGCCGTGTGGAAGATGACCACGCCGGTGATCGGCGCGATCAACGGACCCGCGGTCACCGGCGGCTTCGAGCTCGCGCTCGGCTGCGACTTCCTGATCGCGTCCGAGCGGGCCGCGTTCGGCGACACCCACGCGCGGGTCGGGGTCACCCCCGGCGGGGGCATGAGCGTGTTCCTCCCGATGGCCGTGGGCCTGCGCCGGGCCAAGGAGATGAGCCTCACCGGCAACTTCGTGGACGCGGCCGAGGCGCTGCGGATCGGGCTCGTGAACCACGTGGTCCCCCACGACGAGCTGCTGCCGACGGCCCGGCGCCTCGCGGCCGACATCGCGGGCAACGACCCCCGCGCGGTCGTCCACCTCAAGGCGCTCTACGACACCAACGCCCGCCTCACGGTGGGCGACGCCATCGCCAACGAGCGCGCGGTGTTCAACAGCTTCTCTGTCGACTTCGCCGAGGTTGAGCGCCGCCGCGCCGCCGTCGTGGAGCGGGGACGCCGCCAGCAGCAATGAACGCGGGGAAGTTCCGTCCCTGATCCCGATCCCGGTGGGAAGATGACCGTCCCTGCCGGCACCGATCGGGCGAACGGATGCTGTTCCCCACCGTCACCTTCGCGCTCTTCTTCTTCGTCGTCCTCCCGACGAGCTGGCTCCTCATGCCCACCCGCCGGTGGTGGAAGATCTTCATGCTCGCCGCGAGCTACTTCTTCTACGGCTATTGGGACTGGCACTTCGTCTTCCTGCTGGCCCTCTCGACCGTGGTCAACCAGGCCTTCGCCCGCTGGATCCACCGCACCGACGTCGACCAGCGCCGCCGCGCGATCCTCTTCGGCGCGGTCGCGTTCAACATCGCGATCCTCGGCTACTTCAAGTACGCCGATTTCTTCATCCAGTCGTCGCGTGACGTGCTCGGGACCGTCGGCGTCAGCTCGGGCAGCACGCTCGTCAATGTCGCGCTCCCGGTGGGCATCTCGTTCTTCACGTTCCAGGCACTCAGCTACGTCATCGACGTGTACCGGCGCGACTTCGAGCCCGGGCCGCTGATCAACTTCGCGACCTACCTCTCCTTCTTCCCGCACGTGGTCGCCGGACCGATCGTGCGCGGCAGCGAGTTCATGCCGCAGATCGACGAGCCCAAGGACCCGCGTCGCATCGACGCCAGCCGCGCGTTCTTCCTCATCTTCATCGGCCTGTTCAAGAAGGTCGTGATCGCGAACTTCCTCGCGACCCACATCGTCGACCAGGTGTTCGCGTCCCCGGGCCGTCACTCATCGCTCGAGCTGCTCGTCGGCGTGTACGGATACGCGGTCCAGATCTACGCGGACTTCAGCGGGTACACCGACATGGCGATCGGGATCGCGCTGCTGCTCGGCTTCCGGTTCCCGCTCAACTTCGACAGCCCGTACACGGCCACGTCGTTGCAGGACTTCTGGCGGCGCTGGCACATGACGCTGTCGCGGTGGCTGCGCGACTACCTGTACATCCCGCTCGGCGGCAACCGCGGAGGCAACAAGACCACCTACCGAAACCTCATGCTCACGTTCGTGATCGGCGGCCTGTGGCACGGCGCCGCGTGGACGTTCGTCGTGTGGGGGGCGATTCACGGCACCGTGCTCTCGATCGAGCACTGGCGCCGCTCCGTGCGCACCGCCCGCGGCCTCCCCGACCCGCCCGACACCACCGGGCGGCGCTGGCGGAGCCGGATCGTCACGTTCAACGTGGTCTGCCTGGCCTGGATCTTCTTCCGGGCCGAGTCGCTCACGCGTGCCATCGACTACCTCCTGCGCATGATCAACCCGGCCAACTGGCTCGACGCGTCGCCGCTGGTCACGTTCGG
>Ga0302321_100006024_pt1 | contig 10637 bp, 9 predicted proteins | sample Fen_T0_1_FD_202505 | JGI IMG/M metagenome (GOLD analysis project Ga0302321, IMG submission 202505) | Peat permafrost microbial communities from Stordalen Mire near Abisko, Sweden - Fen_T0_1 | ecosystem: Environmental > Terrestrial > Soil > Wetlands > Permafrost | place: Sweden: Abisko... | reverse complement strand
TGACCCCGGAGAACTCCGGGGAGCTGTTCGAGCTGTGTCAGCGAAACGGGCACGTTTACGGGGGGACCTGAATTCAGGGCTTCAAGGCCGTCAGCAGATCGCCGAAATAGGGCGTGAGCGTATCCCACGGGTTCGGCAAATCGTCACTGGTCGCGTAGATGTATTGGACCTCCGCCAGAGCGGCGGCCACGAATGTCGGGTCGAGCGCAGCGCCGTAGGGAATGATTCCGTATTGGGCGCGCGCAGCCGCATGTCCGGCGATGCTGTCGAGTTTTGGCAGCCCCTTCGATTCGTAGATCAGCATGACATCCACCGCGCCGGCGTAGCTCGCCGGCACGTTCGCACCTGGATTGCCAACGGTCATTGCGAGTCCAAGCGCCTTGGCGTACGACGAGACATCACGATAGAACGTGTCGTCACCGGGCTTGTCCGACTGCTCGTCGAAGAAGATACCCTGAAGGTTCGGATAGAAGGTGTGCCAGCGATCGATGTCCGCCTTCACCGCTGGCTCGCCCCGCGCCGTGTACGAGGTGGAGACGTAACCGATGGCAGTGATACCGGCGGAAATGAGCCGGGTGACTCCAGCGGTATAACTCGGGTCGACCTTGGCGCCGGGACCGCTGTCGGGGTTGACGATGGCAATCACTGCGACCGCCGGGTGCGCTTTCTTGGCGGCAACGATAGCCGTCCACGAGGGATCGCCGGGCTCGGTGTACAAGGGCACGATTGTACCGACTGCAGGGCCTGTACCCCCAGACGCGCCACCGCTGACCGCCGCGCCACCGTTTGCCACCGCGCCACCGCTGGCCGCCGCGCCCCCGCTGGCCGCCGCGCCCCCGCTGGCCACCGCGCCCCCGCTGGCCACCGCGCCCCCGCTGGCCACCGCGCCACCGCTAGCCATCGTGCGCGCTCCGCTATGGCCGCCGTCGCCGCCAAGCGCGCCGCCGCTACTGGTGGCGCCGCCGTTGGGTACACTGCCACCGAGCGAATTGCCGCCCGCGGAGTCGGCGCCAGCCGTGTTGTTGGCTCCGCTCGCACCGGCGTTCCCCGTGGCGGAGCCAGTCCCGCTCGAGCTCGAGCAGGCAGCAAGCATCAAGGCGAGCGCGGTTTGGTAAAACCGCAGCCGTGCCACGTCCGCACTCACGGGCAAAATTGCACCGGCGCGTCCAGATCTCGACCCTTCAAGATGGCGCTGAATTGGTGCGCCTTCGCCCAAGTGCAAGCGTTGCCGAAATTCACGCCGGTATCGGTGTACTCCGACATCAAGACCGCTTTTCCTTGATCGATGTACGGCTGCATATCCGCGCACCAATTGCCGTCGAAGCAGTCCTCCGTGAGCGCCCAGTCCATCACGGTTGCGAGTTTGCTAGCGAGCTCGGAGGTGTTCTTTTGCCCGATCGAGAGACCGCGTGTATGCGCCTGCGTGGTGAGCCACTGCGCGTAGGCCAGCCCGTCCTTTTCCGTCAGCGGAAAGCCAGTGCCCGAGGAGCCGCCTTCGAAGACGTCCATGTTGTCGGGTTCGATGCCGTCGAAACCCTTCGAGGCGCACAAATCCAGACGTTTTGCCATGATCGGGCCAAGGCTATCGAGCGCGCGAATGTCGAGGAATTTCTCACCGGGCCAGCCCGGATAGTCTTTGCCCAGCACGGCTTTTGGAAAGTCCGCGGCGTCGGGGCGCCAGTCTTCGTAGCTGCCCACGCTCATGTAGCAGATGACCGTTACGCCCTTGGCGTGGAGCGCGCTGACGGCTGCGGCGTCGTTGTCGTACAAATCGATGTCGTACACCTTGACTGACAACGACTTGTCGAGCGTACCGGTCAGCTGCCATTGCCACGAGGTTCCCGGCGTAATCTTTTGCCAGGAGCCGGTGCCAGCCGTGCCGCCACCGCCCACCGCGCCACCTCCGCTGCCTCCGCTTGCCCCGCCGCTCTTGCCTCCGCTGCCTCCGCTTGCCGCGCCGCCCTTGCCGAAGTTACCACCGTTGGAAACGCCTCCACCTGCGCTGCCTCCGTTGGAGACACCTCCGCCTGCGCTGGCGCCTGGGGCGCCGGCTGCCGCGCTACCTCCGCCGCCTGCTAGGGCCGCCCCAGCGCCCGCTCTCGCGCCAGCGCCGGCGGCACCGGTCGAAACGGCCGCACCGCCAGTCCCGCCGCCGTGAGTGGTGGCACCGCCAACGGCCCCGGCGCCACCGCTGGCGTCGGAGCCGCCCTCGCTGGGACTCGAGCAGCCAGCAAAAAGGAGGGCAAAAGCGGCAACGGACGCGAGCGAGAGGGAGATCGGAACGTGCATGTGCCTTGAGTGGCGATGGGGCCGTTGATCGGGTCAGCCGTGGGATGAGAATTTCAAAATAGCAGGCCCGCGCCGAGCGTTGCCGAGAGCCAGACCCCGCTCGTGTCGACCAACCGTCGCTCGCCGTCCACCAGACCGATGACTGGGGTCGTGATGAACCCCGAATCCACGCCGCCGAAAACGAACCCGCGCGCACTCAAAACAAACCGTGCCCGCGCTTGCATTTCCGGTCCACCCCAAACGCCACTGACCGCGTGCCCCGTCGCATTCGCGACCTGAACTTGCGGCGACAAGCGCAAATAGCCGACGCGCATGCCCGGTCCAACGCCGAAACTCCAGCGCCCCATGTTGCCTCCGGCGAGAGCAACCAGCGCGCCGCTCGTCGACACCCAGTCGACCCTCGCAAGCGCCGTCTCGGTGCGGCCGAGCTCCAAGCGCAGATCCGCAGCCAGGCTGAAGTACCGATTCAGCTCGACGGCTACCCCCAGTTCGGGACCCGTCAGCCAAGTCGCCGGGCGCAGTGCGCGACGAACCGTGGCGCCCGCGAATACCCGAAATATCTGGCGCTTTTGGCTGGTGTGCGTTGGCGCGTGGGGGCCTTTTGCAAGCGGCCGGGAGGTCGTCTTGGGCGCGCTCGGCGCTGCGCCACGCGCGCGCGACTCGATGACGATTTCGCTGACCGCCAGCGCCAGTAAGCGCGGCCAGGCTGAAGGGGCAGTTGCCGTGAAGTCGACCTCGTTCGAGGCGTTAGCGGATTCGAGCGTGACGATCGCGCGTTGCGCTGCACAATCGACACGAACGCGCTCGGGCGGCAGGGTGGGCAGAACTCCGAGCGTGCGAAACTCCATCGCGAGGAGCTTGTCGAGTTCGCCTTGGTCCAGCGCTTGGCAGCCGTCGAGCTCTAGCGAAATGGGCAGCCCGCGAGGCTCGGTGCTCGGTTCCGCTGCCTGCGCGCCCTCCGACGCGAGTCCCAAGGCTAGCACCGCGAACGCGACGCGCAGGGTCAAAGCGCCGCACCGCGATCGCATCACCCAGAGCGTAGCCGCTTATGGCGCGGGCCCCAAGCCGCCCAATTTACGGACACTCGCCAGCCTTCGCCCGCTCGGGTAGCGCCGTGCGTATTGTTCCGCAAGATCGTGCGCCCGCGACGGTTGGCCGGCGAGCTGGGCGGCCTCGACCTCACGGGCCAGCGCGTCCTCTGCGAGTGAGCCCGTAGGAGCCAGCTTGAGCGAGAGAGCGAAAGCATCGGCGGCTTTCGCGGGTTGGCCGAGCTGGCTCAGGTAGATGCGACCGAGCGTAAATGCCGCGAGTGGCGCGACCGAGTCTTGGGGGTGCCCGCGCGTCACGCGCTCCAGAAAGCGGGTGGCTTGCGCTGGATGATTGGAGAACCGTGCGGCGTCCGCCGCGAGCATCAGATCTTCGGGCGCATTGCCCACGACCTCCGGAGCACGCTCCAGTACCGAGTAAGCCTCGGGGTATTCTCTGCGCGTCGCATGATCCAAAAAGCGTCGACGCGACGCGAGCGCTTCGCTGCTCGGATTTGGAACGGGCGCGGTGGCGCTGGCGACGGCGCTGGCTGCCGTGCCGCCGAGATTCGGCGTGGCGACCGGAACCATCGGCGGCGTATCTTCCGACGTGGGCTCGGCGGGCGGAAACCAGCTCGACTCACCCGCCGTCAGTTGCCGCGCGCCGCCAGCGAAATGCACCGCCACTCGGCCGCGCGTCACTTCGACGCGCACCCGGGGAGCCTCGCGCGTAACCCGAAAGTGCGTCCCGAGCACGCTGATCTCGGCGATCCCAGCGTGCACGATGAACTGGCGCCTGGGATTCGGCGTGATCTCGAACTCCGCGCTGCCGGAGCGGAGAGACACCTCGACCGCGCTGGGCGAGGCGGCACCGACATCCAGCGCACTGTTCGCGTCGAGCAATTGTACGGTCGAGCCGTCGGCAAACCGGACCTGATGCCCATCGCGAGTGGCCATTGCCGGCTGCGTCAGGCGCCCGTGAGCGATGAAACCGAGCACGAGCCCGAGCACCGCGACGGCGCTCACGACGATCGCCGCGCGCGCGCCGCGCGCTCGGCGATCGAGCCTCGCGTGCAGGCGTGCGAGCGCATTTTCCCGGCGTTCTGCCCGCCACTGAGGTTGGATCAGCTCCGCCGCAGGCAGCGGCGTTCGGCGTCCGGAGCTCACGCTCACGCTCCGTCCTCCAACGGCAGCGACTGCGGCTCCGCTTGGGGCAAGTACTGAAGCTGTGCATCCAACGCGCGCAGCCGGCGTTGAACGGTCGATTTGGAGCAACCGCACCAGGAAGCGATCTCGTCCAGCCCTTCACCTTCCAAGTAGCGCAGTACCCAGATCGCCCGGTCTACGGCCGGCACGCGTTCGAGCTTGGCGTAAAGGCGGGTCACCTCCGCACGCGCTTCGGGCGACGCACCGGGGGCGATCAGGTGATCGTCGTGTACCAGCGTATCGAGGCTCAAGAAGGCGCGAAGCCGCCGTCGCCGGAGGCGACGCACCGCGCGGCGCACACAGACGCGCGCGAGCCAGCCCTTGACCGACGCCGCGTCACGGAGCTGCCTCAGCCCGCGATGCGCTTCCAAAAACACGTCTTGGACGAGATCGTCGAGTTCGTCGTCGCGGCCCAGCAGCCGTAACCCAATGCTCGCCACGTAGGGCGAATAGCGTCGGAACACGGAGTCGAAGTCGAGCGCGCCTCCCTCGGTGACGTGCCGCGAAGCCCCGCCCTCGACGACTCGCAGGTGCGGGCGCGAGCTCGGCTTGTTCAATTCATGAGGGGGCATGCGGACGGTTAGAGGTTGCTCCACTGAGTGGGCACCAGGTGGCAAATGAGGTCACGGTACGTGCGATTACCGCCGGGTTGCAATTTAACCTGGAAAACGTTCAGTTTGTCGCGGGACAGCCCGCACGGAACGCGTCGAGTTCGCGGTGCTTGATGACCAATGAGTAGCCGAGTTGGACCGCTTGGGCGCACAGCGAGGGGGCATCGGAGGCGGATCCGTATTCGACCAAGAAGACCGGCTGCTGTGCTGCCGTAAACGGTTGCCAGGCCTGGCAACCAGCGTCGGCCAAACATCCTTCGGTGAATCCCCAATCGGCATCCGCGGCCAACGACGCCACGAGATCGTCGCTCGGCGACACGCCCGCCAAGAGCCCGTGAGCGTGGCTTTGCTCGAGCAACCAACGCGCGTAGTCCAGTTCATCCGACGGCGTGAGCGGAAAGCCGCTGTCCTGGACGTGTGCTTGCAGGTTGGACAGCTCGACCGCATCGCAGCCGCTGACCGACGCAAGCTGCAACCGCGCGGCCATCAGCGAACGCACCGTGGCGTTGCGCTCGTCGAGCCAATGCTCTTCGGGGTAGTCGAACAGCGCATTGCCCACGGCCGATACGGGGAAGCTCGCGTAGTCCGCGCGATACGGCTCGGCGCTGCCCACGCTCACGTAGCAAGTGATGATGCGCCCTCGATCATGAAGCAGCTTCGCCGTCGCAGAATCGAGTGAAAATAAATCGAGTTCGTACATATTCACATCGAAAGAGGGATCAATCGTGCCGCTGAGCTGAATCTGCCAGGTCGTGTCCGGCCCCGGGCGAGACGGCGCTGCGTTGGCATCGCTGTCCGCGGTGCCCGCGTCGGGCGCTTGAGCCAAGGTGAGCAGAGTTCCTGTCGTTTCGTGGCAACCGGCCGCGAGCAACAAGCCCGTGAACACCGCGAGACGCGCTGAGAATCGCACGGCGTTAGCGTACCATGCTCGGCGCTCCGAGCTCGACCGGCGAAAACACCGGGCGGCCTGCCCACCCGTTCGGGCGTACGCCGACGACGCCGCAGCGTTTGACCCGGACGCACTTGGCACTGCACGCGGCGTTCGTTTCCTCATCGCGATGCAGGGCCATTGCTTGCGGCTCGGCGCGTGTCCTGCGGCTCGGCGCGTGTCCCGCGGCGCATACGCCGCTGGCACGCTCACTGCTTACGCGGTGGCGCGGGGCCATTGCTGCCCACTTCCTGCGTGGCACGCGCACCCGCGCAACGAGTTCAGCATCAGTTTTCAAGCGGATTCGATCACCAACCGAGAGCTCGACCCAATGACTCGAAACAGCTCGAGAACCTCCGTTTCAGCACTCGTCATCCGCGGCGATGCGCCAGAGTTGGCGCGCTTTTTCGTCGCAGGCTGCGTCGTCGCTCCATTCAGCGTCGGCTCTGGCGGCGATTGGCGCGTTACTGCACACGGCGTCGGTCTACGCCACCTCTACCTCTACTTCGATGGGCGGACGCTGTTTGCTGCAACCTCAGCGGGCGGTCCGATTGCCGCGATAGGCGGCAAGTGGCTCGGCGTGCGCTGGAGCGAGCTCCCGGACGGCTGCGAGCTGACGTTCGGTGGCGCTGCCATCGCGGTCACGAATCCAGGGGTTCGTGCGTCGCGTCCGCCGCCCTTGCCCGCGCGCGGCACCCACCCGCGCGGCCCGCGAATCGCCGATCCGTTCGCCCACGAGACGCTCGTGAAGGGGCGGCCCTCGCCGATCGCATTCGGAGCCATTGGAGTCCCCTGCGACGCACTCGAAGAGCCGACCCGGCTCTATCTCCCGCAGGCCGCCGTGGCAAAGCAGTCCCAGGCTTCGGCGGCTCAGACAATCGCCCGGCCGTTGATCTCGCCCCTGGCGGTTACCATCAGGACGCCCGTGCCTAGCCCGATGGCCAGCGCGGCCAACGACGCGGCCACTCCCCTCAAAGGTGCGCCCCGGACGACACGGCTACGCAAGTACATGACAGGGCTAATCGCGGCTGTCCTAGTGCTGATGGTCGTGCGCGCTCTGACTCGGCTGCACTGGATCGCGCCCGCTCGGGATTCAACGCGTCCCGTGTCGCGAGCTGAGCGTCCGAAAGTGACGCGTCTCGGCTCCGTACAGACCACCAAACATGCGCCATTGTCGGGAGATTCACGCGGCATGAGAAGTGCGTAAAGGTCCTTTGCGAGGGGCACGCCGTGGCCCGGGTCTCGCCAGGAGCAAGAACTGCGATGAGGACCGTTCAAGCCGGCGACGTGATCGCCGGAAAATACGTCGTGCAAGGCATCATCGGGCGCGGCGGTGTCGGAATCATTGCGGCGGCGCGTCACGTTGCTTTGAGGCAGCTCGTCGCTCTCAAGTTCCTGCGGCCCGAGATCGCCGCCGACCCGGAGATCATGAGGCGGTTTGCGCGCGAGGCCCAGGCCGTGGCCCAAATCCGCAGCGAGCACGTGGCGCGCGTGATGGACGCGGGGACGCTCGCTGACGGCACGGTCTTTCTCGTCTTCGAGCACCTGACGGGGCGGGATTTGGCCCGGGTGCTGCGCGAAGACGGCCCGCAAACCGTCGCCTGCGCCGTCGATTACCTGACGCAAGCGTGCGAGGCGATCGCCGAGGCGCATGCCCTCGGAATCGTGCATCGGGATCTCAAACCCGCGAACCTGTTCTTGACCCGCGCTCCGGACGGCGCGCCCTTCGTGAAAGTGCTCGACTTCGGACTGTCGAAATTCAGCCAAACAGCCGTTACGGCCCTCACTGCGCTGACCGCGGACAACCTCGTCATCGGGTCTCCACACTTCATGTCGCCGGAGCAAATGCGCTCTTCGCGAGACGCCGATGCTCGCAGCGACATCTGGGCACTGGGCGTCGTTCTTTTTGGTCTCCTGACGGGGCGCGTCCCTTTCGAGGGTCACTTCCTCACCGAAGTGTGCGCCGCCATCCTCGGGGGCAAGCCGCTCTCCTTACGGGAGCTTCGACCAGAAACCCCGCCAGAGCTCGAAGCGGTCATCCTGCGCTGCCTGCGCCCCAATCCTGAGCACAGGCCGCAGTCGGTCGCCGAGCTTGTCCGCGCATTGCAGCCCTTCATTCCCGCACACGGCCAAGCGCGCGTCGCACGGATCGCTCGCGTCGCCGACGGAGCGAGGCGGACACGGGCGACCGACTCGAGTTTCGGCGCTCCGCACCCGCCGGCTGCGTCGGAGCGGCTCGAGCAGCACGACCCGGCAAGCGATCGACCAGAATGGACGGGAGCCCCGGACAATGCCGCCGCGCACGGCCCGTCGCCGGTATCTTGGTCTATTTCCGTGGGTCGGGCGCTCTCGCGACGAGCGCTGGGCGATCCGGCATCTCCCTCCGGTAGTGGCTTGCCCATCGTGACGAGGTCGTCTGCACCTCCCTCAGCGCGTCCCGTCGCTGCCTCTGCTTTCTCGCCTTCGCACTCGGGTGGGGCGCATTCCGGGCGTCGGCCGCTGCTGGTCGCCGTGGCCGCCGCGTCTCTCGTCGCGGTCATCGCCAGCACGCTTTGGTTTGGCCAAGCGGCTACGCGGTGGACTGCGCGCACGGTGGCCAGCGTCGTGGGGACGATTCCGAGCGCAAGCCAACTGGTGACCTCGGTCAATGCATTGGGCACGGCATCGGAGCCGTTGCCGGCGGCACCCGCAGGCAGCGCGAAACCCGAACTCTTCTCTCCCGTCGCGGCGCGCGCCACGGCTTCTGCTCCGATACAACGCGTGCTCACGCCGGCTAGGTCGGCCACGCCGCGTCGTGGGGTTGAAAGCGCGCGCACGCCCCTTTCGCCCGATGAGCAGGTGATCCTCGGGCTGCCTCATTGAAGCGTCCAGCTCGAACAGTCGATTCAGGAGCGGGCACGCACATTGCAGAAATCCGGGCCAGGTTACCATGACTCACATTGCATTCGTTTCGTCACGCCGTCTTCCTAGAGCGCTGCCCTTCTTCTTGCTCGGGCCCCTGCTGCTTCTGGTCTGCGCTCCCACCCACGCGCAGGACATGACGGACGCTGGCGCGCACGTACTCGACGCAGAGGGGACGGCACTCCTGAACCAAGGACAGCTCGCGGCGGCGTGCCCAAAACTGGAGGCCAGCTTCCGTCTGAAGCCCGGCACCGGGGTGCTGCTTCGGCTGGCGCTTTGTCAGGAGCTGTCCGGTAAACCGGCGAGTGCGCTGGCCTCGTATCTCGAGGCTGCGCAAAGGGCCAATGCGGCCGGCAATCAACGTATCGTGCAGCTCGCGCAAAACCGCGCGGCTGCGCTCGCGCCGCGCATTTCGCATTTGACGCTCGAGCTCGACCCAGAAGCCGAAGCCCTGCCCGATCTTCGCCTGTCACGGGACGGCGCGCCGCTCGAAATGAGCGCCATGGGTGCCGACCAACCGGTGGACCCCGGATCGCACGTCATCACGGCGGTTGCTCCTGGCCGGAAACGCTTTGAAAAAACGATCGTCGTCGGCGCTGAACCCCAGCGTTACTCGATCGCCATTGCGCTGCCGCTCGAAGTCGTGGAAGTGCAGACGAAGCCAGCCGCCAAGCTCCAGCGCGTTCCGTCAGACGCTACGCAAGCTTCCTGGTCCGCGCAGCAGTCGCTCGCGCTCGCCGCGGGGGGGATCGGAATCACTGGCTTGACCGCGGGCACCTTTCTGGGGCTGACCGTCGGGTCGCGGATGCGTCGCGCACGCACTGGCTGTAGCGATGGCTCGAGCGGCTGCTCCGAAGATGCGCTGAAGCTCCAAGACCAAGCTCGCGGGTACGCTTGGGCCGCGACGATCGCGTTCGGTTTGGGGACCGCGAGCCTTCTGGGCGGTGTAGCCCTCTGGCTGACTGTACCCCACCGGCCGGAGCGTCCTCGCGAGGCGCAAGTTCGGCTGCGTCCGATCCTGGCCGGGGGGACGGGGGGCATCGAGGCGGTAGGCACATGGTGACCTGGCTTCGCTGCTCTCTGCTCACGGCGTCGCTCGCGGGGACTGCTTGCGCCAGCGTGTACGGTGTGGGCGAGCTCACGCCCGGCGCAAAAGACGACAGCGCGGCGGGGGCGAGCGGTTCGGGGCACCCGGGGTCTGGCGGCGGAAGCATGACTACCGGTATTGCCGGCACGAGCGCTAGCTCGGCCACTGGAGGCAACACCTTCATCATCGACAGTGGAGGCACGACCTTCACGATCGAAAACGGAGGAACCCTTTCTTCAGCAGTCGGGGGCGCCGCGGCCAGCGGTTCAGACGAAGGAGTGAACCCGCCCAGTTGCGTCGATCTGCCTGCCCTGTGCGGCACCTCGGAGTCCGCTTCGCGCGATTGCTGCGCGAGTCTGGAAGTGGTGGGCGGTTCGTACTTGCGAAGTTATGACGGGTTGGAAGGCGCAGGCTGGGACGACCCTTCGTCACCCGCGACCGTCAGCAGCTTTCGGCTGGATGCCTACGAGGTGGCGGTCGGGCGTTTTCGACGCTTCGTCGACGTCTACCCGTCGCTACCGACCCCGGGCGCAGGGCGCAATTCGAACGACGAGGCGGACGCCGGCTGGAGCAGCGCCTGGAATGCTCTG
>Ga0302321_100006022_pt1 | contig 10637 bp, 9 predicted proteins | sample Fen_T0_1_FD_202505 | JGI IMG/M metagenome (GOLD analysis project Ga0302321, IMG submission 202505) | Peat permafrost microbial communities from Stordalen Mire near Abisko, Sweden - Fen_T0_1 | ecosystem: Environmental > Terrestrial > Soil > Wetlands > Permafrost | place: Sweden: Abisko... | reverse complement strand
GATTTCAGTTGTATTTTACAGAGTAAAACATGACTGAAATCGTTACTACTATTTTTGTATAATTCGTGTCTTTCGTGGTAAAACTTATTAATTTTGCAAACAGAAACAAGGAAAATAATATGAGAAGAGCAAAGATCGTCGCGACCATTGGTCCCGCCTCCGAATCGGAACAGGCGCTTGAATCGCTAATCAAAGCCGGGATGAATGTAGCCCGCTTGAATTTTTCGCATGGCACACACCAGGAACACGAGGCAAAAATCGCCCGGATTCGTTCGGTTTCCGAAAAACTTGGGCTGCCAGTCGGCATCTTGCAGGATTTGCAGGGACCCAAAATCCGCGTTGGTAAGTTAACTGAGCCGCTTCAACTCGCAGTTGATGAGCAGGTTTGTCTGTATGCCACGCAGGATAAAGCGCCGCAGACCGGCGATCAACTTATTCCCGTTGATTTTCGTGAACTCTTTGATTCAGTCCAAACAGGTGACAGGCTTCTCCTTGATGATGGCCGTCTCGCTCTTGAAGTATTAACGGCTGAAGGACGCGTAGTTCATGCAAAAGTTTTGGTGGGCGGCACCCTTTCATCACATAAAGGTATTAACTTGCCCGGTGTCAAGCTCCGCATTGCGGGCTTTACCGAAAAAGATAAAGCCGATCTGGCTTTTGGTATTTCTCAAGGTGTTGATGCGGTTGCCATCTCTTTTGTGCGCAGCGCCGAAGATGTAAAGACTGTGCGCGCCGCGATTGAAGAATTTTCCGAAGGCAATGGCAGGCGGATTATGCCGCTTTTGATCGCAAAACTCGAAAAACCGGAGGCCATGAACGAACTGGATGCTATTCTTGATATTGTGGATGGTGTCATGGTTGCGCGCGGTGACCTCGGTGTGGAACTTCCGCCTGAGCGTGTGCCATCCATACAGAAACATATTATTCGCTCCGCAAATGCGCGCGCCAAGTTGGTGATCACTGCCACGCAAATGCTCGAATCCATGATTCAGAATCCGCTTCCTACGCGCGCCGAAGCCTCAGATGTCGCGAATGCAATTTTCGACGATACAGATGCGGTCATGCTTTCTGCAGAAACCGCTTCGGGTGCTTATCCAACTGAAGCGGTTGCCATGATGTCGCGCATTGTCAAAGAAGCCGAGGCTCATTTCGGCGAGTGGGGCAGTCGTCATCAGGTTGGCAATGTAGGCTTGGGCGAAAGCGATGCTGCTACAATGGCTCGCGCCGCGAACGTACTTGCAGAAGACCCGGAAGTTCGCGCAGTAGCTGTTTTCACAACGCGAGGCCGTTCTGCCTGGCTAATGTCTAAAGCAAGACCCCCAAAGCGTATCCTTGCTTTTACTTCAGAACAGGATACATTTAATCGGCTCTCATTTTTATGGGGCGTTCATCCCCAGCGTACAAATTACGTCAACACAATGGATGAAATGATCGCATATGTTGACGCCGCTTTATTGCAATCAGGAATCAAGTCCGGGCAGCAGGTTGTGCTCGTTTGCGGTTATCCCGTCGGCGCTCAATGCCCGCCAAATATGGCGCTGCTTCACACAGTAGGCAGTGAAGCCCCGGTGAATCTTGCGCGCAAACTCGCCGACGGAAATGTAAAAAAAGCCGAACAGTAAAAAGGTATCGTGATTTTTCTTGTGGAATTCCCACCTGCGGATTTATCCTGCCCAACAAAATTCGCATCTTTCCGCCTCTCAACCTGACCCTGTCCAACCGGCATTTTCCTTGCCCCATGATTGAATTGATTTGTGGGCAGTTTACTGTTTTGTAAGCTATAATATACCGAACTTGACACAATGAAAGCCATGTTCTAAAATAGTCATATTATATGAAATAAACACCCAGAGTAGATGGGCGTTCAACTTCCCTACAGGAGGGTTGGTTTGTCAAAAAATCGTTCGCAACAAATGGTGGATCGCCTGCGCGAATTACAGGCTTCGTCGCCTGATATTGAAGCGTCAGCAGTGGTCAGCGTTGATGGTCTTAGCATCGCATCTGCTCTTCCGCAAGGGGTGGAAGAAGACCGTGTTTCTGCCATGTCCGCCGCTATGCTTTCGTTAGGTGAACGTATTGCAAGTGAATTAGGACGTGGCTCCCTAGAGCAGGTTTACATCAAAGGCTTGAAGGGATATGTTGTTTTAATGTCAGTCGGTGAAGAAGCTGTACTCACCGCCCTGGTACGTGAACAGGCTAAACTTGGCCTGATCTTCCTTGATATGCGTCGCGCCGCCGAAGACCTGGCGAAGTTGATCTAGTGGAGTTGTTATGAGCCCCCTTCAAAAAAGTGGTTTGTATTACCCCAACAAATTTGGCATGATTACCATCAAATCTTTGGAAGAAGTGATGGGTAAGAACGGCTTGAACGCCATTCTAAATTTGGCGGGTTTGAATAATTACATCGAAAATTACCCCCCCGATAATCTCGACAAAGGTTTTGATTTTGCCGAACTTTCCGCCATTGGTTCAGCTCTCGAGGAAATGTACGGACCTCGCGGTGGGCGTGGACTTGCTCTTCGAGCGGGACGTGCAACCTTCTCTGATGCCTTGAGAAATTTTGGCGCTTTGGCTGGTGCGGCAGATTTGGCGTTTGTCGTCCTCCCGCTTCAATCAAAGCTGAGGATTGGCTTGCCAGCTTTTGCTAAAATTTTTAGCCAGTTAAGCGATCAACAGACCACTGTCGAAGAAAAAGATACAGAGTGGATATGGACCATTCATAAGTGCCCATGTTGCTGGGGACGCACAGGCGCAGATAAACCAGTTTGTTTTGTTTCCACAGGCTTATTACAGGAAAGCCTAAAGTGGGTTTCCGGTGGAAACGAATTCCGCGTAAATGAATCCAAATGTATTGCTATCGGCGATGATGTTTGCGAATTCATTGTCCAAAAAGAACCGATTTCATAAATTATAGCGAAGGTCTGGCGTGACGGACATTAAGCCCAAAATACTCATCATTGAAGACGACCTGGACGTGGCTGAAATGCTGAACGCTTATTTTCGCGTTCAAGGCTATGAAGTATTCACTGTCAATTGGGGTGAAGATGGTGTTCGTTCCTGTCAAACGGTTCATCCTGACCTTGTCATCCTTGACATTCGTCTTCCCGACATTGACGGCTACGAAGTAGCCAGACGTCTACGCAGTGACCGCCGCACAGCTGATATTCCCATCATTTTCCTCACCGAAAAACGTGACCGTTCTGACCGTTTGCAAGGGTTGGAACTCGGCGCGGATGATTACATCACCAAGCCTTTTGATGTGCAGGAATTGCGCTTGCGCGTGCGAAACGCTCTCAAGCGCGTGAGCCAGGGATCGTTAACCAACCCCGTTACTGGCTTGCCAGAAGGCGCTTTGGTGGATGAAAAACTCTCCGAAGTGCTTGGCAAAGAAGGCGTAGCTCTGTTGTTTATCTCAATTGACAACATGGTCTCTTTCCGCGAAGCCTATGGCTTTGTCGCATCAGACGATGTTTTGCGCGCAATTAGTTTGATGATCGTGAATACAATGCGCGAAGTCAGCCGCCCCGAAGATTTCCTCGGACATGTAAGCGGCACTGATTTTGTTCTTGTTCTTCCGCCCTCGAATCTTTCGGCATTGAACGAAAAACTGCGTGTTCGACTTGAGCAGTCTGTGGAATATTTTTACCCCATCAAAGACCGTGAGCAAATGGCAAAGAGTCGAAACCGCCTTGGTGTGAAGTTGTCTGAAATCTCGTCCCTTAAGGGCAACCATACCGATGTAAACCAAATTAAAGCAGAGCTAGTGCGCCTTAAGAAATAGGAGTTTGTTTGCGTATTACAGTTGTCACACCTACATATAACGAAGCGGAGAACCTGCCCAAGCTGGTCTCCGCTTTATTTTCGCTTCCACTTGATCTGCGCGTTTTGATTGTGGATGATAATAGTCCGGATGGCACCGGGCGCATTGCCGATGAATTAACTTCAGCTTACCCCGGTCGTATAGACGTGCTTCATCGTCCCGGCAAACAGGGGTTGCGTTCGGCTTATTTAAATGGATTTCAAAAAATATTAGACGGAGATTCGCAAGCAATCGTCCAGATGGATTCGGATTTTTCGCATGAACCCTCTGCGCTTGTGGAAATGGCGAAATTGTTGGAATCCAATGATGTTGTGCTTGGTTCTCGTTATGTGAAGGGCGGCTCCGTGGATGGGCGATGGTCTCTGTGGCGCAAAAGTCTTTCAGCTTTTGGCAACTATTATGCGCGTACTATTCTAGGTTTGCCCTTGCATGATGTAACTACAGGATTTCGCATGTGGCGGCGCGAGACTTTGCAGCAACTACCGTTTGAACGCATCCAGTCAAATGGATATGTCTTTCTCGTAGAAATGGCATATCTCGCACATTGTCTTGAATTCAAGATCGGCGAAGCGCCTATTTATTTTGCAGACCGTCGCTGGGGAAAATCGAAAATGTCCATTAAGATTCAAATGGAAGCCGCATTTCGTATTTGGCAGGTACTATGGCATTATCGTGACCTGAAGAAAGCAGGTAAGGATGCGAGATTGTAGGCGGCTTGTGAAGAGCGGCTATTAATCCATTAAAGTAATTCGCTAAGTGATTTTTGTTTTTAAAAACCACATCCCCCTAAATTTGGGGGATGTGGTTTTTAAAATTTTGCTTTGTATTTTTTGTGGGCGCGGAGGGGCTCGAACCCCCGACCTCATCTGTGTGATAGATGCGCTCTAACCAACTGAGCTACGTGCCCGGAGAATGATTCAGATTATAGTATAGGCTTTATACTTTGGCAAGTCATTTTAGTAAATAATCCCACGGATTTACTTTCCAGGTCGCTGTCATTATTTCAAAATGCAAGTGAGGGCCAGATGAATGGCCTGTGGAGCCAATCGCGCCAATCGTTTCTCCCTGTCCGACACTTTGCCCACAGCCGCGGTAGATTGCGCTCAAGTGGGCGTATAACGATTGGAAGCCGTTGCCATGATCGATCATGATCATATTTCCGTAGCCGTAGTTATTCCAACCGGAATATACAATCACACCTGCATCTGTCGCATAAACGCCCTCTCCTTCATTGCCTGCAAGGTCAATGCCGCGATGATTTGTTTTTTCTGAATAATCAAAACCCGAGAGATAATGGTTATTGGTTGGGAACACAAACGTGCCATATCCCACCGCGCCGCCGCTGACTGGGTCGCACGCACCCTGCCCAAGTACGCGCGCAGATGCGGGGTTTTCTCGTGTCACGCCAAGCGGAGCACTCCAGTTTACAAACTCCCTTGAGCCACCGGGGATGACCAGCCATGTGGCAGTTTTGATATTTGCGTTGTTGTAGTCGCCAACAGTATTCGGGTCGATATGATTGGCGGGAAAATCAATAATATCTGCGGCAGTCACGCCATAGAATTTAGCCCAATCTCCAAAGGAAATTCCACCCAGCCATTCCCAGTACACTCCATCTGTAGGGAGGATCGTCAACTCTTGCCCGGGCTTTAGGGAATGCGGATCATCCAGCAAGGTATTGTAATTGCCCCATAAAATTGTTTGGGGTTGAAGCCCAAATTTTTCTGCAATGCCAAAAACCGTATCCCCATCCTGCACAGTGTATTTTGATAATTCCTGGCGCGGACGTGAAGGCACGTTCGTGTGAGGCTGCGCCGCGCGCGAGATGCCTGAGATAATGGGAATGTCCAAAGCGGGGATCGATTTGATATCAACCACGGCGGTCGGGGCGGGACCTGAAACCTGGTTGCTGTTTGCTGAAAGAGGTCCCGGCGTCTGACGGTAGTAGGCTTGCGCAAGCAGGATCACGACGATGATCGCAACAATGGAAAACAGGTTTGTTCCAACCCGTGAGAGAGATTCGCCTAATCCCATTTGTATGAGACTGTTCATCCAGCGCGTGATCAAGCCGGGGCGTCTTAATGCAGCGGGAGGAGCATCCGTCAGTCCCTTATTTTTATCTGATTTTGAAGAATTAGGTGTGTCTTCAGTATGGTTATTTTGCATATTATTCATCATAACACGGGCAAAAAATCAAAGTCAAGTTGTATATAAAGGCAATTTACGGAGGCGGCAACACATCCCATGGATTAATGACGGTGGAAGTTGTGCGAACTTCAAAATGCAAGTGAGGACCACTGGCGTGTCCTGTGGCACCTACTGAGCCAATTACCTCACCCTGGGTTACATTTTCCCCACAGCTTACAAAGATATTGCTCATGTGTGCATATAAAGATTGAAAACCTGTTCCATGATCTATCATTACCATAATGCCATAACCGTAACTGTTTGCACCGGCATAAACGACTACGCCTCCATCGCTGGCGTAAATATTATCTCCTTCCATACCTGCGAGGTCAATGGCGCGATGATTGGTTTTTTCGTTGTAGTCAAACCCTGAAAGATAATGTCTATCTGTTGGGTAAATAAATGATCCTGTACCTACTGCGCCGCCGTTGATTGCAGGACACGACCCCGCTCCTCCCACCTGTGCAGATGCAGGATTTGTACGGGTTATTCCCAATGGCAATGAGCCGGGTGTATGGTACTCATATTTTCCGCCGGGAATGACAAGCCATGTTCCCACCGGAATATTTGCATTTTGTGGATCTCCAACCGCTTTTACATCAAGTTTATTGGCAGGATAATTAATAATATCCTCAGGTTTAACTTTGTAGTAATCTGCCCAGGCACCAAATGAAATCCCTCCTAGCCATTCCCAGTAAACTCCATCTGTTGGCAAAATTTGGAGCTCTTGACCAGCGAAAAGATTGTGAGGGTCATCTTGAAGCAAGGCGAAATTTGCGGCAAAAATTGTTTTTGGGTCAAGCCCGAACTTTTCAGCGATTCCAAAGACCGTATCACCATCGTGCACAGTATATTTCGTAATCTCAAGACGCGGACGTGAAGGCACATTTGTATGGAGTTGTGCCGCACGCGAAATGCCAGAAGTAATGGGAATATCCACCGCAGGGATCAAGTTGATATCCACTTCGGCGGTCGGGGCGGGACTCGAAAACGATCTCGGTGTTTGGCGATAGGCTTGCGCAAGCAGGATCACAACCACAATCGCAATAATGGAGAATAGATTTGTTCCACTCCGTAACAGAGATTCTCCCAATCCCATTTGTGCAAGCCTATTCAGCCCACGTGTGACCAAGCTAGGTTGACTGGATGAAAGTGGATGAGTATCCGCTCGCCTCTTATCTTTAGCTGATTTATTAGGATCGGATGTTTCTTCATTGTAATTATTTTGCATATGGGTCATCATAACACGGGCAAAAAATCAAAATCAAGTTGCGTACCAAACGCTAATCCTGTGTTAACCCGTCGTTTGGCGGACGATGGGACGAAAGAGTTGAATCCCGCCGACCACAACCAACGAGAACGACCCGCATATCAGGGCAGTGGTGGAAAGGCTGAATTCTTGTGTCATCCATCCGATCATTAGGCTGCCGAACGGAGTGATGCCTTGTAAAGCCCAAAGGTAGATGCTGAATACGCGCCCGCGTAAATTATCCGGCACCTGTAATTGGATGAGTGTATTCATGGTGGCAAGCTGTGTTACTGCGCCCCAGCCCATTAATGCGATGATGGTCATTGCAAACCATAGTGAATGCGAGAAAGGAATGGCTATCATACCGAGGATGAAAGCGGCTTCACCTAAAATGAGACGCAGTCCGCGCCGACGTGCACTATTGTTCATTGCGATCGAGAAAGCCGCGATCAATGCGCCGACTCCCTGCGCTGTGTATAGAAAACTATTCCGCATATCTACAATAGACTTTATATCTCCAACCTGTCCAAGCAGGTCCTTGGAAATAACGGGTAATTGTTGGGTGATAGGGAAGGCGAATACTCCCAACACTGCCGCTATGATAATGAGCAAACTGACTGGGGGAGTATTCGCGAGGTATTGCGCCCCTTCACGCAATTCAACCATCATGGAGCGTGTGCGCGGTTCAACAGGTGTTTTGTACAGTGCGCGCACAAAAAACAAACCGATGATAATGGTTGCAAAGCTGATGCCGTTTAGCAAAAAGACCCATCCCGTGCCATTTTTTGGGAAGAGAAAAAATATGGGGACAATTAACGCAGGTCCCAACACACGCGAGATGTTGAATGCGGTAGATTGCAAAGCAATGGCATTTGGCAGGGACTCGCGTCCCACCAACTCGATCAACATGGCTTGACGTGCCGTGATCTCAAATGCCGATGCAATGCCAAGGATGAGAGATGTGACAACAATATGCCAGATCTGAATTGTTTCACTCAAGGCAAGGAATGCAAGTATGAATGTGTCCAACATCATAATGATTTGCAGGAAGATAATAGTTTTGCGTTTATCAACATGTTCGACCAGTACACCGCCAGGTATGGCAAGGAAGAAAGTTGGTAAGGTCACTGCAAAGCCGATCAGCCCCAGGTCAAAGGGACGTCCGCTGAGGCGATATGCCAGCAGGGGCAGGGCTGTGTTTTGCATGGATGTGCCGATCAGCGAAAATAAGTGTCCAACCCAGAAGATGGAAAAATCGCGCGAGGCAAGCGCGGGGAAACGGCGGGAGAGTGAATTCATCTGAGGAAGCTTACCAGACACGAAACACGCAAACAAGATGCGTGTTTCGTGTCTCTATTTTTCTGCTGGCATAATTAGTTCAGCGCGATCATTGCCGGGGATGTTGACCAATGTCGAAACGGGGTACGCAGACATTCTGTCAGCTGGGAAAGGCTGGATGAGCGGGAGCATGTTTTCGCGAGTCTGAGGCGCGGGGTCAAGCCAAGCTGCATAATTTCCTTTGTCCAGAATCACGGGCATACGGCTGTGCAGGTTGGACATCAACTCGTTGGGTGTAGTAGTGATGATGGAGCAGGTGCGGAGTGTGCCGCCATCGGGAGAATGCCATTCATCCCACAAGCCGGCAAAGGCGAAGGGCTTGCGGTCTTTCATGTGGATGAAATACGGCATTTTTGTTTTCTGCCCTGTTTGGGTTTTCCATTCATAAAACCCATCGGCAGGGATGAGACAACGTTTGTATTTGAAACTGCCGCGAAAGGATGGTTTTTCTGCAACCGTTTCTCCGCGTGCGTTGATGAGCTTATTGGCGATGCTTGGGTCTTTTGACCACGAAGGAATTAATCCCCACAGGAAAAAATCGGCAGTATTTTTGCCGTCGTTGGGAATGGCGAGGACGGGTTGCGTGGGGGCAATGTTGTAGCGCGGAGAAAACTGCGCTGGAAATATAAAATCGCCAAAGGCATCCTTCAATTCTGCAGGGTCAATGGTGAGTGTAAATCGTCCGCACATGGTTCTCCTTGAGACCTGTCAGTCTTGATTTAATGTGAAATAGAACGTGGTGCCTTTGCCAGGCTCTGATTCGAGCCAGATGCGCCCTTTGTGAACTTCGATAATGCGTCTGACCAGTGTCAAACCAATGCCTGTGCCTTCGGCATCTGCAGTGAGTTTGTTGAATAAGGTGAAGATGCGCTCATGATATTGGCTTTCAATGCCAATACCGTTATCGCGCACAAAAAAGACGGTCTCGTTCTTTTCATTTGAAGTTGTGCCGATTGTGATGTGCGGTTTGGCTTGATCGCCCATGAACTTTACCGCGTTATCCACCAAATTTTGGATGACCTCGGTCAGGCGCGTGCGGTCGCCATGCACGACGGCAGGTGTACTGTGGATTTCGATCAACACATTTTTGGCTTCGATCTGTCCATGCACAAGGTCTATTGCGTCTTTTACAATGTCTGTGAAAAGCGCGTCGGTGGATTGATTGATCAAACGTCCAATGCGTGAAAGCTCCAGCAGGTCATTCAGCAGGGCGTGCATTTTTTGGGTTGCATTTTCAATGCGCTTGATATCATCTTTGACTTTTTGCATATTCCCTGCAAGTGCATCCTTTTCAAGATAGCCAAGAAACCCGCGGATGGTTACGAGCGGCGATTTTAAGTCATGCGAAACCGTATATGTGTATCTTTCAAGTTCCGCATTTTTTGTCTCCAGTTCGGCGATCAGGGATTCGCGTTCAAGTTCCGCTTTTTTGCGTTCAGTGATTTCGCGGGCAATGCCTGTGGTGCCAATCACTTGCCCCTTTGTATTCAGGATGGGTGTTTTTGTGGTTTCCACCCAGAACTCCCTGCCAGAGCTGTCAATTTGGAGTTCTTCAATATGATGTTTGCGTTGACCACTTTGTATGATATCAAGATCGTCGCTGAGATACTTTTCGGCTAAACTTTTCTCCCAGATCTCGAAATCAGTTTTGCCTGCGATTTCTTCCATTTTCATTCCAGCTGTATCGGCAAATTGCTCATTTACTGCAACGTAGCGGCTGTTCTTATCTTTTAGCCATGCCATGTCGGGAATGCTATTTAGAATGGCAGATTGATGCAGGAGTGTTTCCTTGTGTTGGGATAGTTCATTTTGAAGAGCGGTATTCAAGCGGGCATTTTCTATGGCTAACCCGGCATACCCTGCAAACAGGCGCAGCGCTTCCAGTTGAGCATTGGTGATGGGAAGATTGGTCAATAGACGATCCACACAAATGACCGCAACCGGTTTTTCGCCCGCCCAAACAGCAACGGAGGCATAATCTTTTACACCGTACATTTCATCATCTTCAGGGATGTTATTTTCGATATCGTAATTATGAGAGAA
>Ga0302321_100006020_pt1 | contig 10640 bp, 9 predicted proteins | sample Fen_T0_1_FD_202505 | JGI IMG/M metagenome (GOLD analysis project Ga0302321, IMG submission 202505) | Peat permafrost microbial communities from Stordalen Mire near Abisko, Sweden - Fen_T0_1 | ecosystem: Environmental > Terrestrial > Soil > Wetlands > Permafrost | place: Sweden: Abisko... | reverse complement strand
GAAGCCATTGAACCCGGTAAAGAAATTACTTTTTACATTAACAGCCCCGGTGGTATGGTGGTAAGTGGCATGGTAATTTACGATACTATGCAAATGATCAGCTCGCCGGTAAGTACGGTGTGTATGGGTATGGCAGCAAGCATGGGCAGCATATTGCTGAGTGGTGGTACAAAAGGCCGTCGTTTTATTTTTCCTCACGGAGAAGTTATGATACACCAGCCAAGTGGTGGTGGCCAGGGCACCAGTGCCGATTTGGAAATTATGGCCGAGCAGATAAGAAAAACAAAAGAAATGGGCGCACAAATACTTGCGGATAATTGTGGTCAGACTTTTGATAAAGTCATGAGAGATTTTGACAGGGATTACTGGATGGATGCCAAAGAATCGGTAACCTATGGTATTGTAGATGGTATCGTAAATAAATTATAATAATTCATTTAAAAGAAATAATAATAAAACTGCTCCATAATATGGGGCAGTTTACATTTAATAAAGTAAACCAACGGCAGACTATAATCAGTAAACTTGTATTTTTACACTATGCAGTTCAATGAGATCATCAATGCAAAACTGAGCCAGGAAACTGATCGCCCATTAATGAAGAAAGATTTCTTTCCAGTAAGCGAAGGTTTACAGGGTTACCTGCGTAATTATGGCAGGGATATCAAACTGCCCATTGTGTATAAAGATCTTTTAAATTACCGGTATGCTACTTCGTTAAAAGATAAGAAAGGAAAATTTACCCATTGGGAAAACGCAGTGTACGATTTAAAGGAAATGGAATTTTTAAAAGAGGGACTTATAAAAACCTATGCCATTCTTAAAACAGAGGGTAACCTCAGTTTTATAAAACATCTTGACGTGGAGCGTATTGATTTTTGTGAATTTGGAAACAGTGTGCCCTTTAGAATCAGAATAGTAAATAAGATCAATGATAATTATGATCATTACTATATCAAAGCGGCAGATGCGTCAAGAATTTACGGTTTAGAGCTGGAGCATTTGCTATCTCCCAACCGCATTACTTTTTTGCATCATAAAAACACTTTGGTGGAAGAACATATACCCGGTATTCCCGGTGATGTTTTTTTACAAGATTACCTGCAACTGCCCGAAACCAATAAGATCCGCATAGCAAAAGAATTTGTAAAATTTAACGAACGTTGTTTTGCAAGGTTATTGGGCGATATGCGGAGTTATAATTTTGTAGTGGATATTACGCCAGACATAGAAGATTATCAATACCGCCTGCGGGCCATAGACTTTGACCAGCAGTGTTATGAAGGCCGAAAAAACCTTTACCTGCCGCAGTTTTACAAAGAGAATTTTGAATATGTAGACCTGGTATTAAAAAGCCTGAGCGCTGATGTAATTGAGCAATATCAAACCGAAGAGCGTACTACTATGGCGTACAGGGTAATAGCCGGCCGGAAGCAATTAATGGAACTGCTTAATATCATGATAAAAGATGAACTTTCAGAGAATTATAAAGTAAAAATTTTGAGGGATGAATTAAATCAGCACTTTGGCAACACCTACTTCTCCAAATGCAAAACCATGGGGTCAATAGTAAAAAGGCAGTTGAAACAAATGCTTCAAAAACACTTAAAACAGGTACAGGGATTTTAAATACATAATAACTTTTAAGCATTTAGGGTATAAATACCAACCATGGCCCCGTTTAAAGGTTGTAATTTCCCTTTGAGAGACAGGGGTATGCAACATTTTTCAGTATAATATTGTCTTCACATTAGCGTTCTAAATAATGCTTTTGTATCTTTGTATTTCAACACTAAAACCTTAAGCTAACAATTCCAGCAATAATGGCAAAACAACAAACATTACATTGTTCATTCTGTGGCCGCAGCCGCGATGAGGTTAAGATATTAATTGCTGGCCAGGATGGTCATATTTGCGAAAATTGTGTAGAACATGCAGAAGAGATCATTGAGCAGGAATTAGGAAGCAACAACGATACAAAATTATCCCATACACCCACTCATAAACTGATTGTAAAAAAACCTATCGAAATAAAAAACTTTCTTGATGAATATGTGATAGGGCAGGACGATGCAAAAAAAATATTATCAGTTGCGGTGTATAATCACTACAAAAGACTGAATCAAAAAATTGACAATGATGTGGAGATTGAAAAGAGCAACATCATTATGGTTGGCGAAACGGGTACAGGAAAAACCTTACTGGCTAAATCTATTGCACGTATGCTGAATGTGCCATTTGCCATTGTGGATGCTACTGTGTTTACAGAAGCAGGCTACGTGGGAGAAGATGTGGAGAGCATGCTTAGCCGTTTATTACAGGCTTGTAATTATGATGTAACTGCGGCCGAAAAAGGGATTGTATTTATTGATGAGATAGATAAAATTGCCCGTAAAAGCGATAACCCCTCTATAACAAGGGATGTAAGTGGCGAAGGGGTGCAACAGGGCTTATTAAAATTACTGGAAGGAACGGAAGTATTGGTACCACCACAGGGCGGACGTAAGCATCCCGAACAAAAGTTAATAAAAGTAAACACACAAAACATATTGTTTATTTGCGGTGGCGCATTTGATGGAGTTGATAAAATTATAGCCCGCCGGGTAAATACCAATGCCATTGGTTTTAATGTAAATAAAGAATTGCAGGAATACCAGCACGATAACCTTTTACACTTTGTAAATGCAGTTGACCTGAAACATTTTGGATTGATACCTGAATTGCTGGGCCGCTTACCGGTGGTTACTTATTTAAATCCATTAGACGCCCCAACATTACGCAGTATCTTAACCGAGCCTAAAAATGCATTGATCAAACAATTTACCCGCTTATTTGACATCGAGGGCATAGAGTTAAAATTTGATGCTGCTGTTTACGATTTTATGGTGGAGAAAGCACTTGAATACAAATTGGGCGCCCGTGGTTTACGCAGCATTTGCGAAAGTATTTTAACTGATGCTATGTATGAACTGCCTTCTCAAAAAGTAAAAACCTTTGAAGTTACGTTGGAATATGCGCAGCGCAAATTCAGTACCAGCAAGCTCAGTATGCTTAAGGTGGCGTAATTACGTACAGCTAAAATTTTTTTCGCTTAATTGCGACAACCAATTTTTTCAGGCTTCATTACCCATCCAATAAAGCACGGATATTAACTATAAATTACTCCTGTAATATTTAAAAAAGCGAAAAGAATTTTTGCTGTACTTCTCCCCAACTTTCAAACAAACCCAATTCATTTTAGGTGGTTGTTAATTTTCAATTTATTTTTACACGGTTGCAATGAAATGTATTCAGGGCAATGAGTAAACATCTTAAAATATAATCTTCCCTGTTCCCCCATTTAGGGGATAGGGGCAAATTTAAAATCGGAAATGGTTGATGTAATATTAGGCCTGCAATGGGGCGACGAAGGAAAAGGAAAAATAGTAGACTATTTTGCTGACAATTATGATGTGGTGGCCAGGTTCCAGGGCGGGCCAAATGCAGGGCACACTTTATATGTGGATGGAAAGAAAATAGTGCTGCACCAGATACCCAGCGGGATTTTTCATGAAGAAAAAACCAATTTAATAGGGAACGGTGTGGTGCTGGATGCTGTTACACTTAGAAGAGAATGCGAAAATGTAGCAGCTTTTGGAGTGAACTACAAAAAGAACCTGTTTATCAGTGAAAGGGCTCATTTGATTTTACCTACGCATCGTGCTATAGATAAAGCAAGCGAGCTAAGTAAGGGTAATGAAAAAATAGGCAGTACTTTAAAGGGTATTGGCCCGGCTTACATGGATAAAACCGGGCGCAATGGTTTAAGGGTGGGTAATTTACTGGATAAAAGCTTTACTACAGAATACATTAAACTGCGTTTAAAACATCAGAAGATATTGGAGAGTTTTAATTTTCAGGAAGATATTAGTGCGTGGGAAGAAGAGTTTTTTGATGCAATTGAATTTTTAAGGGAATTTAAAATTGTGAATGGTGAGTATTTTATCAATGATAAAATTCAGCAGGGGCAAAGGGTTTTGGCAGAAGGTGCACAGGGAAGCATGCTGGATGTGGACTTTGGAACATTTCCTTTTGTAACAAGCAGCAGTACCATATCGGCTGGTGTCTGTACTGGTTTGGGCATAGCACCCCAAAAAATAAAAGAGGTATTTGGTGTGTCAAAAGCATATTGCACCAGGGTGGGTAGCGGGCCTTTTCCTACTGAACTAAATGACGAGACGGGTGAACTGATACGCAAAACAGGCAGCGAATTTGGAGCTACTACAGGAAGGCCAAGGCGTTGTGGTTGGATTGATTTGGTGGCATTACAATTTGCCTGCATGATAAACGGGGTTACACAAATAATAATGACAAAGGCCGATATTTTAGATAACTTAGATGAGCTTAAGGTTTGTAACAGTTACATGGTAAATGGGGAAGAAAAGAATTATGTACCTTTTCAAATGAATAAAGTTAATATTGAGCCGGTTTACAAAAGTTTTGAAGGCTGGAAAACAGATATCACCGCAATGACCAATTATGGTGAGCTTCCGCAGCAAATGAAAAACTATATTGAATACCTGAATGGCTTTTTAAAAGTGCCCGTAAAGTACATCAGTAACGGGCCGGGAAGGGACCAGATAGTGATAGCATAAAAAAAATAAAAAAAAGTGGTCAATATATTTGGCTATTTAAAAATCTCGTGGAAATTTTACAGTAACAACCTGTTTAATTTATGGCAATAAAATCCGAAAAAGAAAAAAAGGTTCCTGCAGCTAAAACCGCAGTTCCTGAAATTACATCCGCAAAAAAATCTTCTCCTAAAAAGAAAGATGATGATGACGATGATGATGATGATTTTGATGATGAAGAAGATGTGAAACCAGCCAAGGGCAAAGGAGCATCAAAAAAGAAATCAAAAGATGATGATGACGATGATGAAGATGTGGAAGTAGAAGATGATTGGGAAAAACCAGAAGAAGATGATGACTGGGATCCTGACTTTGATGAGTTTGATGTTCCAAAATCAAAATCTAAAAAACCTGCTGCCGGTAGTAAAAAACCTGGCAAAGGTGCAGACGATGATGATTTTAAATTAGACGATGATTTTAAAGACCTTGGCCTTGATGATTTGGGCGGCGGCGGCTTTGATGATGATGATGATTTTTAATTTGCTACCCTGTCTCCACCAGTTGGCGGAGAATAAAGATATCAAGTAGTGAATAAAAATGCTCAAACTTTTTCGTTAACTAATTTTACCGAATTCAGAATACAAATGTTGAACTGGGCCAACCGGTTCAACATTTTTTGTTTGCTGGATAACCAGCATTACAATTTTACCACCCCCGCTTTTGAATGTTTACTGGCAGCAGGAAGTAAAAAAAATATTACAGCAGCGGCAGGTACAGCATTTGAAACCCTGAAAGATTTTTATAAAGAAAATAAAGGCTGGTTGTTTGGCCATTTAGGCTACGACCTGAAAAATGAAACAGAAAAACTGCACTCCAAAAATGTTGATGGTATTGGGTTTGACGACTTACATTTTTTTGTGCCGGAAGTAGTGATAAAACTTGGCGAAGCCGAAGTGAATATTTTTTGCGAGGGGGAGGCTAAAAATATTTTTGATGACATACTGGCGGAACCCACATCTGTTATAAACAATACTCACAATAAGGCTGCGGTGAAAAATCGCTTTTCAAAAAATGACTATATCAGTACCATTCAAAAACTGCGGCAACATATTTTATATGGCGATTGTTATGAAATTAATTTTTGCCAGGAATTTTTTGCCACTGATGCGTTAATTGATCCGCTTAATATTTATCATAAGTTGGTACAACTTTCTCCAAATCCCTTTGCAGCATTGTATAAACACAATGATAAGTTTTGTATTTGCGCCAGTCCCGAAAGGTATTTGAAAAAGAAAGGCCATAAAATAATTTCGCAGCCAATAAAAGGAACATCAAAAAGAGATTTGATAAATAGTGAGAATGACCTGCAGAACAAAAACTACTTATCGCAAAATGAAAAAGAAAAAAGCGAGAATGTGATGGTGGTTGACCTAGTACGTAATGATTTAAGTAAAGTTTGCAAACAAGGGAGTGTAAAAGTAGAAGAGTTGTTTGGGGTATACAGTTTTCCACAGGTGCATCAAATGATAAGTACTATTAGCGGCGTGGTAAAAGAGGGTATTGATTGGGTGGATATTATTAAAGCCACTTTTCCAATGGGCTCTATGACGGGCGCACCCAAAAAAAGCGTAATGGAATTGATAGAGCAATATGAGCAAACCAAAAGGGGATTATTTTCCGGTGCTATTGGTTATATTGACCCTGCCGGAGATTTTGATTTTAATGTAGTTATAAGAAGTATATTTTATAACGCAACAGCCCGTTACCTTTCTTTTCAGGCGGGAGGTGGTATTACATTTTACAGCGATGCTGAAAAAGAATATGAAGAATGTTTGCTGAAAGCTGCCGCGATGATTAAGGTGCTGGAGTAATTACTTAGCCTTTTTCTTTTTTACCGTTTTCGTTCTTACCTCGGGGTAAAAAGTTTGGTTGCTGGAGATGGTATCATCACCCAATAAAATCTGTACACACTCATTTAAAATAGGGTATTTATTAGCCATAAAGAGCTGCATCTTATCTTGTGGCAAACGCAGGTCATAGTTGCCGTTAGCAGACATCATGTTATCAAAATCAGGATTAAAATGATTGAAGAGAATAATATCCATTGCTAAATTCTTGGCAATAATTACTGAGTTGAACTTGCCGGAAATACTTTGTGTGGCGGTGGTTTCTAATTCTTCGAGGGTAAGCTGCGGTTTTGTATCAAAAGGATTAACACTGGCACCGCCCTCGTTTGCCATGCCTGCAAAGGGGTTAGTAACTGTTGTAATTCCGCCGCCTCCTTCCATGATATAATGAGTAGCAATAAAACGTTTCACATAGGTTCTTGATTCTTCAGGTAAATAATACTGCAGGTCCCAGAAGTTTCTGCTGCCACTTCTTTTAATAGCGTTAAACACTCTTCCGGCACCTCCATTATAGGCGGCCATTACCAGCAACCAGTCGTGAAATTGTTTGTATAGTGTAAGCAGGTATTTTGAAGCCGCATGGGTGCTTTTAAAATAATCCCTTCTTTCATCATAACCGCCATTCACTACCAAACCAAAACTCCTTGCCGTATAAGGCATAAATTGCCAGGGTCCACCCGCCCCCTTGTAACTGGTAGCACCGGTACTAAGGTTTGATTCAATAACTGCAATGTACTTTAACTCCCGGGGTAAGCCATACTGAGTTAAAATACCTTCAATTAAGTTAAAGTAAGGCAAACCCCAACCTTTCATTTTAGTAAGATAGTTACCATGAGACCTCATGTAATCCTGTATAAATCCGGTGGCACTTGGGTTTACCTGCGATGAGTAGGCAAGAGAAGGATTGTAACTGTATTTATAAAACAAATTTTTAAAACCATATTTTGTAACCTGGCTAAAGTATTGCACCTGGTCTTTGGCCGGAGTGGCTTTTGTTTTTACCACTTCCTCAATTAGTTCATCCTCTTTTTTTACATCCTCAATTGTAGTATCATTTACGGGAGCCTGTTGTTGGTAAAAAAATAGATTACCCGCTTTTACCTTCGGCAAAATTACAAAGGCGATAAATAATATGGTAACAACTTTTTTCATCAGTTAACAACAGGAGAATACTTTTTATAGTGCTGCATTAAATGCTGTGACAGCTGCAGCAAAGTTAGTTCATCTGTTTTTGCTGTCATAATTTGCAACCCAAATGGCATGCTGTTACTATGCTTAAATAGCGGAACAGAGATGCCGGGTAACCCGGTTAAATTAGCAAAAACAGTATAGATGTCAGCTAAATACATTGCAATCGGGTCTTCTGATTTTTCACCAAAGGTAAAAGCGGTAGTAGGGCTGGTGGGCATTATAACTGCATCATAATCAGCAAATATGGTTTTGGTTTTGTCTACCAAAAGCCTGCGTACCTGCTGGGCCTTGCTAAAATAAGCATCGTAATACCCGGCACTTAAAACAAAAGTACCCAGCATGATCCTGCGTTGCACTTCTTTTCCAAAACCTTCGCTTCGCGTGTGTTTGTAAAAATCTGTTAAATCATTTACACTGGTTTTACTGCAGTAACCATAACGTACACCATCAAACCGGCTAAGGTTACTGCTGGCTTCTGCAGTGGTTAAAACATAATAAGCAGGTACCACATAGTCCAACAGATCGAAATCAATTTCAGTTACGCTGTGCCCATTTGCTTTTAAGCTATCAATAAGGGTTAAAATATTTTCCCGTATTTCTTTATCAAGTGAGGGGTGATACAAGGCTTCTTTAAAATAGGCAATCTTGTATTTTTTTTCAGTATTAAGGTATGAAAGCAGGTCAAACTTCTCAGCCTCGTCAGAAGCCCCGTTAATGGATGAGGTAGTTACTAAAGCGGTGCTGTCATAATCATCTGCACCACTCATTATTTCTATCAATAAAGCAGCATCATAAATAGTGTTACTGAATATACCTATCTGGTCAAATGATGAGGCATAAGCAATCAGGCCATACCTGGATATGCGGCCATAAGTAGGCTTAATGCCAACAATGCCACAGAAGTTGGCTGGTTGCCTTACAGAGCCGCCGGTATCGCTACCTAAGCTTACCATGCATAAACCGGCTTGCACAGCCACCGCACTTCCACCAGAGGAGCCACCAGGAACCTTAGTTTCATCAGCAGCGTTTAACACATTACCATAAACAGAATTTTCATTGGTACTGCCCATTGCAAATTCATCGCAGTTACAACTGCCGATAATGATCGCATCTTCATCTAATAACCTTTGTACGGCAGTAGCAGAATATATACTGGTAAAGCCACCTAAAATTTTTGATGCCGCGGTAACCTGATGGCCTTTATAACAAATAACATCTTTAATGGCAATTACAACGCCATGTAATTTTTTTAAAGGTTCCTTTCTATTTCTTTTTTCGTCAAGTTCTTTTGCTTTTGATAACGCCTCATCTGCAAATACTTCTACAAATGCATTGAGGTATTTTTTTTCTTCTATTTTGCTAAGATAACCGGATACAATATCGCTGCAACTAACGGTGTTTTGCAACAGTTGGCTATGATATTCTTTTATAGTGCTGAAATGGGGCATTTAAATATTATTGTGCGGTAAATATTATGCAATCGGCTGAAATATTCAATACACAATTGCATTAAACATTTCAGCCGAAAATATTTTAAAAAATAAACAGCGAAACTAAAGCATTACTGAGAAGCCTGCTTTTGCTGTTCTAATTGTTGCCTTAATTGCCTGATTTCTTCATCTTTATCTTTCTCTTTCATTCCTTCTTCAATTTCATTTTTCACATTGGCTTTGGCATCGTTAAATTCACGCATACCTTTACCAATACCCCTCATCAGCTCGGGGATCTTTTTACCTCCAAACATCAGCAATACAACAACAATTATCAATATCCATTCTCCTCCACCCGGGAGGGAGAATAAAAAGATGGCATTCATAAGTGATACTATCATAATAAAAATTTAGACAACAAAGATAATCCAAATAATTACTTGTTGTAGTAATTAACCTAAGATTATTAACCTCGGGTTAACAGGATTTTAAAGCTGGAAATGATTAACGAAGGTAATTTTTGCCACATCTGGCCTTGCCGTTGGCTGCTTGTTCAACAGTAATACTTCTTGAACAGGAAACTAATAAGGAAATTGCAATGATTGCTACGAAAGAAACTACAATACTTCTCATGGTAAAAAGGGATTTACGGTTTAAAAATAAAAATCAGTAAATTCTTTGGAGTAAATAGTTAGATCAGAGGTATTGTAATTTACAATTAATTAACAATAACCGTACCAAACTGACCAGATTTACAACAAAAATGCAAAAACCGGTTAAGATTTTTGCATTCCAACATATTTTTTAAGCTGCCTTATTTTGCAACTGCTCTTCTTTTTTCCTGAATGCGGGCACTTTTTCCACTCCTGTCACGCAAGTAGTACAATTTAGCACGGCTAACTTTACCTACTTTATTCAGTACAATACTTTCGATATTGGGCGAATAGATGGGGAATAAACGTTCAACACCTACACCATCACTCATTTTACGTACTGTAAATGAAGCTGTCGCTCCGGTGCCCTGACGTTTGATCACATCGCCTTTAAAGCTCTGGATACGCTCTTTGGTACCTTCCACAATTTTATAGTTAACAGTGATGTTATCACCTGCTTTAAACTTCGGGAGCGTTGGAATTGTTGTCAACTGCTCATGAACAAATTCTACTGCGTTCATAATTCTTTATTTTTACGGACGGCAAAGGTAGGGGAAAGTTTTCAGTTTTCAGTCTCCTGTTTTCAGTTTTTTTAATTTATCCTGTTTTTATTTTAGGTCAGTATAAAAGGCCCGCCAGTGCTCAAGTCAAAAAAAATCCGGCAAAACTGCCGGATTAAATAATATTGTCTGAATTGCAGATACTTAACTGAAAATTCTAAATAGAAAACTGAAAATTATCTCGCTACATTCACACTTCTCTTTTCCCTGATCACCGTTACTTTAATTTGTCCGGGGAAGGTCATTTCGGTTTGTATTTTCTGGGCAATCTCAAAACTTAGTTTATCGC
>Ga0302321_100006019_pt1 | contig 10641 bp, 8 predicted proteins | sample Fen_T0_1_FD_202505 | JGI IMG/M metagenome (GOLD analysis project Ga0302321, IMG submission 202505) | Peat permafrost microbial communities from Stordalen Mire near Abisko, Sweden - Fen_T0_1 | ecosystem: Environmental > Terrestrial > Soil > Wetlands > Permafrost | place: Sweden: Abisko... | reverse complement strand
GCCGTCTAAGCGGAGGTTTTTACAGGTGAGCGCGGCTTCGATGAGGCGCGGGGCGTCTTCGATTTCAGCGCCGAATTTCGCGGGGTCACGGCCGGCATTGATCTGGAGCAGAACAGCTAATGGGCGGCCGCGTTCGCCGGCGGCACGGTCGAGCAGGGTGAGTAATTTTGCGCTATCGACACTTTGCACGCGGTTAAAATGCTCAGCTGCGAGCTTTGCTTTGTTCGACTGAAGATGGCCGATAAGTTCCCAACGTAAGGCCGCGTGGGTTAACGCTTTCTTATCAACGGCTTCTTGCACACGATTTTCACCCACGGCTTTTAATCCGTAGCGGGCGACGTATTCAGCGGCCTCAGCTGGATGTGTTTTGGTAACAGCGAGTAACGAAACCTCATCCGGTGCCCGCGCTGCCTTTCGACAGGCCTCCGCGATGCGGGCGAGCACCTCGTCCGTGTTGGCCTTAAAATCTTCGAATGAGATCATGATTAAAAAGACTGTTTAATGATTTGCACACGGATAAGCACTCTTTATACAGGGCCTCGAATCTAGCGTATCATGCAAATCGAAAACTTTAAAATCTTCGCGGATCTCGTCGAGACGAAGAGCTTCTCGAAATCGGCTAAAATTAATGGCATCACCCAGTCGGCGGTGAGCCAGCAGGCAAGGGCGATGGAGCGTCACTTTAAGACACTGCTCATCGACCGGAGCCAGAAACAATTTCAGCTCACCCGTGAAGGTCAGCGTGTTTACGACGCCTCGAAAGAGATGCTGCATCAGTATGAGAAGTTGCTGAGCGAGCTTCAGGAAATGAAGAAGGTGATCAGCGGCACGATTCGCATTTCGACGATTTACTCGATCGGGCTTCACGAATTGCCGCCTTATATCAAACGGTTTCTGCAGGATTACCCATCGGTCAATGTCCGTGTCGAGTACCGTCGGTCGAACTTGGTGTATGAAGACATTTTGCACAACTCCGTCGATTTCGGGCTGGTCGCATTCCCCGTGAAAGTGCGCCAGATTGAAGCCGTTCCGTTTCGCAACGATCGGCTCGTTCTCATCACCCATCCTTCACACGCGTTGGCGCACTGCACCGAGGTTGATCTGCGCGATCTCATGGGACAGAAATTCATCGGTTTTGACCCAGACATCCCGACCCGCAAGGCGGTCGATCAGATTTTCCGCGATCATAAGCTCGAGATCGAACCTGTGATGGAGTTCGATAACATCGAGACGGTGAAACGTGCCGTCGAAATTGACCACGGCATTGCGATCGTGCCGCAGGCCACTGTTCAGCAGGAACAGAGAGTCGGCTCCCTCGCGGTGATCCCGTTCCACGGCAAGGAGTTTTCTCGACCACTTGCGATTTTGCACCGCAAAGGCCGCGTGCTCACACCGGCGATGAAAAAATTTATCGATATCTTGAGCATGGATTTGTCGGTAAAGCTGGAAGCTACTTGAGAACGGGTCTGCCGGTTTCCCGATCATTGGTCGGGCTTGCGGACTATTGTAATGTCTATTAATTGGTTCGGCTTTCCATGGTCCAGAACTTAGTCCTTGCTCTGTACACTGTAACGCTCGCCGGTCTGGCCTGCTTTGCGGTGCATCGTGTGAAAATGCTTTGGTTCTATCTGCGCGCTTCTCGCCGCAAGCAGCCATCGCTCGTTTCGATGACTGCCGGACATCCGCACGTGTGCGTGCAATGCCCGCTTTTTAACGAGGCGCTCGTGGTGGAAACGCTGCTCGATAAAGTTACCGCGCTGAACTGGCCGGCGGGTTTGCTCGACATTCAGATCCTCGATGACTCGAACGATGAAACCCCGGCCATCATCGAACGCTGGCTGAAGGCGCATCCGGATCGTGCGGTCAACGTGACTCATGTTCGTCGAACCAAGCGCGAGGGCTACAAAGCCGGCGCGCTGGCTCACGGCCAGACGTTGACGAAGGCGGAATTCCTGGCGGTCTTCGACGCGGATTTCCAACCCGAGCCGGATTTTCTTGAGAAGCTGATTCCCCATTTCGCTGATCCTCGCGTGGGCGTGGTGCAGGCGCGCTGGGAATTCGTCAACCGACGCGCGAGTCTGCTCACACGGTTCCAGGGCATATTCCTCGACGCGCATTTCATCGTGGAGCAGTCGGCGCGCTCCGGAAACGGTCTGTTTCTCAACTTCAACGGCACGGCGGGCGTCTGGCGCCGCGCGGCTTTGGAGGATGCGGGTGGTTGGTCAGCGGACACCGTGACCGAGGATCTCGACGCCAGCTATCGTGCGCAACGTCGAGGCTGGAAGTTCGTTTACCTGGAGCATTACACCGTTCCGTCGGAGCTTCCGGAAAGCCTTCTCGCCTTCAAATCCCAACAACATCGTTGGACCAAGGGTGGCATTCAGGTCGCGCGGAAACAGCTCCGCGATATCCTGCGCAGTGATCTGCCGGGCCGCGTTAAACACGAGTCAATTGCCCATCTCGGCATCGGGTTTGTGCATCCATTGTTGGTGACGTTTTCGATTCTTTTTGTCCCTTACCTTTATCTCGTTTCGGCGAATCCGACGGGCTTTTGGCATTTCATCAATCCGCTCTCAGTTTTGCTTTCCGCGGGTGCAACGGTGACGTTTTATATCACCGGACAATATTTTTGGCGAAAACAGTGGGGCGAAGGTTTGCTGATGCTAGTTGGTTCGCCTCTCCTGCTCGCGTTTGGTTTGGCGATGAGCGTGACGTGTTGCGTGGCGGTCGTTGAGGGTTTGTTTACGAAAGGTGGTGAATTTGTACGCACGCCGAAAGGTGGCAGCGCGGCGAAGAGCGGTGGTTTGATGGCGTGTTTCCGCAGTCGAACGATGTTCACCGCGATCACCGTGATCGAAATCGCCATCGGCCTTTTGATGCTGGGCGGTGCGATTTATTTTCAACGGATCGAAATGCTGGCCGTCGCCGGTGTGCTGGCGGTCAAGGCTGTGGGATTTCTTGGTGTGGCGGCTTTGTCGACGCCCGATTTACTCCCGCGCTTTGGCACGCGCGCTTGACGGCGGCGCGCTGCTGCATCCCTTATGGCAAAACTCCTTGCCATGAAAAAATTGTTGTTTCGTTCGATCGCACTCGCCGTTGTTTCCCTGATGTTTGCTGCGCTGGCTCAGGCGGCCGTTGAGGTTGGCTCGCCGGCTCCTGTTTGGAAACTGCGTGCGGTGGATGGACGCGAAGTAAGCGCGGCGGATTTTGCCGGCAAGGTATTGGTTGTGGATTTTTGGGCAACCTGGTGTCCGCCCTGCCGGGCCGAGATCCCGGGTTTCGTCGAGTTGCAGAAAAAGTACGAAAAGGACGGGTTGGTGATTGTGGGTATCTCGGTTGATCAGGGCGGAGTTGAGCTGGTTAAAAAGTTCATCGCCCAGAACAAGATGAATTACACCATCGTGATGGCGGACGATACCGTTGCCGATGCATTTGGCGGTATCGAAGGGATTCCGACCACGTTCGTGATCGATCGCTCCGGCAAGATTCAATTGAAGGAAGTGGGGTTTGTGGAAACGGCGGTGTTTGAGGCGCGGATCAAAGCGCTGCTGGCGTCGCCGAAGCCTTGAAGTGGCGGTCGGAGCGCGCAGGGGAAGAAATAAAACCGTTTGCGCATCGAAAGCACCTTACGCCAGAGTGAGCACATGGGTTTGCCTGCCGTAATTTTTGAAGATGAAACGATGATCGCTTTCGACAAGCCGAGCGGCATGTTGGTCGCACCAGATCGTTGGGACAAAACGCGGGAGAACGTCATGGGTTTGGTTCACGATAAAATGGGTCACGGCGTGGCTAACGTGCATCGGCTTGATGCGGATACCAGCGGCGTGTTTCTTTGCTCGAAGGATAAAACGTCGCTCGATTTTTTGAGCGGGCAATTTCAAAGCAAGACCGTGCAGAAACGTTATCTGGCGCTGGTGGCACTATTGCCGCCCGAGCGCGCGATGAAGTTGACGACGCCGGTTGTGGTGCGTGAGCCCGACGGTAGCTTGCCGGAGCATTTTACGATCGATCTGGCGCTAGGCGAAGATGAACACCAAGTCGGTCGCATGCGGGTGTTTCGCAAACGCGGCGGCAAAGCCAGCGTGACTGAGTTTCGCGTGTTGGAACGGTTTGGTGGTTTCGCTTTCATGGAGTGCCGACCGCTCACCGGGCGCACGCATCAGATCCGCATTCATCTGGCCGCGGTGGGCGCACCGGTGCTGAATGATCCGTTTTATGGTGATCCGGAGGTGAAGCTTTTACTCTCGGGTTTAAAGCGAAACTACAAAGGCCGCGACGATGAGAAACCGCTTATTGACCGGTTGGCTTTGCACGCGAGTGAACTCACCGTGAAGCATCCGGTCACGCGCGAACCGGTGACGATTAAGGCCGCTCTGCCGCACGAATTCGAAGTCGCGCTGAAGTATTTGCGGAAATTCTTGGTTTCAACGAGGCGCTAAGGCGAAACTCAAATGGCTCAGCGCGCGGCTGGATTCAGCTGCACGTCAACCATCAGGTCCGACGCGATTTTCTCCAGCTCCAAACGTAGTTGAGGAATTGATACACCGGTGGGCAGCAGGACCGAGATGCGCGCCTGGAACAGCATCGAGCCATCCATCGGTGCGTTGATGCGGTCGGAGGAGAGTTCTTCGACGTTGACGCTGTACTGGGCGAGGATGCGTGAGATTTGGTGGAGGATGCCGGGTCGGTCCTGGCCGACGAGTTCGAGCACGGCGACGGTGCCGCGCGCCGAGGAAGCGAGGGCGGGTTCTTTGCGGGCTGAGATTTGCAGGCCGTCTTTTTCGAGCTTGGCCAGCGTCGCGAGCAGGGCGTCGCTTTTTTCTGTGGGCACTTCGACACGGACGATACCGGCGAATTGGCCGCCGAGGCGGCACATGCGGCTCTCGAGCCAGTTGCCGCCGTGGTCGACGACGTTGGCGGTCACCAGTTCAACAAGTCCCGGGCGATCCGGGCCGATCACGGTCATAACGAGGGTTGAAAGCATGACGCGATGCTGTACGGCTGCGCGGTGGTCGTCAGGGAAAATCTTTTAAGAAACAGCTTCAACTGTAAGACGCGCCCGGTCTTGCTCGCTGTCAGGCTAAGTCGTTTGCTGCTCACGATTCTTTCTCCCCATGAACTGCTCAAAGATCTCTGTCACTGCCTCATTGGTTAGCGTTGCCGCGTTGTTGCCCTCGTCGGTGGCTGCGGCCGAGGCGAAGAAGATGAATGTGCTTTTCATCATTTCCGACGATCTTCGGGCCGAGCTGGCGTGTTATGGTGATACGATCGCGCAGACGCCGAATATCGATCAGCTCGCGGCGCGGGGCGTGCGTTTCGAACGCTCATATTGCCAATATCCGCTTTGTTGTCCGTCGCGCACTTCGATGCTCACGGGCCGTCATCCGACGACGACGAATGTTTATGGCAACCGCAACTGGTTCGGTGCGCAGCATCCGGACTGGACGAGCTTGCCGAAATATTTTCGTGAGCACGGCTACACGACTTTACGCAGCGGAAAGATTTTTCACGAAGGCATTGACGACACCGAGGCTTGGGTGGAGGGCGGTGAGGCGCGACGCTTCGGTGAAGACGCGCCGAAGCAGACCAAGGAAACGCCGACAGCTGTTAAGCTGGCCACGGCGGCGGACGATGCCGAGCACGTGACAAAGATGATCGCACAAGATCGTTCGAGCGCTGTGAAGTCCGATCGCTGGGAGGCGACGCCGGATGACGAAGACCCGCCGCAGACCGATACAGTCAAAACCGACAAGGCAATCGAGCTACTCCAAAGGTACAATGGTGGCGACAAGCCGTTTTTCCTGGCGTTCGGGCTTTCCAAGCCGCACAGCCCGCTGGTCGCGCCGAAACGTTTTTTTGATCTCTACAAAGTTGACGCAGTTCCGTTGCCGGTCGACTACGCACCGCGTCCCACGGTGCCGGAAGGTTTTCCGGCGGGGAGTATTCGGCCGAATAATGCCGATCTTTTCATCGCTCGCGATTCCACGCCGCAAACCGCCAGGGAAATGAAGGGCGCGTATCTGGCGTGTGTTTCGTATGTCGACTGGAACGTCGGTCGTATGCTCGCTGAGCTTGATCGGCTTGGTTTACGCGAGTCGACCATCGTCATTTTTTGGGGCGACAATGGCTACCAACTGGGTGAAAAGGGCAAATGGTCGAAGGCTGGTTCGCTTTGGGAACAGGGTGCGCGCGTGCCGTTGATTATTTACGATCCACGCGCTACCGGTAATGGAAAAGTCTCACCGCGGGTTGTTCAGGCGGTGGATTTTTATCCGACGCTGGTGGATCTTTGTGACCTGCCGCCTGCGCCCGGGCTTGAGGGGATAAGTCTGCGGCCGCTGCTCGAAAATCCGCAACGTTCGTGGGATCATCCTGCTTTCACGGTTTGGAATGAACATGGTCGTGGCATCACCGGCGTGGTGGTGCGCACCGAGCGTTGGCGGTATGCGGAGTTTTTTGGTCGCGGGGCCGGGGCGATGTTGACCGATCCGATTAACGATCCGTACGAGTTGAAGAATCTCGTGGCGGATCCGCAGTACGCGGCCGTGGTGAAAGAGTTGGCGCCGCTGGCCAGGAAATACGTTGAAGGGAAAACCGAACCAGCGCCGAAGGATTGAGCGCGAGGCGTGTTCAATCCTTTTTCGATCACGGCGCGCCCGGCGGGCGCGCCCTACCACGAACCGACGGAGGCATCGACGCGAGGTCGATGCCCTACGCTTGAACCATTCTTTATCTTGGTTCGGCGCCGACGACGACGACTTGGCCGACGCGGAGTTTTGTCCAGCTGACATCGGGGTTTAGAGCCAGCAGATCGGTGAGCGCGAGTTTGTTGGAACGCGCGATTTTTGTCAGGGAGTCGCCGGTTTTTACGGCGTAAAAGATATCGGAATAGGAAACGGTTTCGCCGCCGAGGGTGACGACGGAGAGGGCTTTCGAGTCGACGACAAAGACGAGCGAGGCGTAGCTTTCGCCGCAGACGGGTTCGATGGCTTCGATGTATTTTCCTTTCCCGACGAGATCGCTGAACACGGCCGAGGATCTTCCTTTTTCGAGGAAAAATTGTTGGGCCGCCGACCATAGCTGGCTGAGGTTTTCGTGGATTTGGGCGCGGGTTTCCAGCGTGAGCGTGGAGGTGGATTTGATCTTCGCTTCTTGGAGGACGATCGGGATTTCGGTGGAGTCTTTTAGTACGAGGAGCGTGGTCGTTTTTTCGTCGTAGGAGACGATTTGGCAGTCTTGAAAGTGTTCGCCGACGTCGACCCATTTTGAGTCGCCGCCGGGGGTGGCGGTGAGCGCCACGCGGATGACGGAGCCTTCTTTAAGCACGCCGGAAAAGATGAAGGGTGGCGCGTCGGTAGCATGGAGCACAGCAGCGGCGACGAAGAAAAGGGGGGTAAGCCATTTCATGCGCCTAGAGTTCCCAGCCGTTCTGTTTTGGCCAGTGAAAAAAGTGGTCAAAAGGAGGCGAGCGGCGGAGGAATGTATCGGAACGGCGACGACGCCCGTTCGGCTTTGCTCAGGGTCCTGAGCCTGTCGAAGGAGAGCGTAGCCCTCCATTCGGAATCGAATTAGGAGGGTGGTTTGGCTTTGAGGGCGGCGGCGGCGCGTTCGAGGGCGGCGGTGATGTCTTCGGGGCGGGCGGGTTTTGAAATGTAGTCGTCCATGCCGGCTTCGAGGCAGCGTTCGCGGTCGCCGTGCATGGCGTTGGCGGTCATGGCGATAATGCGTAGTTTAGCAGTTTTGGGATCGGCGCGGAGGCGGCGGGTGGTTTCGTAGCCGTCGAGTTCGGGCATCTGGCCGTCCATGAAGATCACGTCGTAGGGGTGGCGTTGAACGGCATCAAGGGTTTCGAGGCCGTTGACGGCGATGTCGGCGTTGTAGCCGAGGTTTTTGAGGATGCGGTGGGAGACGCGTTGGTTAACGATGTTGTCTTCGGCGATGAGGATGCGGAAGGGGAGGGCGTTGGTGGTTTTAAGCGGTTCGACCGGGGTGGCGACAATTTGGGGTGGCAGTGGTGGTGCGGTGCGGGTTTCGAGGCCGTGGGCGGTGCCTTGGCCGATCTGGATGCAGCGCAGGAGGGCGCCGAGGAGGTCTTGCTGGCGGATGGGTTTCACCAGCATACGGATGATGCCGCAGGCGTTGAGTTCTTCGCGGCTGAAGCGTCGGTCCCAAGAGGTGAGGAGGACCATGCGGGTGGCGGCGAGGGCGGGGTCTTTTTGGATTTCGAGGGCGAGCATGATGCCGTCCATTTCCGGCATTTGGAAATCGAGGAGGGCGATATGAAAGGGTTCGTTGGCGGCGGCAGCGGCGTGGAGGAGCGCGAGGGCGGATCGGCCATCGTGGACTTGTTCGCCAACCATGCCCCAGGCGGCGGTGTAGCGTTGGATGATTTTGCGGTTGGTGGCGGAGTCGTCGACGATGAGGGTGCGCAGGCCGTTGAGGGCGGTGACTTTGGCGGGTTCTTCGCGGGGGAGGTCGAAGGGTTGTTTTTCGATTTTGATGGTGAACCAGAACGTGGAGCCGCGGTGGGGCAGGCTTTCGACGCCGATCTGGCCGTGCATGAGTTCGACGATCTGTTTGGAGATGACGAGGCCGAGGCCAGTGCCGCCGTATTTGCGGGTAGTGGAAGTATCGGCTTGGGCGAAAGGCAGGAAGAGCGTGGCTTGGATTTCGGGGGAAATGCCGATGCCGGTGTCGGAGATTTCGAAGCGGAGTTGGAGGTCGGAGTTGGTTTCTTTTTCCAGGCTGACGTTGAGGATGACTTCGCCTTTTTCGGTAAACTTGATGGCGTTGCCGAGGAGGTTGAGGATGACCTGGCGGATGCGGCCGGCGTCGCCGCGGAGGTGGTTGGTGATTTCCTGGGGGACGAAGCAGGCGAGTTCGAGGTGTTTGGCGGAGGCGCGGGAGGCCATGAGTTCGAGGGTGTCTTCAATCATCTGGCTGAGGTCGAAGTCGGCGTGGTCGAACTGGAGTTTACCGGCTTCGATTTTGGAGAAGTCGAGGATGTCGTTGAGGATGACGAGGAGGGATTCGGCGGAGTTGCGAATGGTTTCGGAGAAGTCGCGTTGTTCGTCGCTGAGAGGGGTTTGGAGGAGGAGGTTGGACATGCCGATGACGCCGTTCATCGGGGTGCGGATTTCGTGGGACATGTTGGCGAGGAACGCGCTTTTGGCCCGGGTGTTGGCTTCGGCGGTATCGCGGGCGTCGCGGAGCTGGTGTTCGAGTTCTTTGCGTTGGCCGATGTCGCGGGTGACGGCGAGGAAGCCGGTGGGTTCGTTGTCCTGGCGCATGATGCGGGCGCTGGTTTCGGTCCAGATGAGGCGGCCGTCCTTGTGTTTAAAGCGGGCTTGGAAGTTGGCGGTGGCGTCTTGGGTGTGGTCGAGTTTGAAAAGGTGGACGAGTTGTTCGGCGTCTTCGGGGGCAATGCGTTCGAGGATGTGGCAGCCGAGGGCTTCGTGGACGGGATAGCCGGTGAGGCGTTCGCCGGCGGGGTTGTAGGAGCTGAAGCGGCCGGCGAGGTCGAGGGTGTAGATGAAGTCGGAGGCGTTTTCGACGATGTCGAGGTGGCGGGTTTGGAGGAACGCTTCTTTTTCGAGTTGGACGCGGATCTGGCCGGTCTGGCGTTTGACGCGGCGGCGGAGGGCGGTGACCCAAAGGAGGAAAATGAGGATGCTGGCGGCGAGCATGCCGACGGCGGCGAGGGCGCGGGTGACGGTCCACCAGGGTGGGCGGGCGAGGACGACGATATCGTCTTTGGTGCGTACGCGGACGATGAGTTCGGTGGGGGTTTGGAGGTCGTACTGGATGAGGTAGATGCCGGTGATCTGGAGCTTGGTGCCGACGGGCATTTTCTCCGCAGTTTCGTGATCGTGTTCCCAGAGGACGTCGAAGACGCGATCGTCGCTTTGCACGAAGAGCAGGCTGTCGTTGCCGCTACCTGACATTTCGAGGAGGCGGCCTTCGACGCAAACGACGCGGCCGTAGAGGGCTTCGTCGAGGGCGGTGAGTTCGTTGAGATCGAGTGCGGTGGGTGGTTTGGCGGGGCCGATCAGTTTTGAAATGGCGTTGCGCAGGACGAGGTGGCGCGAGGAGCGGCCAGCGACGCCGACGAGGTCGATGCGGTCGCCGAGTTTGTAGCGCTGTTCCTCGGTGGTCATCGCGGTGATGACGTCGAAGCCATTTTGGATGCGGATGAAGTGGCCGGGGTTTTGGTCGATGACCTGGCCGGTGAGGTGGACGAGTTTGGTGTTTTGGGCGAGTTGGTGAAAGCGGCGCAGGCTGTCGATGGTGCTTTCGGGGAGGGCGAAGGGGGTGTTGGTCGCTGGGGTCTCGACTTGGAGGCAATTTGTCTCTGGCGACCAGAGGCGGATGGAGGTGAGCTGGCCAGCTTGGTTGGTGATGGCAGAGCAGATGCCTTTTACGCGGACGATGGCGCCTACGAGGTGTTGGAGGTCGCTGCTGGGGGGAAGGCGGACGGCAAATTCTCCGGACGAGGTGGTAACGGCGAGTTCGGTCCAGGGTTGCTTGGAGGTGAGGGCGTTGACGTAGCCTTGGATTTCGACCCAGTTGCCCTCTTCGACGCCGGTCATGGCTTGGTCGAGGGTGATGAGCTGAGCGGCCGGTAGATCGAAGCGGCCTTTT
>Ga0302321_100006016_pt1 | contig 10644 bp, 8 predicted proteins | sample Fen_T0_1_FD_202505 | JGI IMG/M metagenome (GOLD analysis project Ga0302321, IMG submission 202505) | Peat permafrost microbial communities from Stordalen Mire near Abisko, Sweden - Fen_T0_1 | ecosystem: Environmental > Terrestrial > Soil > Wetlands > Permafrost | place: Sweden: Abisko... | reverse complement strand
GGCTGGGTGCAGGAGGCGGCCCTTCGGATGCTCATGAACAACCTCGACCCCGAGGTGGCCGAGCGGCCCGAGGATCTCGTGGTCTACGGCGGCCTGGGCAAGGCGGCCCGCAACTGGGACTGCTTCCACGCCATCGTGAAGGAGCTGAAGCACCTGGGCGATGACGAGACCCTGCTGGTGCAAAGCGGCAAGCCCGTGGGCGTGGTGAAGACGCACCCCGACGCGCCCCGGGTGCTCATCGCCAATTCCAACCTGGTGCCCAAGTGGGCCACTTGGGAGGTGTTCCGGGAACTCGACCAGAAGGGCCTGATGATGTACGGCCAGATGACCGCCGGTAGCTGGATCTACATCGGCAGCCAGGGCATCGTGCAGGGCACGTACGAAACCTTCGCCGAGGCCGCGCGGCAGCACTTCAATGGCACCCTGGCCGGCACCTGGACCCTCACGGCGGGCCTGGGCGGCATGGGCGGTGCCCAACCCCTGGCCGTGACCATGAATGGCGGCGTGGCCCTCTGCATCGAGGTGGATCAGACCCGCATCCAGAAGCGCATCGACACCCGCTACCTGGACGAGTGGACCGACAACCTGGACACGGCCCTGGCCCTGGTGGATCAGTACGTGGATGCCCACGAGGCCCGCAGCATCGGCCTGCTGGGCAATGCGGCAGAGCTGCTGCCGGAGATATTGAAGCGCGGCTACATCCCCCAGCTCGTCACGGACCAGACCTCGGCCCACGACGAGTACAACGGCTACATCCCCGCCGGCCTCTCGCTGGAGCAGGCCGCGACCATGCGCAAGGATGAGCCCGAGGCCTACGTGCAGCGGGCGCTGGCCTCCATGCGCACCCATGTGGAGGCCATGATCGAGTTCCAGCGTCTGGGCTCGGTGACCTTCGACTACGGCAACAACATCCGCGCCCAGGCCCAGCGGGCTGGCTGCGAGAACGCGTTCGCCTTTCCAGGCTTCGTGCCCGCCTTCATCCGGCCCCTGTTCTGCAAGGGCATCGGCCCCTTCCGCTGGGTCGCGCTCTCGGGCGATCCCGCCGACATCGCCGTCACCGACGCCGCCATGATGGAGTTGTTCCCAGAAAACGAGGGCCTGCTCCGCTGGCTCAAGGCCGCCCAGGAGAAGATCGCCTTCCAGGGCCTGCCCGCCCGCATCTGCTGGATCGGCGCCGGCGAGCGCCACCTGGCAGGGTTGAAGTTCAATGAGCTGGTGCGCACTGGCAAGGTGAAAGCGCCCATCGTCATCGGCCGTGACCACCTGGACAGTGGCAGCGTGGCCAGCCCCAACCGCGAGACCGAGGCCATGAAGGATGGCTCGGATGCGGTCAGTGACTGGCCCCTGCTCAATGCCATGACGGCGGCCTCTGGCGGCGCCTCCTGGGTGAGCTTCCATCATGGTGGCGGTGTGGGCATGGGCTACAGCCAACACAGCGGCGTGGTCATCGTGGCTGACGGCACCGAGCGCGCCGACCGCTGCATCACCCGTGTCCTCTGGAACGACCCCGCCATGGGCGTCTTCCGCCACGCCGACGCCGGCTACGAAACTGCCCGCGAACATGCAGAAACCATCGGTTTGCATATCCCAATGAAGGGCTGAACTGAATTTTTGCCACAGACGAACAGGGATGAACTCAGATAGGGCCCTGCGACATCACATCCGTGTTCATCTGTGTTCATCCGTGGCTGATTCAAAATAAGGTTGCCCATGTCCCGCCCCTGCCCCTGCACCTCCAAGAAGCCCTACGACCGCTGCTGCGGCCCGTTCCATGGGGGCACAGCCTCGCCGGAGACGGCCGAGCAGCTGATGCGCTCGCGCTTTTCCGCCTATGCCCTCGGCAAGGTGGACTACCTGATCGCCACCCGCCCCGAAGGGAAGCGGGACGAGGAGAACCGTGAGGAACTGGTCCTATACTGCAAGTCCGTCAGCTGTGTGGGCCTCAAGATCGTGAGCCAGGAAAAGGGCGGCAAGACGGATGACACCGGCGTCGTCACCTTCCACGCCAGTCTCCAGACCAATGGCCGTCGCAGCCTCCACATCGAGACCAGCAGCTTCGCCCGGGAGGGCGGCAGGTGGGTATACGTGGATGGGGTTGTGAAGGGCTAGCGGGCTGGCGAAGGACCCGGATCGAAGCCGGGTCGGGCCGGACGCCTCATTGCGGCTTGGGGCCTCTGAAGTGAGCTCCGGTGCAAATCCCGTCCTCGAAACCGACCTCCGCATCCACTTGATACAGTGTCCCGGATCTGAGCCTATCCCCAAGGGGTACTCTCCTTGGTCCCATGGCATGCCTTCCAAAATTTCAGATCCTTGGACCTTCTCCCGAAAAAGGCTCTGAGGTTGGACATGGAGGGTGAGGCGGTTTTCATTCGTCGGGCAGATCATGGGGCGCGCATCCTCGTGGTCGATGACGATGCCTTGGCCCGCCGCAGCCTCCGGGCGATGCTGGAGCGGACCTACTATGTGGTGGAAACCGTCGGCTGTGGCGAGGAGGCCCTGGCGGTGCTTCCAGCCTTCAAACCGGATCTGGTGCTCCTGGATATCCAGATGCCCGGCATGGATGGGCTGGAGGTCTGCCGCCGGATCCGGATGCAGCCGAACGGCGATCTGCTGCCCATCATCTTCCTGACGGGCGACGAACGCCTGGAACTCCACGCCGAGGCCCTGCGAGCCAAAGGTGATGATTTCCTGCGGAAGCCCATCCGGACGGCGGAGCTGATCATCCGGATCCGCAGCCTCATGCGGCTCAAGCGACTCCAGGCGGAGGTGCAGGCCGAACGGGACAACCTGCTCGACCTCCAGAAGCAGCGGGAACAACTCTTCGAATTCATCGTGCATGATCTGAAGAACCCGCTTTCCGCCATCCAGATGGGCCTGGAGCTCCTCGACATCGTGGATGGCGACAGCGCCGCGTCCCGGACCCAGATCCACCGACTCAGGGATACGGCGGGCTACATGGGCCGGATGATCCAGAACATCCTGGATATCGGGCGCGCCGAGCAAGTGGGGGTGGACCTCCGCAAGACCCGCCTGGTCCTGGATGGCTGGATATCCCGCCTGCTCAAGGAGGTGGGCTCCCAGGCCCAATATCGAAGCCACAAACTGTCCTGGGACTGCCCGGCGGATCTGGTGGTCGATGCCAACCCTGAATTCCTGCAGAGGCTGATCCTGAATCTCGTCGAAAACGCACTGAAATATTCACCCGCAGGCAGTCACACACAGGTCGTCGCCCGATCGGAAGAGAACGGAGTGCGCCTGGAGGTGCGGGACGAGGGCGAGGGCATCCCCGAACCGATGCGCGAACAGATCTTCGGAAAATTCGTCCGCCTGGAAGAGGGGGGGTCTGACCTCCGCTCGGGCTCAGGTCTGGGCCTCGCCTTCTGCCGGATGGCCGCCGAAGCCCACGGGGGTCGGATCTGGGTGGAGGCCAACACGCCCAGGGGGAGCGTGTTCGTGCTTGAGCTCCCACTGGCACCTGCCCTGGGGTAGTCCGGAAGCCGCCTCGGCAAGTGAGCTATTGGCGAAAGCCCAAAGTTCAGTTCCAATGCAGGGACACCGGAGGTCCCCATGGGTGAAGCGCTCGACAAGGTCCAGGACGACATTCAGGAACATGCCGCTGAAAGCCGGTTGAATGGCTTCGTGGCCCTCTTCGTGGCCGTGGTCGCCACCTTCATGGCCCTGTGCAACGTGAAGGATGGCAACGTGGTCCAGGCCATGCAGCAATCCCAGGCCAAGGCGATCGACCAGTGGTCCTATTACCAGGCCAAGGGCACCAAGCAGCACATCGCGGAGAACTCCGCCGAGATGCTGAAGGTGCAGCTGGAGATGAACGCGGGCTTGAAGCCGGAGCTGCGGACCCGGGTGGAGGCCCGCATCGCCACCCTGGAGGCCGCGGCCCAGAAGTACGGGAAGGAGAAGGAGCAGATCCGCGCGGAAGCCGAGGGAGCGGCGAAGGACTACGAGGCCATGAACATCCATGACGACCAGTTCGACCTGGCCGAGGCCTGCCTCAGTGTGGGCATTGCCCTCGCCGGCGTGACTGCCCTGACCAGGAAGCGCTGGCTCTTTGGCGTGGCCCTGATCTTCGCCGGCATCGGGGTCCTGTTCGGCCTGGCCGGCTTCCTCCACTGGAAGCTGCACTCGGACCTGCTGGCCAAGATCCTGGGATAGACACCACCCGGATCCGAGACAGGGCTCAGCTTTCTCGCGCCTCGGCGAAGGCTTTCATGGCCTCCGGAAAGGGCGCCAGGGCCCGTTCGAAGACGCCCAGCGAGTAGGCGATGGTCAGCCCGTAGTTGGTGATGGGCACGCCCGCCTCGGCACAGCGGTGGATGCGGCTGGTCATCTCCTTGCGGTTGCCCGTGCAGTTGCCGCAATGGACCACCAGTCGGTAGGGACTGAGATCCTGGGGGAAATCCCGGCCCTGCACGTGGGCGAAGTGCACCTTGGCGCCCACGTACTGGGTGAGCCAGCGGGGGATCTTCACCCGGCCGATGTCCTCCCCCACGGGATGGTGGGCGCAGGTCTCCGCGATGAGCACGGTGTCCCCGCCTTTGAGGCGTTCGATGCCAAGCGTCCCCCGCACCTGCTCCGCCAGGTTCCCCTGGAACCGGGCCATGAGGATGGAGAAGGAGGTCATCGGAACGCCCTTCGGCACGTCCGCGGCGACCTTCAGAAAGGCCTGGGAATCCGTCACGACCAAGGCCGGCGGTGACTTCAAGCGATCGAGAGCCTGCTTCAGTTCCCGTTCCTGCACCACCAGGGCCATGGATTCCGCATCGAGCAGGTCGCGGATGGTCATGACCTGGGGCAGGATGAGCCGTCCCTTCGGCGCCTCCTTGTCGATGGGCACCACCAGGATGGCCACCTCGCCGGGTGGTACGAGATCCGCCACCAGGCGCTGGTTGTCGAAGAAATCAGCCGGAGCCAGCTTGAGCAGGCCGGCCCTCAGATCGGGCAGCCCCGCGCCCGTCAGCGAGGACACAGCCACCGGCAGGGCACCCATGGCTTCAACTACGCTGCATTCCGCCGAAGAAGGCGCTTGCAAATCCGTCTTGTTGAAGACCACGAGGACGGGCACCTTCCGTCCTTGCAGTTCCGCCAGCAGGGCCCGCTCGAAATCCCCCCAGGCGCCCGCCTCGGTGACGATCATGCCGAGGTCCACGCGGTCGAGCACGGCGCGGGTGCGTGCGATGCGCAGCTCGCCCAAGGCGCCTTCATCGTCCACGCCGGCGGTATCCACAAACTGGACGGGCCCCAGGGGGAGCAGTTCCATGGGTTTCTCCACGGGATCCGTGGTGGTCCCCGCGAGGGCGGAAACGATGCTGACCTGCTGCCTGGTGATGGCGTTGAGCAGCGATGACTTGCCCACGTTCCGGCGTCCGAAGAGGCCGATGTGGAGGCGGAGGGACCTTGGTGTGGGTTGCATCAGGCCCTCTTCGGATCAGGTGCGGACACCATCCGTGAACCCAGCCTGTTCACGGCCTCGGCGCTGGTGAGTTCCCGGAACTGCGCATCCGTGAAGAGTCCCTCGTGGATGCCCTGCTCCTTCAGGCTCAGACTCTGGGCCCGCGCCACCAGGGAGCAGGTGGCCTCATAGCCCAGCAGAGGAAGCAGGGCCGTGGCGGCGGCGGTGCCGTTCTCAACATGCCGTCGGCAGCGTTCCTCATCCGCTTCGAGATCCTCCACGCAATGGCGGCGGAGGATATCGCAGCCCCTGGCCAGCAGATCGAAGCTCTCCAGCAGACTGTGGGCCACCAGGGGCAGGAAGGGCTGCAACTCCAGACTGGCCATGGCCACGGCGAACGTGAGCGCGTGATCGTGGGCGATGGCTAGGATCGCCGCCTGGGTCACAGCCTCGGGGATCACCGGATTCACCTTGCCCGGCATGATGCTGCTGCCCGCCTGCCGAGCCGGGAGCCGGAGCTCGCCCAGACCCGCTTCGGGGCCGCTGGAGAGCAGCCTGAGGTCCCCGCTGATCTTGATGAGGGTGGTGGCGAGGGCCTTCAGAAGACCTGACACCTCCACGAAGGTGTCGGCGTTCTGGGTGGCTTCGACCAGGTTCTCAGCCCGGGCCAGGCCCAACCCCGTGATCTCCCGCAGCTCGTCCACGACCCGGAAAATGAACTCCCGCGGGGCGGCGAGCCCTGTGCCGATGGCCGTCCCGCCCAGGTTCACGACACGCAGCCGCTCCTCGCACTTGGCCAGACGCCAGCGATCGCGGTTGAGGGCCTCGGCGTAGGCGCCCATCTCCCGCCCCAGCGTCATGAGCACCGCGTCCTGCAGCTCGGTGCGGCCCACCTTCACCACATGGGCGAAGGCCTTCTCCTTGGCCTGGAAGGCCTCCTGGAGGCCCAGCACCTGCCGCTCCAGCTCCTTCAACCCCCAGATGGCGGCGATGCGAAGGGCCGTGGGATAGGTGTCGTTGGTGCTCTGGTGCCGGTTCAGGTCGTCCAGCGGAGATACCCGGTCGTAGGAACCGTGCACGCTGCCAAGGCATTCCAGCGCCCGGTTGGCGAGCACCTCGTTGACGTTCATGTTGGTGCTGGTGCCCGCCCCGCCCTGCAGTGCATCCACGCGGATATCCGCGGTCAGGTCCCCGGCCAGCAGCTCAAGGCAGGCCTGCTCCATCGCCTCCGCCTCGGCAGCTTCCTTGAAATACCCCAGGGCACGGTTCGTCCGCAGGGCCGCCAGTTTCACCGCGCCGAAGGCCCGCGCCAGCTGCCCATGGATCGGGCGCCCCAGCAGCGGGAAGTTCTCCATGGCCCTGGCGGTGTGGATGCCGTGGCGGGCCGCCAGGGGCACTCCCATGGCTCCCAGGAGATCCTGTTCAATGCGCATGTCCGCCATAGGTCGAGATCACTCCCGGGACAACCCCGTGCACCGGTGATTGTTGCAGAGTTGCCGCTCCTGGCACGGTCGAGCCGCATGAAGCAGGGAGCTTGAGACAGGCCGCCGAGTGTGCAGGGAATTCGCGCCGCAACGCTCCTTGTCCGCCGTGCCTTCTGCATCCCGGATTCTTAGAATCCCTTCTGGATTCTATTGAAATGAGACTTCTTTGGAACCCGGATCACATTTCCACTTGCCCCGGCCGGGGGCTCGACACACAATGCCGACGCATAGGTCATCAACCGAAACAGCAATCCGGCACCTTGAAATTCGCTCCTCCAAGCAAATTTTGAACGTGACAGTGAATTGTCTTTTCAGAAGGACCGCACCTTGACTGGGCTCCCAGCAAATCCAATGCAGTCTCGCTGCTGAGGGCATGCCTCTTCAAAGGAAACACAGGGGCCTGAAGGCCCGTTCCCGGGGAAGGAGTCAGAACCATGGCCAGAATCCTAGTGGTGGACGATGATTCCGACATCGTCGAAGCGACTCAGCTGTTCCTGACCCGGGAGGGCCATCAGGTCGAAACGGCCTACAACCGCCAGGACGGCCTCAAGAAGGTCGCATCCTTCCGGCCAGACCTGCTGATCCTGGACGTGATCATGGAGCAACCCGACGACGGCTTCACCATCGCCCAGGAGCTCCGACGGGCCGGCAACAAGGTCCCGATCCTCATGCTCACCTCCGTGGAGACCGTCTCCGGGCTGGCCTTCGGGAAGGACCGCGTGATGGTCCCTGTCGACGAATTCCAGTCCAAGCCCATCGAGCCAGCGAAGCTGATCGAGAAGGTCAACCACCTCTTGCAGCGATAGGAGGGTCCGATGCTCATGACCGATCGAGAACGCCTCGCCAGGGAGATCAAGGGCTTGGCCGAGAAGCACGGCCACTCCCGCACCTCACTGATCCCCATCGTCCAGGAGATCAAGCACAAGTACCGGAAGATCGACGACTTCGCCATGCAGGTGATCGCCGATCAGCTCGGCCTCCATCCTGTGGAGGTCTACAGCGTGGTTTCGTTCTACGCGTTCCTCGGCAGCGAGGCCCACGGGAAATTCATCATCCGCCTCTGCCGCACCATCTCCTGCGACATGCAGGGCAAGGAGCGCGTCATGCGCCAGATGGAGAACGACCTGGGAATCCGATTCGGGGAGACGACGGCGGATGGCAAGTTCAGCCTGGAGTGGGCGAACTGCATGGGCATGTGCGACCAGGGCCCGGCCATGCTCGTGAACGAGAGAATCTACACCCATGTGACTCCCGAGAAAGTCCACGAAATTCTCGAAGAATGCCGCCGATCCTTCGGCGTCCACGCCACCGAGCAGAAGGAGGTGTATCTCGTATGAGCCCTCTCCCGACCTTCAGCAGCATGGCGCCCGAAGCAGGCTTGATGCAGGCTCTTGCCCTGGGCCGACCCGACATCATCGAGGAGGTGAAGCTCTCCGGGCTGAAGGGCCGCGGCGGCGCGGGCTTCCCCACGGGCATGAAGTGGAACTTCGCGGCGGCGGCCCAGGCCGAAGTCAAATTCGTCATCTGCAACGCGGATGAAGGCGAACCTGGCACGTTCAAGGACCGGGTCATCCTGCAGGACCATGCCGACCTTGTCTTCGAAGGCATGACCATCGCCGGCAAGGCCATCGGCGCCAGGGAGGGCATTGTGTTCCTCCGGGGCGAATACACGTACCTCCGGCCCCACCTCGAAGCGGTCCTGGCCCAGCGCCGCAAAAAAAAACTGCTCGGCAAAGAGATACTAGGTGGCGACCTCGAGTTCGATATCCGCATCTTCATGGGTGCCGGGGCCTACATCTGCGGCGAGGAGACCGCGCTCATCGAGGCCCTCGAGGGTTTCCGCGGGGAACCCCGCAACCGTCCCCCCTTCCCCGTCAACACGGGGTTCCTGGGCCGGCCTTCCGTGGTGAACAACGTCGAAACCCTGGCTTCGGCGGCCTGCATCCTGCAGAAGGGCGCGGACTGGTGGAAGGCCACCGGCACCGAGCATTCCACCGGCCTCAAGATCTTCAGCGTGTCGGGCGACTGCGGAAAACCAGGTGTGTATGAATTCCCCATGGGCATCACCGTGGCCCAGCTCCTCAAGGAAGTCGCCGGGGAAGGCGCCAAGGCGGTCCAGGTCGGCGGCGCCTCAGGTCTGTGCATCCCCGCCAGCCAGTTTAGGCGGGCCATCGCCTTCGAAGACATCCCGACCGGCGGCTCGATCATCGTCTTCGGCCAGCACCGGGACATGCTGGACGTGCTCCACAACTTCCTGGAGTTCTTCGTCGACGAATCCTGCGGCCAGTGCACGCCCTGCCGCCTGGGCAATCGGAAGCTCCTGGAAGGCGTCGAGCTGCTGAAGGAAGGCAAGTGCTCCATGGCCTACCTCCAGGAGCTCTGCGCCCTGGGCGACACCATGCAGATCGCCTCCAAATGCGGCCTCGGCCAAAGCAGCCCCAGCGCCTTCCTCTCGGTGGTGAAGAACTTCCGCGAAGAGCTCATGGGCCGGACCTATTCGCACGTGTGAATGAGGGAGGATTCGAGCATGTCACCCGCACCCACCCTTGAAACCGGCAGCCGGGCGCCGAAGAGCCAGCAGTCCCTGTCCATCCCGAGGTCCAACAGCGAGGAAGCCATCGGTGGAACCGTGACGGCCTCCATCAATGGCCAGCCCGTGAAGGTGCCCCTGGGCACCACCATCCTCGCGGCCGCCCAGCAGGTCGGCATCCGCATCCCGACCCTCTGCCACCATCCCGACCTCTGCGTCGCGGGGGTCTGCCGGGTCTGTGTCGTGGAAGTGGAAGGCCAGCGCACCCTCCAGGCCGCCTGCGCCTTCCCCATCACGTCTCCCATCAAGGTGCTGACCCATACCCAAAAAGTCCGCCAGACCCGTCGGCATGTCATCGACCTGCTGCTCTCCGAGCACTACGGCGAGTGCTATGCCTGCGGCCGCAACAACAACTGCGAACTGCAGGGCCTGGCCAAAGAATACGGGGTGGACTTCTTCCGCTTCGGGCATCCCGACAAGCCCAAATTCGAGATCGATCGCTCCAGCTACTCCGTGATCCGGGACAACAACAAGTGCGTCCTCTGCCGCCGCTGCGTCCGCACCTGCATCGACCTGCAGGAAGTGGGCACCATCGAGGTGGTCGGACGCAGCGACCAGAGCTACATCACCACCTTCAAGGACAAGCCCCTGGGCGAGGTGGTCTGCATCAACTGCGGGCAGTGCATCAACCGCTGTCCCACCGGGGCCCTGCGCGCCAACGATCCCACGGACGAAGTCTGGGCCGCCATCGATGACCCCAATAAACACGTGGTCATCCAGACGGCTCCGAGCCCTCGCGCAGCCATCGGTGAGTGCTTCGGCCTGGCTCCGGGCTCACCCCTCACCTTCGAGCTCAACACAGCCCTTCGGATGTGCGGTTTCGACCGCATCTTCGATACGAACTTCACCGCGGACCTCACCATCATCGAGGAGGGCACCGAGCTGATCCTCCGCCTCCACAAGGCCCTGGTGGGCAAGGACCCCAATATCGCCCTGCCCCAGTTCACCAGCTGCTCCCCGGGCTGGGTGAAGTACCTCGAGCACTTCTACGCCAGGTACATCCCCAACCTCAGCTCCGCCAAGAGCCCCCAGCAGATGTTCGGCGCAGTCATCAAGACGTACTACGCGCAAAAGCACGGCGTCGACCCCAAGGACATCGTCACCGTGGCCCTCATGCCCTGCTCAGCGAAGAAGTTCGAATGCAACCGCTCCGAGATGGACGA
>Ga0302321_100006015_pt1 | contig 10644 bp, 8 predicted proteins | sample Fen_T0_1_FD_202505 | JGI IMG/M metagenome (GOLD analysis project Ga0302321, IMG submission 202505) | Peat permafrost microbial communities from Stordalen Mire near Abisko, Sweden - Fen_T0_1 | ecosystem: Environmental > Terrestrial > Soil > Wetlands > Permafrost | place: Sweden: Abisko... | reverse complement strand
CCCGAGACCATCGTAGCTGTAGCTCGTCACATTGGGAGCGCTACCCGGAAAGCGCTGCGTTTCGATCGTACCAGAACACATCGCAACAGCTCGACGTCCAGAGGGAATTCGCGAGATCTGCTGCGCTCGAAACGCGGCGTAGTGACGCGATTGCTCCCACATTAAGGCTCGATATAGGCGCCAGGGACGGAGAAGGTATCGTCGCGCCCCGCAATCGTGAATACACCCCAGCACGGAAGTTTTAGTCTAGCCGCGAAGCGCAAGTCGTCTTCCAATGTGCCTACTGGTCCCAGAATAGCGATGTTGCCTCGGTGGACGCCCCACGAGCCTTCCCCATGCTGAAGGATGCCCCCATGCAGCTCTCTCCCCGCCTTTTCACGACTTTCTAGAACGGCAACGCGGAATCGCACGGGACTCTTGGAGCCGACGCCAGTCACGTTCAGGTAAACCAGATCGGTGCGTTGGCGTTCGACACGAACGTCGACGCCTTGTTTTTGCAGGAACGCGATGATGTGATTTTCGTTCAGCTGGGTTCTTTCTGGAACCAACTCCTGAGCGGTACACAGCCCGTCACGAAATCGGAGAGAGGACAGGTCGTCTGGGGAAGGTGGTCTCCCGTCGCGATTGATGACATAGGCCTTCCAGTCGGAGCCGTCGGTGACTTGAAGGACCGCCGACGGTCCGCAACTTAGGGCAAGAAGGCCGAAGACGACTGTACCGCGCAAGAGACGATGCATCTTGCAACCTTCCTATCAAACTGCGGCTTCAGGTGGAAGTCACGGATGGAATGGATTGGTGCAACAAGCCGCTTTTGCAAGAAACCGTCTGGCGGTCCTAATCATCGCGACTTTGCCGCATGCCCAAGGTGGCGGTCCTTCGGGTGCCAATTGACTGCTACTTCGTACGTCGGAAGCCCGTTGGTGGGCACGCAAATCGCGAAATGGACAAGGGCACTTGGTTGCGGTGTGACGGGACCATTGGTAGGGTAGGCGCCGTGAGGAATGGCATTTGGCTTGGCGTCCTTGGTGTGGTTTGCGCCTGCAGCGCAGCGCCCGGAGAGGCACAGAAAAACCGTACGTTCTATGACTGGTCCACGGCCGTCTCATCGACGTCCGGGGAATTCGAGTTGGCTTATCCGCCGCTCGATCTCGCTGCGACCACTCCTGGGGTACGCTACAAAGGCGTGACCGTGCTTCGCCACGGCATTCACTTGTCGCGGCCGAACGATTGGGTGCTGCGCGACGGTGACAACACCCCGGGGCAATCTTTCGTCCAGTACATCTCACCAAACGCCTACGCCTTTGCAATTCATGAGCGCCCTGAGTCGGTGCGAGAGCTGTGGCGGGACGTGATGGGTCGCTTTGAAGATGACACTCGCGCGCTCGGCGCCAAAATCGTAGGTGAGGGTGTTCCGATTGCTTCCAATCTCGGCCAAGGGCGTGCTTACACCATCGAGCGCGAGGTCGAGGCTCCGAAAAAGCCGCTGACAAGCCGCAGTCGTGAATACTTGATGCGCGGCAAGTCGCGCATCGTGCTCGTGCAGATCGTTCATGAAGGTCAGGACCTTTCCGCCGTCGACCAGGAGTTACTGCGTGTCATCAATACGCTCGAGGTCCTCTAGTAGGAATCAGACCGGCGCCGCCAGGCGCCTTGGCCGTGCCACGTTGGGGGTTGCACTCCTGGCGTCGGGTGGGCTTTTTCTCGCGAACGGCTGCGCTGGCGCCGTTGAGTCGTCACGAATCGAAGATCGGGCACGTCGCACCGTGCCTGTGCCCATTTGCCTAAAGGCCCTGGAGCGGCGCGGGGGCGGTGCCGTGTCGGCACTGAAGCCGGAGGACTACTGGTCCCTGGTGCTCCCAACGTTCGACGCTGGGGCAAACTCTGTCGACCGTAGTTCCCCTGACTGCAGTGGTCGAGCCGTGTTCGACAAGCCTGAATTGGCAGATGCGGAAGGCGGGCGGTCAGGCTCAATTATCGTCAAACCCGAAACGGCCGTAATCGCGCCGGTTGCTGACGGGTTACGGATCGTATGGCTGCCCACACACCGCTTCGCGAATGGCGAGGCCGCCGGACCCTTGGCCTTGCTACGTCCTCGCGAGGGTTTTGCTGAAGTGTATGCGACAGGGTTCTACCGTGGTCAGGAGAAGACCTCCCGATTCGCGCTTGAGCGAATGGGGCCGCGGTTCGTCGTTACGGTTGGAAATGAAGGGTGCGCAGCGGCCAAGGGCAAAACTTGTGAGAGTGTCTTGAAGGTGTACGTGATGCGCTCAGGCGTGCTCGCTCTTTCGGCTGAAATGCCTGTAGAAAAGGTCGAATTCAGCTCGATGCCTGGCGTGCCCGGTCCGGTTCAGCACAGGTTAACGGTGACCCCCGTATTTCAAGAACAAGTGCTTCGGGTGGTCGAGCAGCTCACGCTGCGCGACGAGGCGCAAAACGTGCTCAGGAAATCTGATACCGAGCGCGTCTTCAAGTTGAAAAATGACGGTCAGCTCGAGTGCGGCCAGAACTCCCTCTGGGACGTTGAAGCCGTGCGTTCCGCTCCAACAGTGGCCCCTGCTGCGGCCGAGCCAACGCAGCCCGCCGCTACCGATGCCGCCGCCAAACCTAAGAAGCACAAGTAGGCCGTAGCGGCGAGATCAGTATGGCCTCATACGAAACGCCACCGGTCCATTGGGTCTGTGGCGTTCTTGCGTGAGGGAATACGACTGACTGATTGACCTGCGGCGGACGTAGCCTACCAGCAAATCAGGCTGCCGCTGTACCCACATTCGGGGCGTTGCGCTGACGCGTACAATGCCCCGATGCCCACACCCGTGAGCAGGCCGATGCCTGCAGAGCCCCACGCCTGGCCGGCAGTTTCCCAGTTACCAGCACCGCGCCCAGCCGTTGTAATAATGGCTAATACCCCGGGCACCGCCGTGTTTCCTGCAAATGCGCCAAAATTGAATTGGCCGTCACTCCATTTGAGAGTGTCTACCAAGAATGTCCCCAGTCCCTGACCGAATGCCGCGGACGCCGCAAAACTCTGCGTCGACAGCATGCCGTAAGAACTGCACCCAGGCCCACCTTGCGAATTTGTGTCGCAACCTGGACGGTGGCCACCAATTTCATTCTTGAGTAGTTGCTCGTTGAACAGCGCTAGCGTTGTCACTGTCATAACGGGTGCGAAAACGGAAACATGCCACCTCGCCTTCCAACCCACGACAACTTCAGGGTCTGAGTAAAATACTCGCGGCATGATAAGCTGCATTCCGATGGCGGAAAGGGTCATCACATTGGTTGCAGTACTCCAACCTGAGCTTCTCTCCGGTGCCTGTTGAGCCTTAGCCGGACCCGTTACTAGTACCGCACTCGTTCCCAACGCCAGAGCAACAACCGTAGACCCAATCCATCGCATCAGAGCAACCTTTCGCATGAATGCCGCGGCGCCATTATCCCGGAGGACGCTCCGTTCGCAACCCCCCATCGGTACCCGTTTCCTTGCGGCGCGAATATTGTCGATAGACTTCGGAAAAATCCTTTCCAAATACATAGGTAAATGCCTGCTGGCCCTCGGACAGGCGCTCGAACCGCCGGCAGAACTCCTCCCACCGCGCACGATGCTTCCCGCCCAATAGGCCTGCCGCTCCGCCGCTTCCCACGGCCTGTTCAATGGCTTGAGGTGACAATTCGTCGAGCAGTGCCCGAACGCCCTCCATCACGCCATCCAATATCGCGACCTGATGGACCATCAGATCCGCAAGGATCCCTTCGACGGCGCTCGGCCCGTCAAAGCTGCGCTCCAAGGGATCGAGTAAGACCATGGCCACAGCTTCCGGGGTTTTTGCTTGTTCCAAGGCTACGGTTGCGGGAGAGCGACGTCCCCCACCCGAATGCTCTCCCTGGTGCAAGTCGAGGGAAGTAATGAATTCGGAGTAGCCTTTCCGCAGTGGAATGAACGTTCGGCAGAAGACATCCACGGCGTCATGCAGCTTGGTAATGAACCGCGCCAGGTCACCCGTGGTCTCAATCTTCCGCCCGGGAACGAGCGATCCGGCGAGTTCCCTGAGCCCCGCGAGTGCCATGACGGGCAAATCGAGTTGAAAGGCCTGCGTGGAGGGCGACGGCTGGTAAGCTCCCTGCCCGCCTCCAGACGCGGCCGGTGGATGATGGCTCGGCTGGGCAGCGCCAGGCAACGGAAAGTCACTGGGAAGCCGTGGGGCACCTGGGATGCCGCCGGGGTACCGTTGGAAGCTAGCAGGAGGCGACGACCCTTGGCCTGGATAGCCAAACCCTTCCACGGCGGGCGCACTTTGGCGCGGACCAGCTGCATCTATCCCGAAGGCAACACCATGAGATGGGGAGCCACCCGAACCACCTAGTCCAGCTGGGTAGCTGCCCTGTTCGTGTCCGAATCCTGGTGGTGCGGAGGGTCGCTCCCCTCGAAACTGCGGCGACGCGTGAGGTGGCGGCTGGGAACCAGCTTGTCCGGGTTGGGTGATGATAGACAGGTTACCGAGCACGACTCCGCTGGGCATGCCGTCCCCTCGAACCGGCGCGCGCTGCGCGACAACCGCCAATCGCACCTGGATGTGGGGCGTCAGGTAGAACACGGGCTGCGACGGGCTCAGCTCCGCGCAAGAGTTGGGCTGCATTCGGACGAGCGCACCTCCGTCCGGCCCGGGTAAGAACACGCCATTTTTGCTTCCAAGGTCACGGATGCAAATGCGACCGTTGACCTCCTCAATGCGCGCGTGAAAGCTTGAGACGAGTGAGAATTGCAGGCAAAAATCGTTCAGTTCATTGCGCCCAATGCGAACCGGAAGGAGCTGAAACTGGCTCTTCGCAATGGGAATCGGCTTTCCGCCCGGTGCGCATGCGCTCAGAACGAACATCGACGGGAGAGTAACTCAGCGCCAAGCCCACAGCCAAGTACTACGGCGCGCGCGCCCAACGTTCCTCATCCTCTAGGGAACAGAATATCAGTGCGAGTCTCTTCTCGAGATGACGAACCGCGGTACGCACCAATGTTCATCAGTAGGCAGCGCAGTGCGCAGCGTGCAGAACTTCGGCAATCGTCGCCTGCTCGTGGAGCTGAGCCAGGGCCTGCACCATGGGCTCCGCCGAATCAAGCGGCATCAGGTGCCAGGGAGCCGTGGCGACGTCGCAAATTGGGTCGCGCTGGCCCGTCGGATCCCAGACCTCGGACAAAGTGCAGACTGGGTGATTGCCGAGCGCAATGACCGCCGACCCCTCCTGCCCGTTGTGGGACCAAAAGAAACTGGGAATGGTCGCCTTCCAACGTGCGACACGACTCACTAGGTCAAGCCAGAAACATAAAGCCGCCCCGCCCGCCGCTCCTAAGGGAAGTCGCAGGGCAAGTGACGTAGTGGGCGCCTCGACTCCGCGACAAGTAGCGATTGCACGACCGACAACGCTCAAGACACGGACCGGATCGACCGGGCTTCCCTCGCCGAAGATCAGCCCCCAGAGTTCCCGGCTCGGCATCGTCCGCGTCCACGACGCGTATCCTTCGCACGCGTTGCCGAGATCGAGCTCGGGGTCGCACAGTGGCTCGTGCCCAACTTCAACTCTGGCGCTGATTTCCGACGTAAATGACAGCAATAAGTCACTCGCCGCCTGCCAACACGATTCGAGAACAATTGGAAGCACCTCCGGCGACGCGGACAGCGCTGTTGAAGCCCTTAGTGGCACGCCGACCGTCAGCGGGAACCTCCGGCCCGCACGGTCCCAACTGGGTGCGAGGACGCCAACCAGTGCCGTTCCTCCGCGCTGCGGGTTGGCTCGATGCACAAATGCCTGAACGCTGCCCGAGTTGTACGCCTGAACCCAATCTGGCCGCCCTTGAGCCTCCGCCCATTCGATGTTGTGGGTAAGAAAGGCATCCAGACTCGTAAATTCCGGAGCACGGTTGCCTGAAGCGAGAAAATCTCCTCGTGAGGGGTGTTTGCCAAATACGCCCGGAAGTCCAAGCGACGAACCTGTCATGGCGGCCCCGCCGTTTCGCCGACAGTAACCTCAGGGGGGCAATTGAGCCGCGAGAAAAAGCTGGGAACAAAGGGATGCACGCTTCTTGACGGTTTGACCGTGATCCTCACGGGAGGCTCATTGGCACGACTGAGGGTCCAATTCGCCAACAACTCTTCGCCTCCAGCGGCAGGGTTCTTACCCTTGCCGAGCCCGCCGGCAGCAAGGAGGCGGAACAGCCCGAAATCCCCCAAACGCGGGATTTCATCGGCGAACCCGGCACCCTTCACGAGGAGTGTTCCTCCACGTGGAGCTTTGACGCCGGGCCAAACTACAGGAAGCCATCGCTCAGGTTCGTTGCGATACGTCGTGGCGACGCCATCGACGACAAGCGAGATTTCCGAAATGTTGGCGCTAACCGATTCAATCTTGACTGTAAACGGTACCGATGGATCTTGCGTAGTCCCAAATATCGCCTCGGTAATTTGCTGCGCTACGTTGAGGCAAGTCAAGAAGTCAGACCGAAATGGTACGGTTTCGGCAGAGGGTTTAGGAACGAAGTTCTTTCCAGAACGTTCAAGTCTGGAGGAAAGATTCTTTTCGACGAAGGCCCACAGAATTCCGGTTTGCGGTCGAAAAAACTCGGTGAATTCCGGAAGAGAAACCTCGACCGGGGCATCGCTGAAGGGATATCGCGGCTTGATCTTGTTTCGGAACAGCTCCCAAATTTCGCTCTTCCAGTCGCCGCTCATTTGGGCGTAGTCCGCCTTGGCGACCCCCTCCCGACTGCCACGAATCGGGTTCATAAGCAGCGGATCGAGGATCAGTCGCATTCGCGGGTCCGTTCCGCCCAGCAGTCGTTGAACGGCGGCAGCGGTTCGCGCAAGTTCCGTACTGAGCTCCGCACCGGAGGCCTGCTTGGACTCAGACAATTGAGTCAAAGCAACGTCGAGGGTGCCTAGGTGAGCGAGGTACTGGCTGAGCCCAGAAGGGGCCCCACTATTGTCTCCTGAAGCTCCGCCACCTGAAGCAAATCGCAGCAGCGGTTCGAAGTGCCGTTCCACACTCGAAACCTCACGGGGCGGCGGGGTTCCCGCATCCCCGGCTACAGCTGCTGCAAGGGCAGCCTTTGCCTTTGCTTTTCCTTTGTCGAGGAGCGAACTGTCGTCGATATCGAGCTGGACATTTTCGCGAATCACCCGAAAAAGCCTCACGTACGGTCCGTCGGTTTCGGTCAGTACTCGGATTTCCTCGAGCGCCGACGCAATATTTTTTGGCGGTACGACGTCAAGTCCAACCAAGAAGTCAGACCAGGCCGCAACATAGCGTTGGAAGTAGATGTCGCGCAGGCGATCCGCCGCCGATTGTTTGGAATCCTTGCCTTCGCTTTCTGCGCGACCCAAAACCCACGCTTCGAATTCCAGTCGGCTATCCGGCGATTTTAGGAGCTTGCGCACTCTTTCCCACCCAAGCGCCGTATACAATCCGGGAACTTCAACGTTGCCTCGTGTTGTCCAAAACTGTGCCGATGCCCCAAAGAAGATCTTATCGGGTCGTATGGCGGGCACGTCCTTTGCCGTTTCGGCAAGCCAGCTGTACTGCAACTCCTCGATGGGTAACGAGGCCAGGCGTCCCTGCGCGGATGTCAGAGCGGCGTCTTCGACCTCCCAGGCCATTGATTTGTCTGCCTTGAGCGCCTCGAGGTAGCGGCCACTGTGCTGCAGCAAATGTTGCCCGTCCGCTGCAGACCCTGAACTGAACGCACGTGACCAGACTTCAGCAAGCCTAGGCTTTGCGAAGTCTACGTCCAGGTGTTCGGTTCGAGTAAGCATGACATAGAGTTTGAGATCGTTGTAAGCTCTCCGGAAATTCTCACTATTGGCACGGGCCAGATCACCAATCCCACGAACGTCCCCTGCAAGTTGGCTTCGCACGGGCCCCTCCACCACGGCTCGCAGTCGGGCCTGGTAGATTTCTGCCGTCGCCGCTCGCAACCGAGGCGCCGTGTAAGGCCCCCAAAAACCGCGAATTTGGGCCTGACCAGTCGCCTCCTCGAGCCTTATCGTGCGTTCGAGGAGCAAATCCAGGGCATTCGCCGCAGCAGCCGAGTCACCGCTTCTCTCGAGTTTCCGTGCCTCACTGATGTCTCGGTCCGTCTCTTGAACCAAACGACTATTGACAACGTAGCTTGTCACAGCTGGGGTAAGAAGGAGCAGCACAGTGAGGAGGGCCCCACCCGCCCAAATCAACTGGTTTCGCGTACTTCTCTTCAGGCGTGAAAGTGAGCGAACTGCCAAGTGGCGGTCGGGGAAGACGACTTTCGAAAACAGCTCCGTGACGAAGTAACTCTTGGCGTCCTTCGGGCGGGCGTCGGCGTTCGCCAACATCCCGAGCGAAAACCCCTGAGCCATGTTGCTCAACACCCGATCGATGCTCCGCCCCGTTTGCGTGCCGCTTGAAAAATAGAAGCCTCGAATGAATGGTGTCTCACCGTAGGGGTTGGGACGCGCCAATTCTTCAATCAATCGGATCACTTGAGTTCGCAGTGGTTTGAACTCGACCGGGAATCTGACGATTTGTGCCCTGACTTCGGGCTGCGGTTCTCGAGCGAGCCTGTCGAGCATCCGAGAGTGAAGCGCGTCGACCAGCACTCGAAATTCAGCCTCGGCTGCGACGTGAGGTTCGTGCATTCGAGGGTCGTCCAGACTAAAGCTTGCGCCCCAAGCTTGTGCACGCTGTTGCTTGGTTAGATCGGAGAAGAACTCGACGAAACCCGGAAGCAGATCGACCTTGGTAAATAGCACGTAGATCGGCAACACCATTTCAAGCCGAGCCATCAACTCGTCAGCCCGAGCTCGCAGCTGTCCCACAACCTCCAACAACTGCTCCTCGGACTGGGTCAGAAGGTCTTCGACGCTAACGGCAACCACCACACCGTCGAGGGGGCGACCCGGCCGAAAACGCCGAAGGGTATCGAGAAAAGTAAACCACTCGTCTCGGTCGTCCTGTTCAGTTGCTAGCCGACCGGCGGTATCGAGGAGAATGGCGTGTTGGGAAAACCACCAGTCGCAGTTACGGGTCCCCGCTGTGCCGCGAAATTTGTGATCGGTGGACCCGGCCGGTGCAATGAATCCCAACCCGGATTGTCCGAGTGCCGTCGTTTTACCCGCCGCGGGAGGACCGACAATCACGTACCACGGAAGCGCATAAAGCGCGGATTTGCCGCCTCCCGCGAGCTTGCTCTTTTTGAGTGTCTGTAGAGCGTCCTTCATCTTCTGCTGAAGGGCCAAAATCTCTGGCCTTCGGTCGGGCCGCACCTTCTGGGCCTGCTGCTCCGCTTGCCTGAGCAGTTCTCGCTCGAGAGCTGCCGCGCGGAGCCGCCCGCGTACGAGCCGAACGACAAATACTGTTGTTATCGTCAGGACGACAACGACGGTGACCAAAACAGCGACCCACAAGGGGCCATTGAGAAGAAGGACTAAGGGGCACACAGCTGCGATAAGGATGGCGCCGACAATGATCAACCAGAGCATCTCAAGTCTTTCGATCGGTGTTTGGCCCTGCCTGAATGAGTCGGGGCTTCGCATTGTCGAGGATGTCCCCGACGTCAGAGTTCAGCTTTCGTTCGAGTCCGATCATCACTGCCACGAGGACAATGAACGCGCCGACGAGGACAGCAATCATCGGGACGTGATTCGTTCGCCGAGCCGCTAACCTATCTTGCGGCTCGACGCGGGGAGCCAATTTTGCGGTCGCAGGCCATTGCAATGAGACGCGCTGTCGAGCGGAATCGGTGAAAGCTCCGAGAGCACGAGTGTCCCCGCTCGCCGCATACACGCCACGAAACCCGAGCAAAAGACACAAGTAGTAGACTTCGAGTGCCGGCGGGACTTTCCCTTGCTGCATCAGCACTCGCATGCGGTGAAAGAAGTTTTCGCCCGCCGTGTACTCCCGATAGAGTTCCAACTGCAACGGATGGCCCATCCACTCGCTTCGACCGGGCCAATTGGACTTATTGATCTGTTCGTCAAGAAAGGCGACGATTGCATAGCGTGCTTCGGCCAAGTCAGTGTCAGGGAATCCTCGCGCGCGCCCGTGACCTACCATGTTGTCGAGAGCCGTCATGATGGTTTGTCGCAGTTCATGTGGTGGAGCAAGATTGCTTGAGCTCGGAATGCGTGCGCCCAAAGCTAGTATTTCTGCACAGGACCAGAATAATGAGTAAGCCATGGCTAACTACTGCGAATGCGACTGGGGCACGGCGTACATCGCGATGGTTGAGCCAGCCCATTGTCCGTCGCGGGGAAGGTAAAGGGCGACTGTACACGAGGCCGCAACGTCGTCCCAGTGGGAGCCCGATTTGTCCACGCGGAAAAAGCAAACTCCGGGTTTTACCGGCAATGCGGCAGTCGGTTGCCACTCCACATTGACACTTACGCCGCGGCGGGCTTGTTTGACGACCTCATAGATTTGATTCCAGCTTGCCATTTTGAGCAAAGCCGGCACTCGTTCCCTAAGCATTGCCTCGGCCATGCTCGAGGTGACACCCAAAAACAGGTCGTGGTTGAGCAGGCTTCGATCGGCAATTTTTCCGATGAACATCCCGTCTTGGCGAAGCTCAAGACCAATCTCAAGAAACGTTTTCTGAATTTCGCCCGGGAGAAGTCGCAGAACGAT
>Ga0302321_100006014_pt1 | contig 10644 bp, 8 predicted proteins | sample Fen_T0_1_FD_202505 | JGI IMG/M metagenome (GOLD analysis project Ga0302321, IMG submission 202505) | Peat permafrost microbial communities from Stordalen Mire near Abisko, Sweden - Fen_T0_1 | ecosystem: Environmental > Terrestrial > Soil > Wetlands > Permafrost | place: Sweden: Abisko... | reverse complement strand
GCTCCGCTTTCAATTGGCGCTTTTCAATTAATCGGCGTGGCTTCGGTCACCGTCCCGACCGCTGGTGCCTACAACGCTGGCACATCGCTCAGCTTCACCGTCAACTTTAACGACGCGGTGAACGTAGTCACGACGGGTGGCACGCCGGCTTTGGCCCTTACGATCGGCTCGACCACGCGAAACGCGACCTACGCTTCCGGCAGCGGCACGGGTGCGCTGGTGTTCTCCTACACGGTGCAAGCAGGCGACTCTGACACCGACGGCATCACGGTCGGCGCCCTCGCGCTCAACGGCGGTACGATTTCCGACAGCGCGGGCTCGGCCACGGCACTCATCCTCGCCAACGTCGGCTCCACCACCAACGTTCTAGTCGACACGACTGCGCCGGCGATCACGACACAGCCGGTCGGTGGCACGCACACCGCGGGTGGCTCATTCACCCTGACGGTTGCCGCAACGGATGCCTCGGCACTGTCTTATCAATGGTATCTCAACGGTACCGCCTTGACTGATTACTCGAATCGCACCGGCTCGACAGCCGCCACGCTCACGCATACGGGCATCGGTACGATCGGTTTCGACGGCAGCTATACCGTTCGCGTGACCGACGCCGCGGGCAACAGTACCCTGAGCAGTGTTGCGACCGTGATCGTGAACAAGGCCGACCAGACGATCAACTTCCCGGCGATTGCCGATCGGCTTGCCACCGCCAGTCCATTTTCAATCAGCGCCACTGCGAGCAGTGGCTTCGTGGTGACGTTCACCGTCGTCTCCGGTCCAGCCACAATCAGCGGCAACACCCTCACGCTCACGGGTGCGGGAACTGTGACCATTCGCGCCAGTCAGGCTGGCGACTTGAACTACAATGCCGCCGCCACGGCCGACCGAACCTTCAGCGTCACGAAGGCTCCTGCCACCGTTACACTTGGCAGCTTGAGCCAGACTTACAACGGCACCGCCAAGTCTGCCACGGCCACGACGGCACCGTCAGGGCTGACGGTTAACTTTACCTACAACGGTAGCACGACAGTACCGATTAACGCAGGAAGTTATGCGGTGGTGGGTGCGGTGAACGACGCCTTCTATTCCGGTAGCGCTAGCGGTACGCTGATGATCGGCAAGGCTACGGCCACGGTAAATATTAATATAAGTGATCTGGCTGCGATCTATGACGGCACGCCAAAGTCGATCACGGCGACGACCGTACCGGCTGGGCTGGCCGTCAATCTCACCTACGATGGCAGCGCGACCGCGCCGACCAAACCCGGAAGCTATGCCTTCGTCGCCACGATCTCCGACGCTAACTACAGTGGCAGCACCAGCGGCATCTTTGTGATCTCCATGCTTGAGAAGCCCCTCGCACCCGATGGTTATGCGGCCACCGTCTCGGGTGGCAATGGCCAGGTCCCGATGACGGTCACAACTGCGGCGGCGTTTAAGACGATGGCCGAGTCTGCTACGCCTGCCGTGATCACGGTCTCCGGCACGCTTGACCTGAGCCCCCTCAGCCCTGCAGGCAAAGTCAACGTCACATCCAACAAGACGATTCAGGGTCTCGACGCTGACGCCACGATCCTCGGAAACCTAAGCCTGGGTTCGGGCGTGACCAATGTCGCGATCCGTGGCCTGAACATCACCAACCCCTCCGGCGACGGCATTACGCTGAGTGGTGCGAGCAACGTGTTCATTACCCACTGCACACTGTTCGACTGCTCCGGATTCCTAATTAATATCAACTCGGTTTCGAGCTACGTGACCGTTTCTTGGAACGAGTTTTACTACACGGCGGCCCAGACCAGCCACCGTTACCCGGTACAAATTTACAGCGTGAAAGGCGTTGGAGGGGTCGGTCTCACCGCCCCGATGTTCGTGAGCTTGCACCACAACTGGTGGTCGGCGCGATGCGACCAAGGCATGCCTGAAGTCAACTACGACGGCGCTTATGTTCATCTGTATAGCAACTATTACAACCTCAGCGCCAACACCGCCGGCATCACAGCGCTGACCAATGCCCAGCTCCTGGTCGAACGCAACCAGCTGACGAACCTCGCAAACCCGCTAAGCAAAGCCAGCGGCGGGCTCATCCGCTCGATTGGCAACGTCTTCACGGCTACGACTGGCACGCTCGACGCCGGCACTGACCTCGTGTTCACGCCCCCCTATTCATACGAACTGATGCCCACAGCCAACGTGGCCGCGACACTGACTGCGGCCGCTCCTTCGGCCGGTGCGGGCAACACCGCAGGTGCATCCACCCCGACACCGACGACTGCGAGTGCGACGATCACCGGCGCACCGACCACTGCGGTGAGCCCTGGAGGCAGCTTCACCCTGACGGCGGCTCCCACGGGTTTCACTGCTACGGCGTATCAGTGGCGCCTCAACAACTTCGATCTCGCGAGCGCGACCAGTGCGGCCTACGCGGTCGCCAACATGGACAGTACCAAAGCGGGTGCCTACGCCGTGTTGATCAGCCGTGCGGCGGGTAACGACGTAGTCAGTTCGTCAGTCAGCGTGTCACTCGGCAGTAGTTCGTCTTCGAGTAGTTCGAGTTCCAGCAGCTCTTCTTCGAGCAGCAGCTCGAGCTCATCTAGCTCCTCGTCGAGCTCCAGCAGTTCAAGTTCTTCGTCGAGCAGCGGCAGTTCTTCATCGAGCGGTGGTGGTGGCGGCGCCCCCAGCCTTTGGTTCCTAACCACGCTTCTCGCCCTCGGCTTCCGCCGACTGTGTAAACGAGTTTGAGCCAATCGTCCCCTCTATGGCCGGCAGGATTTCCTGCCGGTCTTTTTTTTCGGGCGTGCCCGAAGTCCAAACCCACAACATACCCGCAAAATTCCACCGAGTTTTCAGATCCGCTTCAACGAAACCGCTACTTCACCAGATTCACCTTCGGCCCGGTCACCAGGTCTTTCACCACGGCCTCCAGCCCGCGCACGGCGGCGGCAAAGCGGACGAAATCAAGCGTCTCAACCGTGTCGGTACGTTTGTGATAGTTCGGGTTTCTGAACGGGGCCGTGTCCGTCACCATCACCGCCGCATATCCTTCCTGCCAGAACGACCAATGGTCCGACCAACCCACTCCCTCCAACTTTCCCGGCAACGACGCACTCTCCACCGGCAGCACACCCGTCGCGGCGAAGACTTTGGCCATCTGTTTCACGAGCGCTTTTGATTCTCGGTTACCCACGATCGCGAGGAAGTTGCCGCGCGACGGGAAAAACAGGCTGAGCGGAAACGGATATTTCTGACTCTTCTTGGCGTCGGAGAAATACGCCATCGTCTCCAGGCTCAGCATCGCCACCACGGCTTCGCCTTTTTGTTTGCAGCGGCGCGCATAAACGCGGCTGCCCATCGCGTCGGTCTGAAAATACTGCGGTTCCTCGTTCGCGAAGGCCACAAAACGCAGTGTGCGCTCCGGGGTTTCTCTAGCAAAACGTTCGGCCAGCGCGAGCATCCCGGCGATGCCGCTCGCGTTATCATCCGCACCCGGCGTTCGCGTCAACGTGTCGTAATGCGCACCCACGATCACGATCTCATCGGGAAATTTTGTACCGCGTTTCTCCACTTCTAAATTGAAACAACGCTGCGCACCCACCCGGTACTCGAGACGATTCACCACCCAGCCCGACGCCTCGAAACGCGTCACGATAAACTCGATGGTTTTGTCCAACGTGCCGGGTCGATCCAGCGAGCGCGGGCCAATCGTCTCCGCGAGCATCGTCACATCCGCGCGCAACGTGGTCACCAGCGGATCGACCTCCGCCGCGCGTGCCAGCTCGGCGGCCAACAGAACGCCCGGCAGACTCAGCAGCCGAAGAGCCTTGCGCAGTGCCGGTTTCCACGTCCGAGGATTTTCCATGGACGCACGCTGGCAGCTCTGCGATGGTCTGATCAACCTTTTCTATCCAATGGCTGTCGCCAAACAACGTCTTGATGAACTGCTCGTCGCCCGCGGGCTCGCTGAAACGCGATCACAGGCCAAAGGTCTCATCATGGCCGGCCGCGTCCTGCACGGCACCGAACGCCTCGAAAAGCCGGGTAAAGATTATCCGCTCGATTTCGAACTGACCGTCGAACAGCCCCCGCGCTTCGTCAGCCGTGGCGGTGAAAAACTCATCGGGTTTCTGGAGAAATTCGCGATCGACCTGCGCGGCGCCGCCATGCTCGACGTCGGCGCATCGACCGGCGGGTTCACCGATTGCGCGTTGCAGGCCGGCGCCGTAAGCGCGGTCTGCGTCGATGTCGGGCGCGCCCAACTCCACGCCAAACTGGCCGGCGACAAACGCGTGACCAACTTGGAGAAAATCAACGCCCGCAATCTCAAGCCGAGCGACCTACCGCGTAGTTCGTTCGACGCGGTGACGATGGATTTGTCCTTCATTTCGCTCAAAGCCGTGCTGCCCGCCGTGTGGCCCTTCGTGCGGAAAGACGGCATTCTGATCGCGCTCGTGAAACCACAATTCGAAGCCGGCAAGCACGAGGTCGACAAAGGCCGCGGCGTCATCCGCGATCGCGCGGTGCAGGACGCCGTGCTCGTCGATATCACCCGGTTCGCCCTCGTCGAACTGCGTGGCGCCAAGCTGATCGGCTCGATGGATTCGCCGCTCACCGGTGCCGACGGCAACCGCGAATTCCTGATCGGCCTGCGAAAAACTTGAACCACGCCGCGACTCGTACACCTTCGCCTTACCGCATTCCCATGAAACCCATCCGCAAGCTCGCGTTCGTCATCAACGCCCAGAAAAGCGGCGCCAACGAACTCGCCCGTGGGTTGATGGCGATGGCCGAGGTCAGCGGTATCCAGATCAGCCATACCGAACAATTCCCTCTTCCCGAAGGTTTCCTTAAAGGCTGCGACGCCTGCTGCGTCATCGGTGGCGACGGCACACTGCTCGGTGTAGCCGCCGAAGCCACGCGGGAACAAGTCCCGATCATCGGCGTGAACCGCGGCAGTCTCGGGTTTCTCACCACGTTCTCCGCCGACGAAGCAAAAACCCAATTCCCCGCGCTGCTCGCCGGCGAGTTTCGCATCGCGTACCGCTCGCTGCTCAACTGCTCGACTGGCTCCGGCCAACACGACCTCGCGCTCAACGACGTGCTGATCAAAGATGAGCAAACCTCGCGCCTGGTTCGGCTGGAAGTCTTCGCCGACAACGAGCTCGTCACCGAGTACGTTTGCGACGGTTTAATTTTTTCCACACCGACCGGTTCGACCGCGTACAACCTCTCAGCGGGCGGACCGTTGATTCACCCGAGCGCCGAGGTCATCGCGATGACCCCGATCTGTCCGCACACGTTGAGCAACCGCTCGATCATTTTCCGCCGCGACGTGAAACTCCGCGTACACAACCGCAGCCAGTCGTCGCGCGTACTCGTGGCGATGGATGGGCAGCGCAACCTCGTGACCTGCGAAAACGCCCCGATCGAAATTTCCGTCTCAGCGTTGCAGCTGCCGCTCGCGCAGAGCCTCGACTATTCGCACTTCTCCGTCATGCGCGCGAAACTGAAGTGGAGCGGCGGCTACACCGAAGGCGGCTCGCGATAGGGACAATGCTCCGCCATTGTCCGCGCCTTAAAACGAAAGCCTCACCCGCCCGCAAACACCGGTTTGAACCCGGCCTCGGTCAAAATGCGCGCGACCTCGTCACGTTTATCGCCTTGAATCTCGATCCGGCCATCCTTCACCGTGCCGCCCGAACCACACGCCCGCTGCATTTTCTTCGCGAGCTGTTCTTTCTCGGGCAAACCGATGCCAACAAAACCCGTGGCCACCGTGACCGTTTTCCCGCCGCGACCAGCTTTTTCGCGGAGAATGTCCACGCGTCCACGATTCTTGGTCGGCTGAGCCAGAGCTGACGGCGCCGAACTCGCCGCAGCCGACGGCGCCGGTTTAACCACGCCCTTATTAGCAAAAGACAATGCCAGCCCACTCAGAGCGCCGAACGGATTTTGTCCCAGACTCTGTCCGCCATCGGTCGAAATCTTGTCCTGCACGCTCATTAGGCCCCCGGAGTTTTTTTGCCGCCACCGCAAATTCCGGCGGGAATATCCGTTGCTCCACCAAGGAACATCAGCGCCTTGTTATAGCTCCGCTGTTCAAGGAAATGAACGAGTTGCGGATGTAGGCCCGAGCGGCAGCGTTCGACGATTCCATCAAGATGGGTGGTGGCGACGGCGACCAATTTGCCATCAGCGGACTTTATACCATTCATGAGAGCGATAAGTGATGCTTTGATTTCAGATTCCATGCGGGTTATTACGCGGATTTATTGATTTACCATCAGTGTCTTAACTTTCCTGCAAACTCGGCGGCAAGGCCTCACGCACACCGTAATCAGCTTGAACCAAATTTCACGCAGCATTCAATTATTCTTACGCCCCCTATAACGCTTATTAATGGCTCAACTCTTTCCGTCCACCCGCGTGTCGCACCCATTTTCCGTACTCTGATGAATTCCATGACGCTCCCCACCCAAGCCAACGCTGACATTTTGGAGTCAACTTATCGCGCGTGGCTCAACAACCCCAACTCGGTGGACGCGAACTGGCGCGCCTTCTTTCAAGGTTTCACCCTCGGCACCAGCGGCAACCTGATCAACGGCGAAGCGCCCGCACCGACCGCCTCCGCCGCCGCTTCCCTGCCGTACAGCCTGAAACAGTCGCACGTCCTCAGCCTGATCTATCACTACCGATCCATCGGCCATCTCCAGGCGCATCTCGACCCGCTCAGCGCGCCACCACCGCCCTCGCCCAAGCTGCAACTCAGCGAATTCAAACTCTCCGAAGCTGATCTCGATGACCGCTTCGATGTCGGCCATTATCTCACCGGCGGCCTGATGAAGCTCCGCGACATCGTCGACGGCCTCCGCGACACCTACTGCGGCCACATCGGCGTCGAGTATATCCACATTCAGGATACCGATATTCGCCGCTGGCTGCAGGAACGCATGGAGCCAAACCACCTTCGCCCGCGCTTCACCAAACCCCAGAAAACCCGCATCCTCCGCCGCCTGCACAAGGCCGAGCTCTTCGAAAAATTTCTCCACACCAAGTATGTGGGCCAAAAACGTTTCTCGCTCGAAGGTGGCGAGACGATGATCGCCGCATTCGACGCCATTATCGAACATTGCCCGAACGTCGGCGTGGAAGAAATCGTCCTCGGCATGGCCCACCGCGGCCGCCTCAGCGTGTTGACCAACATCCTGCGCAAACCGTTCGACGTCCTCTTCGAGCAGTTCTCAGAAAACTACATCCCCAATGCCGTGGCCGGTGACGGTGACGTTAAATATCATCTCGGCTACGAGGCCGTGCTCGACACCGCCGCCGGGAAAAAAGTCGAAGTTCGCCTCGCCGCCAATCCCTCCCATCTCGAAATCGTCAACCCCGTCGTTGAAGGCAAAGCCCGCGCCCGCCAGCGCATCCGTGGCGACACCGCCGAGCGCCGCAAGGTATTGCCTTTCCTGATACACGGCGATGCCGCCTTCGCCGGCCAGGGTGTGGTTGCCGAAACACTTAACTTCTCCCAACTGCCCGGCTACAAGACCGGCGGCACGATCCACTTTGTCATCAACAACCAGATCGGCTTCACCACGCTGCCAAGCGACTCGCGGTCGACCCGCTACTGCACCGACGTCGCCAAGATGATTGATGCCCCCGTTTTCCACGTAAACGGCGACGACGCCGAGGCCGTCTGCCATACCACCCTCCTCGCGCTCGAGTTCCGCATGAAGTTCAAACGCGATGTCGTGATCGACATGTATTGCTACCGCAAACACGGCCACAACGAAGCCGACGAACCCGCCTTTACCCAACCCACTCTCTACAAGAAAATCGCCAGCCATCCACTCATCTCCACGATCTACACGGAGAAACTCATCGACGAAGGCTCACTCACCCAGGCCGACTCCGAGGCGATCAAGGCCGAGTACACCGCTGCGATGGAAGCCTCGTTCACGAAGGCCAAAGCCAGCGAAGCAGAAAAAGCCAAACGCGATCCCGCCGAAAAATTCCGCGGCTCCACCGCGATTTTCCAGCCCGTCTACCAACACACGCCCGTGCAAACCGGCGTCGCGCCCGCGCTCCTCGAAAAATGCGTGCACGGCCTCACCAGCGTTCCCGCAAATTTCAAAGCCAACCCCAAGATCAAACGTCTGCTCGACAACCGCCTCCACGCCTTCAAAGAAGGCGGTCCGGTCGATTGGGGTTTTGGCGAAGCGCTCGCGTTCGGCACGCTCCTACTGGAAGGCATCCCCGTGCGTCTCAGCGGCCAGGATTGTGAACGCGGAACCTTTAGCCATCGCCACGCCGTTCTCTACGATCACGAGACCCGCGAAAAATACGTCCCTCTGCAACATCTCGACTCAAAGCAGGAACGTTTCTGCGTCTACAACTCGCTCCTCTCCGAAGCCGCCGTGCTTGGCTTCGACTACGGCTACTCCCTCGATTACCCGCACATGCTCTGCCTCTGGGAAGCCCAATTCGGCGACTTCGTCAATGGCGCCCAAGTCGTTATCGACCAGTTCATCGTTTCCTCGGAATCGAAGTGGCAACGCAACAGCGGCATCGTCCTCCTCCTGCCCCACGGCTACGAAGGCCAGGGCCCCGAGCACTCCTCGGCCCGCCCCGAACGCTTCCTGCAATCCTGCGCCGAGAACAACATCCAGGTCGCCAACCTCACAACACCGGCACAAATCTTCCACGCGCTCCGCCGCCAGATGCACCGCGACTTTAAAAAGCCGCTCATCATCATGTCGCCAAAATCCCTCCTGCGCCACCCCGCAGCGGTTTCGCGCATCGACGATTTCACCTCAGGGGCCTTCCAGGAAATCATCGACGATCCAATATCTCCCGCCAAGACCGCTCGCGTCATCCTTTGCACCGGCAAAGTTTACTACGACCTCGTCGAGTATCGCGAAGCCAACAAGATCACCGACGCCGCGATCGTCCGGCTCGAACAGCTCTACCCGCTTCACCGCAACCGCCTTGCCGAACTGTTCGACAAGTACGGCCATGACAAACGTCTGATCTGGTGTCAGGAAGAACCGCAAAACATGGGCGCCTGGACCTGGATTGCGCCGCAACTCGAAGAAATCTTCGGCCACAAAGCCATCTACGCCGGCCGCGACGCCGGTGCCTCGCCTGCCGTCGGCGCCCTCGCGGTTCACAAAATTGAGCGTGCAGCCTTACTCCAAGACGCCTTCAATCTCTAAGCCCCTCCTCCTTCACCCCCTTCCTTCAAATGGCTCTTATCGACGTCAAAATCCCCCCGATGGGCGAATCCATCACCACCGGCGTGCTCGCGAAATGGCATGTTCAAAACGGCGCCTTCGTCAAAAAGGATCAGCCCCTCTTCGAACTCGAAACCGACAAAATCACCTCAGAAGGAATCGCCGAAGTGGGCGGTAAAATCACCCTGAAGGTCGCAACCGGCGCCGACGTAAAAATCGGCCAGTTAGTGGCAACCATCGAAACCTCCATCGCCGACTCTGCCTCCGCTCCGCCCCCCGTCATCACACCCCCACCAGAACTGCGCCTTCCCATCTCGCCTTCAGTCCGCCGCCTTGCCGCCGAGACCGGCATCGATCCAGCCCAACTGGCCGGCACCGGTAAATCCGGCCGCGTCACCAAAGGCGACCTGCTGGCCGCTTCGGAATCTCCCGCTCCTGCGCCCACGTCGGCAATCACACCCACACCGTTCCCCACCGCCACACCGTCCCCTGCGCCCGTGCCCGCCGCACCCGCAACACCCTCCATTCCCTCGACGCCCCCCATCCCCGCTTCCGAGCGCCAGACCCGTCGCAAGATGTCGTCCCTCCGCCAGCGCATCGCGCAACGCCTCGTCGCCGCCCAACACGAAGCCGCCATGCTCACCACCTTTAACGAGGTCGACATGTCCGCCGTCATGGCCCTGCGCACCAAATACCAGGACGACTTCGTCAAGAAAAACGGCCTCAAACTCGGCTTCATGTCGTTCTTCACCAAAGCCGTCGTCAACGCGCTCAAAGAAGTCCCCGGTATTAACGCCCAGATCGATGGCGACACCATCATCCAGAACCATTATTACGATATCGGCATCGCCGTCTCGACCGAGAAGGGTCTCATGGTTCCGGTCATCCACGGCTGCGATACCCTCAGTATGGCCGACATCGAAAAATCCATCGCCGACGCCGCCAAGCGTGCCCGCGACGGCAAAATCACCCTCGCCGACCTCGACGGCGGCGTCTTCACCATCACCAATGGTGGAACCTTTGGTTCAATGATGTCCACGCCGATCATCAATGCCCCGCAGAGCGCCATCCTCGGCCTCCACGCCATCAACGAACGCCCGATCGCGGTCAACGGCCAGGTTGTCATCCGCCCAATGATGTATCTGGCGCTCAGTTATGACCACCGCCTCGTCGACGGCCGCGAAGCCGTCACCTTCCTCGTCAAAGTGAAACAAGCGATCGAAGACCCCGCCCGCCTCCTCCTCGCAATCTGATTTTTTCACACGAAGAAACAAAGAAACGAAAGCTGATGCTTTCTCTTCGTTTCTTTGCTTCTTCGTAGTTCAAACCTCCCCATGTCTTCCCCCACTTTCGATCTCATCGTCATCGGCGCCGGCCCCGGCGGCTACGTCTGCGCCTTCCGTGCTGCCCAACTCGGCCT
>Ga0302321_100006012_pt1 | contig 10646 bp, 5 predicted proteins | sample Fen_T0_1_FD_202505 | JGI IMG/M metagenome (GOLD analysis project Ga0302321, IMG submission 202505) | Peat permafrost microbial communities from Stordalen Mire near Abisko, Sweden - Fen_T0_1 | ecosystem: Environmental > Terrestrial > Soil > Wetlands > Permafrost | place: Sweden: Abisko... | reverse complement strand
GGGATGTTCATCAAGACGCCGTCGCCCTTTCCACCCGGCACCCTGCTCAAGTTCGAGGTGAAGATCGCCGCGGATCAAAAGGTGATCCAGGGCGTGGGCCGCGTGGTTTGGAAGCGCGACAGCGAAACTCAGGCGGATGCTCGGCCTGCCGGGATGGGCGTCAAGTTCATCAAGATCGATGATGCTTCCCGCAAAGTAATCGACGCGCTCGTCGAGTCGCGTGGCGACGCAGCGAGCGCTTACGAAGCCGGCGGTGGCGATGGCGGTAATCTGCCCGCACCGACCGTGCCCGCAGCTGCCTCGGCGAAGGCGCCTGGCGCAGCTGCCGAAGGGGCGAAGGCGCCCAATATGCGTAAGGCCACGATGATCGGCTTGGGTGGCATGAATCCGGGGGCTCGCCCGGCAGCCACCGCTCCGGACAAGCTCGCCGCGGACAAGCCCGCCGCAGACAAGCCCGCCGCAGACAAGCCCGCCGCGTCGTTCTTCCCTGAGACGCAGTCGTTTTCGGAGATGCCGGCGCCCGAAGATCGAACCGTGATGAAGCAGGCCGCAGAACTCTTGCAAGACGCTCTGCGCGAAGCCGGCGGCTCCATGGCGGACGTTGGCGGTAGCTCGAAGTACGATCCGCCGCCGAAGTCAGCAACTCCTCCGGCCGCGGCTGCGCCGACCAAGAGCGCCGAGCCTGCACCGGTCGCGACGAAGGCGGAGGTCAAACCCGAACCAAAACCGGTTGCCGACAAGCCGGCGCCGGCCGCGGCCAAACCGGCGTCGATCAGGCCCGCATCGGCAGCGTCGTTGAAGTCGACCGTACCTGCGTCGCGCAAGGCTGGAGCCGTGTCTGCGGCACCGGCGAGTCGTCGCGTTTCGGTACCCGTCGCGGCGTCGGCCCCGAGCAGCAGCGGCGGCGGTGGCGGTCGAGTGGTGGTGATCGCGCTCGTGCTCGCTGCAACCGGAGGCCTGGTCTACGCGTTCTCCGCCGGCAACAAGCCGCCCGAGCCCACTCCGGCCGTGAGTGCCGAGCCGGTCGCCTCGACCGCACCGGTGGCGAGTGAAGCTCCAGCTGCGGCCGCTGCTCCAGCGAGCGCCTCGGCCGCGCCAGCGGAACCCGCGGCGCCGACGGCCTCGGCCGCGCCGGTTGCGCCCGCACTGGTCGAACCTGCACCGGTCCCGCAGGTGCCCACGGTGGCCGCACCCAAACCGGTCGCAGTGCCGCCAGCGAAGCCCGTGATCAAACCCAAGCCCATCCCGGTTGCCCAGCCCAAACCGCCCAGCGAGCCGGCCGCGCCCAGTCAGCCCACTACGGAAAAGCCAGCCGCGCCTCCGCCGGCGGCTGCCCCCTCTCCCGCTCCGGAAGCGCCGGCGCCCAAGCCCAAGCCCAAGCCTGCCGAGCCGGCTGGTGATAACCCGTACTGAGCCGACGCTCGATTCATGAGCGGCTCCTCCCATCCTAAAGGAGGCGAGGTAGATCCGCGCATCGGCACTCTGCTTGCCGAGCGCTATCGCATCGACGCGTTGGTGGGCGAAGGAGGCATGGGTAAGGTGTACTCCGCCGAGCACGTGCTCATGCGCAAGCGCTTGGCCGTGAAGGTCTTGCGCCGCGAGCTCACCAGCGTGCCCGAAGTGGTCGCGCGCTTCGAACGCGAAGCGATGGCCGCCGGGAACATCGAGCACCCCAACGTGGCGGGCGCGACTGACTTCGGCAAGCTCTCGGACGGCGCGGTGTTTTTGGTCCTGGAGTTCGTTTCTGGCCACGGCTTGCGCGACGAAATCGCGCGCGGCCCTTTCGCGGTGGACCGTGCGTTGCACATCACGCGGCAAATCAGCAGCGCGTTGTCGGCGGCTCACGCGCAGGGCATCGTGCATCGCGATCTGAAGCCGGAGAACGTCATGCTGGTCGAGAAGGGGGGGGATCCGGATTTCGTGAAAGTCTTGGATTTCGGCATCGCCAAGGTGCCGCTCGGCGATGCCGCGAGCGCCGGCTCGAAGCAGGGCGTCCCGCTCACCAAAGCGGGGATGGTCTTCGGCACTCCCGAGTACATGGCGCCGGAGCAGGCGCTCGGGCAAAACGTGGACGGCCGAGCGGATCTCTACGCACTCGGTGTCATCTTGTTCGAGATGCTGTCGGGGGTGCGCCCGTTCAGCAGTCAAAGCTCGGTCGGGATCTTGGGTCAGCAGCTGTCCAAGCCGACGCCCACGTTCGCGGAGCGCTCACCCGATTTGCTCGTGCCGCCAGCGGTCGAGCAAATCACGCGCAAGTTGCTCGCCCGTGACGCTTCAGAGCGATACGAATCGGCCTCCGAGCTGTCCCGCGCGATCGACGCGCTGCTTTCACCAATGCCCGGTCACGGTGTGTACCGCTACACGTTGGCAGATGGCTCGCGCCCGTCGCTGAGTGACGCTGAAACCGCTCAACTCCCGGTGCCTGGGGTCGACTCGGGGGCAGAGCGTGCGCCGAGTCCGAGCGAGCGCCCGCGCAGCAACGCCCCACCCAGTACGCCCGAACCGCCGGGTCTGAAGACGAACTTCATCGGCTTCGTTCGTGATTTCGAACGAGCCAGGCGTCGCTTGCCCGTGCCAGTTCGCGACGCGCTGCGGCCGGTGCCGACTCCGGTCTTGCTGCTCGCGAGCTTCCTGTTGGTGTTGTCGCTGTTGGCCTCGTTGATCCTGGGACTGTCGAAGGCCGTGCACGCTGTGCGCAGCGCGCCACGACTTTCGGCGAGCGCAGCCAGCGGCGGCTCGGCCTCGCCAGGTGGCTCGAATGCTCCTGAGCCAGTCGCGACGGCGGCTGAGGGTGAAGTGCAAGGTGCACAAAAGGCCGGCGTTCTCGGGCTCGAAGCGTTGGCCCAGAAGTACCCGCGTGACGCGCGGCTCTCGCTCGAGCTCGCACGCGCCGCGCTGGCAGACAAAGACTACGTGAAGGCCGTTGGCGCAGTGGGTCGTGCGCTCAACCTCGAGCCGATGCTCGCCGACAACAAGCAAGTGGCGAGCATTCTATTTCAGACTGCGCAGGTGAAGGCCGCTTCCGACGCAAGCTTCGCGCTGCTGTTCGGCCCGATGGGTAAGCACGGTCCGGACGTCGCCTATGATTTGGCGGCCACGGAGGGGGTCAAGCTTTGGGTGCGCACGCGTGCCGACCAGGGGCTGCGCTCGCCCGATTTCAACCGGCTCACGACCCCCGAGCTCAGCATCGCCGTGGCGCTGCGCTTTGCCTCGAGCTGTCCACAGCGCTATGCGCTCTTGCCGCGCGCCAAGGAAGTGGGCGATCAACGCGCGCTCGGCTACCTCAATTTGTACCGCGCTACGACCGGTTGTGGCCGTCGTCAGCAAGCCGACTGTTACAGCTGTCTGCGCGCGGACTCACGCCTGACCGAGGCGATCGAGGCCATCAAACAGCGCACCCAACACTGACACGGCTCCCGATCCGCGCGCTCAAACGCCCGCATCCGAAAGCGCGCGATCCACGATTTTACGCATGATCTCTAGCGGGACCGCGCCAATGAAGAAATAGTCGTTGACCAAGAACGCAGGCGTGCCTTCCACCCCGAGCGCGTTGCCGGCATCGAAGTCTCGTTGGACCTCTGCGTCGTGTCGTTGCGTGCCCAGCGCTTCGCGAAAGCGTACGGCGTCCAAGCCGGTCTTCAGCGCGAGCTGCTCGAGCCCTGCCGCGTCCAATCTTGGCGCGCGGGCGCCATACAGCGCGTCGTGAAAACTCCAAAATGCGTCAGCTCCGCCTTCCGCATACGCCTCGCGCCCGGCGTTGGCAGCAAGCCGAGCGTGCGCATGAAACGGGAGCGGGTAGTCGCGCCAGACCAGCCGTACTTTGCCCGCATAAATGCGTAACATCTCCGTCAGCACGGGGTGCTCTTCGGCGCAGAACGGGCACTCGAAATCGCTCCACATCTGGACCACGACTCGGGCATCCGCGGCGCCCAAACTCGGATTGGCAGCGTTCGGTACGGGCACTCGGCTGCGCGCGAGGCGCGTCACCGGTAAGTCTTCGAACCGAATCGCCGCGCCGGAATCGACATCCGGACCCAACGTTGCGCGGGGAGGTTTGTGTGAACCTCCCCCGCAACTTTCCGTGAGCAATAGGGCGGCGCTCAGCACCGCCCCAATTGCCACACGGAGACTCACTTACCTTCCGCCTCTTTCAACGCGCGGTTGATCAGCTTCTTGAACGCGCTCTCGGGTTGCGCGCCGCTCACGAAGTAGCCGTTGATCACGAACGCAGGGGTACCGTTGATACCGGCTTTGTTGCCGACCTCTGCGTCCGCGTCGATCTTGGCTTTGTGCTTGTTGCTGTCCAGCGCAGCCTTGAACTTGTCCATGTCGACGCCCATCTCTTGGGCGATCTTCTCCAAGTTTGCGCGGTCGGTGCGGGCCTCGTCGGCGCCTTCCGCCGCGAACAGCTTGTCGTGGAACGTCCAGAAGGCAGCCGAGCCCTTCTGGGCGAACACTTCATGAGCTGCTTCGGCCGCCATTGGCGCGTTCTTGTGGAACGGCAGTGGCATGTGACGCCAAACGATCTTGATCTTGTTGCCGTACTCTTTTTCGATCGCCTGGACGGTGGGCTCCACGCGCTTGCAGAACGGGCATTGGAAGTCGGAAAACTCCTGAATCACGACCTTGGCGTTGGCGCCGCCTTTGACTGGGTCGGTCGCATCCGGCGCCGCAATCTCTTTCTTCTCGGGGGGCGGCGGCTCTTTGCCCTCCTTCATGATCTCTTCGTACACCCTGCCACGCGAGACACCCTTGGCCACGATGGCCTTGGCCTTGGCCAGTTGCTCGTCGATCGCTTTCTTGAACGCATCGAGCGGTTGAGCGCCGCTCAAACGCACGCCGTTGATGAAGAAGTGCGGCGTGCCGCGCGCTTGCAAATCACCTGCCAGGTCGACGCTCGAGTCGAAGCGCTCACCGAACTTGTTCGTGTCGATTGCCTTCTTCACGTCGTCCCAGTTCAAGCCGAGCTTCTCCGCCATGCCCTTCAAGTCGTCGTCTTCCAGCTTCGGGTTGCTCGCGAACAGAGCGTCGTGCGCCTCCCAGAAGCCCTTGTCGCCCTTTTGCTTGTACGCGAAGCGTGCGAGCGTCGCGGACGGCTTGGCACGGGGGTGGAACGGCAATGGATTGTCTTTCCAGACCATGCGCACGTCGTTGCCGTAAGTATCCGAAACCTGCTTCAGGGTGTCTTCCACGCGCTTGCAGAAGGGGCACTGAAAGTCCGAGAAGATGACCAGCGTGACCAGCGCGTCTTTCGGACCGCGTACCGGGTCGTCGTCCAGGACGTTGACCTTCCACACGCTCTTGTCTTCTTCTTCCGCGTCGGGCTTGGCCGCCGCGGCTGCTGGCTTGTCCGGGCCCGCGGCCTGGTTCTTGTTGGTCAGCGTGACATACACATCAGTGGCACGCGTGCCGCTGGCGATCAGCTTTTGCGCCTCGCCCAACTGCGCGTCGATCACTTCGGTGAACTTGTCGAGCGGCTGAGCGCCGCTGACGGTCACGCCGTTGATGCGGAAAGCAGGCGTGCCGTTGGCGCCGATCTTGGTGGACAGCGCCATGTCTTCGTCGATCTTCGCGGAGTACTTCTTGGAGGCGAGTGCTTCCTTGAACTTCGCCTTGTCGACGCCGGCTTCGGCGGCCCACTTCTCGTAGTTCTCCGGGCTCAGCGATTGCTGATTGGAGAACGCCGCGTCGTGGAACTTCCAGAACGCTTCGCTGCCCTTCAGCCCGAATACGGCCATGGCCGCTTCCGCGGCGGGACGCGCGTTGTTGTGGAAGGGTAGCGGGTTGTTCTTCCAAACCATCCGCACCTTGTTCGGTCCGTATTTGTCGCGCACCTGCTTCAGCGTGGGTTCCACGCGGCTGCAGAACGGACATTGAAAGTCGCTGATGGCGACGATCGTCACCGGGGCATCGGCCTTGCCCCACTGCGGGTCGCGCGAGCTCACGGGCACGCTTGCGCTGCTCTGATCGGGGATGCCGGTGGCACTCCCTGCTTCGGCCTGAATCTCGGGGCCCTTGCCTTTATCGAGGCCCCACATCAGAAACATGCCCGCCAAAAAGCTCATAAAGAAGCCGACGATTGCGGTTCCCTTGTTCATGATTGTCTCCCAAGCTCGCATCGGCCGCGACGGCCGAACGCGAGTGTTTCCTATTACGAATGATACTGCAGAGAAAAAATTGCTGAGCGGCCTACGCTGAAGGCGCGTCCGATCTAAACCTGCCGCGTGACGCTCGAATGACGTCGCGGCCGCGGGTACGGAAAGCGGTGGAGCTGGCGCTCAGATTCGTGGCGGTCGGTCGATTGAACGCGCGAAACCGGTAGCCAGGAGCTCGTGCTCCGAGGCCGCCGTGTTGACGCGCGCCGCGACCGGACACGAACCGAGGCGCGGCAAGATCGGTAAGGCGCGGATCGGAAACTCCGGGAAGCTCAGCTTCTCGGGTGCCTCGCGTTGCGGAACGCCCGCGACTCGCAGCGCACCTCGTTCGGTACAGGGACTGCCGGCAGTCACGGCGTCCGAACTCGCGGGGGTGCCAATCGGCGGAGCGATCACGGTCTGCGCACGCGCCCCGCACATCGGCGCGGCTGCCAACGCATTCGAAACCCAACCGAGCGACAACACGAACGCGGTCAGGGTGCACAGCCGCACCAACCAAACGTTTCGCGTGTGAATTGCCGAGGGCATGGGTCGAGCCGAGGGGAGTCTAGTCGGACGCCTTCACGACACAACCGGTGGCCTCGCCCCCACATTCCCTCCTAGTCAAGCGTCGCCCAAAAGCCCTTGACTTTTCTCATGTCAGTTTCTTGCCTACATCAGACTACCTAGGCACAGTGGGGCCCATGGACGCCCCCGAAACAATCGGTAACGACTCGAAATCACAAGAGAATACGGCCTGTGATCAGGACGCCCTGCCGCGTCGCTTCGAGCGTTACACGCTGCTCAAGCGAATTGCACGAGGCGGCATGGGCGAGGTGTACCTCGCTACTGCTGGGGGCATCGAAGGAGCCGAACGCCCTTGTGTGGTGAAAACGATTCGCCGCGAGCACGAAGAGGACCGTTCGTTCCTCGCCCGGTTCTTGGATGAGGCGCGCATCCAGTCTCAGCTCCAACACCCAGGCGTTGCACAGATCGTGGAAGCCACCAACGACGTGTCGGGCAAACCGTACGTCGTGGTCGAGTTCATCGAGGGTCGCAACCTGGGCGACGTTCGCGCGCGGGCAGGTCAACTCGGTATGCGCATGGGTTGGCCGGAATCGATCGCGGTCAGCATCGTGATGGCGGATGCCTTGGCCCACGTTCACGAGCGCACGGACGCGAGCGGCAAGCCGCTCGACATCGTGCATCGCGATCTCAGCCCGCAGAACGTCATGGTCAGTTACGCGGGCGACGTGAAGTTGATCGACTTCGGCACCGCGCGTGGACTGAACCGACGCTGCCAGACGATAGCAGGCATCGTGTTCGCCAAGCCGGGGTACGTGGCTCCCGAGGTGGCGAACAACACGCCCGGTGGCGTCCCCGCCGATCTGTACGCGCTGGGGGTCATGCTCTGGGAGATGCTCGCGGGTCGCCGCTTCCTGGCTGGCGATGCCTCGCAGCACATGGCGATGGTCGCTGCGGGTAAGCGTAACCCGAGCGAATTGTCCGCCCTGATCGGCGCTCCCAAAGAGCTCGATGCGCTGGTCGCCAAGCTGACCGCCGTGCGTTTGGAGGATCGCTACAGCTCGGCTCGTCAGGCCATGAACGACCTGGTTCGCTTGCTGCAACGCGCCCCCAGCATGGCGGACGGCGATCGCAGCGTGCGCGGACGCATCGCGCAGCTGATGCAGAAATTGTATCCGGCAGAACCGGCGCGCACGCGCTCGGAGTTTGCTCGCTTGGTCGCCCAAGCCCGCGCCACGGACGTGCCGGTGGCGGTGATCCCACCGTCCCCAGTCGCGCCCGAGGTTGCGGTCGATCCCACGCTCTTGCCTGGCACGCGTTATCGACTCGTGCGAGTCATCGGTCGCGGCGCGATGGGTGTGGTGCACGAGGCCGTGCACTTGGATTTGATGCGCAGCGTGGCGCTCAAGGTGTTGGATCCCGAGCGCATGGGGGTAGATGCGGAGCGTCGCTTCAAGGTTGAGGCGCGCGCCATCGCCCAGCTCGAGCACGAAAACCTCGTCAAGTTGTTCGAGTTCGGCGTCGCGCAAGATGGTCGTCCGTTCTACGCCATGGAGCTCTTGAGCGGCGAGTCCCTCGACAAGAAGATCGAGCGCGATAAGGGCATGGACTACCGCGAGGCGATCGCCATCGGCATGCAGGCCTGCCGCGCGCTCGAGACCGCGCACGCGGCGAGCGTGATCCATCGCGACATCAAACCCGCAAATCTATTCTTGTCCGCCGACGGCAAGCTCAAATTGCTGGACTTCGGCGTGGCCAAGGCGGCCTTCAACGTCGAGTCCGACGGCGAGGGTCTCAGCATCGTCGGCACGCCCGAGTACATGGCGCCCGAGCAAGCCCGCGGCCATGCCGACGAACGCAGCGATCTGTACGCGCTCGGCGTTGTCTTGTTCGAGCTGCTGTCCGGCCGCTTGCCCCACGAGGCGGAGAGCCCCGTGCTCTTGCTCGATGCCAAATTTCGCAGAGAACCCGAATCGCTCCGAAAGCTCGTCCCTGAGAGAGGAATTCCGAAAATGGTCGATGCAGCAGTCTCGCGTGCGCTCAGCACAGAACCCGAACACCGCTATCGCTCGGCTGCCGAGCTGCGCGAGGCACTGGAAGCGGCCTTGCAGGAGCCCGATACGTCGCCCACCCGACGCAAATTGGTCGCGCGTGGCTTGGCTTCGGCGCTGGCCCTGGCCGTGATTGGCGTGGTCGGGGTTGGGGCGGCCAAGCCGATGATTCGACAAAGGGCGCTGGACGCCCTGGCTCCGATGATCGAGGAGGTGCACGCGCTCGAGGCCCGCGCCGCGCAACGTATCCGGGGCGCGCACGCCCCGGCACCGACGCAGGTCGCTGCACTGGCGATGCAACCTGCTGCCGTTTCGTTCGTGGCGCCCCCGGAGTCCGTCGTGGCCGAACCCGCGCCCGCGTCGGCCGCCTTGCTCGTGCCGGAAGCCTCGCCGAACGCCGAGCAGGCCTCGGCCAAGAACGACGATGGTGAAATCGAGGACGACTCGCCGAGCACGGACAAGCCGACCGCCGACGTCGCCGGGCCCGCTGTCACGGCCGAGGTCGAGAGCAGCTCGAACGGCGCAGCGGCGATCGCGGAGGCGCACGAACTCGTCGCCAAAGGCAACAAGCTCAAAGCGCTGAACGTGCTCCGGCGCGCTGCGAAGAAATCGCCCGCTGACCCCAAGCTGTTGCAAGAGCTTGCCAACGCGGCCGAGCAAGATCGCGCGTGGGGCGAGGCCGTGCGCACGGTCCGCCTGCTGGTCGAGGTCGACCCGAGCGCGGAGTCGAAGCTCGAACTCGCGCGGCTCGAACGCAAGACCGGCCACCGCGCGCGGGCCCTGGAGCTCGTACGCAGCGTCGTCAAGGACAACCCAGATTCGCCAGGAGCCCGCGCTATGCTCAGCCAATTGGGGGCCGTGGAGCGGGTAGCGCTACAAAAGTAGGTCTTTACTGCGGGGCCACGCGCCGCAAGGCGAGAATTCGAGAAGCTGGCTCTTCGGCTTGGTTCTAGTGCTAGAACGGCGCCGGACTCGGATTTCAGATACGGATGGCTCTTCCCCCCAGCGTTAGCAGCAAGGCGCTCGTCACCACGGGGTCACCTGTAAGAGTGATCTTGAAGTTGGCGCTGCCGACCGTGTTTGCCATGCTCACCCAGAGCGCGGTCAACGAAGTCGACATCATCTTCTTCTCCCGCCTGCCGTGCCCGGAATCGTCCACTGCGCAGGCGGCGCTCCTGCCCTCGTTGATCCTACTTTGGATGTTCGGCGGCTCATTGAGTGCCATTTCCGTGGGCACGCAGGCGATTTCGGCGCGTCGCTTCGCCGAGGGCAAATCGGTCGACGCGGGCGCGGTGCTGGTCAACTCGTGGGTGTGCTCGCTCTTGGCGGGCATCGTCTTCACGGGCATCGGTTACCTGGTGATGCCGCTCGCGCTGCACGCCCTGATCCGTGTCCCAGAAGTGCGCGAGGCCGCCCAGGGGTATCTGAACTGGCGCCTCTTGGGCATTACCTCGATGGCCGCGACCTTCTCTTTCAAGGCGTTTTTCGACGGTATCGGCAAGACTCACGTGCACATGGTCGCATCGGTGGTCATGAACGTGATCAACGTGCTGTTGTGCATCGCCCTGGTTTTCGGCCACTGGGGCGCGCCGCGCATGGGCATGACCGGTGCGGGCATGGCTGGCGCAGTGTCGTCTTGGGTCGGCCTGGTGATCATGGTCGCTTGGGCGACGCTCTCGCACTACCGCGTCAATTTCCGCCCATTCGACATCACGCGCGTCGTACGCGGGCTAATCTCCGACATCCTGCGACTATCCGTACCGAGCGCGGTAGCGACGGTCGCCGTGATGAGCGGCTTCGCTCTGTTCTCTGGCATCGTCAGTCACCTAGATAGCGTTTCGCATGCCACGGTGCTGAACTCCGATTGTCCGGGCGGGCGCGCGGAAGCGGTCAACGGTGCGGCCACCGCCTTGATTGTCGGCATCCTCAAGCTCAC
>Ga0302321_100006010_pt1 | contig 10649 bp, 13 predicted proteins | sample Fen_T0_1_FD_202505 | JGI IMG/M metagenome (GOLD analysis project Ga0302321, IMG submission 202505) | Peat permafrost microbial communities from Stordalen Mire near Abisko, Sweden - Fen_T0_1 | ecosystem: Environmental > Terrestrial > Soil > Wetlands > Permafrost | place: Sweden: Abisko... | reverse complement strand
CAAGCTCTACGGCACCACGCGAGAGACGCTCGGGTGGATCGCGCTCACCGCCCGCAAGCACGCCGCGCTGAACCCGCTCGCCATCTACACCGACCCGCTCACCATGGACGACTACCTGAGCGCGCGCATGATCAGCACGCCGTTCGGCCTGTACGACTGCGACGTGCCGATGGACGGCGCCGTCGCGGTCATCGTCTCGCGCAAGGACATTGCGGGTGACCTGCGGCAGCCGCCGGTGCACGTGGAGGCGGTGGGTACGCAGGTGACCGAACGCATCTCGTGGGACCAGGGCGTGGTGGACCACGAGCCGTTGGTGATCGGCGCGGCCCGCCACCTGTGGACCCGCACCGACCTCAAGCCCGACGACATGCAGTTCGCGCAGCTCTACGACGGCTTCTCGTTCAACTGCCTCACCTGGCTGGAGTCGCTCGGGTTCTGCGGCACCGGCGAGGCCAAGGACTTCCTCGCGGGCGGCGAGAACATCTCGCTCGGCGGGAAGCTGCCGCTCAACACGCACGGCGGGCAGTTGTCCGCCGGGCGGCTCCACGGCTACGGCTTCCTGCACGAGGCCGTGCTGCAGCTGCGGGGCCAGGCTGAGGGTCGCCAGGTGGAGAACGCGGAAGTCGGCGTGGTGAGCAACGGCGGCGGCACGCCGGGGGGCGCGATGATCCTCAAAGCCGCGCGCTGAAGCCCACTCGCTGAGGGCCGGCGGGCGGTAGGTTCGCTGCCGTCCGTGCTCCTCGAGATGAAGGGAGGTCGCGTCATGCGCCGCCGCTGAGCGTCCTCCCCTGTCGCCCGGTCGGGTGGCCCCACCTTCACATCGAGGAGATCTCCATGGCAGATGCACTCGACGCGCTCCCGCGCGTCATCGAGTCCGTCGTCGCGCCGGCAGCCGACGACGTCGACCGCGCCGGCACCTTTCCCGAAGCTTCCGTAGCCGCACTCGCCGAGGGCGGTGTGCTCGGCCTGGTCAGCGCCACCGACGTCGGCGGTGCCGGCGGCGGGCTCGCCGAAGCCGCGACGGTAGTCGAGCAGCTCGCGGCCGCGTGCGGCTCCACCGCGATGATCGTGATGATGCACTACGCGGCCACCGCCGCGATCGAGGCGTTCGGGAGCGAAGACCTGCGCCGCGAGATCGCAGGCGGCAACCACCTCACCACGCTCGCGTTCTCCGAGGCCGGGTCTCGGTCGCACTTCTGGGCGCCGCAGAGCACCGCTCGGCTCGACGAACTGACCGACGAGGTCGTGCTCGACGCCCGCAAGAGCTGGGTCACGTCGTCCGGGCACGCCCGCACCTACGTCTGGTCGAGCACGCCGGTCGCCGCCGACGGCCCGATGACGCTGTGGGCCGTGCCCCGCGACACGCGCGGCCTCACGCCGGTGACGTCCGGCTTCGACGGCTTCGGTCTGCGGGGCAACGAGTCGACCCCGGTCGTGGCCGACGGTGCCCGCATCCCGGAAGCGGCGCTGCTCGGCGAGGACGGTGCCGGCCTCGACCAGGCGCTGCAGGTCGTGCTCCCCTGGTTCCTCGTGCTCAGCGCCGCGTTCTCGCTCGGGCTCAGCGAGGCGGTGATCGACGAGACCCGCCGTCACCTCCTCGCCACGCGCCTCGAGCACCTCGACCGCGCGCTCGCACACGAGCCGATCCAGCGGGTGGAGTTCGCGCGCCAGCGCATCGACGTCGACCGGACCCGCGCCTTCCTCGGCGACACGCTCACCGCGCTCGGCAGCGGTCGCGCTGACGCGATGCTGCGTGTGCTCGAGGTGAAGGCGGTGGCGGCGGAGTCGGCGGCGAACGTCACCGACGCGGCGATGAAGCTGTGCGGCGGCGCGGCGTTCCGCAAGGAGGTCGGCATCGAACGCCGGTTCCGCGACGCCCGCGCGGCGCGCGTGATGGCGCCCACCACCGACGCGTTGCTCGACATCGTGGGCCGCGCCGTGTTCGAGCTCCCGCTGCTCGGGCCCGTCACCGGAGAGGAGGCGTGACGATGGAGACCTTCCTGATGGGCGCGGTCGCGTACGACCCGAAGGTCGTGACGATCTGGGACGGCTTCCGGGCGTGGTTCCGGGAACAGGACTTCGACTTCGACTACCTCCTGTATTCCAACTACGAGCGGCAGGTGGAGGACCTCCTCGCCGGGCAGATCCACGCGGCGTGGAACTCGCCCCTCGCGTGGGTCCGGGCCCGCCGGCTCGGCGATGCCGCGGACATCGAGGTGACCGCAGTGGCGATGCGCGACACGGACCGCGACCTCACGTCTCTCGTGGTCACCCGCGCCGACTCGGGCATCGAGACCGTCGAGGGCCTGCGGGGCAAGGTGGTCGGAGTCGGCGCGGTCGATTCCCCGCAGGCCACCCTGCTGCCGCTCGCGCACCTCGCGGCAGCCGGCCTCGAGCCCGGTACCGACTTCGAGGTGCGGCGCTTCGACGTGGGCGTCGGCCTGCACGGCGACCACGTCGGCGGTGAGCGCGACGCCGCGCGTGCGCTGATGGCCGGCGAGGTCGACGCCGCCTGCATGATCGACGGCAACCACCTCGCGTTCACGAACGAGGGCACGCTGCCCTCGGGCGCGACGACGGTGGTCGCCCGCACCGGTGCGTACGACCACTGCAACATGACCGTGGTGCCCGCAGCCGCCGAGGACGGGGTGGTGGAGCGGTTTGCCGCGTTGCTCCTGTCGATGTCGTACGACGACCCGCAGGTGCGGCCGCTGCTCGACCTCGAGGGGCTGCACGTGTGGCACGCCGGACGGGTCGACGGCTACCGACTCCTCGAGGACGCGGTCGATCGCCTCGGCTTCTACGACACCGCTGGTCGGGTGACGGCCGATGCGTATCGACCTTGACGAACTCGGCATCGGCCGCGGCGGGCATCTGCTCGTCGCGCACGCGCTGCGCGGGGTGGAGCCGGGCGCCACGCTCGAGGTGACCGGGCGCGACCCGATGTTCGCCCTCCACCTCGAGACCTGGTGCCGTACGCAGGGACACGGGTGCGCCCCCGGTGGCGGCGACGACGCCGACACCCTCGTGGTGACCCGGGGGACCGCCGACTCCGCGCGACTGCGGGGCGCGTCACGCGCCGGCGACGTCACCGCCGCGCACCTGGAGGCGCGTCCTCCGGCCGAGTGGGGGCTCGCGGCGCGCGGCGCGCTCGTGGAAGCGGGCGGTCCGATCCCGCACTTCGCGCTCGACGAACGGGATCACGTCTGGGCCGACATCGTCCCGCGCCTGTATGCACAGGCGGTATCGGCGCAGTGGGACCCGGCCACCGCGGTCCCGTGGGACGCGCCGATCGACCATCCCGACGAGGTCGAGGACGCGGTCGTGCAGGTGATGACCTACCTGATCGAGAACGAGCAGGTCGCGCTCATGGTGCCGGCACGATTCCTCGGCACCGTGCACCCGTACTTCCGCGAGGTCGTGCAACTGCTCGCGGTGCAGGTGGCCGACGAGGCGCGCCACGTGGAGGTGTTCACCCGCCGGGCCCGCCTCACGGGACGCGAACTGGGGCTGTCGAGCATCGGCGGGCGCGCGTCGCTCGCCACCCTGCTCGACGAGCCCGACTTCTCCGTCAGCGCCCTGCTCCTCTCGGTGCTCGGCGAGGGCACCTTCCTCGACCTGCTCGCCTTCCTCATGACGTACGGCCCCGATCCGGTGACGCAGGCCGTCGCGCGGCTCGCGCTGGCCGACGAAGCGCGGCACGTCGCGTTCGGGCAGGCCCACCTCGAACACCGGCTCGCGGTGGAGCCGCAGCTCCGCACCACACTGCGTGCGGCGGTCGAGCGTCGCCACGATGCGCTACGCGACACCGCGGGACTCAACGACCTGGTGTTCGACGCGCTCGTGGTGCTGGCCGCCGGGGCGTGGACACCGGAGGCGATCGCGATCGGGCACGCCCACGTGATGGAGCTGCAACGCGAGATGGCCGAGGGCCGCACGCGCCGCCTAGGCCGTCTCGGATTCACTGCGGAGGAGGCCGCTGCGCTGGCAGCACTCCACACCCGCAACTTCATGTAGGCAGCACCAGGATCTCCAGGCGGCCGGTGCGGTGGAGCACGCAGGCAGTGCTCGACAGTCCGGGTTCCGTGAAGCGTTCCGTCACCGTCGAATGCGCTCCCACAAGGAAGGGACCTACGTACTGGGCGGTGTCGTCCCGGTTCGTGATGCGCAACACGTCACCCACGTGCACCACGAGTGGACTCGGAACATCCAGCACGGGCTCACCGCGAGCGGCGCGGGCCAGGGCGTCGTGTGGGATCACGATCTCGACGTCGGCGCGCAGATCGTTCCCGGCCAGCTCGGCGACCGCAGTGCTTCCCGAGGTCAACGCCCTCGCTACCTGCCAGCCGATGCCGCCGAGCGCGACCACACACGCGAGCGCGACGATCGAGCGGCGGGCCAGGGTCACTTGCCCTGCTTCGAGAGCACCTCGCGCTCGTAGCGCACCACGGCGCGGATCTCGGCCGCCGACATGGTCTTGCCCCACGCGGGCATGGCGCCCTTGCCGTTGCTCACGAACGTCACCTGCTCCTCGACGGTCGGGAAGTCGGTGAGCAGTCGGCCGTCGGTGAACTTCGGGCCGACGCCGCCACCACCCGACGTGCCGTGACATGCCGCGCAGTAGGTGGAGTACAGCCGTCGGCCGGTGAGGACCTCGTCGTCCCGCGCGAGTGCACCGGTCGGCGCCGGGCTCGTCGAGGAGTCACCCGAACCGCCGTCGCCGCCGCCGCACGCCGCGAGTACGCCCCCGGCCCCGAACAGGGCGAGCACGACGACGAGCGCGCGACAGTGGACGACCGGCCGACGAGGGGAGCTCACGACCGGTAGACGGCCTGCGACGTCGAGGAGTTCCTTCAGCGAGTGGAGAAGGCGATGCCACCCGCAAAGAACGCCGACGAGAACTCGAGCGAGCGGGTGGCGCGTCCGAGCCGCGCGTCGTAGCCGAGCAGGCGGCCCGACTCGTCGTTCGCGTTGACGCCGACCGGCACCAGCGCGTAGACGTGGCCGGCAGCCGCGGCGAGCGACGCGTTGCGCACCGGAGGCCAGTCACCGGTGCCGCGCAGCTGGCTGACGACCTGGGTCGTGCCGTCGGGGCGCACCCGCACGAGTTGGTCGGCGCCTCGCAGCAGGTAGAGGTCGTGCCGCGCGACGACTGCGCCACCGACCGCGCCGTCACCGGCCCCGAGTGTGACGTCGGTGGTCGTGCGCAGCGATGCGACCTCGAGTCGGGTCGCGTGCGCATCGCCCAGCACCCAGACAGAGTCGCCGTCGGCGGCCAGACCTCGCAGGGCGCCGACGGCCGGAAGCGTCACCGACCGCTGTGCCTTGCCGGTCGCGGGATCGACCACGTGCACCACGACACCGCCCGGAATCTCCGAGGCCACGACGACCCGAGCCCCCGCGGCGACGACCGCGCCCACGGAGGCATCAGCGTCGAGTGTGACCCGCCGAACGACCCGCTGGCTCCCGACGTCGTACGCGGCCAGCTCGCCGGCCGTCGGTGAGAGCCACAGGTCGCCAGCGACGGGCGCGATCAACGGCAGGGCGGTGCTGGCGTGGGCGCGTCCCCGCGGCGCTCGCGGCAATCGCTCGACCTCGCTCGTGGCCGACCCGTAGCTGCCGAGCTGGCCGGTAACCGGCTCGTACATCCACACCCGCCCGGGCGCGCCCACGACGGATCCGAACGCGGAACCGGGTACGGGACGGGTGCCGAGCAGGCTCGGCGGCGCGGCCACCGTCCGGGTTCCGAACACCCACACCTCGGGGCGGGAGGTGGCACCGTCGTCGCCCGAGCCGGCGAGGTTCACGACGGCCACCACGAGGGTGCCGACCAGCGCGGCGCCGAGCAGTGCGAGGATCGTCTGTCGGCGGTCGAGCCCCCACCAGCGGCTCATCGCCTGCTGGCCCCCTGGTGGTCCCGATGCACGAGACTGGTCTAGTGCGCAATCAGTGGATCCGGGGCATCGCCCTGCTCGTCGTCACCACAGCCGTGCTCGGCACCCCCGCGGCCGTCGCCGAGACGGTGACCGACCACGACCGTCACCCCCGGAAGACGGCCGAGGAGGTGTGCGAATCGATGGTGCGCGACTCAGTGATCGCCGCCGCCGGGCGCAAGCTCGCGCGGCCGCGCACCGGAGTCTGGAACGGGAACACCTACACGTGCACCTACGACTTCGGGGCGCAGGGGAGCATCGTGGTGACGGTCGAGGTGATGGCCGACCACGCGGCGGCCCGCAAGGAATTCGCGACCCGTCGGGCGGCGGCGCCCAAGCGGGTGACGCTCTTCGGCATGGGCCAGGCGGCGTTCCGGTCGGGGCAGACGCAGATCGTCGCCCGCAAGGACCGGTTCCTGCTCACCGTCGACGGCAGTGCTCTCACCCGGGCAGTGCACCCGTCGGCCACCACGTGGTCGACGACGCGCGCGGTGTTCGACTGCTGGTAGCCGACTCCCACTCCTGGTAGACCCGCGCCCATGAGCAGTCGCTTCACCGACCGGGTCGTCGTCGTCACCGGGGCCGGCAACGGCCTGGGCCTCGCGTACGCCGAGGGGTTCGCCCGTGAGGGCGCGCGGGTCGTGCTCGCGGACATCGACGGCACCTCTGCCGAGGAGGCCGCCGCGACGATCGTGGCGAGCGGCGGTCAGGCGATCGGCACGCGCACCGATGTCGCCGACGAGGAGTCGGTGCAGGCGATGGTCGCGGCTGCGGTCGCCGCGTTCGACGGGATCGACGTGCTCGTGAACAACGCCGGCCTGCACCTCGGGAAGTACAACTCGACCCTCGACCTGTCGGTCGAGGACTGGCGGCGCATCTTCGACGTCAACGTGCTCGGCGCGGTGATCTGCGCGCGGGAGTGCCGCGCGTCGATGGCGGCACGCGGCGGCGGGGTCATCATGAACCAGGCATCGGTCGCGGCATGGGCGTACCGGGCCGGGTCGTATGGCGCGACCAAGCTCGCGCTCACGAGCGTCACGATGTCGCTCGCCACGGAGTTGGCCGACGACGGCATCCGCGTCTTCGCGGTGGCGCCGGGCGCGTTCATGTCGGAGGCGGTGCAGGCCGGGCTCGAGCCCCACAACAAGGAGCTCGTGCTCGCGGGCCAGCTCACCAAGGAGCTCGGCACCCCCGCCGACCTCGTGCCGTTCGTCCTGTTCCTCTGCTCCGACGAGGGTCGCTATGCGAACGCGGCGACGTTCACGTTCGACGCGGGGTTCAGCAAGCGCATCTAGTCGAGGTGCGGAGCCGTGGTGCCGAGGATCTCCTCGACCCGCGTCCGGAAGACTCGCCAGCGGCGCTCGTTGTCGTGGACCAGGCCGGCGAACTCGCTGAGCAGGTCGGCCGCATGATCGAACATCTCCGCGGTCGAGTGGAGTCGCGCCACGACGAGACGACTCCCCGCGAGATCAGCGCGCAGGGCAGCCGGGGTGAAATCCACCCGGTCAAGGACGTCGACGCCTCGGGCGAGGACGCGCGCCACGAGCGTCTGGAGCGCGGCGGCCTGCCAGTTGTTCGCGATGATCCGGTGTCGCTCGCCGAGCAGGTCGGCCAACTCGTCGATCTCGAGCAGAACCGCGGCCACTCCCCAGGAGGACTCCATCGCATCGGCGAGCCATTGCCCGGCGGCCGACGCGTCGTCGGCCATCAGCCGAACGTCGCGTTTCAACCGCGTGATCTCACCGGGCTCGCCCTCCCCTTCCATGAAGAGCACGCCGTCGAGTTGGAGCGCGGCGGGGTCGTTCAGGTCGCGAGCTCCCTGGTACGGGTTGAGCGGAGCATCCCGGCTCGGCGCCACCGTCGACCAATGGTCCGCGAGCGCATGAAGCGTCCGAGAGTGGCGTTGCAGCACGACCGCCTGTTCACGAGGGGAGACCGAGTAGAACTTCTCGTGCTCCCGGTGGAACTCCGTCAGGTTGAGCATCGCCGCGAACAGCGGGGCGTACTCCTCGCCGGTCATACGGTGACCTGCGTGCGTTGCGCGTGTTCCGCGTCCTCGCGCACGGCGTCGAGGAGCGCAGCCACCAGCACGTGGGCGCCCGAGCCGACACCGAGCATCCAGTAGCGGTCGAACCACCGACGCGCATGCTCGTCGGTGGTCGCGGTGCGCATCACCGCCGAGAGCAGCGTCCGATCCGGTCCGAGCGGTCGTACGGCGAGCGCGTAGACGGTCTTGGCATACCCGGGCTCGGCGAAGTCACGGAACCCGCTAGCGTCAACGGTCGCGTACCTGATCACCGGGCGCCAGAACTGCCCGACCAAGCCGAGCGCGAGCTCTTGGCCCGGCCGCTCCCCGAGCAGGAGCCAGCCACCCTCCGATGCCGACAGCCCGATGGTGTCGCGCAACCGCAGATGCGCCGGCGGCCGCGGGACTCCTTGGCCGCGGCACAGCCGTACGACGAGCTCGGGGAGCGCCCGAGCCGCACCGAGCACACCGACCAGCGGCCGGCGACGACCGAGCCCCACGAGGTCGGCGTCCATCAGCGCGTCCCACGTACGCGCCGCGTCCGCGTGCACGACTGCCGCCACACCGTCGGACACGTCGTACACCGGGAGGAAGACCTCGACCAGTTCGAACTCGTCCATCGCCGACCTCCTGGTGCGCCCACTCGTGCGCAGTCGCGGTACGGGCTACCCCTTCCACGATGCCTGACCCGGGCGGCGCACGGACAGGGGCGGACGTCCCGACGACCATCTAGGGTGCCCGGCGTGACGGAGCCACAGCACACGTACCAGCCCGAGGACAGCGAGTTCGCCTTCATGGAGGGTGGACGGGCCGAGGCCCGCTGGACGCCGTCGGCCCGGTGGGGCAACCCGGTGGGCAACGTGCACGGTGGCTACGTGGGTGTGCTCGTCGACGACGTCGCCGGCGCCGCGTTGTACTCGCTCGTAGGCGCGTCGTCGCCGACCGTCTCGCTACAGGTCGACTACCTGCACATGATGCCCCTGGGCGTCACCTACACGGCGCGCGGTGAAGTGGTGCGCGCGGGGAAGGCGACCGCCATCGTCGACGTCGACGTGTTCGACCCGGACGACGTGCTCGTGGCCCGGGGCAAGGCCTATTTCCAACTGCCCAGCTCGTGGCGCGAGAAGAAGGAGCGCACGCTATGACCGACGCGAATCAGGAACTGCTGGACCACGTCGGGGTGACCCGGCTGCAGCAGGCCTACGCCGATCTCGCGACCCGCCGGGCATGGGACGAACTCGACCAGCTCTTCCTGCCCGACGCGCGCATCGTGATCGCAGTGGGCGGCGGCGACACGCTTGAGTTCACCGGCCCCGACCCGTTCGGCGCGTTCGTGGGCCCGTCGGTCGACCAGTTCGACTTCTTCGAGTTCGTGATCCTCAACACGCGGATCGAGACCGCGTTCGGCGGGGACGCCGACGCCGCCGCGGCCCGCATGTGGATGGCCGAGCTGCGCCAGTGGGCCGACTCCGGCCGCTGGAGCGTCGCCTACGGGCTGTACCAAGACGCGTACCGGCGCCTCGACGGGCGCTGGTGGTTCGCGCAACGCGACTATCAGTCGCTGGCCCGCACCTCTCTGGACGGGCCGCGCGCGCTCGAGCACTTCCCGTTCCCGCAGCAGTACAAGTTCTGAGGAGCGGCACCATGCAGGACTTCACCGGCAAGGTGGCCGTCGTCACCGGCACCGCCAACCCGCGCGGTATCGGCCTGGCCACGTGCCGACGACTTGCGCAGGAGGGTGCGATCGTCGTCCTCACCGACCTCGACGGTGACGGCGCCGAGGACCGCGCCGCGGATCTGCGCGCCGAGGGCCACGACGCCGCGGCGTTCCAGGCTGACTTCGGCGACTACGCGTCGGTGACCGCGCTGGCCGACGCGGTGTACGCCCGCTACGGCAAGGTGCACATCATCCACGTGAACCACATGGCGCCGACCGGGCTGCCCGGGCATGGCCTGCTCAACGCCGATCCCGACGCGTGGGACGTCACCATCCGGGTGAACCTGCTCGGCGCGGTGTACGGCATCAAGGCGTTCGTGCCCCGCATGATCGCGGGCGGCGAGCACGGGCACGTGCTGGTGACGTCGTCGGGCGCGGGCAACACGGGCACGATGTACGGCAACGCGCCCTACGCCGTCTCGAAGTGCGCGCAAGTGAGCCTGATGGAGTGTCTGCACGGCCAGTTGCGCGACGCCAATGCCGACATCGTCGCGACCGTCGTGTTCCCCGGGGTGACCGCCACCATGGCGACCGACGAGATGTCGCAGGGCACCGAGGCGATGCTGCGCCAGTTCGGCCTGCCGGCCACGCTCATGCCGCCGGGCAATGTCGCGGAGTACACCGTCGAGGCGATCCGCAACGACTCGTTCTGGGCGCACCCCACCTTCGAGGACGACGAGCGCCTCACCGGCGGTACGCAGGCGGCGACCATCGAATGGGAGCACGACATCTGGCGCACCCGTCTCGACGCGATGATCTCCCGCTCCGATCCGTCGCCCTATCTCTGGGGCCCGCCCAGCAGCCTCCTGGGACCTTCTTGACCGCGGCTCCCCCGCTGCGCCCTCCGGGCGCGGCCGCGGGCTCCTGACCTACGCTCGCCGGCATGACTCAGGCTGGCGATCTCCTCATCCAGGGCGGCACCGTGGTCGACGGCACCGGCGCGCCCGCCACGCTCGCCGACGTGCGCGTGCGT
>Ga0302321_100006009_pt1 | contig 10649 bp, 4 predicted proteins | sample Fen_T0_1_FD_202505 | JGI IMG/M metagenome (GOLD analysis project Ga0302321, IMG submission 202505) | Peat permafrost microbial communities from Stordalen Mire near Abisko, Sweden - Fen_T0_1 | ecosystem: Environmental > Terrestrial > Soil > Wetlands > Permafrost | place: Sweden: Abisko... | reverse complement strand
GCGATGTGCGCCATGGTATGCCCGTTCGACACCATCACCTTCCACCCACAGGTGGTGCAGGGTGACTCGCGGACCATCGCGGTGAAGTGCGACGGCTGTATCGACCGGGTGCGCAAGGGGCTCATCCCGGCGTGCGTCGAGACGTGCAAGACGGGCGCGCTCCGGTTCGGCGAGATCAACGAGCTCATCGCCGCCGACCAGCGCCGCGAGACCGAGCGGGTCCTCGTGGCGGCGTCGGGCGGTACGGAAGCCGGGCAGGATGCGGACGGCATCGCGGCCTGGCGGGCCACGGGGGCCTACGTGGCCCATCTGGGAGGTGTGCGATGACCCTGCTGCAGCGGAACGGCTACGTGCCCAAGGCCGCCAGCGTGCCCGATGACGCGATCGCGATGGTCGAGGTCGCGAAGAAGGAAGGAATCGCCACCGTCTGGGACCGCCTCGCCGCGCAGGAGCCCCACTGCGGCTACTGCTCCCTCGGCGTGTCCTGCCGCAACTGCTCGATGGGGCCGTGCCGCATCGACCCGTTCGGCCACGGACCCCAGGTGGGCGTCTGCGGCGCGGACGCGGACCTGATCGTGGCCCGCAACCTGTCCCGTGCGATCGCCGTCGGCTCCGCGAGCCATTCCGACCACGGGCGAGACATCCTCGAGGTCTTCGAGCAGACGGCCAAGGGCGAGACCTCCGGCTACCGGATCGCCGACGAGCCCAAGCTCCTGGCGCTCGCCGCCGAGTGGGGCATCGAGACCGAGGGCCGCCCGGTCAACGAGATCGGCGTGGACCTGGCCGAGGCGATGTTCGAGGACTTCGGCTCGCGCAAGACCGAGCTCGGGTTCGTCAGCCGCCTGCCCGAGCCGCGCCAGGCCCTCTGGAACCGGCTCCAGATCACGCCCCGCGGCATCGACCGCGAGAACGTCGAGATGCTCCACCGGACCCACATGGGCGTGGACTCCGACTACGCGAACATGCTCCTCCACGGCCTCCGGACAAGCCTGTCCGACGGCTGGGGCGGCTCGATGATCGCGACCGAGCTCTCCGACGTCATGTTCGGGACGCCGAAGCCGGTCATGTCCGAGGTCAACCTCGGCACCCTGAAGGCGACCCACGTCAACATCGCCCTGCACGGGCACAACCCGCTGCTGTCCGACGTGATCGTGGAGGCGTCGAGCGACCCGGAGCTCATCGCGCTGGCGAACAGCAGGGGCGCCGAAGGCATCAACCTCGTTGGCCTGTGCTGCACGGGCAACGAGCTGATGATGCGCCGCGGCGTGCCGATGGCCGGCAACCACCTGATGCAGGAGCTGGTCATGATGACCGGCGCCCTCGAGGCGATGGTCGTCGACTACCAGTGCATCATGCCGAGCGTCGTGGACGTCGCGAAGTGCTTCCACACCCGCGTGATCACGACCGCGGACAAGGCGAAGATCCCGGGCGCCACGCATATCAGCTTCGACCCGGCGCAGGGCCTCGCGATCGGCAAGGAGATCGTGCGCCAGGGCATCGAGGCCTTCCCCAACCGTGTCTCGGCCCGCGTGAACATCCCCAACGAGCCGGTCCCGATGATGGCCGGCTTCTCGGTCGAGTCGATCCTCGGCGCCCTCGGCGGCACGCCGCAGCCGCTGGTCGATGCGATCGCCGCGGGCTCCATCCGGGGCGCGGTCGGCATCGTCGGCTGCTCCAACCCCAAGGTCCCGCTCGACACCTCCAACGTTGGCCTCGCCAAGCGCCTGATCGAGAACGACGTGCTCGTGATCGTGACCGGCTGCGCGGCGGTCGCCAACGGCAAGGCCGGCCAGATGCTCCCGTCGTCCGCCTCGATGGCGGGCCCGGGGCTCCGTGCCGTGTGCGAGTCGCTGGGCATCCCGCCGGTCCTGCACATGGGCTCCTGCGTGGACAACACGCGGATCCTCGTGCTCGCATCGGCGCTGGCCAAGCACCTCGGCGTCGACATCCACCAGCTGCCGCTTGCCGGCGCCGCCCCCGAGTGGTACTCCGAGAAGGCGATCGCGATCGGCTGCTACGTGGTCGCGTCGGGCATCACGACCGTCCTCGGCGTCCAGCCGCCGATCTTCGGCTCACCGAAGGTGGTGGACCTCCTGGCCAACGGCCTCGAGGGCGCCGTCGGCGCCAAGTTCGCCATCGAGCCAGACCCGGAGGCGGCCGCGATCCTGATCCGCAAGCACATCGAGGAGAAGCGCAAGGGCCTCGGCCTGTCGTACATCGAGCCGTCGGAGATCGGCGCGCCGGTCGCGGCGGGCTGATCCTCGTGGCACCCGGGGTCGCGGCAGAGACCGTCCCGGTGGACGAGGGGATCCGCCTCGTCCTGACCGGGAAGGGAGGGGTCGGCAAGACCACGCTCGCCGCCGCCCTCGCGAGGCTGCTCGCCCGCGAGGGCCGGCGCGTGCTGGCGGTCGACGCCGATGCCCAGCTCAACCTGGCCGCGGCCCTGGGGATCCCGCGCGACGAGGCGGAACGCCTCGTCCCGCTCTCGCACCACCACGAGTACATTGCCGAGAAGACGGGCGTCCAGCCCGGCGAGACCGGCGCCCTGGTCCGGCTCAACCCGGACCTCGCGGACGTCGTGGACCGCTTCGGTCAGGCCGCGCCGGATGGCGTGCGGCTCCTGGCGATGGGCACCCTCACGGGGGCCGGCGGGGGCTGTCTCTGCCCCGAGAACACGACCCTCGCCCAGGCGATCCGCGCCGTCGGGCTCCGCCCCGGCGAGGCGATCGTGCTCGACACCCAGGCGGGCGTCGAGCACTTCGGACGGGCCATCGCCCGCGGCTTCGGTGACGCGATCGTCGTCACCGATCCCACCTATAGCGGGACCGGCGTCGCCATCGCGGCGGCGAGGCTCGCTCGGGACCTCGGAATCCCTCGCGTGCACCTGGTCGTCAACCGGGCCCGCAACGATGCGGACCGCGAGCGCGTCGTCGCGGACATCGAGCGGCGCGGTGACGACCTTCGCTTCGCCACCATCACCTGGCTCCCTTACGACCCGGCGGTCCTCGCAGCCGAGCCCGCGGTCGACGCGCTCCTGGCCGAGCCGGGCTCCCCGTTCATGACCGCGGTCAGCACCCTGGCGGCGCTTGTCACGCGCACCCCGACGGAGGTCGCCCCATGAAGGTCGTCATCATCGGCTCAGGGCCGGCCGGCATCGTGGCCGCGGAGACCTTGCGGGCCAGGGACCCCGAGCTGGACCTCGAGATGATCACGCAAGAGCCATACCCTCCCTACTCCCCGCCCGCCATGGCGGACCACTTCCTCAACGGCCGCGACGAGCCGCTGTTCTGGCGCGGCAGGGACGTCGCGGAACGCCTCGGCATCCGGTACCACACGTCCACGCGCGTCGAGACCATCGACGAGGTGGCGCGGGAGGTGGTCCTGGCCGGGGATGGCAGGCTCGCCTACGACCAGCTGCTGATCGCCAGCGGCTCGCGGCTCCACGCGCCGGTCCAGGGCGCCGAGCTCGAGGGCGTCCACGACTTCAAGTCGCTCGCGGCGGCCGAGGAGATCATGGGCCGGGTCCGTCGAGGCGACGCCAGGACGGCGGTGATCGTCGGGGCCGGGTTCATCGGCATGGAGATCGCCCTGCTGCTCGCGGATTTGGGCGTGCGCGTGACGATCATCGGCCGCCGCGGCTGGGTGATGCCGCGGATGCTGGACACCGAGACGGCCGAGATCGCCGGTCGGGCCATGACGGCGCGCGGCGTCGAGCTGCGCCTGGGTGTCGAAGCCATCGGCTTCGAGGAGGCGGGCGGGCTGGCGACCGGGGTCCGGATGGCCGACGGGGAGCTGGTGACGGCCGACCTGTACGTGGCCGCGACGGGCGTGAAGCCCAACGTCGCGTTCCTTGCGGGTTCGAGCGTGCAGCACGGGTGGGGCATCACGGTGGACGACCACCTGCGGACCAGCGCGCCCGGCATCTGGGCCGCCGGGGACGTCGTCGAGGCGCCCGACCGGGCGACAGGCGAGGCGTACGTGCACGCGATCTTCCCCAACGCCGTGGACCAGGCGCGGGTCGTGGCGGCCAACATCCTCGGCGGCGACGTGGCCTATGCCGGCGCCGAATCGATGAACAGCCTCAAGCACCTCGGCCTGCCGATCATGGCCGTGGGCGCGATGGAGGGTGCCGAGGAGCTCCGCTGGCGCGAGGGCGATGTCCTGCGCAAGGTGTTCCTGCGGGATGGCCGCGTGACGGGCTTCCGGTTCACGGGCGAGGTGTCCGGCGGGGGCCTGCTGCGCTCGCTCCTGCTGCGCGGCGAGGATGTGAGCCGGTTCGGGCGCAGGCTCGTGACGCCGGGGTTCGGGATCGGCGAGATCGTGCTGACACAGCTCGGCGTCTGACCCGGGACGTCGCCGCGCGGGTTCTCCAGAAGCGGGTGGCGGCGCGGGCCTGCGGTGGCGGTCAGCCAACCTGGGCGCGACAGCGACGGGTCCCGAGGCGCAGCCGGTGCCAGCCCGGCGAACATCACGTTGTGCGAGACGCACAAGATCGGCCTGCCCTGATCGGGCGACCTGCCCGGTTCGCCGGACGCCGGCAGTGCGGACCCCGAACCGCAACCCAACGATCACCACCACGGTTCCTGCCCCGCGATCAGCGATTGCGTACGGTTCCGGCCCCACCCCACGACGGGGCGAAGGCGGAGACCTGCCGTGGCCGAGTCACGCACCCTCTACGAACCGTCCACCGAGCACGATTCGTGCGGCTTCGGCTTCGTGGTGGACATCGCGGGCCGCAGCTCGCACACGATCGTCCGTGACGCCCTGACGGTCCTCGTCAACCTCGAGCACCGCGGCGCCGCCGGCTCGGAGGCGAACACGGGCGACGGGGCCGGGATCCTGGTCGGGATCCCCCACCGCTTCCTCGGCGCGGTCGCCGCGGAGGCCCGAATCACCCTTCCCGCGGCCGGCTACGGCGTCGCCATGGTGTTCCTCCCCCGTGACGACGCCAGCCGCGCCGGCGCCATCGGACGCTTCGAGCACGAGCTGGCCGGCGAGGACCTCGAGCTGCTGGGCTGGCGCACCGTCCCCTCGGACCCGTCCGGCCTCGGCGACTCGGCACGCAACAGCCAGCCGGTCATCGCCCAGGCGTTCATCGCCCGCCCCGGCGGCCTCGCCCCTGGCCACGACGAGGACCTCGCCTTCGAGCGCCGCCTCTACGTCGCCCGCCGCCTCATCGAGAAGGCCATCGGCCGCAGCGCGCTCCCCGGCCGCGGGGACGCGTACATCCCCTCGATGTCGTGTCGCACCATCGTCTACAAGGGGATGCTCAACGCCTCGCAGCTGCTGACCTTCTACCCGGACCTGCTGGACGAGCGCTTCGAGAGCCCCCTTGGCCTCGTCCACTCGCGCTTCTCCACGAACACCTTCCCGTCCTGGTCGCGCGCCCACCCGTACCGCTATATCAGCCACAACGGCGAGATCAACACGCTGCGCGGCAACGTGAACTGGATGTTCGCCCGGCAGTCCACCTTCCGCTCGAGCGTGTTCGGCGAGGACCTCAACAAGATCCTGCCGGCCGTCGACCCGGACGGGTCTGACACGACGATCTTCGACAACGTGCTGGAGCTGCTCCACCTCTCGGGCCGGAGCCTTGCCCACACGATGATGATGATGGTTCCGGAGCCCTGGAGCCGGGACCCGTCCATGGACGCCCAGCGCAAGGCGTTCTACGAGTACCACTCGTGCCTGATGGAGCCATGGGACGGCCCCGCGTCGCTCGCGTTCACGGACGGCGTGCGCATCGGCGCGACGCTGGACCGGAACGGCCTCCGGCCGGGGCGCTACTACGTGACGAAGGACGGCCGCGTCATCATGGCGTCCGAGGCGGGCGTGCTCGACATCCCGCCCGAGGACGTGGTGGCCAAGGGTCGCCTCCAGCCCGGCCGCATGTTCCTCGTGGACACGGAGCAGGGCCGGATCATCCCGGACGACGAGCTCAAGGCCGCCATCACCGGTGCCAGGCCCTACGAGCAGTGGGTCCGCGAGTCCCTCGTCAGCCTCGGGGACCTGCCGGTGCCGGACGGCGTCATCGGGCCGGATCACGAGACCGTCCTGCGGCGGCAGGAGGTCTTCGGCTACACCACGGAGGACGTCCGGCTGCTCATCGACGCGATGGCGACCACCGGCGCCGACCCCATCGGCTCCATGGGCAACGACGCCCCGCTGGCCGTCCTCTCCGAGCGCCCGCAGCTCCTCTACAACTACTTCAAGCAGCTCTTCGCGCAGGTCACAAACCCGCCGGTGGACGCGATCCGCGAGGAGATCATCATGGCCACCGACCGGTCCATCGGGCCGGAGGCCAACCTCCTCGAGCCGGGGCCGGACGCCGCGCACCAGGTGGCGCTCCCGTCGCCCGTCATCTCCAACGCGGAGCTGGAGAAGATCCGGGCCCTGGACGGCGGCCCCTCCAGCCACGGGTTCCGGTCGATCACCCTGCCGATCCTGTTCAAGGTCGCGGACAACGGCGCCGGCCTCCGGCGCGCCATCGAGGACCTGCGCCGGCAGGCGTCCGAGGCCATCGCCGAGGGCTACAACCAGGTCATCCTCTCGGATCGCGGCCACAACGAGACCGACGCACCCATCCCGGCGCTCCTCGCCGTGGCGTCGGTCCACCACCACCTCGTGCGCGCGGGAACGCGCGGCCGCGTGGGCCTCCTCCTGGAGTCGGGGGAGCCGCGCGAGGCGCACCACTTCTGCCTCCTGATCGGCTACGGCGCGTCCGCCATCAACCCGTATCTCGCCTTCGAGACCATCGACGACCAGGTCCGCCTGGGCGTCATCCCGGGGCCCACGGAGGCCGCGGAGCACCGCTACCGCAAGGCCGCGACCAAGGGCGTGATCAAGGCCATCAGCCGAATGGGCATCTCCACCGTTCACAGCTACCACGGCGCCCAGGTGTTCGAGGCCATCGGCCTCAACCGGGACTTCGTGGACGAGTACTTCACGTGGACGCCGACCCGCATCGGCGGCATCGGCATCGAGGTCGTGTCCAAGGAGGTCAAGGCCCGCCAGGATCGCGCCTACCCGCCGCGCCGGCCCATCGTCCACACCCAGCTCCCGCCGGGTGGCCAGTACCAGTACCGCGCGGACGGCGAGAACCACCTGTTCAACCCGCTCACCGTCCACACGCTCCAGAAGGCGGTCCGCACGGGCGATTACGCGACGTTCAAGGACTACAGCTCGCTGGTCGACGACCAGAGCAGTCGGCTCGCGACCCTCCGCGGTCTCCTCGAGCTGCGGCCGGCCATGCGGCCGGTGCCCATCGACGAGGTTGAGCCGGTCGACACGATCGTGCGCCGGTTCAAGACCGGCGCGATGAGCTACGGCTCCATCAGCCAGGAGGCCCACGAGTCCCTGGCGATCGCGATGAACCGCCTCGGCGGCAAGTCCAACACCGGCGAGGGCGGCGAGGACCCCGCCCGTTACACGCCCGACGAGAACGGCGACTCCAGGAACTCGGCCATCAAGCAGGTGGCGTCCGGGCGCTTCGGCGTGACCAGCGAGTACCTCGTCAACGCGCGCGAGCTCCAGATCAAGATGGCCCAGGGCGCCAAGCCCGGCGAGGGCGGCCAGCTCCCCGGGTCCAAGGTCTACCCGTGGATCGCCAAGGTCCGGCACTCCACGCCCGGCGTGGGCCTGATCAGCCCGCCGCCCCACCACGACATCTACTCGATCGAGGACCTCAAGCAGCTCATCCACGACCTCAAGAACGCGAACCACCACGCGCGGATCAGCGTGAAGCTGGTCGCCGAGGTCGGCGTCGGGACCGTGGCGGCGGGCGTCGCCAAGGCGCACGCGGACGTGATCCTCATCTCGGGCCACGACGGCGGGACGGGGGCGTCGCCGCTCACCTCCATCAAGCACGCGGGCATCCCGTGGGAGCTGGGCCTCGCCGAGGCGCACCAGGTGCTGCTGATGAACGACCTGCGCAGCCGCGTGGTGGTCGAGGTGGACGGGCAACTCAAGACGGGCCGCGACGTGGTCGTGGGCGCGCTCCTGGGGGCGGAGGAGTTCGGCTTCGCGACCGCGCCCCTGGTGGCCCTGGGCTGCGTGATGATGCGCGCCTGTCATCTCAACACCTGCCCCGTGGGCGTCGCCACGCAGGACCCGGAGCTGCGCAAGCGGTTCGCGGGCGACCCGGAGCACGTCGTCAACTTCATGCGCTTCATCGCGCAGGAGGTGCGCGAGCACATGGCCCGCCTGGGCTTCCGGACGCTGGACGAGATGATCGGCCGCAGCGACCGCCTGGAGATGCGCCCCGCGCTCGACCACTGGAAGGCCCGCGGCCTTGACTTCAGCCGGATCCTCGCGCTCCCCGACGTGCCGGGCACCTACGAGGGCCGCGCGACCAAGATCCAGCAGCACCGGGTGGAGGACTCGCTCGACGCGACCACCCTGCTCGAGCTCGCCGCCCCGGCCCTGACGGAGGGCCTCGCCGTCAACGCGACGCTCCCCATCCGGAACGTGAACCGGGCCGTGGGGACGATGCTGGGCTCGGAGATCACGCGCCACTGGGGCCGCGCGGGCCTGCCGCAGGACACGATCCGCCTGCGCTTCCAGGGCTCGGCGGGCCAGAGCTTCGGCGCGTTCATCCCGCGCGGCCTGACGCTGCGCCTGGAGGGCGACGCGAACGACTACATCGGCAAGGGCCTCTCGGGCGGGCGGCTGATCGTCGCGCCGCCGGCGGGATCGACGTTCATCGCCCACGAGAACGTCATCGCGGGCAACGTGGCCCTCTACGGCGCCACCGGCGGCGAGGCGTTCATCCGGGGCGTGGCCGGCGAGCGCTTCGCGGTCCGCAACTCGGGCGCCACGGCGGTCGTGGAGGGCGTGGGTGACCACGGCTGCGAGTACATGACAGGCGGACGGGTCCTCGTCCTGGGCCGGACCGGACGCAACTTCGCCGCGGGCATGTCGGGCGGCGTGGCGTGGGTCTATGACCTCGACGGCGGCTTCACGGCGCGCTGCAACCCGGAGCTCGTGAGCCTCGAGCCGCTCGACCCGGAGACCGAGGACGGGGCCACCGTCCTGGAGCTCCTTCGGCGCCACAGCGATCTCACCGGCTCCGAGCGCGCCGCCCGGCTCCTGGCCGCGTGGCCGGCCGCCGCGGCCGACTTCGTCCGGGTCATTCCCAACGACTACCGGCGTGTCCTTGAGGCCCAGGACCGGATGCGCGCCCTCGGCCTCACCGACGACGAGGCCGAGATGGCCGCCTTCGAGGAGAACGCGCGGGACCTCGCTCGCGTTGGAGGCTCCTGATGGGCAACCCCACGGGCTTCATCCAGATCGAGCGCCGGTCGCAGCCGGGGCGCCCGCCGCTGGAGCGGATCCGGGACTGGAGCGAGGCGCACCCGCACCTCTCCGAGGGCGAGCTGGCCGACCAGGGCGCCCGCTGCATGGACTGCGGCATCCCCTACTGCCACACGGGCCTGCTGATCAGCGGGATGGCCTCGGGCTGCCCGATCAACAACCTGATCCCGGAGTGGAACGACCTGGTCTACCGGGGCCAGTGGCGCGAGGCCGCGATCCGCCTCCACCGGACGAACAACTTTCCCGAGTTCACCGGCCGCGTCTGCCCGGCGCCCTGCGAGGGGTCGTGCACGGTCGGCCTCAACGGCGACCCGGTGGCGATCAAGACCATCGAGCAGGAGATCGCCGACCGCGCCTTCGACGAGGGCTGGATCACGCCGACCCCGCCGCTCGGTCGAAGCGGGAAGACCGTCGCGGTCATCGGGTCCGGGCCGGCGGGCCTCGCGACCGCGGACCAGCTCAACAAGATGGGCCACCTCGTCACGGTCTACGAGCGTGCCGGTCGCATCGGCGGCCTCCTGATGTACGGCATCCCGAACATGAAGCTCGACAAGGACGTCGTCGGGCGCAGGACTGCCCTCATGGAAGCCGAGGGCGTCGTGTTCCGCACCGCGGTCACCGTCGGCGCGGACATCGCCGCGGACGAGCTGCTGGCGACCCACGACGCCGTCGTGCTCGCCACGGGCTCCACCGTCGCGCGCGACCTCGCCGTCCCCGGCCGGGAGCTCGGCGGCATCCACCTCGCGATGAGCTTCCTGCGCGGCAACACGCGCAGGCTGCTCGACGGGGGCGCCGGCGCCGAGGCGCCCATCGACGCGGCCGGCAAGGACGTCGTGGTCATCGGCGGCGGGGACACGGGCACGGACTGCGTGGGCACGGCCATCCGCCAGGGTGCCCGGAGCGTCCGCCAGCTGGAGCTGCTCGCCCGGCCGCCGCTCGCACGCGCGGCCGGCAACCCGTGGCCGGAGTGGCCCAAGGTCTACAAGATGGACTACGGCCAGGAGGAGGCGGCGGCGCTCTGGGGCGAGGACCCCCGCCGCTACTCCACCACGACGCGCCGGTTCATCGGCCGCAACGAGCACGTGGCCGGCGTGGAGATCGCCGACATCAGCTGGCAGCCGGGTCCCGACGGCCGCGTGGCGATGCGAGAGGTCCCTGGCACGACCCAGCTGATCCCCGCCGACCTCGTTCTGCTGGCCCTCGGCTTCACGGGCCCGGAGCCCGCCCTGCCCCGCGCATTCGAGTGCGAGCTGGACCCTCGCGGCAACGTGCGCGCCGGCGACGACCGCATGACCTCGGTCCCGGGCGTGTTCGCCGCCGGCGACTGTGTGCGCGGC
>Ga0302321_100006008_pt1 | contig 10649 bp, 15 predicted proteins | sample Fen_T0_1_FD_202505 | JGI IMG/M metagenome (GOLD analysis project Ga0302321, IMG submission 202505) | Peat permafrost microbial communities from Stordalen Mire near Abisko, Sweden - Fen_T0_1 | ecosystem: Environmental > Terrestrial > Soil > Wetlands > Permafrost | place: Sweden: Abisko... | reverse complement strand
GTCCCAGCCTCAAGATCAACAAGGGGGTACCCCCCGGGGGTATCTAACTCCCCTAGCACAACCGCGATGCAACTGTCAAGGCCTTGGGTGCAAGATCTTTTAAAATCTTTCTCACACGAAAGAATCATGAAATAAATATTGACAATTTATATTTCATTGTGTTACGCGCGCGCGATCCGTTGTATGTGGGCGCGCGTGTGGTGTGTGTGCTTAATGAAACAATGTTCATTGAACAACATATGTTGTTATACATATGTGAATGTGTAGCAATGAATGTACATTCACATATGTTATCTTAAGCAACAACATCATGTGAACATGCAATAGTTCTAATAAGTAAGTATTGAGTACTCAACTATGTACATATACATGTGTGAGGGGGGAGACACCCGGATACCCCTTGTCTAGGGGTCACTCATGCGACATGATGTGCACATGACGACGACACGCACACTCGGCATCCGGACCCTACTGACACTCTCGATTGCTTTCATTGCGGGAGCAGTCCTTTCCAGCACCCCTGCCCACGCGAGCACCCCTGGCAGTACGAAAACCTGCACCACCGTCACCGTGACGACGCCGGTAAGAATCACCACCGATCAGAAATGTAAGAGCAGTACCGGCGCCGCGACTCGCAAGCACTCGGTTAAGGTCAAGGCCGGAAACAAGAGCACAACGACGTCCGATTCCGTGAGCCTTAGCGTCAAGGGCACGCGCACCGTTACGCACACGGTCACGGTGAGCATTTCTGGCAAGACTGTTTCGCAGGTTCAGGTGCAGACAAGCATTCCTAAACTTCCATCGTCCGTCATTCCGCACTGTGCGTATGAGGACGCGTCCGGCCCGAATGACTCTCCCGCGTGCCGTTGGGACGCCGCTAAGGACGGACTTGCGAACGGTGGCAATTCCTTCACTGCATTCACTGTCAAGGGTGCTCGCGTGTACGTGTACGACGATGGCACGACCGAGCGCGAGACCCTGTGACTTGCACTCGGCTTGACGGAGTGGGATGATGTGCACATGACGACGACCGAGACACCGACAGCCGCGCACTACGCCGTGCACATCGATCACGTGGAACCGCGCACGACCCTGATCATGATCCTGGCGAACGATGGGGTAGCGCTGCCCACGCTCACGATCCGGGGCGAGACCTTCGACGTTGAGGGTTTCACCATCTGGCGCACGTCCCGTGGAACGTGGAACGTCGAGGCGGGCGGACTGGACGTCATGGAGCGTTCGACCCGCGAGCGGGCCGTCAACGCTGCCCTGCGCTCGGTCGGCATCCGCCGGAACGACCCGCACGCGTGGATCACGGAAGACACCGAGTACTGACCTGCACACCTACCCGCGCGGCCCCCGGTCTCAGACCGGGGGCCGCTACGTGTTGCGGCAGGCTTGACGACGTGGCATGATGTGCACATGACGACATCGCAGACACACACGCTGGACCTTGCTTCCGACGCGCGTAGCGCCGGAACGATGATCACTGACGCCAGGACCACCGTTGGTCTGGTCAAGTGGGACGTGCAGAACAACGGGCGCGCACTCACCACGTTGCACGGTGAGCCGATCCGCATTTCCGAGATCATCCTCTCGTCCGACGGACGTATCTTCGTCGGCACCATGCGGCAGACTCGCAAGGGTACCGACTACGTGCGCAACGGCTACATGTGGGTGTCGGTCGACATGCTTGACGCCACGATGGCCGAGACTGTCCGCATGACGGTTGCCTCGACCCCCGAACTTGACGTTACCGCTCCGATCGTGGCGCGCGACTACGTCGTGACCTACTGGGACGACACCGTACAGACTGTCACATCGGAATCGGCCCGCAACGCTGCGCTCACCATCTGGGATGCCGAGTACCTGTACCGCTACTCGGTTGACCCTGATCTACTCGACGTCCCGGACACCATGGAAATCCTTTCGACCTACGGTGACCACGTGGCCACCATCGTTGCTGCCCCGGTCGAGGCTCCCGATTCCGACAACGACGACCCGACGGACGACGACCGGAGCGACGATGCTGTGCAGGAGTGTCTCAAGCGCGCTCCGATGCTCCCGGCGCCGACCGAACCCCCGGTTTCCCCGTCCGCTCAGGACAACGTGTGCACGGCTTTCGCTAAGTGCACGCGTCAAGCCGTCGCGTGGGTGAATCACCCGATCATCGGCGCCTACCCGTCGTGCCGTGAGTGCGCCGCAATTCTCGGAACAGATCTCAAGGAATTGTGCTGGGATCACTCCGAATGGGAGGCCTTCCCGTTCTCCGACATCTCTTACGGCACACCGTGCGATCCTGGCCCCCGTTCACTCGGGATGTGTCCGGAGTGTCTCTCCCAGCACACCGGAGAGTGTGCCGAGTGCGCAGCCGAGATCTCCCGGACGGCGGACGCGTCATGATGACGTTGGTTCCGTGGCTCGAGGAAATCGCTGCCATGTTCGGCCCGTTCGTCATCACGTGGATCGGACTACAGACTCACCCCCGGTCGCGTCGATTCGCTCACCGTTGCGTCACGACGCTGCGAACGGCTGTCAAGGATCGCAGGATCTCTCGCCCGATGCGTTGGATCTTGACGTTTCTGGCGTTCGCCCCCATCCCTGGCGAGATCGACGAATTTCTATGCGTCGGCATCATGTGGATCTTCTATCGTCACGTGGTGCGCGACGCATGGGCAGCAACCGCCTAACCCGCTCGGAACGGCCCGCTACGCACCCGTAGCGGGCCGTTCTGGCGTCCGGGGGTCCGAGTGCCAGGATCGCGCGCCGATCCGTCTACGGGCCGCACAGAGCCGCGCACAGATGTCTTGCATCTGGCTTGACAGCGTGGCATGATGTGCACATGACGACGATGACGCTAGTGCAGATCAGGGCCACCGACGATGGCCACCACCACACGACCACGATCGAAGACCCGCTCCGGGTTACCCTCACCCGCAACCTAATCAAGTACATGGTGCAGCGCGCCATGTTCTGCCCGTTTACCGGAAAGATCCTCGACATGCGGCGCGTGATCGCGCTCGGTCCGATCGACGCGGCCGGAGACTTCGACCCGAAGTCCGTGATGCACCCGGACGCGTGGGCCGCCGTCAAGGACAACGCTCTCAAGAATTTCCCGGATTTCTACGTCTGGCACATGCCGACCCGATGACCTACTGCACTCCCCAGGATCGAACACCCCGGATCGCATCACGTGACTTGACTCCGTGAGCGGCACGGCCCGATCCGAATTTATCCGAACGGCCCGGATCCATTCCCAGGATCCGGGCCGTTCTGCGCTTGACGGGAGGGTTGACACGGTGGGATGATGTGCACATGACGACAACGAGCGCAGCCCCCAAGGTCTCCCAATCCGACAGTGAGCGTTTCATCCGTGTCTTCGACGCGTTCGAAGCGTCGGCCATGTCGGGTGAGGCGAACGTCAGCCGGTACGCACCGGCCGGTCGCCTCGATGCCGAGTACCTGCATCTGTGGCGTTGGATGGATCACGCTTACGTGGTGTGGTCCTACGCGACGCCCATTGCTTGGGCGGACGAGACTGCCGACGGTTGGACCTACACCGTTCCGCCGGACACCTACAGCATGACGACCGCGAGCAAGCACCTTCCGCACGTGTTCCGCGCGTGGGACATCACGAAATGCAAGACACCCCACAAGAGCCACCTTCCGCACGACGCGTGCCCCGGACGCAACGTCAACACGCTTCACGCGGACTACCCGCACAATGCGGGAATGCTTTACGACTGTGAAGCGTGCGAGTCGGGCCCTTGCATCTGTGGGACGTCCGGTCCGGTCGGGTGTGTCTCCCGGCAGTGCATCGTGCAGTAGTCCCGAAAGCCGATAGCGGCCCCCGGTCACAGACCGGGGGCCGCTTCGCGTTGTCCAGCCCTTGACAACGCGCTATGATGTTCACATGACGACGACGCACTCACCCATGACTGACAACATCCTGCAAGCCTACCGGCGCGCCACGCCAGATCAGGTAGCGCGTGGTGTGGATTGGTACTCGGATGCGCACGCGTTCGCCCGTGCGCTTGACCCTGGCAACGTGCGGCGCGCGGCAGGGGTCATCGCTGCACTCTCACCCAATACCAAGTGGAACCGAAACGTTGTCCTGGCAGCACGTACCTACTCGGAAGGATTCTCGTCCGGGACCCTGACAGACAACATGCGCAAGGCTGACGCAATCTATAACGGCGCCGATCCGGCCGATGTTCTGGGCGGACCGAAAACGCGCGCTTTCGCCGAGATGATTGCCGATCCAACCAACGCACATCATGTCGTTGTGGATCGACACGCCGTGAGCATTGCGCTAGGACGTGTCGCAAGTGATGGTGACATCCATGCAACAATCGGCACGCCTAAGCGGTATGAGGCAATGGCGAACGAATACCGTGCGGCGGCATCCATTCTCGGCGTGTCTCCCAGCATTGTGCAAGCCGTTACGTGGCTTGTGTGGCGCGAAAGCATGCTTCGGACGTCTGCTGCCAATCGTCGCGAGGCTTCACAGGGTAACGTGCCGATGTGAGCAAGCAACGCGTTTCATATCGCGTCATCATCACCACACGGAACAACTGCGCAACCGCGATCGTGTATCGCGATACCGGACCATTTACGCGCAAGATCGGTCGCGTCTCTTGGAAATGCGAGTCGGAAGAGAAATCCGTACTCGCTCCCCAAGGGTGGGAGCATGCCGCGCCGATCGTGCTGGCAGACCAACGGAAGCGGGGGGTACGGCGCCCGATCGTGCCGTTCCCCAGACTGTGACAGGCTCCCGAACGGAAGCGGCCCCCGTAAGCCACCTGAGAGGCTACGGGGGCCGCTCAGCACCCGGTTGGCACTCCACCACACGGAAGCGCTCCGAGCCCGTCAGAACGGCTCACGGGGCCGCACGATCGATGACCGTAAGTCCTTGCCTGGCGCTTGACGGCGTGGCATGATGTGCACATGACGACGATGACAACCAAGGGATGCGCAGCGGCATGCCTGCCCACGCGTTCGCACCGAATCGTAAAGATCATGATCTACTCGGGTGAGCCTTACTTCCGTTGCTCCTGCGGTTGGGTGATCGGCCCGTTCGGCGTCGAGGACATCCCGATGTGGGATGACTTCGACTGAAAATGATCTTGACAAGTTGATCTTGAACGAACACTTGCTCCTTGACAACCGAATAGCCCGAAGATGTGACGCAAGCCACATTGACAAGTCCTGGTCAATGTGGTATAGTGTTCACATGAAGTCAACCGGTCAGCGATCACCGAGATCTGGGATGATCTTGTCCAACCTCGTGGATCTTGATCAGGTTGATCATGGGCGATCAGGGATCATGAGGGCCATGACCATGACCATCATGACCATGACCCCCTCGGCCCCGGCCGCCCGGCCACAGGCCCCAGGGGTGGGAACATGACCACCATGACCATGATCTTGAAGTGGCTGCGGTCTCCGTTCGGCCGCTCCACGCGCCGCACCGACGTGAACGTGCTGCTGCAATGGAGCGGAGGCGAAGTTGATCTTGCACGATACCTGCTCTACCCAGACCGTAACTGTTGGCATGGTGGAGATTCCGTTCCCACGTTCCAATACCTCCGGTTCACGTGCGGTCGTAGCGCGGGAGAACGCATCTGCATCCGATGCCTGGACGAACACATACGCTCGTGCCAGGACTGCGTATCACTGCTACTGTTCCACAACTTGTAACTCTCTCTTACAGAAATCTCAGCGTCGCTAGAAAAACCCCCCCAGGGGTCTGATGATCTTGTTATAAGAATCCCTTCTTACAGAAATCTCACGGCTCCTGAAAAAACCCCCCCAGGGGGTCTGTCTCTGAGACCAGACCGCGCACGTCGTCGTCAGCGAAGCGCGGTCCGCCCCCGGCCAATCAGGCCGGGGGCGTTTCTCATGTCCGAAGGACTTGACAGGACGTTCACCATGATGCATGATGTTCACATGACGACAACGACGCAGACCGAAGAGCGCGACACCCGAATCCGCGAGGCCCACGAGCGCCTCGACAACGCCGTGAAGTCGATCAAGAACTCCGCCGACTGGACCGCGTGGCTCGCGCAGGCAAGTCGGTTCCACAAGTACTCGTTCAACAACGTGATGTTGATCTTGAGCCAGTGCCCGAACGCTTCACTGGTCGCCGGTGGCAACAAGTGGAAGAGCATGAAGCGCTGGCCCGCGAAGGGCAGCAAGGCTCTGTGGATCTTCGCACCGATGCTGGTCAACTGGACCGGTCCCGAGATCGCCGAGAACCCGGCACGCGTGGGCACGAAGAAGTTCATCGGCTTCAAGACGGTTCCGGTGTTCGACGTGTCACAGACGGACGGCAAGCCGCTGGCCGCCGAGCCCGCGAAGGTTTCGCTGCTGGAGGGTGAGGCCCCGGCCGACAAGGTGCGTCTGCTGCGCAAGATGGCCGAGAACAACGGATTCACCACGAGTCTGGATGATCTTCCTGGTGAGACGAACGGCGTCACAGACTTCAGCAACAAAACCATCAAGATCGCGCGCGACCGCTCGGACGCGCAGCGGTTCAAGACGTTCGTGCACGAGATCGCCCACATGCTGCTGCACGGCCCCAAGGACGACGAGCCGCAGCGTGTGTGCCGCGCGGACGCGGAAGTGGAAGCCGAGTCGGTCGCCTGGATCGTGTGTGATCATTTCGGCGTGCAGAGCGACGGATACTCGTTCGGCTACGTAGCCGGATGGTCCGAGCGCGACTCGGACGCCGTCAAGCGCACTGGCAACAACGTCATGCAGACTGTGAAGAAGATCTTGGCCGTCCTCGACCCCGAGGCCTGACCGAAAGTGTGAAGGGAACGTACGCCCGAGTCGGTTCGAGTCCGACATCCGCCCCATCCGAGTGCACATCGGATGGGGCGGATCTGGTTCTACCCCTTGACAACTCACCCCACGAGATGACATGATATTCACATGACGACGAACGAGAGCCCCCGGCCCTTCACCATCAGCGAAACGGTCACCATCGAGGTGATCATGAAGGCCGTCACGCGCAAGTGCGTAGTTCTGCGCTATCTGAACGCAACCCAGTCAATCGTGCGCGGTACGGCACGGCACCTCGTGAACGGCCCCGACGACTTCAACTTCTTCGACCCCCGAGCCGACGTGCGTGACGCGTACCTCCGCGTGACCCTCGACACGGGTTTCGACGTGGCGTGGCTCGTCTCAGACCTCATGCACGACATCGGCTCCGGTGACTTCGCGATCGAGAGTGGATCATGAGCATCCCACTCGAAGATGTCCGGCCACGTGTGCGTGTGTGCGTGGTCGGCATCGGAACCACCTCAGCAGTTCACGAGCACACGTACATCGAACGGATCACCCCAACCATGATCGTGCTCGCGAACACACGCCGATACCGACGCAACGAGATGCAAGAGAGCATTCCGTATCTGCCCTACGGAGGAACCACGATTCACCGCACGTGCCAACGACCGACCGAACCCAGAGAGAGATGATCATGAAGTATCGAGTCGGGATGCACTGCGTCGCGTGGCTGACGGTGGAAGTTGAAGCGGAAGACGAAGATGCCGCCATCAGCGCCGCATGGGAACAGGGACTACCCGATCTAATGACTCTCGACCACCGCTACCCCAATACGGACGAGGGATGGGAGCCGGACACGGAACCCATCTCCTCCAGCGGATTCAAGATCGAAGAGGTGGTCGTCCAGATCGGATGATCATGAACGAGAGAGGCCCCCGGCGACCGGCCGGGGGCCTTCCGCATGCCCTGGGGGAACCAGCACGTCAAAATGATCATGTCCCTGAGACGCCACAGGAACGCCGTGAACGAGATCGTTTCCTCGGGGGGTCATCGCCCTACCGGGATGGGGGGTCCGGCAGCCTCTTGCCTCGGTTGCAGGCCGCGTGAGCGAGCCGGTCGGGGGCGGCCGGGGGTCGTGTCTCCCAGTGGTCCCCGTCGACCGCCTGCCCGATGATCAAGGGAAGCAGGCAGCGCGGACAGACCCACACGTCGCCACGGCGGGCGGCGAACGACCACCGGACCTTCAGCATCGCAACTCCTCGCGTGTGCACCTTCCCGTAGCCACGCTGATGCCGATTGCCGCGCTCCGCGTCATGTTGACTCGCGTGAACATCACAACGCCCGTCCCGGACGGCTGGTGAGCCACACGGAACGGGCGAGTTGTGCGAGCAGACGGACCGAGCACGCGGCATGCCCTCAAGGCTACTGAGGAATGGTCGGGTGCACGTCGGCCGGGTCGGCGTCGCTCTGCCCACGGTTCGAGACCCCCCAGCGGCCGGGCGGGCCGACCCACAGCAGCCGTTGGTCGGCCGGACTCACGAAGTCGTCGATGTCCCACAGAAGTCCCCGGCTCAGCCGGATCGGCAACGGGATGGGGAACTCGGATGTCTTCCAGCGGCTTGCCCACGTGGAGACCTGTGAGCGCGTGATCTCGAACGGCCTCGGCTCGATATTGGTCATCTCGGCGATCCGGCGAGTGAACAGTTCGGCCAGTTCCGCCACGCCGACAAGCCGCTCGAACGGAACCACGCGCCCGGTCGGGAACGAAACGGCCCCACCGTAGACGCGGTCAAGTGTCACGATCTCAGTCATGTGCACATCATCTCATGCTCGTCAATACCTGACAAGCGGTCGAACTCCCAGGGTGGGAGCATTCCGCCCGAAATGACCTTCGTCTTCAATCTGTTGAAATGATCTTCCCACACGAGCCGGGTGTCCAGCCGGGTGGCCGGGCACGAGTAGGCCTCGCCCGGATCCACGTACCGACCGGCCGCCGTGTACACGATGTCGCCCCGCCCGGCCTTCCCGCAGCGGTGACGCTTGGTAACCGTCACCACCTTGATCATGTTCCGCATCGGCCAGGGCGTTCCATCCTGCGAGCGGACCGGGCGGACCCAATCGGCACGCTGGCCGCGCCACGGCGGGGCGGGTGCCGCGACCTGCCCGGTGATGATCGACTCTTCGTTCCTTCCGTTCTCGATCATGCAGAAGTCGATCATGGGCGCCGTCCACTCGAACTCCTCGTCCGGCTTGATCCTCTTGGTCGGCAGGTCATACATGTGGATCACTCCAATCGATCAAGGTGGGGGCAAGAGGGGCATGGGGGCAGGGAGATTTTCGCTCAGGGGGCAGTCGGAGCAGGTGGGGCAGGTCGATACATACTTTCCCCTGTATGGGCGATCCAGAGTAGGGGGGGGCAGCCCCACGTGCTACCTTCTGCCCCATGAGTGAGAAGCGAGTGGGAATCTCCCTGGCCCCTGCCCTGCATGAGAAACTCCGTCGGACCGCAGCAATCGAGCACCGGAGCATGACGGGCCAGGTCGAGTGGATCGTCAAGCAATACCTCAACTCTCGGGAAGACGTGGTCGCCCAGGATGACCCACCTGCCCCAGTGACTTCCGAATCCGCAGAAACGGGGACAATGGAACCAACCCCACCTGCCCCCGAACTGCCCCCCGTCGTGGACGAAACCGTTCGACGCTGGCTCGATCTGTGTCCAGTCGATCCGTCATTGCGTACACCTCGAACGACATTGCAGAGATCGTATCGAATCTTGATGTGGCAACCTGGAATGAGACTCGTGTCTCCGGGAACCTTCTATCAGCAACTTCGGGCACTCGGACTCCGGGAAGTGAAGATCAACGGAACCCGCTTCATTCGTGGGATCGGATGCCCGCCCGCCCCGTGACCCCCCCCGCCGTGGCGTCGCGGGACCCCGATGACCCCTCGCACGAACCCCGTCAGGCACCGCTGCGCGAGGCTGTAGCGTTCGCCTGCGACCCTGAGGCGACGGGGCGTACGAACGGCCCCGGAAGGCAGCGGTCATGCCTCCCGGGGCCGTTCTTGAGCCTCCCCGACCAGTTACCTTCCGTGAGGAAGGATGCTGTGCCCCGCCGGGATGGACCATCTCCAGGATGCACCGTTCGCACGGCTTGTCCAGTGGTGGACCTCAGCAGCCCTTGTCGAGGTTCACGACAGGCCGTCGAGGATCCACTGCAGGTCTTCGACCTGGATCTCGCGTCCTTCCTCGGTCTTGCCCCGCTCCCGCAGGGCCTGGACCTGGGCGCTGGTGGCCGGATCCCCGATGGCCATGGCATCTGCCAGGAACACCGGGAACGCCACGCCGCTCTTCGCGCCCCTCATGCCGATGTCCACGTACCGGTGCCCCGCGTGCGGAGTGGCTCCGTCCTTGGACTCCCTGCCGCAGTCGGCCGCGAACTTCATCAGGTCCGTCTCTATCGGCAGCGTCACGATCAGGATCACCGGATCCTGAATCAGGATCGTGAACAGCATCAGCAGGGAGAGGGCATCTGAGCACTCGCTGGTCAGCACGAGCGTGTCGTTCGTACCGTCGTCCAGGTACAGGGAGAAGGGAGCCGGAAGGTGTCGCACCGCATGCAGTGTGACCGGCGTGAGCATGGTGAACACGATCCGACGGCCCTTGCTGATGTCCTCGGCCAGCAGGGCGACCGCCTTCGAGCGCTCCATCACATCCGAGGGGCACCTCACATCCCAGCAGGTATCGTTGTGGTCGGCGAACTGCGAGTCCGCGTCCTCCTCGACATTCTGGACAGCGACCATGTCGTCGTCGGCGATCATGTCCCGCTCCGGAACCTGCTCGGTCATGGTGACTCCTCTAT
>Ga0302321_100006007_pt1 | contig 10652 bp, 7 predicted proteins | sample Fen_T0_1_FD_202505 | JGI IMG/M metagenome (GOLD analysis project Ga0302321, IMG submission 202505) | Peat permafrost microbial communities from Stordalen Mire near Abisko, Sweden - Fen_T0_1 | ecosystem: Environmental > Terrestrial > Soil > Wetlands > Permafrost | place: Sweden: Abisko... | reverse complement strand
GCGAGCGCGGTGGCACCGGCCTCGGGCTCAGCATGGTTCGCTGGTTCGCCGAGCAGGCGGGTGGGGCCGTGGAGCTGCAGAGCGTCGTCGGCCGTGGCACGACCGTTACACTGCTCCTTCCGCAACAATCCGAGCACGCGAACGATGGCGGTGATCGCACGATGCCTCTATCGACGCTGCCGAGCGGCAGCGAGCGTGTAGTGGTGCTAGCCCTGGACGAGGAACTCCGCGGCACGATTCGCCAGACGCTCGAAGTGTTGGGCTATTCTGTCCACGTAGCTTCCGGCGTCGAGGACATGCTCGAAGCATTGCGTCCAGCGGAAGCGCAACTGCTGATGATCGACGGGCTGGGTCGCGCCGACACCGATGTGCTGATTCGCGCCCGTGCAATTCGGCCCGGGCTCAAAATCTTGGTCACTACCGATGCGGGGCGTGCGGGCGAGCGAATCCCGGCCGCGGGCATCGGCACGTTGATGAAGCCATTTTCGCTCTCCGAGCTCGCGGGTGGAGTGCGCGCGGCCTTGGACAGTGGAGCCGCAACGTCCCGCGTTTAGCCCCGTGGGGCGCCTATTCCTTGGCGTCGAGCATCAAGCTGAAGCGCTCGAGCTGAGTCGTCAGCGCGCGCATGGCGACCAGTTGCTCGTCGTTCAAACGCTCCAGCGCTTCGGCGAAGTACCGGAGCCTCTGCTCCTGAGCGCGTTGGTAGATTCGCCGGCCTTTCGGTGTCGTGGTCACGAGGACCCCGCGGCCGTCGTCCTTGTCTCCGTTGCGCTTCACGAGGCCGTCGTCGACCAGGGCCGACACCATCCGCGACATTGTCGCCGGACGCACCATTTCTCGGTCCGCCAAGGCGGTGACCGAAATGGGGCCCCTGCGGTCGATCACTGACAAAGCGCTCAAACGTTCCGGGGTCATGCCCTGCGGCAATTCCAGGTTGCGTAGCTCGCGGGCCAAGCGCGCGAACTGCTCGTGCAACAATTCGGCGACTTCCGCGCGCGCTTCGACCGTTTCCTCCGTCGACTTTAGTAATGACATCAAACCGGTACCTTCCTATTATTGTGTGCAGCAACGGCCGACGAAACAAGAAACCGTTTACGATTGCGATCGGCGTTTCAAACTGCCGCCAGCCTTCTGCGAATCGTAAGCCAAATCTTGCAGAGGCTGTGTAGCTGTCACAAGGTTTTGGGATTGCGTTCCCTCGGTCTTCCTCACTCAAAAGATAGTGTGAAGCGGAACGAGATCAGGCGTTCAGGAACAAGGCTCGTGTCCTCCGGGTCTACATCCTGGAACCTAAAGCGACGATTGAGCAAATTGTCTGCGTTGAGAGACAGCAGGCCGCGGCGATTCGGCAATCGGTACCCGACAAACGCGTCGAGCAGCCAGAAGCGGTCGGCGCCCGGCTCGAGCGTATCCGGTACGGGCGTGCGCATGACAAATGTGCCGTGGTCTCTAATGTGAGAAGTTCTAAAGCCGAGCATCAAACCTGTCGGGGAAAAGTAGCGCAGCTCGATAGGTAGACGTTCTATCGTGAGATCCGAGTAGTTGAAGAGGGGTATGCCGTTCGGCGGCAGCGTGCTCGAATAGCGCGCGTGCTCGAGCTTTGCGCTGAACCCGAGTCTATCGTTCGGTGTCCAGTAGACGTAAGCCTGCTGCGTCCGCTGCCGCAGCGCGACATCATGGAATTCTGGGGTTTCGCCCGGGTAGAAAATCTTCGTGCCGGAATCGCGATGTGAGGCTTCCCATCCGGCGAACAAGCGCTTTGAAAGCGTGTGGTCGACCGCGAGTCCGCGGATGGTGGAGTGGTCAGCGACTCCGCCGACCAGCAATTGACTGAACCCGGCAACTTCGACGGGTTCGAGTCGTGGTTGCGGATTCGACCGCGAGGTCGTTAGCGAGCCGGACAGCGAGCGGAACGCGGCTGCGCGTACAGTGGTGCGGCCCGTCGGCCGCCAGGTGATGCCGAGTTTCGGGTTTGTAGCGCGCCTCGTCAGTAACTCCTGGCTAATGCGGTCCCATGAGGCGCCGGCGGTGATCGTCAGTGAGGACACAGGGTCGACGAGCACGTAACCGTATATGTCCGTTTGCGTGAAGTTGTCCGTCGCGGTAGACACCGTCGGAGGGTCGCCCGGCGGTGCGAGCCGCGTTTCGGCAGACTCGTCGCGGCTGGCGTGCGCGAGCCCGGTCTGCAAACGAACGGCTCCGGCCGCGTGAATCAACTGCAGGTCCAGGCTGGACGTGGTTGTGTGGTCGAAGAGCGCAAACATGTCGCCAGCAGAGAGATTCGCGTCGGCACGTTCATAGATGGCGGAGGCCAGGAGGGTATCGCGGGTGGTGAGGTTGTGTCGGGCGCCGAAGCGCAGAGAGTCCGAGTCTTCGTTGAGACGGCCTACGGGATCGTACGCGCTGGAGTCGAAGCTCAGCGCAAGGTCGCCTTGGGTGTTGCGTGCCGACCGGAGCTCCACTTGTAAATTTGTGTCGACGGCTGGGCGATACTGCACGAATGCGTTCGCGATGCGTTGGTCGCGGTCGTTGTTGGTCCGGAAGCCATCCGACTCGAAGCGGTATTGACCGAAACCGTAGGAAAGTTGGTCATGCAGCCCCGCAACCCCCACTTCCGTCCCCGACGTGCCGTTGCCGCCGGCGCTACCGGACATTTGCACCCGTAGCCCGTTTTGCGTGACCGGTGAACCGAACTCGTTGAACGATGCGAGTCCAGGTCCGAGATGGGCGGCGAGGTACGTGCCGGGCTGGCCAAGCTGCGCAGGGATCGGAGTCAGATTTGCGGGTTGCAGCAGCTGCGCGCGGAGCAGTTCGCTGACGCGCGCGATCTCTTGCCGCGGCTCGCGCGAGTAGGCGTCCGCAAGTCGCCGATGTCCGACGTAATCGCTGGGGTCATCTTCCACTGCCTGCAGAGCGCCGGCGAGTGCGAGACGGTCGAACCCCAGCTCCGCATCGACACGAGCCACGCCCGCGCTCCGCGTTGCGAGATCGGAATCCATCGGTAGCCGGGATCGCAGCGGTACGCGGTTGCCGTTCTTGTCGTTGGCCGTTTGCAGGTCTTGCAACGCTTCTACAGGCCGATTTGCACGGAGCTTTTGCAGGGCCGCGTATAGCCACGGCGTTGGGTCGAGGGGGTCGAATCGTTTCGCGAGATCAAGCTGGCTGCCGGGTAACTTCTTGCGCTTCTCGGCTTCGTAGACCTTGGCCATGTAGCTGCGTGCGAGTGAGTTGGTCGGATCGAGCGCAACGGCCAGTTCGATTTGCTGGCGCCCGGTGATCATGTCGCCGCTCTGAATCAAAGCGAGCCCCCGACCCAGGTGCGGCAATGGCGCGGAGGGTTCGAGCTGCACCGCGCGCTCGAACGCGCCGCGAGCTCCCGCCGAATGGAGCTGAGAGAGGTAGGCAAACCCGAGCACCGTGACTGGCTCCGCGCGCTGGGGGGCGAGGCGGGCGGCGCGCGTTGCAAGGTCGATGCTGGCGCTGATATCGCCATTCGCTAACGCGAGCGTAGCCATGCGGCTCAGAGCCAACGCATTGTCGGGCTCTATTGCGACCGCTTGACGCGCGCTCGTACTCGAACCGTCGAGGTCGCCTACGCCTTCCTGCGCATATGAGAGCGAGAGCCAAGCTTCGGCGGATGCGTTCGGAGCAGTCGTTGCAGCCATCGCGAGACGGATCGCGGTCTCGTGGCTTGCGCGTGCAGACGCGATTATCGCCTGTAGGGCCAAGGCCATCGGTTGTGCAGGCAGAACCTTTAGCGCAGCTTCGAGGTCAGCGGCGGCGGCGTCCACGCGGGCCGTTTCCAAGCGAGCGGCGGCACGTTTCGCGAGGAACTCGGCGTTGGCACTCGGCGGAGCTGGTTCGTCAGCGTCCGGGAGTGATCGATCGACGATGCGCGGGTAGTGGCCGGTCCAGCGCATGAGCTCGATCGGTTCTCTCAGGGGTTCGGCGGTGGGCGGCCGACCCGCGCGAGCGACGGCGATCTGCCCGCTCGGTACGCCCAAGTTGCCGCCGGCCGTGGTCATGGCCACCTTGCCCTCGAGCACTAACACTTCGGTTTGTGACTCGCGCTCGTTGACGCGAATATCGAATTCCGTGCCCTCGAGACCCGCGTTCGCGTAGGGCGTGGTGAACTTCAGCGAACGGGGGTCGCGACTGATGACATGGATCACGCCGCGCAGCAGGTCGATCAGCCAGCCGCGAGTCGGTTCCGCCCCGTTGAGGGTAATGGTGGTGTTTTCGTCTAGACGTAGTGTCGTGTGATCCGGCAACGTCAATGTGGCGCGGCCCGAAGCTTTTACGCTGATGGCGTCGCCGTAGCATAGCGACGCTCCGCTGACTGCACTGCGCCAGATCGAATCGCCGTCGCGTTTGACGTCGACGACCCCCTCGACCGTAGTCAGTTCTGCGTGCCAGTCGGAACAGGCTGTGGCAGCGCGGGCTGCCGGTGTGGCCAATAGAAGCAGGGCCAACGCCAACGTCGCGAAAGAAACGCCGCACGCGCCGATCGGCGCAATTGCGACCCGGAGCGCGGCGTACTGCGTGAGCGAGCGAGCCATCGGCGACCCTGTGTGCGCGGCTGCTCTGCAGCGGGGCTCAAGGGCCCGAAGATTCGCGCTATATTTCTTTGGCTAGTCTATCAACCAGTCTATGTGGGAGGGCTTGGGTGTCAAGCGTGGTGCGGGGGTTGGCCGATTTAAGGATGGCGCCGACGGCGTGACGCTGGAGAGTTCGGGACGCCGCTGGAACAGGTTCTGGCGCGGGCGGCTCAGCCGCGCCGCAGGGGTCGGCTTGGGCCTCGGGATTGTGGGCTTGTTGGTGTCGCTGATCCCCGGCGTGCTCGAACTTGACGAGAGTGTTGGCCTCGGCGCGCTGTTCTCCTTGCGTGGGGCCATTTCCCCGCCGGCCGATGTCGTGGTGGTCAGCATCTCGCAAGATTCGGCGGCGGGTGTGGGTCAGACGAAAGACCTCGACAAATGGCCGCGCAGGCTGCACGCGAAACTCATCGACCGGTTGGCTTCCGCGGGTGCCGCCGCCATCGCGTTCGACGTGTTGTTCGAGGAGTCACGCGACGCCGAGGACGACCGTTTGCTTGCGCAAGCGATTGCCGATGCGGGCAACGTGCTGCTCCTCGAACGGGTGAAGAACGAACCCAGCGACGTAGGTGTTCGTGAGCGTCGTGTATTGCCGTTGCGGAATTTCAAAGCTGCCGCCCTGGGCTCGGCGCCGTTCATCTTGCCCAAGGTGCCGATACGAGTCGGACAGTTCTGGACCTTCGGCCGCGCCGCAGCCGACTGGCCTTCGTTGCCCGTGGTGGCTCTGCAAGCGTACTTGATCCACTCGTACGCACCGTTCGTCACCGAGCTCGAGCGCGCGAAGCCCGGCGTCTCCGCAGGCTGGCCTCGCACCGATGTCGAGGTCGCTGCGGCCGGCAATCTCGAGTCACTCGTAGAGAATATAAGGAGAGCATTTCAAGGCGATCCCGACCTCGCCGCTCGCGTGAGCAGTGCCCTGGATCGTGTACCGCGGCAAAACGCTGCGCTGCTGCGCGTGTTACTCGATGTCTATTCGGGCGAGGACAGTCGTTACCTCAACTACTACGGTCCCGCGCGAACGGTGCGGACGATCCCGTATGACGAAGTCGAGAACGGTGTAGGCGATCTCGATGTGGTTGGAAAAATGGTGTTCGTCGGCTTCTCGGAAACGCGACAACCCGATCAGAAGGACGACTTCTTCTCGGTCTTCTCGCAGCGGACGGGGGTGAACTTGAGCGGCGTCGAAGTGGGCGCGACGGCGTTTGCCAACCTGGTCGACTCGCGATCGCTGCTGGCGTTACCGATGCCGCTACACTTGTTGCTGGTGCTGCTGCTTGGCTTAGCATTCGGCGTTGCGTTCTGGCCGCTGCGCAGCGGCGGGGCATTGCTCGGCGCGCTGCTCGTCATAGGCGCGTACGCCAGCTTCGCATATTGGCAGTTCGTCACGTATTCGCTCTGGTGGCCAGTAGCAGTGCCCCTGCTTGGGCAGTTGCCCGCAGCGGTGGCACTCGTGCTTTGGCGAAACTATCGCGACCTTGCTCGGCAGCGGCAAAGAGTTCGCACGGCACTCGGTTACTACGTGCCGACTGCTGTTGCAAACCGGCTCGCTGAGCAGAGCACCGCGATGGAATCGAGCCGCCAATTGCTCCACGGCACATGTCTCGTCACTGACGCCGAGCAATACACTGCGCTCGCCGAGAGGCTCAAGCCGGATCCGCTCGCTGCACTAATGAATGACTACTACCGCGTGCTGTTTCGGATCGTTGAAGAGCACGGCGGCGAAATTTCCGATACGGCCGGAGACTCGATGGTGGCTGTATGGGCCACGGCTGAACCGGCGCCGAAAGTGCAAGCGCGTGCGCTGGGCGCATCGGTTGCACTCATCGAAGCCGTGGAAACGTTCAATCAGCAGCGACCGAACACGCAGCTGCCGACTCGAATCGGGCTCGAATCCGGCGAACTCGTGATCGGCAACATCGGCTCAGAGCAGCGCTACGAGTACCGTGCCATCGGCGACATCGTGAACACCGCAGCGCGCATTCAAGGACTGAACAGCATCCTGGGTACGCGAGTGCTCGTCTCGAGCACCACGCTGGCTGGATTGACGGGTTCGTCGACTCGGGACGTGGGCACGTTCCTATTGCGCGGCAAACGTCTACCGGTGAGCGTTCATGAGCCGCTTGCTACGGCACGCATGGCGTTTGACTCGTCGACACTTGGACTATTCGCCGCCGCGCTTGCAGCCTTTCGTGCTGGTCGATGGGCAGAGGCGCACAAGTTATTCGTGTCGATCGATCTAGACGACGGACCGACACTTTTTTACACCGCGCTCGCCGCGCAATACCTGCGCGAACCGCCGGCGGTGTGGACTGGTGCAGTCGTCATCACGGTCAAGTGAGACGCTTCACGTCATACGAGCTTTCAGCGACGGGCGAGACTTGATCTTCGCCAAGAAGGTTTGGTGTCTCGCTGAGCGCGGTACGTTCTGCTCCAGATACGCAATAACATCGTCGAGTGCCGCGACGCATTCGCTCTTAGTACTCGGATCGCGCGCCAGTAAATCGCGCAGCATTCGCTGCGACTCGTCGCGGACGTCGATAGGAACGAGCGTAAGCAGGTCGACCATCTTCAAGATTTTGTCCTGGTCCTCGCGCGGTAATCGTTCCACCTTGTGGACGACGCGCAGCACTTCATCCGAAACGTCCATAGCGCCCCCTCTTCATTCCTTGGCCGCTGGAGAATCTATGTAGCACATCGACAGAATGTGATCTGTCAGGTGGATGACACTTCACGTGAAATAGTTCTAGTTGTGTCCGTTCGTTGACAGAACTTTGAATAATTTGGTGCGAGTCTGCGTTCGCGGTGCGATGTGCATCGCGTCAACGGAGACATTTCAATGAATGCGTTTCGCCGCTCGCTTACTGTGGTTGCCTTGCTTGCGTCGGTTGCTGGCTTCCAAGCCGCTGCTGTGAGTGCGACGTCCGCCGCGACGCTGTCGCCGCCGACACGTAGCGTGACCGGGTGCTGCTACGTGTTTTTTGCCGGACACTGGATTTGCGTGCCGTGCTGAGCGGCCGCATCACGCCCTGCGGTTAGCTCTCGGCGAACTCGTTGATTGCGCGGCGCAACGCTTCCGCGTTGCGGATCACGATCTGCGAGCGGCCGAGGTCGACCCAGCCGCGTCGCCGCCACGCGCTCAGGTGGTGATTCACGACTTGGCGCGTGAGGCCGAGAAAACGGGCCAGCTCAGCCTGCGAGATTCGCAGCTCGAGTTGGCCGATTCCGGTTGCGCGGCCGTGCAGTGATGCGAGGATCAGCAAGCGCTTCGCGAGACGCGCCGGGCCTCCGAGAAACGCGGATTCTTCGACGAGTTCGCTCGTCCAGCGCAGCCGCTCGCAGAGTAGCTTGAGCAGGTGAATGGCGAGCGGCGGCTCGGCGTTGAGCAGCTGCAGAAAATCGCTGCGGCTGATGATAATCAGTGTGCTGCGTTCCGTTGCGCGTGCGCCGGCCGTCCGCGGCAACCCGTCCATGACGGCGATCTCGCCGAATGTATCGCCGGGCTCCATTATGTTCAGAAACACTTCGCGTCCGCGCGCGGCGGTTGCGCTGATGCGAATTCGGCCAGACGCCACGCCGTAGAGTGCGTCGCCGGGGTCGCCCTGAGAAAAGATCACCGCGCCTTTGGCGTAGGTACGGCGTGTCGCCAACGCGGCGAGACGTTGTAACGACACTTCGGTGAGGCCGCGAAAGAGGTAGTTGCGCTTCAGCAGCGTCTGAGTCGCCAAGCTGCCAGCGAGCAACGTTTCAGAAGGAGACTCGTCCTCGCGATCGACGACTGGCGACATTGGGGCTCCTGGCACGCGCTCGCGGCGCCGGGGCCGTTTGCGGACGGCAGCCAGTATGGTCGGGCCCGCGCCGAATGCAAGACGCTCGCGGCGTCGACTACGGCTTCGCTTTCGAACGCTGAACTATCTTCACATTGCCCTACACTGGCGCGTGGTTACCGGGAGATTCGTCTTGAGCCGAATTCCGTGGAGCTTGAGCGCTCGCCTGTTGGCGCGCGACTGGCGTTCCGGCGAAGTACTTGTCTTGCTCGCGGCGATGGTGGTGGCGGTCGGCGCGATGAGCGCGGTGACGTTTTTCACGGACCGTGTCCGTGCCGCCGTTTCGCAGCAGGCCGGCGAGGCCCTCGCTGCGGATCTCCGGATCGAGTCGAACAACGATCTGCCGGACGGCGTGCGTGTCGCCGCCGAAAGACGCGGGCTCGCCATGGCAAGCGTCGTGAGTCTGCGCAGCGTCGTGGTGGCCGGCCAGACGACTTCGCTCGCCGATGTTCGTGGAGTGACGCCGGCGTATCCGCTGCGCGGCGAGGTGCGTGTGGCGGACCGGCTCGGCGGAGTGCCTCACGCGGCGGCCGGCGCTCCGCGCAGCGGAGAAGTGTGGGCCGAACCAAGTCTGCTGGCACGTCTCGGTGTCGCCGTCGGCGAAGAGCTCGAGGTGGGCACGCTGCGGCTACGCGTCACGCGCACGTTGGAATTTCGTCCGGACGAGGGTTGGCGTTTCACGGAGATCGCGCCGACCGCGCTGCTATCGCTGGACGACGTGCTCGCGTCGGAGTTGCTTGCGCCGGGCAGCATCTCGCGCCGGGCGGCGCTATACGCCGGCGACAGTGCACAGCTCGCGGCGTTTCGCGCAGAGATTGCGCCATTGCTGCGGCCGCAAGACAGAATCGAGGACTACCGCGACGGGCGGCCGGAGGTGCGTGCAGCGATCGGCAATGCCGAGCGGTTCCTCGAGCTTGCGGCGCTCGTCAGCGTCTTGCTTGGTGGTGTAGCGGTTGCGATGGCGGCGCGGCGGTTCGTGGCGCGGCGCCTCGACGCCGTTGCCCTGATGAAATGTCTTGGGCTGCGACACCGTGAGGTGCTGGCATTGCACCTCGTGCAATTGTTGTTGCTCGTCGCAATCGCCGCGGTAGTGGGCAGCTTGGTCGGATATCTCGCGCAGTTTGGTCTGACGGCTCTGCTCGCTGATTTGATCGAGGCAGAGCTGCCGGCGCCAGGTCTCAAGGGTGTGGCGCTCGGCCCGCTAACGGCGGTCGCCGTTGCCATCGGCTGCGCGTTACCACCGTTGCTACAGCTCGGCGGAGTGCCGCCGGCGCGCGTGCTGCGCAACGACGTAGCGCCACCGCAATTGCGGTACACAACGATCTACGGAGTGGCCGCAGCCGCCGTGACGGGGCTGCTGTACGTGCTGTTCGGCGACGCGAAGCTCATTGTCTATTTGCTCGGCGGCACCATCGCGACATTTTTCGTTCTGTACTTCGCCGGGCGCCTGCTCGTGCTGCTGCTGCAGCGCGTGCGCGGCGGTGTGGGTGTCGCGTGGCGGTACGGCATCGCAAACGTTGCGCGCCGTGGGCGCGAGAGCAGCGTGCAAGTCGTCGCGTTCGGCATCGGCCTCATGGTGCTGCTGCTGCTTACGTCTGTACGGACCGAGCTCATGTCCGCCTGGCAGGCCACCTTGCCGCCGGATGCGCCGAATCATTTTCTGTTCAACATTCAGCCGCTGCAGCGCGAAGCCGTCGGCGCCGCACTCGTCGCGGCCGGTGTCGAGTCGCCGCAGTTCACGCCGCTCGTGCGTGCGCGGATCAGCGTGGTCAACGGCAAGCCGGCGTCCGAGTTTCCGGCGCCGACGGAGCGTGGCCGGCGTGAGCTCACCGACGAGCTCAATCTAAGTTGGTCGGCCGAGCTGCCCGGCGCAAACGAAGTCGTTTCGGGTAAGTGGTGGGGCGATACTGCCGAGCCGGAGCTTTCGCTCGAGGAGGACTTGCGCGCGGCGATCGGACTCAAGCTCGGCGACGAGGTCACGTTCGAGATCGGCGGCGAGAGTCTCACGGTTCGACTCACGAACACTCGGCTCGTGCACTGGGACTCTTTCAGGCCAAACTTTTTTCTGGTCTTGAGCCCAGGTGCGATCGAGCACTACGCGCAGACTTACATTACGAGCTTGCACGTCGGTCCGGAGCAGCGAAGCCTGACGATCGATTAGATTCGGCAATATCACAGCGTGTCGGTAATAGACGTGGGCGCCGTCATCGAACAGGTACTCAGCTCCATGGAC
>Ga0302321_100006006_pt1 | contig 10654 bp, 11 predicted proteins | sample Fen_T0_1_FD_202505 | JGI IMG/M metagenome (GOLD analysis project Ga0302321, IMG submission 202505) | Peat permafrost microbial communities from Stordalen Mire near Abisko, Sweden - Fen_T0_1 | ecosystem: Environmental > Terrestrial > Soil > Wetlands > Permafrost | place: Sweden: Abisko... | reverse complement strand
CGCTCGAGCACATCCCGCACGGTCACGAAGTTGCCGAGCGATTTGCTCATCTTCTCCTTGTCGACGTTCACGAAGCCGTTGTGCATCCAGAGCTTCGCTAGCGGTCCTTCACCGGGGTGCGCGGCTTCGCTTTGCGCGACTTCATTCTCATGGTGAGGAAAGATCAGATCCATCCCCCCCGCGTGCACGTCGAAACCATGGCCCAGGTAGTGACTGCACATGGCGGAGCACTCGATGTGCCAGCCGGGCCGCCCTCGTCCCCACGGGCTCTCCCAACCCCACTCATCCATGGGACAGCTTTTCCACAGCGCAAAGTCCAGCGGGTCATGCTTGTCGCCGTCTTTTTCCACGCGCGCGCCAGCGATTAGATCATCGATCCGGCGCCGCGAGAGCTTGCCGTAGTCACTGAAGCTGCGAACGGCAAAATAGACGTCCATCCGGCCGGGTTCGGGTTGGATGGAGTACGCGCTGCCGTTTTCGATCAGCTTGGCAATCAGCTCGAAGATTTGTGGCAAATGATCGCTGACTCGCGGTTCTCGGTCGGGTGGCAAGCAGCCGACCTCACGCATTTGCTCTTGGTACACGGACGCCATGCGCCGTGACAATTCCAAGGGCGCCTCGCCGTTTTTCTGAGCACGTGCCAAAATCTTATCGTCGACATCCGTGATGTTGCGTACGTACGTGACCTCGAAGCCTCTATTGCGCAGTCGGCGCACGAGCAGATCCGGCGCCAACGCGGCGCGTGCGTGACCCGCGTGCGGGACGTCGTAAACGGTCGGACCGCAGCAGTAGATGGTGACGCGCTCACCTTTGGGGGTGAGCTGCTCGGTCGTTCGTGTCAGCGTGTTGTAGAGGCGCGGGAGCGGTAACGAAGTCATGGACGTTTCGGATTGTAGCCCGCTATCTCAGCCGCGGACCGCCCGAAAACCCGTGAAGCGCGAGGCTTGTAGTCGCTTGCGCCCAATCATCGCCGGTCGCACCCCGAGAACACCTGCCAAAAATCCGCCGATGTGCGCAAAAAAGGCCACGCCACTGCCCGTGTCCAGGCCCAGGGCCGCCCAGCCACCGCTGAGCTGCAGCAGGAACCAAAAGCCGACCACGACCCAGGCAGGCAACGAAATCAGGAAGAAGCCGACGAACACCGTGATCGGGGCGCGGGGGTAGAGCACGAGATACGCGCCGAGTACACCGGCAATCGCGCCGGATGCCCCAACCATCGGTGCTTGGCTACCCGTGTTGGTCAGCACCTGCGCCAGCGCCGCGCATACACCACAGGACAAGTAGAACGGCACGTAGCGAGCGTGACCGACGGCATCTTCGACGTTATCGCCAAAGATCCAGAGGAACAAGAGATTCCCCGCCAGATGCCCGAAGCCACCGTGCATGAACATGCTGGTGAAAACGGTGAACGCCTCGCCCGAAGGGTCGGCCGAAATGCGGGTGGGCACGAGGCCATAGCCCGAGATCACGTAGGCCTCGCCGTGGCCGCCGATCAGCTGTCGCTCCCAAAAGAAAGCGAAGATATTGATCGCGATCAGCAGATAGGTCACGTACGGCGTCGTGCGCGTCGGGTTCTGGTCGCTGATCGGGATCATCGGCGTGTCACTTTAGCCCGAAACGACGGCTTGGCAGCACGCGCCCGATTCCGGGCCCGAAGGTTGATGCTAAGCTGCCTGGGTTCATGGTTTGGCGCCGACATTTGCGCGGGCTTACGGCCACACTGGCGTGTTCGATGCTCCTGGCTTGCGCGTCGTCTGGCTTCGACGGCGTGCAGTACCACGACGAGGACGTCCGTTTCCGCGTCGGGCCGATTCCGGGCTCCTGGCGCCAGCTCCAAGTCGACGACGCGCGGCTCGCGTTTCGCGACGACGCGGCCAACGCCACCGTGGCCGTCAACGGGCGCTGCGGCGTAGATGGCGACGACGTGCCGCTGGCTTCGCTCACGCAACATCTCTTCTTGCAGTTCACGGACCGCACGCAACTCTCGCAAAAGACGGTCAGCTTGGACGGCCGCGAAGCGCTGCGTACCGAGATCAGCGCTGCGCTCGACGGCGTGAAGAAGCAGTACCTGGTCTACGTGCTGAAGAAGAACGGCTGCGTCTACGACTTCATGTACATCGCCGCCGACTCCGCGCCCGGCTCGCACGCGGAATTCGAGCGCTTCGTGCAAGGTTTCGCGGCGCTCGAGTGAAGCATGGAAGTCGCTTCCTCGCCCAGTAATCCGCAGGCTTCCAGCGAACCGCCGTCAGGTCGTCTGAGCATGCGGCCGAGCCTGCTGCCGCCGCCACCCGAGCCCAGCCTGGCCAAGCGACAGACCGAACGGGTGCTGCACTTTTTGGAGCACATCGGGGTGCTTTGGCACATGCTGACTGGCAGCATTCGCGCGGGCTTTCGCCGGCCGTTCGAAGGCCGAGCGATCTTGAAGCAGCTCGAATCGCTGGGCGTCGCCTCCGTCGGCATCGTGGTCGTGACCAGCGTATTCATCGGCATGGTGATGGCCGTGCAGTTCGCCTTCGGGCTGCAGAAGTTCGGCGGCCTGGAATATACCGGCCGAGTAATCGCGCTGAGCTTCGCGCGCGAGCTCGCGCCGACTCTCACCGCGGTGATCGTCGGCGGTCGCATCGGCTCCGGTATGGCTGCCGAGCTCGGCGCGATGGCGGTAACCGAACAAATAGACGCCATCCGCGCGCTAGGCGCCGATCCGTTGAAGAAGCTGGTTTGGCCGCGGCTCCTGGCTTCGGTGATCGTACTGCCCGTAGTGGCTGCGTTCTCGCTGGTGCTCGGCTTCGCCGGCGCAATGATGATCACCGATCTGCAGTTCGACATTCCTTCGGCGTTCTTCTTTCGCAGCGCGCTGGCAGCGGTGAACATGAGCGACTTCATGGCCGGCATGCTCAAGACCCCGGTCTTCGGAGCGATCATCGCCTTGGTCGGCTGCCACTTCGGCATGACCACCAAGGGCGGCACCGCAGGGGTAGGCAATAGCACCACGCGCACGGTGGTGGTGATCTCCATTGCGATCTTGATCGCCGACTTTTTCTTGACCAAGTTCGCAATCATCCTGTGGCCACAGGCGTGATTGTTTCGGACTGAGAAACACGCACCAAGCGCCGTGCCAAAGGCGCGTGCAACAATGCCGGTGGCGGGGGCTGCCAGTGGTCGAAACCTGTTGACCATCCGTGAGGAGTGCTAAGCTTCGTTTCCATTGCCAGTGGGAACTTCGGCCATGCAAACACAACGCGTCTTCACAATTTCCGAAGTCAACGCGCTGATTCCAGATTTGTCCGATCTGGTCGGCGACCAACTGCGTGAGCAAAGTGAAATCGAACATGGGCTCGCGGAATTGACCCGCTTATCCGGTTCTTCACCCGCTTCGCTCGAACCCAGCGCTGATGACCGGCAGGGCGTGCTCAAGCTCAAGCGCGATCTGAAACAACGCATCGAGCGTTATGAAGCGGGCTGGGCACGGGTCCAGACCATGGGCGGGGTGATCAAAGATCCCCAGACCGGTTTGGTGGATTTCTACGGCCGCGTCGGGGAAAAGTTGGTCTGGTTGTGCTGGCGCTACGGTGAGGACTCGCTCTCGCACTACCACGATCTGGAGGCTGGATTTTCGGCCCGTCGCCCGCTGACCGCGGATGTGCGTCGGGCACTCCTGAACTAGGATCATGGCGATTGATCGACCTGCCGCAGCGCGCGCCATTCATGACTTTCTAAAGGCGCTCGGGTTCGATCCGCGAGAGCATCCAGACCTCGCTGAGACCCCCGCGCGCGTCAGCGAGGCGTTCACGGATGATTTGCTGCGAGGCTACACGGTAGACGTACGCGAGCTGCTCCGCAAAGGTTCCTGTGAAGCGCCCGCCGCCGCCAGGAGCGGGCCGGTGGCTGTCACCGGCATCGCCATAACCAGCACTTGTCCGCACCATTTGATGCCCGCGTTGGGCCTGGCGAGCATCGTGTATTTGCCGGGAACCAGCCTGCTCGGTATCGGCACGCTCACGGCCTTGGTGGACGCCTATGCGCGGCGTCTGACCTTGCAGGAGGCGATCGGGCAGAACGTAGTCAGCGCGCTGATCGAACACGCTGGCGCGCGCGGCGCCTATTGCGAGCTCGCGCTCGAGCATGGCTGTCTTCGTGCGCGGGGCGAGCGCCAGGTCAGTGCCGTGGTGCGCACTTCGGCGCGCGGCGGCGAATTTGCGGGCTCGGGCGCCCTTTCTGAAATCACGCTCGCGCTCGGCCGAGCGCGAGGCGACGCGTGACCGGCGTTCTGATCACGGGCACGAGCCGCGGCATTGGGCGAGCGACCGCGCTCGCCTGCGCCGCCCGCGGTGTTCAGCTCGGTTTGCTGGGTCGACCTTCTGCAGCTCAGCAACGAACCGCTGATGCGTGCCTCACGGGCGGGGCGAAGCGCGTGCTGTCACTGGCCGCCGATGCCGCCCAGGTCAGCCAGCTCGAGCGCGCCGCCGCCGAATTTCTCGAGACCTTCGGTGCACCGGATGCAGTCATTCACAACGCGGGCGTCGCTGCGCGCACCAGCATCGAGGCGACCTCCGTGGCTTCCTTTCAGGAACAACTGCAGGTGAACCTGAGCGCGCCCTTCGTGCTCACCCGTGCCCTGCTGCCGGCAATGCGCGCGCGCCGTGCAGGCCGCATCATCTTCGTCGGTAGCATCTCATCCACGCTCGGCACCGCCAATCTCTCCGGCTATTGCGCCAGCAAATGGGGTTTGCTCGGCCTAATGAAGAGCCTCGCCGCCGAGCTCACCGACAGCGGGCTGATGACCTGCGCGGTGCTTCCGGGCTCGGTCGATACCGAGATGCTCGTCGGCAGCGGTTTTGCCGCGCGCATGAGTCCGGAAGCGGTCGCCCAGACGCTGCTGCACTACGCCTTCGATGCGCCGCTCGCTCACAACGGCGCCAGCATCGAGATGTTCGGTACGTAAGCGTCGTTCCGGGTGTCTTTTCCGCCGATCCAGCGACCGAGAATGACTCCGGCCGCGCTCCCGCAGTCGGCCACGACGCCGAAGGCTGGGTGCTCTCCGCCACGCCCGGCGACCATCAAAAAAATTCCCCGCTGAAGCCGGGGACATTCCCGAATTTGAGAGGGCCCGCCACACCCGCTTTTCTCTACCGTTGCTCCCTTCCGGGCCTGGCGGGGTTCAAGCTGCGCTGTCGGCGGACCCACAGATTCAGTGACCACGAGGGCATAGCGCAGGCTTACCCATCTGCCAAGGAAGGAGCGCTTTTCGACGCCGCGGCCGGGCACAGGGGACCGGCCATTTGGCTCGGGGCGCGCTCAGGCACACGGATCGGAGTAGATTTGCGGCGAGTCCTGGCCCATGAGCGATTCTCAGCAACCGCCTCCCCCAATGCCAAGCTTCGAGGTGCCGGATCTGGAGCTCGAATCGGCCCCGCGAACGCGCGGCGGGTCGGTCCCGCCAACGCGGGGCACGCCGGCCGCAGCTGCGTCACCGCCCGCGTCGGGTCAGCTGTTCGGCGCGTCGTTCGACTTTGGAGGTGGCGACGGCCTCGAGGACTTCGAGCTCGAGCGGACCGCACAGCCCAGTGTGCAGGGGCTGGGCACAACCACGCCGCAGCGCGCCGCCACGGCGCGTGTCGAAAAAATCGAGCAGGTGGGTCCGAGTTGGCCCACTGGATGCGCGCTCGATGCGAACACGCTCGCAATCGATCCGCTAGAGCTTTCAATCTTGGCCAACTACGGCGACCCACCGGAGGCCACACCGCACACCCTCGCGTACGCCTACCGAGTGTTCATGCGCCAGCGAGAGCTCAAGCGAGCGCTGATCCCGATCGCCGCGGAGCGTCAGCGCGCCGCAACCGAGCGCGAGGCCACGCTGGCAGAACTTGCGAGCGCGCTGAGACCCGCGCTGGAAAAAATACCGGAATTCCGCCGGTTTTTGGCGCCAATCGTCGAGCTCGACCAACGGGCGGCAGAGCGCGGACACGCGCTGACTTCGATCCACGCCGAGCTCGGCGTGGAGAGCGGAAAACTGGACGCGGAGCTCGCACACATCGAAAACCAGATCCAAATCGAGCAGACGCATGAGCGCGACGCCCAACGAAAGTGCGACGCGCTAGAAGCCAACGTGAAGCGCGCGGACGCCAAGCTCAAACGCTTGCAGATCGAGATGCGCGCCGTGACCCACGTTGCGGAACACAAGCTCGGGCCGCAAGGCGGACAGCTGCCCGACGCGGAAGCGGCGCAACTCGCCGGCCTGCGTCAACGTGGCGAGAGCATACTCCCAGAGCTGGCGCTCGCGCGCGCCGAGTTCGATCGAGCGAAGGAAGCGCTCGGTCAGCCGCGCACGCGGCTAGACGCTCTCCGCCAAAGCGAGCGGCAATTCACGCGCCACAAGCAGGCTCTAGCCGGGGAGTATCAGAAGCAGCTGCTGGCGCGCACTCAGGGCGATAGTGAGAGTGAGATCGAACGGCGCGCGGCGCTCTCGGACTTGGGCCGCGCGCTACTCGCGGCGCGTGGCACCGTGGACGTGCCCGAGCCCTGGCTCGAACGCGTGCGCGAGGTCAGCGAACGCGCTGACGCGCTGACCGTGCGCGCGGAGATGCAGCGACGTGCGATCAGTGCCTACGATATTCAACGCGCCCGTCGAGGCGTGCGGCTGGCATGCACCGCCGTGGGACTCGTGTTGGCGCTGTTCGCTTTCAAGCTGATTTTTTGAGAGGACGTTCTGGTGACCGAAATCGACAAATCCGAGCGGCTAGCCGAGCTCAACGCGCAGGCGCTGCTCGGCGGCGGCCAAGCCCGTATCGACAAGCAGCACGCGCTCGGCAAGCTCACCGCACGCGAGCGCTTGGAGCTCTTGTTGGACACTGGCAGCTTCGTCGAGCTGGGGCGCTTCGTTACCCATCGCGCGACCGACTTCGGCATGGCGGAGCAGCGCGTGCCGGGTGACGGCGTGGTCACCGGGCAAGGCACGGTCGACGGCCGCAGTGTGTTCGTGTTCGCGCAAGACTTCACCGTCTTCGGAGGGTCGCTGGGCGCCGCGCACGCCGAAAAGATCGTGAAGGTGATGGATCACGCGTTACGCGTGGGCGCGCCCATCATCGGCCTCAACGACTCGGGCGGCGCGCGGATCCAAGAGGGTGTGGAATCGCTGGGTGGGTATGCGGATATTTTCTTGCGCAACACGCTGGCTAGCGGCGTCGTCCCACAAATCAGCGCGATCATGGGGCCGTGCGCGGGCGGGGCGGTCTACTCACCAGCCCTGACCGACTTCGTGTTCATGGTCGACAAGACCAGCTACATGTTCATCACCGGTCCAGACGTGATCCGCACGGTGACACACGAGGAAGTCAGCAAAGAGGCGCTGGGCGGCGCGCACACGCATGCCAGCACCAGCGGTGTCTGCCACTTCACCGCCGCCGACGACGCCGCGTGCATCGCGCGCATCCGAGAGTTGATCGGCTTTTTGCCCGCGAACAACACCGAAGACCCGCCGCGTCGCCCGACATCCGATCCCGTCGACCGCGAAGTTCCGGAGCTCGCTCGCATCGTGCCGCGAGAGAGTAACAAGCCGTACGACATGCGGGAGGTCTTGCGCGCGGTCGTGGACGATCACTCGTTACTGGAAGCACACGAGGAATTCGCGCGGAACATCTTGACCTGCTTCGCGCGCATCGCCGGCCGAGTCATCGGCATCGTAGCCAATCAGCCCGCGGTACTGGCCGGCGTGCTCGACATCGACGCCAGCACCAAGGCCGCGCGTTTCGTGCGCTTTTGCGACTGCTTCAACATCCCGATCGTGACCTTCGTGGACGTGCCGGGCTTCTTGCCTGGGGTCGAACAAGAACACCGGGGCATCATCAGCCACGGCGCTAAATTGCTGTACGCCTTCTGCGAAGCCACCGTGCCCAAGCTCACCGTGATCACGCGCAAAGCGTACGGCGGCGCATACGACGTAATGAACAGCAAGCACATCCGCGCGGACGTGAACCTCGCCTTCCCAAACGCCGAGATCGCCGTGATGGGCTCCGACGGCGCGGTCAACATCGTCTATCAAAAGACGATCGAAGCCGCAGAAGACAAAGCGGCAACGCGCACCGCCTTCGTCGAAGAGTACAAGAGTCGCTTCGCCAATCCTTTCCACGCGGCGGAGCTCGGCTTCATCGACGAGGTGATCGAGCCCCGTGAACTGCGAAAACGTCTCGCAACCTACCTCGCCTTGTTCGCCAACAAGCGCGACCGCAACCCTCCCAAAAAGCACGGCAACATCCCGCTCTGACCGAAGTCACGTGGGCTCGGCTCGCGACCCCGCGCGAAACCGCGAGCTCTCTCCGAGCGTCACTCGGGGGGATCGAAGTAGTCGACTTCGACGCCGCGGTGAGTCTTGAAGCGCGTCACCCCGGCGCCACGGGAGACGATGTAGTTGGGGCCGACCGGGACTTTACCGAGGCCGCCCGGCGTATCGACGATGAATTTGGGCAGGGCAATGCCGCTCAGTCGGCCCTGCAACTCGGACATGATGCGCAGGCCCGTATCGAGCGGCGTGCGCAGGTGCCCTGTGCCGCGCACGGGATCGGTCTGGAGCAAGTAGTAGGGCTTCGCGCGTTCTCGCACCAGACCTCGGAACAGCTCGGTCAGCACCGCGCTGTCGTCGTTCACGCCGCGCAAGAGGACCGTGTGATTCATCACGGGGAAGCCGCCGTCCACCAATCGCCGCAGTCCTTCGCGCGCTTGCGGCGTGAGCTCCTTTGGGTGATTGAAGTGCGTCATGATCCAGATTGGATGAAAAGGTCGCAGTGCCTGCACCAGCTCGTGGGTGATCCGTTGTGGCAACGCGACCGGCATGCGCGTGGCGACGCGGATCGTCTCGACGCTCGGAATGCAACGCAAAGCCTGCAAAATGCGCACGATGCGCGTCGTGCTCATGGCCAACGGATCGCCGCCGCTGACGATCACGTCGCGAATCTCCGGGTGCGAGCGCAAATATTCGAGCGCCGGCATCAAGCGCAGCTCCGAACGCGGCCCGCCGCCACTGCCGACGATGCGACTCCGCGTGCAGAACCGGCAGTAAATCGCGCAGCGGTCGGTCGCGAGCAAGAGCGCGCGGTCAGGATAGCGCTGCACGAGTTCTGGCGCGACTTCGTGCGCTTCTTCACCCAGCGGATCGCGCATGTCGCCTTCGACTTCACGCCCCTCGAGCGCGTGCGGCACGACTTGCCTCCTAATCGGACAATTGACATCGTGCTTGTCGCACAACGCTAGGTAATAGGGCGTAATCGAGATCGGGAGGCCGGCGCGCTCAGCGGCCAGGGCGCCCGCGAGCTCTTCGGGTGAAAGCTCCAATTTGGCGCGCAAACCTGCGACCGTGCGCACCGCATTGCGCATCTGCGATCCCCAATCTTGCCCGTCGGCATCGGGCAACATGCGAAGGCCCGTCGGGTCGGGCGGGGGCAAGTCGTCTTCCTCCGGCGTCGAGAAAGTGCCGTTCATCGTCCGCTCGCCGTCGGGACCGCGCTGGCGGCATCCGTTTCCGGCACTTTCACTTGGCGCAGCGCTTCGTCATCGACGCTGATCGGATAGCGACGCCTCAGCTCTTGTTCGAGCTCGGCTTCGCGCGCGCGAATGCGCTGCTGCACGAGAGCGACACGGATGGTCCGCTCGGCATCTTGGAACGAGCGATCACGCGCTTCGGTGCGGCCGGTCATACGCACGACATGGAAATGACCCGACTCTGCCACGACGTGGCCCAGCACGCCGCCGAGTTTGTCGATCTCGAACACGGCCGCTCGCAGGGCCTCGGGCACGTGGGGGTTTGCGCCACGGGGATGCCCCGGGGGACCCACGATGCCCAAGTCACCTGCCAGCTCGGTGGCTGCCGGACCCAAAGATTGCGGCGGTTTGTCGAGCGAGACCTGGGCCACGAGCCTACCCCAATCCGCGGCCGAAGCGCCCAGAGCCTTCTGCAACGCGGCCTTGGCCTGCGCCTCCGTGGCGAGCAAGAGATGAGCCACGCGTCGCCGCTCCGGCTCTTTGAATTCGTCGTGATGCGAGTCGAAGTAGGCGTGCACGTCTGCCTCCGGAATCTCCGCGGGTCCGGGCAACTTCTGGCGAACGTCTTGGAGCAGCTCGTCCCTCAACATCTGGCGGATGCGCTCTTGCGTTTCCGGAAGCTGATCGAGACCGCGCCGCTTGGCTTCTTCCGCCAACAGCTCGACTTGAATAATCTCGTTCAAAAGCTGCTTTCGGCGGTCTGGGGACTGGTATCGGAGGCGCTCGTACGGATCCATGCGCTCGAGCGTCTCGGCATAGTCACCCAGCGTGATCTCTCGCTCGCCCACTTTGGCCAGCACTTGCCGCGCCAGTTCCGGCGTGAGCCCTGCGGGTGGTGCAGCGCTGACCGAACCGGCCGGGCCCAAGGTTTGTTTCGGCTTTTCATGGCAACCCGCACTCAAGCCGCCGCACAAAAGCGCCGCCAACGGACACCACCGGAAAAGCCTGAAGCGCAAAAATGCCCGCATGCGAGAAGCACCGAGATACTACGGGCCCAGCAAAAGTGCCAGAATCGGCCATTGCGCGCGTTCGCGGGCGGCGCTACGCATCGCGGCGTGGAAGAAGAGCCTACAGGAAAACTCCGTTATCGCCGGGTCATCATCAAGCTCAGCGGTGAAGCGCT
>Ga0302321_100006005_pt1 | contig 10655 bp, 9 predicted proteins | sample Fen_T0_1_FD_202505 | JGI IMG/M metagenome (GOLD analysis project Ga0302321, IMG submission 202505) | Peat permafrost microbial communities from Stordalen Mire near Abisko, Sweden - Fen_T0_1 | ecosystem: Environmental > Terrestrial > Soil > Wetlands > Permafrost | place: Sweden: Abisko... | reverse complement strand
GAACCCCCGGATTGAGTTGTCGGCGCCCCACCCGGAACCTTGAACGCCGCACGGGTCCGGGCTCGGCCGAACAGGTGCGTGGACGGCGATCTCGGGAGAGGGTGGGGGAGACCTCGAAGGAAGGACCACCATGCGCTACCTCGACACCATCGACACCGCCACGAAGCTGTCCCGCGTCGGCCTGGGCACCTGGCAGTTCGGGTCGCGCGAGTGGGGCTACGGCGACACCTACGACGAGGGCGAGGCCGACCGCATCGTCGCCCGGGCCGTCGAGCTCGGGATCAGCGTCATCGACACCGCCGAGGCCTACGGCTACGGCCGCAGCGAGCGCATCGTCGGCGCGGCGATCGCGGCGCACGGCTTGCGCGACCGCGTCTACGTCGCGACCAAGATCTTCCCGATCCTGCCCGTCGCCCCCGTGGTCGAGAACCGCGGCAGGGCGAGCGCCGGGCGTCTCGGGGTCGAGACGATCGACCTCTACCAGGTGCACCAGCCCAACCCGGTGATCCGCGACTCGCAGACGATGCCGGGGATGCGGCGCCTGGTCGAGGACGGCGTCGTGCGCGACGTCGGCGTCAGCAACTACTCGCTCGAGCGATGGAAGGAGGCCGAGCACCAGCTCGGTACCCGTGTGCTGTCCAACCAGGTCGAGTTCTCGCTGGCGCACATCGCCCCGCTCGACGAGCTGGTGCCGTACGCCGCCGCGACGGGACGCGTCGTCATCGCGTGGAGCCCGCTCGGCCAGGGCTTCCTGTCGGGTCGCTACGACGCGGAGAACCGCCCGACCAACAGGGTTCGGGTGATCAACCCACTGTTCCTGCCGGCCTCCTTCGCCAGTGCCGCGGGGCTGGTCGGCTCGTTGCGCGAGATCGCCGGCAACCACGGTGTCACGATGTCGCAGGCTGCGCTCGCGTGGCTGCTGCACCAGCCCCACGTGATCGCGATCCCGGGCGCCTCGAGCGTGGAGCAGCTCGAGAAGAACGCGGCCGCGGCGGATGTCGAACTCGCCGACGACGAGGTGGCCGAGCTCACGACGCAGGCGCGGCGCTTCCGGCCGCCGGCGCGCACCGACGCGATCAAGGCGATGGTGGCGCGGCGGTTCGGCCGCTGACCGACTCGCGCCCGCGGGTCAGGACGAGCGCAGATCCTCGCGCGCGCGGCCCTCGCTGAGCCGCACCACCCGGTCGGCGACGTCGACCACGCGCGTGTCGTGCGTGGCGACGACGACCGCGCTGCCGCGTGCGCGCGCCTCGAGAAGTGCGGCGAGGACGAGGTCGACGTGCTCGTCGTCCTGGTGGCTGGTCGGCTCGTCGAAGAGCGCGACCACCGGCTGCAGGACCAGGCCGCGCGCGATCGCGGTGCGCTGCTGCTCGCCGAGGCTGGTGTCGGTGGCGGGTCGGTCAGCCACCGCGTCGAGGCCGAGCGACGCGAGCAGGGCGGCGTCGACGGCGCCACCGCGCAACGACGCCGGGAGGCCGACGTTCTCCGCGACGGTGAGCCCGCCTGCGACCGCGGAGTGCTGCGGTGTCAGGGACACCGAGGCCCAGTCGTGCCGCACGCACGGGTCGTCGCCGAGCACCTCGACACGTCCGCTCGTCGGTCGTGAGACGCCGGCCACGAGGTGCAGCAGCGTCGTCTTGCCCGAACCGGACCGGCCGGCCAGCACCACGAGCTGCCCGGCGTCGACCGACAGCGAGACGTCGGTGAGCGCGGTCGTGCTCCCGATCCGGTGCGTGACCGAGTCGACGACGACCACGGGGCGGGTGCTCTCGACCGTCATGGCGTCGCCTCGCCCGGAGGTCGAAGCCGGACCTCGCCGTCCTCGGTCACGAGCTCGGCGCGCAGCTCAGGGAAGAGCGCCAGCGCATCCGGCGGCAGCTGCAGCCGACCCGCGGAGTCGATGGGCACGAGCGCCCGACCGGTGCCGTGCGCCTCCGTCGACAGGACGCCGTGCCGCAGCGCGAGGGTGCGGTCGACCGCCGACGTGACGCGGTCGTCGTGGGTGGAGACCACGACGCACGATCCAGCACGCGCGCTCGCGCGCAGCTCGGCGATCACCGCGGCGGCGGACTCGTCGTCGAGCTCGGCGGTGGGCTCGTCGGCCACGATCACCGACGCACCCGAGCAGGTCGCGGTGAGGACGGCGAGCCGCTGCTGCTCGCCGCCGGAGAGCTCGTAGACGTGCGCGTGGCGCCGGTGGTCGAGCATGAGCCGGGGGAGGGCGCCGGCGTCGACCTCACGACCGCGCAGCCGGGCCACCTGCTCGAGCTGCTCCTCGACCGTGAGCGACGGAAGCAACGAGTCGCTCGAGCGCTGCGCGACCCACGCGATGCCCTCGCGGCGCAGTGCCGCCATGCCCCGTGCCGAGAGCGCGGTCACCTCGCGCCCGAGCACCTCGAGCGCGCCCGCGCTCGGACGCTCCTGCAGCGCCAGGATCGACAGCAGGCTCGACTTGCCGCTGCCCGACGGGCCCGTGACGGCGCTCATCGTGCCGTGGTGGAACTCGGCCTCCACGCCGCGCAGCGCCTGCGTCTCCCCCGTGGGCGCCGGATACATCTTCACGAGGCGGTCGCACCGGGCCGCGACCGTCGTCTCAGCCGTCACGGAGCACCACCTCCTCGGCGTCGCCGGTGGGCGCGCCGCGCACGGCCGCGACCGCCGCGACCGCGAACGCCAGCAGGGCGACGGCCGCGGTCACGAGAAGACCCTGCCACGTGATGCGGAACTCGAAGCCGGGGACGGCCGTGCGGTCGAGGTCGAACAGCGCGGGCCCGAGCGGGGTGACGAGAAGCGCGGTCAGCACCGCGGCGGTCGTCGCCGCCCCGACCACCCACACGAGCTCCCACGCGTACGCCGACACAAGGCCGCGTCGGCCGACGCCGACGCGGGCGAGCACGGCATCGGCCGCCCGGCTGCGGCGTACCGATCGCCGCGCGGTCGCGGTGAGGACGACGACAGCTGCGACGACGAGGTAGAGCGCGAGCGACACCTGGTAGCCGACGGTGCGCTGCGCCGCCTCGATCTTCGGGTCGTAGGCGAGAGACGAGCGCGACGTCGTGTCGAGGACCTTGATGCCCCGCCCCTCCAGGTCGGCGACCACCGGTTCGGCAGCGCCGCCCGACCACAGCCAGGCGTCGACCGCCGGTCGCGGCGAAATGTCCGACGTCGGAGGCGCGAACCGGGGGTCGTTGGTGCCCCACGGGGCGAAGAACGTGTCGGCCGACGTGATCAGCATCGGTCGGGTTCCCAGGCTGGGGAACGCGTCGGTGGTCGCGACGACGTGCACGGCCTGGCGCCAGTCCTGGCCGCTGACCTCGACGACGTCGCCCGTCTTCAACCCCGTGCCGCCGACGGCGATGACCGGCACCGAGCCGCCGCGCTCGGGCGGACCCGACTCGAGCTGCGCGACGAGAGCGCGGATCCGGGCGAGCTCGGAGCCGCTTCCCCAGTCGGCGACCGCGGCGAATGCCGGAGGGTCGATGGCCACCACCTCGTCGTAGCCGAACTCGCCCTCGGCCGCGCCGAGCGTGCGCCACACGACGGTGGTCCCGGTCGGCGGCGCGACGACGGGCGGGCTGGGCACGGGCTTGCCGGCGGCGATCTCCTCCGGAGTCGGCGCCTGGGGCGTGTGCGGGTCGAGCAGCCAGGTGCCCTCGATCTGCACCGTGCTCGCGGCACCCGCGCGCACCGCCGAGCGGTCGTCGACGACCGTCCAGGTGCCGGTGATCGCGGCGGTGGTGACGAGAACGAGGCCGAGCCCGAGCGACAGGGCCACCGTCGCGAGCAGCTGGCTGCCGCCGCCGGAGGCAGCGCGACGACGGCCGAGCCACCGACCGACGGACGCGGTCCTCGTGGGCAGCGTCGAGCGGTGCCGTCGGGCGACGAGTGCGAACACGGTGGCGGCGAGGCCGCCCAGGGCGCACGCGACCAGCGCCGGCGTCGAGAGCGCGACCGGCCCCGGGGGAGCGCTCGGCGTCGTGGCCGTGGCGATCGCCGCGACGGCGGCTCCGACGACGAGCAACCAGACCCAGGGGACTGAGCGGCGCGGGCGGACCGCGCGGTCGGCGAGCACGAGGGCGGTGGCGGCCACGACCGCGACGAGGACGAGCGCGCCGACTGCGACGACCGTCGCCGCGCGCACCATGTCGGGCGGCGCGATCCCGTTCGAGGACGCGTGAGGCCCGAGCAGGTCGAGCATCACCTGCGCCAGCACGACGCCGCCGGCGGCGCCCAACGCCACGGGCAGCAACGATTCCAGTGCCCAGGTTCCTGCGGTCCGCACCGGTCCGAGGCCGAGCGCGGCCCCGGTGCGCAGCTCGGTGCGGCGGTCGACCGCGAGCAGCACGAGGACGGCGATCACGGTGAGCAGCCCGGCGGCAGCTCCGGCTGCGGCCAGCACGTCGGTGCGCTGCGCGGTGGCGTCGCGCAGGAAGACGGCCGAGGCCACGATGCGGCCGATGCCCGAGATGACGCCGGGGTCGATGAGGCTCGGTGGCGCACCGGTCGGCGTCCGCACGAGGTCCTTGAGGTCGGCGACGTCGGCAGCGGCGCGCTGGGCGTCGTCGAGGGTGATCCCGGGCTCGAGGTGCGACTCGACCGACCACAGCAGGGCGTCGCCGGTAGCGTCGGCCGTGGCCTGAGCGGTCGCGACGTCGGCCACGACCAGGTACGACGACAGCGAGCTGAGCTCGCTGTCGGTGGGCAGCCCGCCGACGCGGCGTGACCACAGCGCCGTTCCCGGAGGGTCGGCGGGTCGTCGACGGTCGGCGGCGACTGCGTACGTGCCGTCGACGCGCAGCGAGCGCACGACGGGTGGCTTCTTCTTCGGCGGGCGCTGATGCGTCGCGTCGCTGTCCTCGATGAGCAGGTCGACCTGGTCGCCCGGTGCGACGCCGAGCTCGGTCGCCACCGGTTCGGGCAGCCAGACGCCGTGCCCGGTGGTGGCTGCCCGGCGCACGACCACGAGCGACGCCGCAGGGTCGTCCGTCGCCGCGAGGCGGGCTCGCACGGTCACTCCGCCGTGGCGTACCACCGGCCGGACGACGTCGCCCCCGAGCATCTCGGGAGCCACGGAGAACGCGAGCGTCGTAGGCGCGGTGAGCCCGGGCGTGCTGCGCAGGCGCGCGACGTAGTTGCGCACCGAGTCGCTGGTGGGCGCCGTGCCCGAGACGATCCGGACGTCGTCGGAGTCGACGGTGCGGGCCGACGCGGGGATCGCGGCGCGGATGCGCGCGAGCTGGTCGTCGCCGGTGCGGCGTACGAACTCGGGGGCGGAGGCGGCGCTGGTGGCGGCCGCCAGGGTCGCGAGGAGCAGGAGAGCACCCGCGCCACCACGGCGCCAGGCGCGGCCGGGGGCACGTCGCCACACGGGTGCGATCCGCAACGCCCTCGCCCCCTCTCACGCCGGATCGATCCTAAGCAGCCGATGGCGCGGAGGCCGGGTCTGGGCGAGCGTCGTCAGTCGAGGAGCGCTCGCGGGTCGTCCGGCGCGTCGGCGGCGCACTCCTCGAGAGCATCGAGCGGCACGTGGTCGAGCGCCTCGATGTTCGTCGCCCGCAGCACGACGGGCGCCTTCACGCCTGCGGCGTACGACTGCATCCATCGTGGCGCGCACACGGCCCAGCGGTCGCCAGGCTGAAGCCCGGGGAAGCCGAACTGAGGCGCCGGCGTGACCAGGTCGTTGCCCACCAGGCGCTGGTGGTCGAGGAACTCGGCCGTGACCACCGTGCACACCGTGTGCGAGCCGCGATCCTCCGGTCCGGTGTTGCAGTAGCCGTCGCGGTAGAAGCCGGTGACCGGTTCGAGGCTGCACACCTCGAGGGGATCCCCGTGGACGTTGGACTGCGGCTCCATGCGATCACCCTAGGTCGGGTGGTGGGCCGCGCACCGGGCCGGCCCTCGGTACGGTCGCGAGGAGCGTGGAGGTGGGCGGTGCGGCTGTTCGTGGCGGTGTGGCCGGACGAGGGCGCGCTCGCGCACCTCGAGGCCGCGCTCGCCCCGCTGCGAGGAGCTCTGGGCGACCTGCGCTGGCAGCCGCGCGAGCGCTGGCACCTCACTCTCGCGTTCCTCGGCGAGGTCGACGAGGCGCGTCGCCCGACGGTACGCCGCGCCCTCGGCGATGTCGCCTCCCGGCACGATCCGGTCGGCTCGGTGGCGCTGGCCGGTGCCGGTGCGTTCGGACGCATCGTGTGGGTCGGCCTCGAGCCCCGTCCGTCGGCGCTCGAGCCCGTCGCCCGCGACCTCGCGCGGTCGTTGCGCGAGAAGGGGTTCCCGATCGAGCGTCGCGCATGGACCCCGCACCTGACCGTCGCGCGTGCGCGGAGCGCCACCGCTCACGTGCCGGAGGCGTGCGAGGCGCTCCACGACTACGCGGGGCCTGGCTGGCCCGTCCGTGAGATGACGCTCGTGCGCTCCACCACCGGCCCGTCCCCGGAGTACGCCGTCCTCGACCGGGTGGCACTCGGCGGCTGAGATCGCCGCGCTGCACCGGGATCAGGGGCGCAGTACGCGGTCGAGCAGCGACCAGCACGCCTTCGCCGTGCGCTCGCGGTCGGCCGGTGGGCTCTTCGCCACGAGCGAGGCCATCATCCCGATGGCGAGCTCGACGTCGGACGTGCGCAGCGAACGCCGCACCGTGCCGGCCTTGCGTGCGGCACGCAGCGGCTCCGCGAGGGCGACGCGCAGCCGCGCCGTGACGGCGTCCAGCCGCGGGTCGTCGGCACCGGCGTAGACGATGTCGACGAAGGCGACCGACTCGATCGTCTGCTCGGTGATGCGGGCGAGCAGCGCCTGCAAGGTGACGCCGGGGCGCGCGGCCAGCTCCTCGATCTCACCCATGTTGTCGTCGAACGCGGCCAGGGCCAGGCTCACGCGGTCGGGGAAGTGCCGGTAGAGGCTGCCCTGACCGACGCCGGCCCGCTTGGCAACGGCCGACAGCGGCGCGTCGAACCCCTGCTCGCCGAACACCTCGCGGGCCGCGGCGATGAGCGCGCGGCGGTTGGCCGGGGCGGCGCTCGGCCCCCGGTTCTCCCGTCGCTCTCGACGCGCACCGGTCACGATGGTTACCGTAGCGAACCGGACAGCGATGTCCGGTTGAGCGGAACGACGGACGGTGAGGGAGGCACGCAAGGGGGCGGCAGGACCTCGACGGCGCGTCCGGGCGTTCATGCGCGGCCGATGGTCGAAGCCTGCGGCAGGCAGGGGACGGCTCGGCACTCCGGCCGACATCGCCGCCGCGGCGGCGTTCCTGCTCGCGCCCGACGCGACGTTCGTCACGGGCACGGACCTGCTCGTCGGCGGCGGCGTGGTCGCCGCACTGCGTTCAGGGGCGATCACCCTCCCCGGCGCGCAGCGGCGACACCCGTGTGGCGCTCCCCACGTCGCTATCCGGGCAGGAGAGGGCGACGATGAACGGGGAACAGCTCTGGCATCGGACGTGATCGTGGGGATCCGGCACGAAGACCCGACCGTCGTCGTCGGCGGCGGGTTCTCGTCGTCCGTGCTCGTGCAGGAGCTGGCGACGGCCGGGCAGCGCGGGGCCGTCACGCTCGTCGACCGCGAGCCCGAACCGCTGCGCGGCCGCTCGTGGGGCACCTTCGTCCGTGGGGCGACGCGGCTCCCGTCGCGCCGCTCGTACCGGCGAGTCCGGGTGGCGGGGCCGCAGGGCGAGGCCGTGCACGAGCTGCACGAGCACACGTACGTCGTGGTCGACGGCGACGTGCTGGCGACGCGGACCGCGCAGGCCCTCGAGGCGCTCGGCGGCACGCGGGTCACCGCGACGGCGTCCGACCTGCGCCTGGCCCCGGCGGAGGGTGTCGACGTCGTGACGGACGCGGGCACGCTGCCGGCCACGAGGGTCTTCGACGCGGTCGGGCTGCCGGTGCACGACACGTTCGGCGCGCTGGTCGCGGGGGCGCCCGCCGAGCCCGACGCGTGGCTGCGCTTCACCGGCCGCCGCGTGCGCACCGAGTCGCCGGTGTTCGACGTCTACGCCGTGACCCTCATGGACTTCCGGGTGCCGCAGCGCGGCGCGCTCTCCTTCGTCTACGTGCTGCCCACGTCGCCGTACGAAGCGCTCGTCGAGCTCACGTCGTTCACCGCGCACTACGGGCCGGACGTTCACGACGACGCGGTGCTGCAGCGATACCTCGACGCGCTCGTCCCGGGCGGCTGGACGGCCGCGGAGGAGGAGGACGGCATCCTGCCTCTCGTCACGCGGCCAGGCCCGCGGCGGCACGGGTCGCGCGTGGTGCGCCTCGGTGCGGCCGCCGGATGCCTGAAGGCGTCGAGCGGCTACGGCGTCCCGTTCATGGTGCGCGACGCCGAGCACCTCGCGCGCGATGCGGTCCACCCTGGGAGGCCGCACCCGCCGCACCGGCGCTGGATGGACGACGTGTTCCTTCGCCTCGCGCTCACCGAGCCCGACACCCTCGTCGCCTCGCTCGAGGCGTTGTTCGACCGCAACCCGATCGACCGCGTCGCGCGGTTCCTCGACGAGGAGACGACGCTGGCCGACGACGCCGCGCTCGTCGCGTCGCTGCCCGCGGCTCCCTTCGCCCGCCACGCGGTCGAACGTCGCCACCACCGCTGAGCACGTTGCTGTGTGCTCAGCACACACCCACGGGTTGGTCAGGCGCGCTCGAGGATGGCGGCGGTGTCGGCGCCTGCGGGGAGGACGCCGTACTGGTGGCCGCGGTCAGAGCCGAGCCGCGCGCCCACGAAGGCGGCCGCGACCGGGTCGGGCGCGTGCCGCACCAGGAGCGCGGCCTGCAGCGACAGCGCCATCGCCTCCACCAGGCGGCGGGCGTTGCGCTGCGCCTCGTCGGCGTCCATCCCGGTCACGCGGACCGCGAGCGCGCGCGTGGCGTCGAGGTGGGCGTCGAGCAGGGCGTGCGCGCCGCGCGCCGTCGACACCTCGGCGTCGAACGCGTCGAGCGCGTCGGCCTCCCGTGCCAGGGCACGCAGGACGTCGAGCGCGATGACGTTGCCCGATCCCTCCCACACGGCCATCACCGGCTGCTCGCGGTAGCGCCGCGCCAGCGGGAACTCGTCGGTGTAGCCACCACCGCCGAGGCACTCGAGCGCCTCGTAGGCATGATGCGGCCCGCGCTTGCACACCCAGTACTTCACGACGGCGGTCGCCAGACGCCGGAAGGCGATCTCGGCGTCGTCGGCGTCGTCGTCGTAGGCGCGCGCGAGCCGCAGCGCCACGAGCGTGGCCGCCTCCGACTCGAGCGCGAGGTCGGCGAGGACGGCGTCCATCGCGGGCTGGTCGACCAGCAGGCGGCCGAACGCCTCGCGGTGCCGCGCGTGCCACACCGCCTCGGCGACCGACTGCCGCATGCCGGCGGCCGAGCCGATGATGCAGTCGAGCCGCGTCCGGTTGACCATCTCGATGATCGTGCGCACGCCGCGCCCCGGTTCGCCGACCATCACCGCCACCGTGCCGTCGAGCTCGATCTCCGACGACGCGTTGGACCGGTTGCCGAGCTTGTCCTTGAGACGCTGCACGCGGAACACGTTGCGCGTGCCGTCGGGCAGCACGCGCGGCACGAGGAAGCACGAGAGACCCTCGCCGCCGGGTCCGGAGGCCTGCGCCAGCACGAGGAACGCGTCGGACATCGGCGCCGAGCAGAACCACTTGTGCCCGGTGAGCAGGTATGTCGCCCCCGGACCGCCGGTGCCCGCGGGGACGGCGACCGTGGTGTTGGCGCGGACGTCTGAACCGCCCTGCTTCTCGGTCATCGCCATGCCGAAGATCGCCGACGCCTTGGTGCCGTCGCCGAGGGTGGGGTCGTAGGACCGCGACAGCAGCCGCGGCACCCAGTCGGCCGCGACGTCGGGCTGCAGCAGCAGCGACGGCACGGCGGCGTGCGACATCGACACCGGGCAGGCGTGCCCCGGCTCGACCTGGGCGAAGAGGAAGAACGTGGCCGCGCGCGCCACGTTCGCGCCGGGTCGCGGCTGCGCCCACGCCGACGTGTGCGCGCCGTGGTTCACGGCGTCACCGATGATCCGGTGGTAGGCCGGGTGGTACTCGACCTCGTCGATGCGCCCGCCCCAGCGGTCGAAGCCGTGCAGAACCGGGGTCTGCGAGTTCGCGAGCTCGGCGTCGTGCTGGAACGACGCCGAACCCACCAGGCGGCCGACCTCGCCGAGGAGGTCGAGCGCCCACTCCGCGTCGAAGCGGCGCACGCCCTCGACGAGGCACACGTGGGTCGTGAGCTCGTCGACGTCGACGCGCGGCGGCGGCTGGTTGCTGAGCTCGTGCGTGACGTGCGGGCACGGTCGCGTCGCCGTGGTCACGGAGTCGACCTCGGGATCGTGCTGGAGGGTCATGGCTGCCTCGCTCCTCGTGCCGACGGTCGCACCGGCCGTCGTGACTGATCCTGCTCCGCGCCGGACGCAGCCGTCACGGCGCCGCCGCCCCGCCCAGCTGGCGGAGCAGAGCGACCACCTCGTCGTCGGAGGTCGCCGCGAAGTCGTCGTAGAACTGCCCGACGGCGGAGAAGTCGCGCGGGGCGTGCACGACGACGACCTCGTCGGCCTCGGCCAGGTCGTCGACGACGTCGCGCGGCGCGACGGGCGCAGCGAGCACGACGCGCTCGGCACCGGCCTCGCGCAGCACGCGACAGGCTGCGCGAGCGGTCGACCCG
>Ga0302321_100006003_pt1 | contig 10656 bp, 8 predicted proteins | sample Fen_T0_1_FD_202505 | JGI IMG/M metagenome (GOLD analysis project Ga0302321, IMG submission 202505) | Peat permafrost microbial communities from Stordalen Mire near Abisko, Sweden - Fen_T0_1 | ecosystem: Environmental > Terrestrial > Soil > Wetlands > Permafrost | place: Sweden: Abisko... | reverse complement strand
GTCGCGGTCCGTCGCAGCGAATTCTTCTGCAAAATCTCAAGCAATGCCTGGTTGCGCGCCTCTTTCACTTCCTCGGGGATCTGATCGCCCAGCGTCGCGGCGGGCGTGCCCGTGCGAATTGAGTATTTGAATACGTAAGCCATGTCGTAGTTGCACGCCTCGAAAAGCTCACGTGTCTGCGCGAAATCTTCCTCCGTCTCGCCCGGAAAACCCACAATCACGTCGGTCGAAAAATACATGTCAGGCCGCACCGCTAGCAGCGAATCGACGATCTCCTTGTAACGCTCCCGCGAATACGGGCGGTTCATCACCTTCAGAATGCGGTTGCTGCCCGACTGCAACGGCAGGTGCACGTATTCGCACAGCTTCGGCAGACGTCCGTACGCCTCGACCAGATCCTGCTTGAAGCCGCGCGGATGCGGCGAGGTGAAACGAATGCGTTTGATGCCGGCGATCGCATTGATGCGTTCGAGCAGCCGCACAAACGGCGAGATCCCCCCTTCGTGCGCATAATCACGCCGACCATAACTAGTCACAATCTGCCCGAGCAGCGTGATCTCGCGGGTGCCGCGCTCCGCGAGCTGCTCGCACTCGCGCACGATTTCGTCGATCGGCCGCGAACGCTCGTCGCCGCGTGTTTTCGGCACGATGCAAAACGCGCAATCCATGTTGCAGCCCTGCTGGATTGAGACGAACGCACTCACCTGCGGCGCATTGCCCGCTTCGTCCACGAGATGGTCGCGAATCGTGTTTTGCGAACCGGCTTCCTCCGCAATGTCGATGATCGTCTCGCCAATCGGCACGCCCGCCTCGCGCGCCGCGCGGAGATTGTCGAGGTAGCCGGGAACCTGGTGAAATTTTTGCGTGCCGACGATCAAGTCGAGATCGGGCAGTCGTTCGAGCAGCTCGGCGCCGCGGTTTTGCGCCATGCAGCCGAGCACGCCAAGGATGAAATCGGGGTTCTTCTTTTTCCGCTTCTGCAGATAGCCGGCTTTGCCGATAGCCTTTTGTTCGGCCGCGTCGCGCACACTGCAGGTATTGAGCAATAAGATGTCGCAATCGTCCTCGGAGCTGACAATCCGATACCCGCGCCCGCGCAACATCGCCGCGACTGCCTCGCTGTCGCGCTCATTCATCTGACAGCCGTAGGTCTTTATGTATACGCGGTTCATTTCTGTTCGTCTTCCGTGATCGAAGGTAGGGCGCGACCGCCGGGCGCGCCGGGCATACGGACGGCCCGGCGGACCGTCCCCACCTCGAAGGCGAGTGATGCGTTTGATTGCGAAAGCGTCACGAGAAAGAGGCGGTTACCTACCCCGCCCCGCCCCTGGGTCAAACGGGAAAGCAGGATTAGGGTTTTTCCAGCCGCCCCCGATAGACCGGGGCTTCGATTCTTTACCCTCAAATAAATTGGTCGCAGACCCAAATCGCGCCGTGTGGTCAATATCCAAGGTCGCCCGCGGGGCCATTCCAGCCGTCGTAGGCGACAAGGGGAGAAAGATCTTCATTGACCTTCAAAATGCATGCCTTGCCTTTCAGGCCAACCCCCAAGTCACCGGATGCCCCCAACCGCTACCCCGCAAAACCGACGGAAGCCTCGCACCTGGCCCTTTCTTACGTTGTTCGTCAGCATGCTTGCCGTTGGCGCATGGTTCTGGCCCGCGGCGTTTGCAACACTCGCTTACAACCGCACGCAGATTCTGCAGGGCGAATGGTGGCGGTTGATTACGGGCCACTGGGTACATTTCACGACGAGCCATTTGTTTTGGGATCTCGCGATTCTGGTCCCAGCCGGCGCTCTGCTAGAGCGACGCAACCCGGCCGCCTTGGGCTGCACGATTCTGTTTTCGCCGCTCGCAATCAGCTTCGCGCTGTTGGCCTTCGATCCGGCGATGGCGATTTACGCGGGCATTTCCGGCGTGGCTGCGGGCGTACTCGTCGCGCTTGCGGTCCACGGGCTCTGCACCGAACCCGGTACACGCTGGGTATGGCTAGCAGTGCTGGCGCTTTTTGGACTAAAAGTCGTCCTTGAAACAAGCCGCGGCGGGCAACCGCTCAACCCTGATCTCGTCGCGCAAGGCGTGCGGAGTGTGCCGCTCGCGCACGTCGTCGGCGCAGCCGTGGGAGCAGGCGCGGTTTTGTTTGCCCGTCGCCAGAACAAGCAGGATTCAACCGCTAATGAACGCTAATCTGCGCTAATTCCCGCAAGTGAATATTCGCGGTGAGGGATTTGTACCCCAGCAGCTTTCTCTGCGCGCTCTGCGTTCTCTCCGGTAAATTTAAGTGCGTTTTCTAGATTCAAAAGAAAGTCCTCCGATCGTTCTGCCGGTCCCGGTCTTTATTAGCGTCAGTTAGCGTTCATTAGCGGTTAAATTTCCTCTTCCTCCTCCAAAATAGCGTCGCACCACGCCAACGCATCATTTTGCTTCTCGCCCATGGGCTACTTCGACCGTTTTACCTCCAACAAAGGCAAGCCTGCCAACCCCGCCGAACCAAACGGCACCGCTATACCGTCTCCGGGTAGCGTGCTGGCCCAGCTTCTCACCGCTCGCGAAAAGCTGGAAGCCAAAGATCTGCCGGGCGCCTTGGTCATCTACGAGGAATTGCTGGCAACCTCCGGTGATCGCGCCGACGTGCTCGTGGCGCTGTCCGGCGACCTCGGTTCCTGCGGTCACGTTGAAAAGATCGTCGAACTCGTCGCGCCGCGCTATGATGCCGAGCGCCACGGACCCGCCACAGGCCTCAACCTGCTCCAAGCCTACCTGGCCACGCACAACACCACCGCCGCGCAACACCTGCTCGACATCCTTTTTGCCCTCAAACGGCCCGAACTTGAACAACGGCTCTACGGTTTTTCCAATGCCCTCGCCGAACTGCTCGAAGCCGAGCGACGCGGCCAGCTCCCGCCACCCCCGGCCGGAGGCGAAAACCCCGAGGCGTCCGCCGAGGATACACCGCCGCCGATAAGATCCATTCACCTCGTCAGCATCAGCCGCCCGATCTGGTCCTACGGCCTGGAGGGCGTCACCAATCTTCTACCGCCAAAGGAAGGCCGTCTGCGCCGCGTCGCCTTTGCCCAGCTCTCTCTGCCGGATGCGAATGACTGGCTGCAAAAAATGGGCCAGCCCGAGGACGATCTTGCACGGCTAAGCCGCGGCCTGCCGCTCTGGTTGAGCGAGACAATGTATTTTTGCCCCCACTACGCGCCCACGGCTGCCATCGGCATGGCAGGCAAGGAACACTACGCGATCTTCGCCACCGAGTGGACGACCGAAAACCTTCGTCAACTTGTCGCTACCACCACGGGCGGCCTCGATTACGTTTTCACCGGAGCGCTCCGGCATCGCAGCGGGGAATACGACCTCACGCTTCGTCTCTGGGAAATCAAAAAGTTCCGCGAACGAAAGGTCTTCAACCTCCACTTCACGCCCGCCACAGCCAATGCCGAGCTGACCGCCCTGCAAGAGCAGCTCCGCATGTTCATGGAGTTCACCACGTATCCAGCCGGTACCGGCCTCGCCTATACGCCGCCGCCAAACCCCTTCGCGTGGAGCGACACGCTCGGCGTTTCGCTGTCCTTCTTCCTCGCCGAAAAAGGGGTGCTCCCAAAAGAACAGCTCGCCGCGCCCGCCGAGACCCTTGCCCGCGTCGCCGCCCGCGCCGCCGCCTCCGAAACCTCCTCGCTTGCCTGGCTCGCGCTGCGCGACCGCGCGCCCAAAATCGAAATCACGAGCGCCATTCCGGCCGAAGCCAAGCTCGCCGAAACGCCGCTCGTGCTTGAGGCGAAACGCGTGCTCGGCCTGTAGATGATGCCGGATTGTGGGGTGGGGCGGCTGTCCCTAAGCCGCCGCATTTGTTTAAAGCTCCCACCGGCGCGTTAGGGCCTACGCGCCCCTCCCTCGAACTCTTTCCATGACCGCGCCCGAGCTGATCGCCCACCTCCGTTCGCTCAAAAGCCCGGTCAATGTCGCCGGTCAGCGCCGGTTCGGGATCACACCAAAAACCGAGCATCTTGGTATCAGTATAGCCGTACTGCGTCCGCTCGCCCGACCACATCGGAAAAATCATGCCCTTGCGCTCGAACTCTGGGGCAGTGGCATTCACGAAGCGCGCATTCTCGCGGCACTGATCGAAGCCCCAGCGAAGGTGAACCGCGCTCAAGCGAACCGCTGGGTTCGCGATTTCGATTCGTGGGACGTCTGCGATCAAGTCTGCGGCGAAGTTTTGCCCTACGTGCCTTTCGCCATCGAAAAGGCGCACGAATGGGCCGCCCATCGCGCGGAATTCGTGAAGCGCGCGGGCTTCGTCCTCATGGCGAGAATGGCCGTCCGGCGAAAGGATCTCGCCGACGCTGTGTTCCGGGAATTCCTCCCGGTCATCCGCCGTGAAGCGACCGATGATCGCAACTTTGTGCGCAAAGCGGTCAACTGGGCCCTGCGTCAGATCGGCAAACGCAATCCTACTCTCCGTCGTGCAGCCATAGCCGAAGCAAAAGCCATCGCCAAAATCGACTCGCGCGCTGCCCGCTGGATCGCCACCGATGCGCTCCGGGAGCTAGCTAAACGGTGATCGTTACCGGGGGACCTCTGAGTAGTTTGTAACGTAATACGTTACAAACCATTCCGCATCACTAATCGCCTACGAACCTGAGTGCATTCCAAACAAAGCTGTGGCCGTTGTAGCCGCTGACATTTAGCAGCGGTTGCTGGCATGAACACGAAAACCGCGTCTTAACCGACGCGGCCATTATTTAATTTGAAATGCTATCGAGGCCAGGGGCCGGTGGTTATTGCGTGACCGCGAGCTGGCCGCAGCCGGCGGCGATGTCGATGCCCCGGCGCTGGCGTACGGTGCTCGGCAGGGCGTATTCGGCGAGGATCGCCTGAAATTGTTTCGCCGCCTCGGCCCGGCCGGGCGCGCCGTCGTATCCAGAGGTTGGATTCAAAGGAATAAGATTCACCTGGGCGGGCATGCCCTTGAGCAACCGGCCGACCGCGTGCGCCTGTTCGGCCGAATCGTTTTTGCCTTCGATCAACGCCCATTCGAAGAAAATTCGCCGGTCGAGCTTTTGCACATAGTAGCGGCAGGCCGCCATCAACTCATCGAGCGGCCAGCGGCGCGCGACGGGGACCAGCGCCGCCCGTTCCTCGACAGTCGCCGCGTGCAGACTGACCGCGAGGTGGACCGGGCGCGCCTCGTCGGCCATGCGGATGATGCCAGGGATCACGCCAACCGTGCTGACCGTGATTTTCCGTGCGCCAAGCGCGAGCCCGTTGGAATCGCGCAGGATGTCCGCCGCCTTCATCACAACATCGTAGTTGTGCAACGGTTCGCCCATCCCCATGAGCACGAGATTGCGCAACCGATCGCCAGAGGCACGCAGCAGCCGCTGCACGTGCAAAGCCTGCGCCACGATTTCGCTGACCGTCAGCTGCCGCTGAAAGCCCATCTGGCCGGTCGCACAAAATACACAGCCCATCGCGCAACCAACCTGGCTGCTCACGCAGGCGGTCACGCGACCGGTGAAGCGCATGAGCACGGTCTCGATCCTAGCGCCATCGCCAAGCGTGAGCAGGTATTTGCGTGTGAAGCCGTCACTACTGTGCAGCTCGTTCGCTACGGGCAAAACGGTAAGAGCACATTCCGCCGCTAACCTGCTCCGCATTCGCGCGGGCAACTCTGTCATCGCTTCAAACGAATCCACGCACTCGTAATAAAGATAGTTCCACAACCGGGCGGCATGCACCACGCTCAATTCCCACGTCCCCACGAGCGCCTGCAGCTCCGCGCGGGTAAGCGCATGGAGATTTTGTAGAGCGGCGGGACTTTTCACCCGCTGAACAAAAGCGAACTCACCCCACGCATCAAGCTGTCGGTAGGGATCCCTCGCGGCCCCGTTCAACCGCACCGCTGCTCACGATTGCCCGCTCGGCGGATCGTCGGTTTTGCCTTCGTAGGCATGGACCGAGCGCGCTGAGTCTCCCCACCGCGGCAGGTTGGCCTGGCGCCAGAAGTGCGCATGGGTGATGTCGGCGCGCACATCCGCTTCGTCCGCGCGCATCATCAACTGGTTGATCGCCGCGTAAGCCACGTCCTCGGGATGCAGGCGAAGCTCCTCGGCCAGCCGGCAGATGGGCCCGTATTCTTCGTCGTCCAAATATATTTTGATCGCAGGCATGACGCCCTCCTTTTGATTTGGGATTTTAGAACTATCGACAGTGGAAACTAACCCCTCCCGCGAACCCTGACAAGCAACGCACTCGTTTAGTGTCAGCCGTCCCTAGAGCAAATCTAGTGGAACTGAAGCCGTAGCCGCTACAATTTAGCAGCGGCCATCAGAGGAGCGCGCAATTCCGCGTCTCAATGGACGTGGCTACACCATTTTCGAAAAGCTGTAACGGCCACATCGCACTGCAATTCTCATCGGCGCGGAAGGATGTGCACCGGGATAAGAGGTTCAAAGATTTGTGTCTTTAGGACATTGTATCCAGAAATGTAATACCGAGGTCGAAGAGATGCCAACAGCCGGCGGTCCGCTCTCACCGAGTTTTCTTGCATCGAGAAATAACTGCTCGCCGCGCTTATCACATGACAGGCAGTTGCAGTAGGCTGGGGTTTTAACGGGATCCTCCGTTGCCGCGGCAGTGTTTCATGTAGCGTCCTGTAGTGTTTTCCCCGCTTTCTCCTTTGAGGCGGAATTCGCGGTGGAACGCGTCGTTTTCACCTCCTATTAACAGAGCGATGTCATTGGCCGATCTCCGTCGCGATTATTCTCTGTCAGGTCTTTCCGAAAAAGATTTGTCGCGCGATCCCTTCCGCCAGTTCGAGCGGTGGTTTCAAGAAGCGGAAGCCGCAAAGATTCCCGAACCTAACGCGATGGTTTGCTCACTGGCCTCGCGTGACGGCGCGCCTTCATCGCGCACCGTGCTGCTCAAGGGTTTCGACGCGCGCGGTTTTGTTTTTTATTCCAACCACGAAAGCCGCAAAGGGCGCGAATTGGCAGAAAACCCCCGCATCTCGCTCCTCTTTCCTTGGATCGCGCTGGAACGCCAGGTGATTGTGGAAGGGCGCGTGTCCCAGCTCCCGCGTGAAGAATCCGACGCCTATTTTCACAGCCGACCCCGAGCCAGCCAACTGGCGGCATGGGCTTCACCGCAGAGCGCGGTCATCGCCAGCCGCAGCGTGCTCGAAGAAGCCTTCAAGACGCTTGAGACAAAATACGCCGGTGAGGAAATACCCATGCCACCGCATTGGGGAGGCTACCGCGTGCAACCGGTCACCATCGAGTTTTGGCAGGGCCGTCACGGGCGGCTCCACGATCGTCTTCGGTACCGCCGCGAACCCAATGGAGCCTGGGCGGTTGATCGCCTCGCGCCTTAAAGAAATTCCGCGTCTTGAAATACCTGCAGTCAACTCCCCCTTTCACCGCCCTGCCGGACGCTCATAAGCGTCACGACAAACCACCGTCTGCACCGTTACTAGCCGCGGCCGTTCATGCCCAAAGCGAAGGCGTAGTGATTACGGCGCGGCGCTGGACCCGAAACGGCCTGCGAATCATTTTCGCCAATGAGAGCTTGTGCGCCATGACTGGTTATACCGGTGCGGAGCTTCACGCGGGTGGCCAGGGGATTTTGCACGAGAATAAAAAGGATCTCACGCAACTCCACCACTGGCAGACCAAGCTGGCGCCCGGCTCGACCTTGAGCGGCGAAGGCTTTCTCTCCTGCAAAAATGGATCCCGGGTGTATTCAACCTGGAACTACTGCCCGGTCTCCGACGAGCGCGGACGCGTCACCCACATCGTCGGCACCTACCGCGACCTCACCGAAAAGCGCCGTCTCGAGGAGGCCTTGATTCATTCACAGCGGCTCGACGCCGTGGGCCGGCTCGCGGGTGGCGTAGCCCACGATTTCAACAATCTCCTTTCCGTCATCAACGGCTACTGCGAGATGATGGCTTCGCGGCGAAACGTGCGGCGGCTCGCGGCGCGCGAACTCGGCGAGATCCACGATGCCAGCGACAAGGCCGCGCATCTCGTTCGGCAACTCCTCGCCTTCAGCCGGCGGCAGACCAACAACCCCAAAGTGGTGAACCTCGACCAACTCGTGCGCGACAACAGCAGCATCCTCACCCGGCTGCTGAAGCCCGCGCGCGCGCTGGAATTCGCGCTCGACGCCCACAAGGCAAACATTCGGGTCGACCCCGCGCAGATCCAGCAGGTCCTCTTGAACCTGACCCTCAACGCACGCGATGCCCTGGCCGAAGGCGGCTGTGCGACGATTTCGACTTCGGTGCGACGCGCGGGCTTGGAAAATCCTGACGGCCTGCCGCGTGGCTCCTACGCCGTTCTTTCCGTGGCCGACAATGGCACCGGCATGGACGAAGAAGTGCGCGCGCATCTGTTCGAACCATTCTTTACTACCAAAGAAACCGGTAAAGGTACGGGCTTGGGACTCGCCCTGGTCTATGGCGTCGTTCAGCAAAGCGGGGGTTTCATCCGGGTGCAGAGCACACCCGGGCATGGATCGCTTTTTGAAATTTTCCTGCCCTTGGTCTCAAGCGCTGCGCAGAAGAAGAGTGCCGGGTTGACGGCACTCCCAGCAACAAAAGGTCGGGAACACGTGCTGTTGATCGAGGACGACGACGTGGTGCGGAGAATGGTGAGCAATATCCTCTCCGCCGACGGCTACACCGTCGACGCCACAACAAATTCCCGGGAGGCTTTGGAGCTGTTAAAGAAGCAACGCCCGCGGGTTGACCTGATCATCGCGCAGATCAGCACAAAGCCAAACCGCGATGATGAAATCTTGGCGCGCAGCCTTCATTTGATGCTACCCGACGTGCGTGTGTTGAAGATCGCGAGCCCGGGCTGCGAGGCCTTCCCAGATCTCAATCCCGCGCTGCAAGCCTGTCTGCCAAAGCCCTTCACGCTCAGCGCGCTTCTGAAGGCCGCTCGGGCTCTCCTTGATCCCGTGATCAGGGCCGAGACTTAGTTGATTATCACCGGCGGATTCAACAGCCTGCCGCTCGATGCAGCTCGATCTTTTGCCAACCCGCGCCGGTGGTGCCGCCGAAAACATGGCGTTGGATTTTTTGCTGCTTCAACGTTACCCAGTAGCGAACGCTCGCTTCCGCCATTATAACTGGCGCGTACCCGCCTTTACCTTTGGTTATAGCCAGCTGCTGAGCTACGCAAAAGAACAGTTGCCAACTGGCGAACCCGTGGAACTCTGCCGCCGACCCACCGGCGGAGGCGTGGTGGATCACCGCGAGGACTGGACCTACGCGCTCGTTATACCGGACGATCACTCCCTTTTTGAAGCGCCCGCGCCCGAATCCTACCGGCTGGTCCATGCCTGCATCGCCCGTGCATTCATTCACATGGGCGAGCCGGCAGTGCTTAAGGAAGCGAAACGAACCCTTGACGCCGATGCGGCCAGCCAGGTGCCGGGGGTTTGCTTCACTCGCGCAGAAAACTACGACGTTGTGCACCCGGTCACCGGTGCAAAAATTGCCGGTGCCGCCCAGAAACGCTCTAAAAAAGGCATGCTTTTCCAAGGCTCGATCGCCCGCGCCGCGGTTGCGTCGGCCCTTGATTGGGAAGCGTTTGAAGACCTGCTGATTTCCAATCTGGCCAGCTCACTTGGCCTCGCAGCTGTGCCAACGCCGTGGCCGGAAATGGCCGAGGAGGAAGTGTCCGCTCTGACCGAACAATATTCGACCGAGGAGTGGAACGCTTTCCGCTGAAGGGGGCCTGCTGCCAAATCTTTCAAGAGGAGCCGCGCCGCATAACCACTTACTGCCTTCACAAACGCCATCACCTTCCTTCACCTGAATGAACGCACCCCTCGTCAGCATCTGCATTCCGGCCTTTAAAGCAGACCGCTTTCTACCGGAAACCCTGGCCAGTGTGCGCGCACAGACGTTCACCCATTGGGAGGTGATCGTGACGGAGGACGGTACAAAAGATAAGACCGAGGAATTGGTTGCGGCGTTCGCGAAAACCGTCTCCCAGCCCGTCATCTACAACCGCCACGAAATTAACCGAGGGCTGCCCCACACGCGCAACACCGGCATTGGCGCCGCTCGCGGACAGTGGATCGCGTTTTTGGATGCCGACGATTTTTGGGCGCCTGATCACCTGGAAACTTTGGTCGAAACAACGAACAAAGCCTCGTACGATCTCGTGTTTGCCGGCTCCCAACTCTTCGACCACGAAAGCAGAAAAACGGTGGGCGTGCGCATGCCTTCCCAAAAGCACCTGAATGCACTGCCGTTTTCGCTCTTCATGGGATCGCTCTCGGTGATGCCATCGTCGGTCTTGATTCGCCGGGAAAGCTTCGACCGTTTCGGTTTGGTTTCGATCGAGTTTCGCCGGGTCAACGACACCGAGTATTGGCTGCGAGTCTTAAGACAAGGCGGCACGATCGGGTTCGGCGGAAAAGCAACCTGCATCTATCGACAACATGCCGGCTCGCTCACCCAGAGTTCAGCCGTGGGGCAGTTTGTGGACAGCGCCCGCCTCTGTGAACTCTATGCGGACTGGGATGCCATTCCTAATCGCGCAAAACGTTCGCGGCCTGCGAATTTGTATCGTTGGGCGGCGAACTTGATCGCAGCTCAAGACCCGCACAAGGCGCTCGATTTACTGAAACA
>Ga0302321_100006002_pt1 | contig 10658 bp, 7 predicted proteins | sample Fen_T0_1_FD_202505 | JGI IMG/M metagenome (GOLD analysis project Ga0302321, IMG submission 202505) | Peat permafrost microbial communities from Stordalen Mire near Abisko, Sweden - Fen_T0_1 | ecosystem: Environmental > Terrestrial > Soil > Wetlands > Permafrost | place: Sweden: Abisko... | reverse complement strand
GGTCGCCATCACTGCATGCGACCGAATCTCCGGTACTAGCGCAGGGAACAGGTCGGTTGTGATCAATGTCAGCCGGTCGAGCATCCCCGAGTCGCGAGCGGCGTTTAACACCGGAATCGAAGCCTCAGTCGTCACGTAGACACCGGCCAGATCGGCATGCCTGGCAAAGAGTTCGCGGCTCTTCTGGTACGCCTCCGCCTCTACATCATGGTCTTCAATGAGCTCCTGCAACTGGATTTGCGGATGCAGACTCCGAATCGTGTCGGCGAACGCCTTCTGTTTTTCGTGGTGCTCGGTGATCGCCAGAGAACCGAGGGTTACGGCGACTTTGCCTTGGCCGCGCAACAGGCATCCCATGAGATCGGCCGCGAGTGCGCCACTGGCCATGGTGTCAATCGAAACTACGGCAAGTCGTCCAGTGCCAGGAGCATCTGTGGCCACGCAAACCACGGGTACGCTGTTGCGCGAAGCACGTCTCATCCACGAACGCAAACGCTGTGGACGGCTGGGGAACGTGATGATTCCATCGACGCCAGATGTCAGAGCGGCTTCGAAGGCCTCTTCTTCGCCCTCGCCCAGGAGAGGATACGTGCGATATTCAATTTCGACGTGCTCCATCGTCAGCGACCGTGCCTCCTCAGCGATGCCGGCGCGGACCTCTTCCCAGAATGAAGCGGTGCCTTGCAGGGTGTTGACCGAAATACGGAGGCCACCTTTGGACGAAAGGTAACGAGCCGCCATGTTTGGCCGATAGCCGAGAGTTTTGGCCATCTGCAGAACACGAGAGCGGGTCATGGGGCTGACCCCTGCGTGATTGTGCAACGCCCTGTGCACCGTGCCAGTGGAAACTCCCAGCGCCTGCGCAATATCGAGGAGTTTGGTTTTACGATGCATGCGTAAACATTAACGAAAATAAACGTCAACCGATTCTACGTCAATTCCGTTCCATTTCCAGGCTTAACGGCAGCCTCGGGGGTCAGCTTTTCTCTGAGCCATCTGTGGCCGTGACCATGTAGGCTGACTCGGCAGGCCGGACCACTCGTGGCATCCACAAGGGACGGCGCAGGCCACCGGGGCCCGGTGCCGGGCGTGCTAGTGCTTTCCACTTCTTGTACACGGCGAAAGAAAGATTCGTGTCCACGAAGATATCGCCGTAGCGATCGTCTGCTCCGGCCTTCTCGACGCGTACCATCTGGTGCCAGCAGTGCATGCCGCTGATGGGGTCCGGATGGACGGGAAATGTAATGTCCTGATGTACGCCGGCATCACTCCACCAGACGCGCTTCGTATCTGCGTCGGGGCTGTCGTACGGCTCCACACCGGAGATCTGACGCATCTTCCACTGTCCTTTGTCTACTTCCTTCAGATCTATCCAGGCGCTCGACATGCGTTCAACCTGATTCTCCTTATTGATCCTCCAGCGCCCTAGATGGTGCGAACAGGCTACCACTCCGGGCATCAGGCCTTCCGTAACCCATGCGTGCAGGACAAAGTAGCCAATCTCCGTGTGAACTTTCATCAGGTCGCCGGTACGCACGCCAAACCTTTCGGCGTCGGTTGGATTTACCCAAAGCGGATTCTTATGCGAGATTTCGTACAGGAATTTCGCGTTGCCCGAACGCGTATGAATAAGATTGGGCAAACGGAAAATCGGCAGTAGCGTGCACACACTGCCGTGTGCATCTTTCGGCCAATCTACCGTTGGCATGTGCGTGGGATCAAAATCGTCAGCGGGAATGCCTGCAGCATTTTCGCGCGCCGAGCGATGAATGTGGCTGCGATAGTATTCCGGGAGCACGAACTCCGGCCACTTCCAGTCCGCCAGCGTTTTCGCGAACAATTCGAGCTTGCGCGAGGGCGTCCCGTAACCCACGACGGCCTGACCATCGATCATTACGCCAACGGGTTTGCCTTCTTTTGTGATTCGCCCAGTTGGTTCGACTTGTGAGCCAGCCAGTTCGCTGGATGACAGGGGTTTTTCGTTGAGTTTATGAACATCGGTCGTGATTTCGTAGGCGCCGTACTTGCGCATGTACTGCAGCGGCGTGAGGCCCTCTTTTTTAGCTGTTTCTGGAAGACCGGGTACGGAATTCTCGAACATCCACCCGTAATACTCATCGACAGTCAGTTTCTGCCCTGGTTTGTAGGGTGACTCGAACCACTGCCGGATACCCATCGAGCCATCGGGATCGATCGCCCACGACAGATTGATCCAGAACTCATCTTCTTCCCACACCTCCCCAGGATTCGCCTGGTGGGTATGTTCGAACTTCTTTCCTTCCCGTTCATGGACCACGCGCAAAACCGGCTGGCGAAAGCCGATCCACTTGCTGCCGTGGGTTTCCTGACTCATCAAGTCATGGCGCTCCGGGCTAAAGCCCATTGGTAGGACATAGTCGGCAAACCAAGCGGTCTCGCTCCAGGTTGGAGTGAGGGCCGCATGCAGGCCCACTTTACTCTCGTCTCGCAGCATCTCGATCCACGAGAAGCCATCGGGATAGGTCCAGACCGGGTTGAAGACGCGAGTGAAATAGGCTTCGAGTCGGCCGCGCCCTTCTTTCAGGAAGTGCGGCAGCAGGAACGACATCTCATGCGTGCACAGGGGCCATTCCAGCGGATACAGCAATTCGTTCCAGTTCTTCTGCTGAGGCGGAGCCTTGAACGGCTTCGGCACAAACTTGTTCCAGGCATTCAGATTGTGTCCGCCCTCGGTTCCGACTGATCCGGTCAGCACGTGCAGGAGCATTAGCGCTCGTGCCGGCTGCCATCCGCCAAGATTCCCGGATGCACTCCCTCTCCACAAATGTGAAGCGAAACGGCTCCCCGCCGTGGCAATCTCGCGCGCCAGTTTGACGATCGTTTCCGCCTTGATTCCACTTTCCTTCTCGGCGAACTCCGGTGTGAATTGCGCATAGTGACGCCGAAGGGCTTCAATCGTTGCTTCGAAACTCTGCCCCTGCGCGCTGAAGCCGTCAACTTCCAGTTCTTCCCAGTTCGTCCACTTCTTCACGAACGCCGCGTCTAAGAGGTTCTCATCGAGGATGACTTTGGCCATCGCCAGGAGTACGGCAGCTTCGGTGCCGGGATATGTTGGCAGCCAGTAATCTGCCATGCTCGCCGTGTTCGACAGGCGTGGGTCCATCACGGCAAGCTTCGCGCCCGCCATCTTTCCGTCGATGATTCGCTGCGCGTGGGGATTGAAGTAATGTCCCGACTCCAGATGTGCGGACAGCAGTAGAATGAAGCGCGCATTTGCGTGATCGGGCGAAGGCCGGTCGGCATAATGCCAGAGCATGTAGCCCAGCCTCGCCGATGACGAGCACACATTGGTATGCGAATTGTGTCCGTCAATCCCCCACGCTTGCAGCGTGCGCTCCATGATGTAGTCGTGTCCGGGACGTCCAACGTGGTACATCACTTCCTCGCCGCGATTTTCCTGAAATGCTTTACGAATGCGCGCGCCAAAAGTTTCTAGTACTTCGTCCCACGATGTGCGTGCCCATTTTCCTCCGCCCCGCGGTCCCACTCGCTTCATCGGATAGAGAATGCGGTCCGGATCATGAATCTGATTGATCGTAGCCGGCCCCTTGGCGCAGAGACGTCCGCGGCTTGCCGGATGCTTCGGGTTGCCCTCAAACTTCGCGATCTCTCCGGTTTCCTTGTCCACGTATGCCAGCAGGCCGCACGCCGATTCGCAGTTGAAGCAAATCGTTGGAACCAACTGATAATGCTTTTCTACGCGGCGCGGCCAGGCATCGGGATCATATTCGACCCAGTCGTCCCATTTTTCCACCGGCGGACAGAAAGCAAGGTGGCTGCCGTCGCGTTTGAAATCCGTCATCGTAAATCTCCCAAAACTTGGCCAGGCTAGCTGTTCGGCACGCTCTGCCCAGCCATAACAAAGCACCACTCAAAAATCAGAAGCCCCGCCAGCGCCAGCAAGGCTGCCAATGTCGTTGCTCCCCGGTTCGACGCTGCAAACAGCAGTAACAACGCCGGAACGATTCCGCCAAACATCACAGCGCCTCCCCAGAAAGCGCGACTGAAAGGGCCATGCGTTATCAGTCGTGCGGCGTAGCGGGAATTGTCGGTGGTGTGCGGCATCGCGATCTCGCCGAGTAACATGAGTAAATGCAGTACCACGCCGCCGGCCAGCGTATGCGCGGCGATTGAAATCAACCGCGGAGTACCGCCCCACGCTTGCGGCAAAAGCGTCAGCACGGCTGAACCGCATAGGAGCGCTTGCACAATCAAATGCGCGGGTAGCAGCGGAGTCTGCCACAGATCGCGGCCTTCGCATTGTCCGAAAAGAAATGCGGTGTACATCGCCGCGAAAAATCCCAATAGGACGGTTGGCCAGAGTAGCAACGAAGCGATCCCCGGCATCCCCGCTACGCTGCCGAGCCAGAACATTCCGGTGAGCGTACTGTACGCGATCAAAATAAATGCGCCGCGAGCCAGCCATGATTTCGTCTGTGGACGAAAGACGACGCGTAGAAACCGTGCTTTGTGCTCCAGATCCCAAACGAGCAGCAGCGTTGTCAGCGCAGTAAACAACAAAGCAATCGTTGAGAGCGTAATATCGCGCAAGCGATCAGGCGCCAGCCATCCAAAGGCCATCGCAATTGCAGGCACCGCGAGCGCGCTAGACCCGATCGACTTCGTCCAGCAGTATGCGGGTACCTGCCAGCCCCAGGGACGTGCATGCGACACGTCATAGCTTGCGAGGGCGTTACGCTGCAGCAGAGGGCTGTCTGGCGGATAGATCGCTCCGCCGCCATGCACATTCTGATTGCGCTCAGACCAGACATAGAACGGCTCGTGCCTGGCAGCCGTAGGCACCATCGCGCTTTCGTCTCCGTCGATGTAGTAAAGCTTGGGCTGTGTACCCTGTTCGGGCTTGCGAACACGCACTGCCTCGCGCGCAACGAGCCGTCCAATTTCTCCCTCGGGCTCATCCAGGTCGCCGGCGATGATTGCGTGCTCGGGGCAGACGACAACGCAAGCTGGTTCTAACCCGACTTCCGTGCGATGAGCGCAGAAATGGCATTTGGCAGCAGTGCCTTCGTCGGGATCGATGTAGATCGAGTCGTACGGGCAAGCCTGCATGCACGCCTTGCACCCGATACATAGATTGGAGTCGAAATCGACAATCCCATCTTTTCGCTTGTACATCGCAGTCACCGGACAGATGGTGACGCACGGCGGTTTTTCACAGTGGTTGCAGCGCGTCACCTGAAACACGCGCCGTGTGCTCGGAAATTGTCCCTTTTCCACGTACTTGACCCAGGTGCGATTCACGCCCAGGGCCACGTGATTCTCGGTCTTGCAAGCCACCGTGCAGGCATGGCAGCCGATGCATTTCCGGTTATCGATTACAAATCCGTATCTCATGCGAAGTGGTGGTCTGTCGATCTTGAATCGGACTCTCGTGAGGTTCCGACTTCGCGGAGCGAGAGCAGCTTGGTAGCTTTATTAATGAAGACGTCTCCGTACGAATTGCCCGCCACGAACCCCGCTACACTCAAGATAACCCAGCGGACGCTGCTTTCCGGCAATGAATTTCCGAGCGTGATCCCTCAGAGTCTGGCCGAAGCGGAACCCGACCCTTCCATCTTCGTTGCTGGTTCAAGTGGAACTTCCGTTACTTTGAAGCCGGGGGGCCCAACCCTTTTACGTTCTCTTGCAGGAAACGTCGAATAATTCCCCAAATTTTCTGGTTCTCGTCAGCGGAGAATCCGCCGTGATTGCCGCCCACTACCGTATAGAGCTGGTTCGCTACCCCAGAGGCATCCAGTGCTTTGTGCAAGCGCACGGCCTGTGAATAAGGCACGAGTTCGTCTTTATCGCCGTGGATCGTGACGATCGGCGGTACGTTTCGATTGACGTGATTGATCGGCGACACTCGTTTCGCAACATCATCTCCATTGGGTTGATTTCCAACCCAGACGACGGCATATCCCTTGGCATTGGCTCCATGGAGTTCATCGAGCACGTCGGTGATGCCAAACCAGTTCACGATCGCAGCGACGCGAGGATCCTTGTTGGTACCCGGGCTGACAGTCCAAAAGTCCTCGTCAGGCGTGCGGCACTCGCGATCAAATCCGTCTTCCGGAGTGAACATTCCCGTAGTCAGCGCCAGGTGGCCCCCAGCCGATCCTCCCTGGAGCACGACCCGCGAGGGATCGAAGTTGTACTTCTTGGCGTTGGCGAAGACCCAGTGCAGAGCGCATCTGCAATCTTCCACGGCAGCGGGGGCGAGCGAAAACCGCCCAAGGCGGTATTCCACGTTCACTGCCGCAAAACCCATTTGCAGGTAGGGCATCATTTCAAGGACGCGATCTTCCTTGGTGCCCTCGATCCAACCACCACCGTGGATCACTATCACCACTGGGGTCGGCGGTGAAGCATCGGCTGGTTTGTAAACGTCAAGCTTGCTCTCGTAGTTGTTCGCCGTGTGATAAACGATGTTGGTCTTTACTTCATAACGAGTAAGTGCGGCAGCGAACGAGGCTGCGTCATTTTGTGCGACGGACGTTGCTACGGAGATCAGCACGACAGAGAACAGCAGGAGTTTTTTCACATGTTCCTCGGGAAAGCTGTCTGCATATACCAGGGCCACGGACTTATTGCCGGTTGGCGCAGCTCTGAAGCCTACACTGGGGAATCGCTTGGGTCAAAGTCCCGCCGAGGTGGCCGATCGGCAGTCCAACGGCCGAAAATCCAGATCTCAGAGGTTATAAGGCCCACTGAATCGCTGTGTACGATCGTGCAGGCAATTCGAGTTGGGAACGGCTTCCCGCGATAGAAGGTTTGTCGGCCGCTTGAGGAGCGACATTCTGCGGCGCCTCGAACGTGTTGAAGGCCTTCAAGTCGCCGCCCGTGAGCACAGTCGAACTCAGCAACTTGGAGGGCGGTCGATCCTGCCAGTTGATTTCGACCTTGCGGGACTTGTTTAGATCCCGGTTCAGAATGAGCATCGAGAGTTTGCCACCCTCTGCATCATGGGTGGCCGCCACGTCGAGATAAGGTACCTGGCCCATCCCCGCAGCCTCATACGTCGGTGCTTGCACCAGTAAGTTGAGGACGTTGCCGCGTGCCATTTGCAGCGCCCAGCTGTACGGATAGTAGATAGTCTGGCGAAGCAGTTTGTTTGCATTGGTGGCAATCGGAGCAATCACATTCACCAATTGTGCCAGGCATGCAACCTTCACGCGATCCGCGTTGCGGATCAGCGTATTGACGATTCCGCCCACGACCAGCGCATCTTCGAGGTTATAAACCTCTTCGAGTAGGTGCGGTGCTTCCTTCTCATGTCCGTTCATGGCATCGTCGTTGCGGGCGCGATACCAGACATTCCACTCGTCGAACGAAAGCCAGAGTTTCTTGGGCGAGCGCTTGTGTCCACGCACTAGATCGCAAACCGCGAGGGTTTCCGCGATCTGTTGTTCCATACTGAGGTTCATCGCAACGAATTTTGCGCTGTCTTTCGCAGTCTCTTCAGGAGTATTTCCAACGTAGCGGTGCAGGGAGAGAGCATCGACATAGTCGTAGCACTGCTCGAGAACTTCGCGATCCCATTCCAGATAAGTGGGCATTCCGGGTCCGCTCGATCCGCACGCGATCAGCTTCAGCGATGGATCTACGGCGTGCATTTGGCGGGCGGCATCCTGCGCCTTCATTCCGTACTCGGTCGCGGTCATGTGCCCGATCTGCCATGGGCCGTCCATCTCGTTGCCCAGGCACCAGTGTTCGACGTTGTGCGGTTGGTCGATTCCATGGCTGCGGCGCAGATCGCTCCACTTCGTCCCCTTTTCGATGTTGCAGTATTCCACCAGCGCGGCAGCCTTTTCCGCTGTACCCGTTCCAAGATTCAAACCCATCAGTGGTTTGGATCCTACGATCTTGGACCATGCCATGAATTCATTCGTCCCGAACTGGTTGGTATCGATTGTGTTCCAGGCTTTGTCGAGGACCCGCGGGCGATCCTTCTTTGGGCCAACGCCATCGAGCCAGTTGTAGCCAGAAACGAAGTTGCCGCCAGGATACCGGATGATGGGAACGCCGAGCCGCTTTACCTCCTCAATCACATCTTTGCGGAAGCCAGCGCTGTCCGAGAGGCTCGATGCCGGATCGTAAATACCCTCATAGATGGCGCGTCCCAAATGCTCAAGAAAGGAGCCGAAGAGGTTGCGATCAAGCGGAGCGATCACACGCCGGGAATCTACGAAAATGCTTGCGATACCGCCGGGGGTGGTGGATGGTTGAGCGAAAGAGAGCGGGTGCAACAAGGAGTGGGCAGAGCATGCAATCCCGGCGGTAGCGGCTTGCTTCAAAAAACGGCGGCGATTATCGGAAACCATTTTTCCCTTCTCCTCCGGAGACGTAAATCGGATTGAGTCGTCAAAAGCAAACGTTTGCTACGGCAGGCTCTCGGCTGGCATAAGGCGTCTGGGCTCCGCGCCGTCGAAACGGAAAAATGATCAGGTGCGTCAACGCCGGTTCTGATTACAAACCTGGCGTTGACGTTACCTGTACTGAAGTTACGGCCTTACCGCGACGACAGGCTATAGACCGTGACGGTGTGATATTTCTTTCCCGGCTTCAACTCCGTCGATGGGAAGGCCGGGTGATTCGGAGAATCTGGATAGTGCTGCGTCTCCAGGCAGAGAGCGGCGTGTTGCTGGTAAGGCGTTCCCCCCTTGCCTTTGACGGAGCCGTCCAGGAAATTTCCACTATAAAACTGAATGCCGGGCTGGTCCGTCATAACTTTGAGAACTCGCCCACTACTCGGATCGTAGAGTTCCGCGGCTTCCGCTAGTTTCCCACTCTGGTTGTCGAGCACCCAGTTGTGGTCGTAGCCCCGCCCCAACTTGAGTTGCGCATCGTCCGCATTGATTCGCGCACCGACCGCAGTCGCCTTGCGAAAATCAAAAGGAGTTGATTCCACGGGCTTCAGTTCACCAGTGGGGATCAGCCCAGAATCCACGGGCGTGAAGTGGGAGGCTTTCAGCATGAACTGATGATTCAGGATGTCGCCCGTCCCGGCAAGATTGAAGTATGCGTGATTGGTTAAGTTGACGACCGTATCCTTATCGGTGGTAGCCGAATACTCCATCCGTAAATCGCCCTTGACCAGCGTGTAGGTAACCGTCGCTGTGAGGTTGCCCGGGAACCCGGCGTCGCCATCTTTGCTCGCGTAGCTCAGTTCCACGCCATTGGCTACCTGCTTCGCCTTCCAGACAACGTTGTTGAAGCCGTGCGGACCGCTGTGGAGCGTGTTCTCCCCGTTGTTCTGAGGCAGGGAATATTTCTTCCCGTCAAGAGTGAAGCTGGCATGCGCGATTCGATTTGCGTAACGTCCAATGATCGCACCAAAGAATGCGTTGGACGGCCCGTTGAAGTTGCCCACGTAGCCATCGACGTTATCGAACCCGAGTACGACATCGCCGGACTTGCCGCTGTGGTCAGGCCCCTTGAACGAAACCAGAACTCCGCCATACGTTGCGACTTGAGCCTCGAAAGCGCCGTCGCTCAGCGTAAAGAGTTCAACTGCTGTGCCATCGGGCAACTTTCCAAACGGCTGGCTGGTCACCTTTGTTTTGCCCTCGGCCGCCATGCCGGCTGCCAGAAACACAACGGTAATTATGACTGCCTTCAATAAACCCTTATGTGTCATTGTCGCTCCTCGCTTCTGCACTATCTTAGTCCCATCAACTTGTTCGCTGCGCAGCGGTTTCTGCAACAGCAATCAATGTCGGCAACACATCGCCTAGACCATCCGCGCTTGTCTGCCCCAGACTGAAGTAGAGCCGATTGTACAGGGGATACAAGTCTTCGTAGGTACGCTGCGCCGCGTGGTCCGGCAGGAAAGTCCGGTGGTTGGGGCATATCTTGTCCTGCGCTTCTTCGACACTCTTGAAAGTACCAGCAGCCAGAAAAGCGAAGATCGCGGACCCGAGGCTTGTTACGCTTTTGCTCGGAACCAGCACCGGACGCCCCAGCACGTTGGCATAGACCTGGTTCAGCACGTCGTTCTTCTGTGGAATGCCGCCGGCATTAATCACGCGGCGAATCGTGACTCCATGGCTTTCCATTCGGTCCAGAATCACGCGTGTGTGGAAGGCGGTTCCTTCAATCGCGGCGAAGAGTTCGTCTTGCGCCGTGCTCTGCAAGTTCCATCCTAAGGTCACACCTCGTAGGTTCGGGTTCACCAGTACGGTGCGATCACCGTTGTCCCAGGTCATTCGCAATAGACCGGTCTGTCCCGCACGGTAGTTGGCCAGGCCTGTGCTCAGTGTCCTTACGTCGGTCCCAGCACGGGACGCAATCGCACCGAAAATGTCTCCTACCGCAGAGAGACCTGCTTCGATTCCCGTGCGCTGCGGATGAACACTCCCCTGGACCACTCCGCAAACACCAGGCACAAGGTTCACTGAAGGGGTGATTCCGATGATGCACGTGGATGTGCCGACCACGTTGACCATGTCATCAGTCCTGCATCCAGCGCCAATCGCGTCCCAATGTGCGTCGAAGGCTCCGACGGGAATCGGAATGCCCGCCTTGAGCCCCAATTGCTCAGCCCAGAATGGTGACAGCGTGCCTGCGATTTGATCGGAAGTCGCGTATTCGCCCTCGAGTTTTTCGCGGACGCCTTG
>Ga0302321_100006001_pt1 | contig 10659 bp, 10 predicted proteins | sample Fen_T0_1_FD_202505 | JGI IMG/M metagenome (GOLD analysis project Ga0302321, IMG submission 202505) | Peat permafrost microbial communities from Stordalen Mire near Abisko, Sweden - Fen_T0_1 | ecosystem: Environmental > Terrestrial > Soil > Wetlands > Permafrost | place: Sweden: Abisko... | reverse complement strand
GCGGCGATGCAGGCTCGCTGCGGCGCCTTCGACGACGACATGGAGGTCCGGCGCGGCTGGGTCGTCAACCCGGACGGCACCGACACGGCGCCGACGAACGCGCGCTTCGCTCGCTCGAACCCGGCCGACACAGTCCTCTCCGGCAAGAAGCAGCTGGGCACCGTGACGTCCGGCGCGGTCGCCCTGGTCACCGGCGGGCCGGCGGGCGCCAGCGCGAACGCGAACGACCTCGACGGCCGCACGACCGTCAGATCGCCGACGATCCAGCTGTCCACGTCGCTCGGCCAGAAGCTGACCTTCCGCTACGTATTCGCGCACGACGCGAAGTCCACGTCCGCGGACCGGTTCCGGGCCATCGTCGAGGCTCAGGACGGCACCCAGACCGTGGTCTTCACCACCAGTGGCCGCGCGGTCGACCTCGACGGCGTCTGGCGGAGCGCGTCGATCTCGATGGACCCGTGGGTCGGCCAGGCCATCCACCTGCGCTTCCAGGCGGAGGACGGCGGGGCGAACAACCTGGTCGAGGTCGAGTTCGACGACGTGCGGATCACCCGCCCGAGCTGACCTGCGCCGTCACCCGCGCCAGGCCGACCCAGAGCCTCGCGGCCCGGCCATGGCGGCCCGGCCGCATGGACGGCCCTGCGTACGGGGTCTGGTCCCGGATCTGTGACAGATGCACTCCAGGCGAGCACTCGTCACGCCGCGACGACCCCGAACGGCTGACTCGGGCGTGGCCGGTCGCCTTCGAAGCGGTGAAACCCGCCAGATACACGCCTCATGGCGCCCTGGCACGGGATCCGCCGACCATCGTTCACCTCAGGTGCATCTGTCACGAATCGGCGAGGGCGCCGCGATCGGGACATGTCACCGAGCCGTCACGGGCCGGGCCTAGACTGCCGGCATGAGGTTCTTCCAATCCAAGCCCGCGTCCATCCCAGACCCCGCCGATGCCCTGCCCGGCCGTCCCGAGCCGATCATCACGCCCGGTATCCACACCGTCCTCGGCACGCCGATCGCGGGTCCGTGGCCCGACGGTACGAAAACGGCGATCTTCGGCCTCGGCTGTTTCTGGGGTGACGAGAAGGATTTCTGGCAGCTCCCCGGCGTCGTGACCACGGCCGTCGGGTATGCCGGCGGCTCCACGCCAAATCCGACCTATCGCGAGACCTGCACCGGTCAGACCGGCCACGCCGAGGTCGTCCTGGTCGCTTACGACCCGACGCGGATCACGTACGAGGCACTCCTCAAGACGTTCTGGGAGCACCACGACCCGACCCAGGCCATGCGCCAGGGCAACGACGTCGGGACCCAGTACCGCTCGATCATCGTCGCGGACTCCGAGCAGCGGACCGTCGCCGAGGCGTCGAAGGCCATGTACCAGGAGCAACTCTCGAAGGCGGGCTACGGCGCGATCGTGACCGAGATCGTCGACGCGTCGTCGACCCCGTTCTACTACGCCGAGGACTACCACCAGCAGTACCTCGACAAGAATCCCCGGGGCTATTGCCCCAACCACGCGACCGGCGTGAAGCTGCCCGACGACTTCGTGGTGACGCCGCTGCAGTACGTCGACTGACCGAGCCGCCCCTACACTCGGCCGATGAAGTTGACACCGTTCGTGCGGGTGGCCGACATCGAAGTGGACCCCGAGCAGCGCGAAGCGTTCGTATCGGCGGTAACGGAAGAGATGGACGAGTCCATCCGAGTCGAGCCGGGCGTCTTGGCGCTCTACGCCGTCGCTGAGAAAGGCAGCCCTTCCCGTCTGCACTTCTTCGAGATATACGCGAACGAAGCCGCGTACGACGCGCACCTAGAGTCGCTGCACTTCCGGAAATACCGCGCGACCACTGAGCCGATGATTCGGTCGCGCGCACTCGTTGAAACTGTGCCGATCCAACTCAGCTCCAAGACGCCGTGGTAGGGACCAGCAGCGACCGGCGTGAAGATGCCAGATGACTTCGTCGTGACGCCGCTGCAGTACGTCGACTAGTCAACTCGGTCCGCAGCAACGATGGACAAGGAGGCTGCGAGTGGAAGCGAAGCGGTCGAGACGGATTCCCCGCAAGTTCTGGCTCGCGGTCGCCTTGGTCGCCGTAGGTGTCCTCCTCTTGGCGCAGAACTCGACGGTCCTTGTTCCGAACATGGACTCCTACGTCGTGGTCAACGAGCGCACCATCGCAGTGAGGGTCGCCGTCGCCCCGTGCAGCTGGACGCGGGTCACCAACGTCGCGGAAACGCCCACCGAAGTCCGGGTCAAGGTCGAGACGTGGCCCTGCCCCATCCCGCTCGCCGGTACGGCCGAGCTCGCCGTTCAGCAGCTGACGGTCTCGCTCGCCGCCGACCTCTCGACCCGCATCGTGGAGGACGCGAACGGGCAGGCGGTCCCGTTGCGGTAACCGGACTGATCGAGCACGACGGGGTGCCTCACTCGGCGCCGGCGGCCAACGAGTAGAAGCTGATGGCGGCCACGGACAGTTGGATGCACAAGGCGAGCGCGTAGACCGTGAGGGACGCGAATACCACGGCGTTCAGTCCGAACAGGGCCGTGGCGGTGAACCCCGAGGCCACGACGAACCGCGTCCAGGGGACCCACGTGATCCCCGATCGGATCAACTGTCGAAGCCTGACGCTGATGACGAAGAACGCATAGACGAAGACGACCGCGCTCGAGACGACGATCGTCGTTCGTGCGTCGCCGAACGCCGGGAAGAGCACCGCCGGCAACAGACTCTCGAACGTCACGTTGAAGCTCGTCGACACGATGCCGCGAAGTCGTTAGCGCTGGCCGGCCGTCGAGCCGGCCCTGTCCGACGCCAACCCGGGGGCGATCGCCGCGAACCCGGCCACGACGACGGCGATGGTCGCGATCCCGATCAGCAGCGCCTCACCTGGCATGGGTCGCCTCGATCCGCTCGATCCGCTGCTTGCACGTCACGGCGAACAGCCTCCGACTCAAGACGGGTCACCCACCAGATGAGTCCTGGCGGCATCGCTGCGAACGATACAGGGGCCCGAATCATGCGACCGGTAGCTGCCGGCGGACTATGTCGACTGGCCGACGGTCGTCTCCTCGAGGAACCGAAGGACGACATCCGCGGGCATGGCGCCATGGCCGGCGTGAGGAACGACGCAGAGCTGCGCGTGCGGGATCGTCCTGAACATCTCCACGGCATGCTCCGGGGTGACGATGTCCTGGTCGCCGATGACGATCAGGGTCGGCACCCCGATGCGCCGCAGGTCGTCGTCCGTGAAGTGCGGTTCGACCATCCACATCGGCCTCAGTCGCGTAAGCAGGACCGGCCAGTGCTCAGGTCCGTCAGGCGACAGTCGGGCATAGGTTTCGGAGATCTCCAGCCCCGCCGCGTCGAAGGTCCGGATCCACTCGATGTTCTCTGCTGTGTAGCCATCGACGCGTGTATTGGCCCCGGTCGTCACCAGCCTCGAGACACGTTCCGGATGATGGATGGCCAGGTCAAGGCCGACGATCCCGCCATCGCTGTAGCCGACGATGACAGCGCGCTCGATCTCGAGCTGGCGCATGAGCTCCGCGATGTCCTCGGCCAGGTCGTGATAGTGGAACGGGCGGTCCACCGCGTCGGCGGTCCGCCCATGCCCCATGAATTCCGGGGCGATCACGCGGAACCGAGGCGAGAAGAGCGGTACCCACTCCTCCGGGATCGAGCCGGTCCCGCCGTGCAGCAGCAGCAGCGGAGGACCTTCCCCTCGGACCTCGTGATACATCGCCAACCCGTTGACAGATGCGTAGGGCATGATCCCCTCGGCTGGCTCGGCAATGATCGGTGCGCAACGGTCGCGACTCGAACGACTCACGTAGTGTGATCGACGACCGTCCCAGCCGCCGTCGCGGCGGGGGATGATGGTTGCGCCGGAGGTGACCCCGGCCGCAGGTCCGTCACGCCGCCAAGGGGAGGCTGCCATGTCGCGTGCCACCGCATCGCCGAAGCTCGACCGCACGATCAGCTTGTCAGACGGCCGGCGGCTCGCTTACTCGGAGTGGGGCGACCTCGACGGCCGCCCGGTCGTCCTCATCAACGGCACGCCCGCGTCGCGCCTGATGTGCCCCGACGAGGAGGCGACCGAGGCGGCCGGTGTCCGCCTGCTGACCATCGATCGGCCGGGCTATGGGGGCTCGGCTCCGCGCCCCGGCCGTACCGCCCTCGACTGCGTCGAGGACTTCGTCGAGCTCGCCGACCAGCTCGAGCTCCCGCCGGTCCCGGTCATCGGCTGGTCCGGTGGCGGGCCGTATGCCCTGGCCCTGGCCGCCCGGCTACCGACTCGCATCCTGGCGGTGGGACTCGCTGCGGCCGTCGGTCCACTCGAACACCCGGGGAGTCCGCTCCTCGAGATCCATTCCGCCGAAGACCGCGCCTTGATCGCACTACTCGAGCGAGACCGGGCGGCCGGCATCGCCGCCATCGAGGAGCGCGACGCCTGGTTCACGGCCGAGGGGTGGGAGGCGATGTTCGCGGAGAGCTGGGGGCCGGCCGACGACCGTGTCCTCGCCGACCCGACGAAGCTCGAGGCGCTCAAGGGCCTCACTCGGGAGGCGGCTCGCCAGGGCTCGGTGGGCTACGTAGCAGACGAGGTCGCGGAATATACGCTCGCCGGATTCTCGGTCGGCGAGATCGCCCAGCCTGTGCACATCTGGTGCGGCGAGGACGACGCGGCGTGGGCACGCGTGACCGCCGACCATCTCGCGACGGCGATCCCGCGCGCGACGCTGGTCCTGTACCCGGACGAGGCCCATCTCTTCCCGTTCGACCACTGGGCGGAGATGCTCACGGCGGTGCTGTGACCCTGGGCGCGGGATCCGTCGACCCAGCCGGGCGGGGCGGCCGCGCTCTATCCTGCGGGCATGGCCGAACCGCCGCCCACCGCGTCCACCACACCGAACGAAGACGCCGCCGATCGATGGTGGCGCGACGGCGTCGTCTACCAGGTCTATCCGCGGAGCTTCGCCGACTCGAACGGCGACGGGATCGGCGACCTGCCTGGCCTGATCGACCACCTGGACCACCTCGCCGGCGGACCGGACTCGCTGGGCGTCGACGCCTTGTGGCTCTCCCCGATCTACCCGTCGCCGATGCTCGACGGCGGGTACGACGTCATGGACTACACGGCGATCGATCCCGTCTTCGGGACGATGGACGACTTCGACCGGCTGGTCGAGGGCTGCCATCGACGGGGTATCCGCCTCGTCCTCGATCTCGTCATGAACCACACCAGCGACCAGCACCCGTGGTTCGTGCGATCGCGCGAGTCCAGGACCGGACCGTTCGCCGACTTCTACCTGTGGCGTGATCCGTCCGGCCGGGATGCCGATGGCCGACCCGAACCGCCGAACAACTGGCTCTCATGGTTCGGCGGGTCGGCCTGGGCGTGGGAACCTCGACGAGCGCAGTTCTACCTCCACACCTTCCTGCCCGAGCAGCCCGATGTGGACTGGCGAGACCCGGGGCTTCGCGCGGAGATGTGGTCGATGGTCCGCGGCTGGCTCGACCGGGGCGTGGACGGCTTCCGGCTCGACGTCTTCAACGCGTTCGTCAAGGCCGCCGACCTGCCCTCGAACCCGGTGATCGCCTCCGGGAGCCCGGTCCCCTGGGATGACCAGGAGCACCGCTACGACAAGGACCAGCCCGAGTTGCACGACCTCCTCGCCGAGTTCCGGGGCCTCGTCGACGCCCGGCCCGGGACCGCGTCGGTCGGCGAGTTGTTCACGAGCGGCATCGAGACCGCCGTCTCGTATTGGGCGCCCCGCCACCTGGTGTTCGACTGGCTGCTCCTCGAGACGGACTGGTCCGCCGCGTCGTTCCGCGCGTCGATCGCGGCACGCGAGATCGCGTGGGGCGAGCGCTGGCCGGCGATCGTGCTGTCCAACCACGATCGGTCGCGACACGTCTCGCGCTACCTGGAGACGCTCGGTCGCGGCGATGAGGCGACCGCCGACGCCGTGGCGAAGGCCGCCGCGACGATCGAACTCACACTCCGTGGGACGCCGTTCCTGTACTACGGGGAGGAGACCGGGGCACGGGACATCGTCGTCCCCCGCGACCGCGCCCAGGATCGCGCGGCCCTCCAGATGGACGCGTGGTGGAATCGCGATGGCTGCCGCGCGCCGATGGCCTGGTCGGGCGGACCGACGGCCGGCTTCACGACCGGTGAGCCGTGGCTGCCGATCCCATCGGACGCGGGAGCGCGTAACGTCGAGCGCCAGCGGGCGTCAGGGGATTCGGTCCTCGCCCACTACCGCCGGCTGCTCGCGTTTCGGCGCGAGTCCGCTGCTATCCGGAGCGGGGGGCTCACGCTCGTCGACGTGGGCGACGACCATGTCCTCGCATACCTACGGTGGGCCGGCGACGAGATCGCGCTGGTCCTCGTCCGGTTCGACGACCGCAGCGGTGAGGTCGACCTCCCCGCATCCCACAGGGCGTGGACGGTGGTCTGCTCGAGCCTGGGCGCGGCCACGCCGACGGCCGGGTCGCGTCTCGACGTTCGCCCGTTCGAGGCGATCATCCTCCACGGCTGAGGCCGCTTGCGACCGCCCGGTCACGGCCGGAGCCGTCATCCACATGGCGACGCGAGGGCGCGTACGATTCGCCGATGACGACACCGCCCACCTTCGAGACCGATCCGATCCGCCTCGCCCAGCCGTTCCCGGCCGGGTTCGTCTGGGGGTTCGCCGCCTCCGCCTACCAGATCGAGGGGGCGACCACCGAGGACGGCCGAGGCACGTCGATCTGGGACACGTTCGCGCACGAGCCGGGCACCATCGCCGACGGCAGCACCGGCGATGTGGCCTGCGACCACTACCACCGCTACCCCGAGGACGTCCGGCTCATGGCCGAGATCGGGGCGCGCGCCTATCGCTTCAGCGTCGGCTGGTCGCGCATCCTGCCCATGGGTATCGGCGCGGTCAACCAGCCAGGCCTCGACTTCTACGACCGTCTTGTCGACAGCCTGCTCGATGCGGGCGTCCAGCCACTGATCAACCTCTTCCACTGGGACCTGCCGCAGACGCTCCAGGATCGCGGCGGCTTCGCCGACCGGCAGGCGGTGGGCTGGTTCGCCGACTACGCGGCCGTCCTTGCCGCCACGCTGGGCGACCGGGTCAAGGACTGGATGACGTTCAACGAGCCGGCCTGCTTCGCCTTCCTCGGTCACGCGGACGGCATCCACGCACCCGGGCTGCGCGACTGGCCGACGGCGATCCGCGTCGCCGACAACCAATTGCACGCACACGCCGCTGCCGCGACCGCCATCCGCACGCTGGTCGATGGTGCCCGGATCGGCATCGCGATCGACGTCAACCAGGTCGCGCCGGCCACCGGTTCCGAACGAGACCGCATCGCCGCCGAACAGTGGAGCGCCGCTCGCGACACCTGGTTCCTCGATCCGCTCTTCGGCCGGGGCTACCCGGCGCTGGGACTCGCGGCGCATCGCGAGGCGGGCCACCTCGAGGGCGTCGAGCTCGGCGAGCCGCCGGCCGGCGACCTCGATTACCTCGGCCTGAACTACTACCGGCGCGATTCGGTCAGCGCGCGGTCGGATCGCGCGTTCGACTGGGAGATCGGCGCCGCCGCCGGCTCGGAGCAGACACTGATGGACTGGCACGTCGCACCCGACGGCCTGCGCGACACGTTGCTTGACCTGCACCGGACGTACGCGCCGCGCGAGATCGTGGTGACCGAGAATGGCGCCGCCTACCCCGATACCGTCGATGTCGACGGCCACGTGCACGACACGGATCGGGTCCGGTACCTGTCCCGCCATGTCGCGGCGATGTCGGAGGCCCTGGCCGCGGGCGTGCCGATCACCGGCTATCACGTGTGGTCGCCGCTCGACAACTACGAGTGGAGCTTCGGCTACGGCCGGCGGTTCGGCCTGATCCACGTCGACTTCGAAAGCCAGCGCCGCACGCTGAAAGACAGCGCAGACTGGTATCGGCGGCTCATCGCCGACTAGGCGTCACCCAGGGCGCCGGCACCCGGGCGTTAGGCCTCAGGACTTGACCGAGCCCGCCAGGATCCCGCGCACGAACGCGCGCTGGAGCACGATGAAGACGATCAGCGGCACGACCATGGTTAGGAAGGCGCCGGCCGTCAGGAGATGCCACGAGCCGCCGCGGCTCCCGATCAACTGGTAGAGGGCGGTCGGCAGGACGCGAACCTCGGCACCCGGTCCGAGGAAGACGAGCGCGACCAGCAGGTCGTTCCAGACCCACAGGAACTGGAAGATCGCGAACGCGCCGAGCGCCGGGATGGACAGTGGCAGGACGATCCGAGTGAAGATCTGCAGGTGGCTCGCGCCGTCGATCGACGCGGACTCGAACAGGTCACGCGGCAGCTGCGAGATGAAGTTGTAGAGCAGGAAGATCGCGAGCGGCAGACCGAAGCCGGTGTGGGCCAGCCAGATGCCGAGGAACGAACCGTAGAGATTGCCTGCGCTGTAGATCTGCAGGATCGGGATCAGCGACATCTGGATGGGGACCACGAGCAGCCCCACCACGATCGTGAACAGGATCCCCCGGCCACGGAAGGGGACCCAGGCGAACGCGTAGGCCGCGAATGCCGCGATGGTGATCGGGATGACCGTCGACGGGATGGTCACGATCAGGCTGTTGATGAACGCACTGCCCATGCCATCGCTTGAGATGACCGTCGCGTAGTTCGACAGCGTCCACTGGTTCGGCTCGAACGGGTGGAGCAGCGCGGTCCACCAACCCGACGACGTGATATTCGCCGGATTGCGCACCGAGGTGACCAGCAGGCCGAGCGTGGGCAGCGTCCATACGGCGCAGATGAAGAAGACCGTCAGGCGCAGCGGCAGGCTGCGCAGGAACGGCGGCCGCCAGGCGGCGACGCGCGGGACCGACTTGCTTTCGATCGGCTGTGCGGGCGCGCTCATGCTTCCCTCTGCTGACGTCGGAAGTTGCGGAGATTGATGAACATCACCGGCAGCACGGCAACGAAGAGCAGCGTGGCCAGGGCGGCGCCGCGGCCGTCATCGAAGAACTGGAAGATCTCGTGGAACATGCGGTTCGCCACGACGTCGTCGTTGAACCGTCCGCCGGTCGTCACGTAGACGATGTCGAAGATCTTGATGGTCACGATGGCGATCGTCGTCGAGACCGTGATGATCGAGCCGCGGATCATCGGCACGATCACCCTCGTGAAGATCTGGCGCTCCGACGCGCCATCGAGCCGGGCCGCCTCGATGACCTCGCTCGACACGCCCTTGATCGACGCCGACAGGACGACCATGGCAAACCCGGTCTGGAGCCAGACGAGGATCACGATCTCGCAGAAGACGTTGATGGGGCTCGTCGTCAGCCACGGGATCGGCTGGCCACCGAGGCCGACCACGACCGCGTTCAGCAGTCCGATCTGCGGTGTGCCAGGGGGCTGCCACGCGTAGACGAAGCCCCAGATGACCGACGCGCCGACGAGCGAGATGGCCAGCGGCAGGAACACGATCGTCTTGGCCAGCGATTCGCGTCGGACACGATCGAAAAGACCGGCGAAGATCAGCCCCAGGAGCACGCTGCCGGCCGTGCCGATGACCAGCCACAGCACGTTGTTGCGCAGGATCCCGACGAACTCGGGGTCCGACATGACCGCGTAATTCCTGAGTGTGACCTGGCCGCTGTTGTCCATGAAGCTGCGGATGATCGTCCCGGCCGCGGGGTAGACCAGGAAGACCGATAGCAGGACGAGAGCCGGCCCGACGAAGACCCACGGCAGGATCCGGTCGCGCCACTTGGGTGGCAACTGGCTGACGAGCGCGCCGACGCCGATGAACAGCAGCCAGATGCCGCCGACACCCACCAGCAGGGCGATGACCGCGAGCAGGATCTTGGCGAACAATTGGTCGCCGGTGCCGTTGCGCAGGTCGTTGGCGCCGGAACTGTTGCCCAACGCGTCGTAGATCGACGCAAGGAGGTTCGGCCCGCCCTGGGGGTCGAGCAGGACGAGGATGCCGGCGCCACACAGCCCGACGGCGATGAGCCCGGCGATGAGAAGGATGACTCGCGACAGTCCGGGATCCTCGGTCCGTGCTACCGCCATCTCCGCTCCTCAGGGATATGGGAGCGGGGCGCGCCACCGGAGGTGGCGCGCCCCGCGATGCTATCGAACCTTACTTGGGCCAGCTGGCATCGATGGCCTGCAGGACGGCATCCGTATCGGTGCCGTTGCTGTTGGCCCACGTGACCGACTGCGTCCAGAACGTACCGGCGCCGACCGCCCCAGGCATGAGGTCGGAGGCGTCGAAGCCGATACCCTTGGCCTTGGCCACGACGTCAGCCGCGACCTTGAGCTTGTAGGCCCCGGCGTACCAGTCCGCCGGCGTCGTGTTGTTGGTGGAGATGGCGCTGCCGGCGCGGATCCAGTTCTGGATGCCGTACGGCGTGGCGAGGAACTCGGCAACGGCCTTGACCTCGTCGCGAACCGGCTTGCCGCCGGCCGGGACGGGGACCATCAGCGTGTCAGCTGAGCCCTCGGCGTAGTTCTGGTTCGGGTCGATGGTCGGGAACGGCATGATGCCGACGTCCGTGCCGACGACATACGCCGACGGCTGGCCGCTGGCCCGCTGATCCGGGAAGAAGTCCGGCCCATACCAGGTCGGGACCTTCTGCATCCA
>Ga0302321_100006000_pt1 | contig 10660 bp, 10 predicted proteins | sample Fen_T0_1_FD_202505 | JGI IMG/M metagenome (GOLD analysis project Ga0302321, IMG submission 202505) | Peat permafrost microbial communities from Stordalen Mire near Abisko, Sweden - Fen_T0_1 | ecosystem: Environmental > Terrestrial > Soil > Wetlands > Permafrost | place: Sweden: Abisko... | reverse complement strand
GAGGTACCGTAATGGCATCTCATCACAAGAAATCCTTATGAAAGAAAAAACTACGATAGATAAGCAGCATCAGCACAAAGATGAAAACAGGGAGATAAATGAGCAGGAAGGATATCCACCATATCCGGCCGCAGAAGATATATATGGAAAATACCAAAAAGACCGAAAGATAGATCCGGAAGATCCTTCAAATATCAAGCGATCATCGGATAATAATAAACCCGGAAAATATAATGAAAAAGATTTTGATGAGGATGTAACAGGTGGTGACCTGGATATTCCCGGCTCAGAGCTGAATGATGAGCTGGAAATTATAGGCAACGAAGATGAAGAAAATAATTATTACAGTTTAGGGGGAGACGATCATAATGATCTGGATGAGAACTACATAGAAAGACAGGATTAATTTTAAACAAATGAATAAACTCAGAACAATGTACATGGGGATCGAGCTCAACAATCCCATTATTATCGGTGCATCGAATCTTGTAACTGATCTGGATGTTCTCAAGAAAGCAGAGGAACTTGGAGCCGGAGCAGTTGTTTACAAGTCGCTTTTTGAAGAACAGATACAACTCGAGCGATTTCAATTAGATGAAAGACTCAACGAATTCAATGATCTTAATGCTGAAATGCTACAGATTCATCCGAATATTGAACATGCAGGTCCTGATGAACATCTTATGAATCTAAGAAAAGCAAAGGAAAACTTATCAATTCCACTGATAGCCAGCCTGAATGCAATTAACAATGATACCTGGCTCAAATATGCCAGACTAATAAGTGAAACCGGTGTAGATGGAATTGAACTTAATTTCTATCAGATCCCTTCGGATTCTAATATGAATGCCAAAGATATTGAAGATGCACAGATCAATACTTTAAAAGAGATCCGACAGAATATTACAATCCCTATCAGCGTAAAATTGAGTCCCGACTATTCAAATATTCTTAATTTTATTAAGAAACTTGACAAGGCCGGAGCGGATTCATTCGTTCTCTTTAATTCCTTTTTTCAGCCCGATATAGATGTTTTAAGTGAAAAACATATTAAAACATCACATCTGAGTAATGTTGGTGATTATAAGAAATCCCTGAGATATGCAGGACTATTATTCGATAACATTAAAGCTGATATATGCAGCAGTCATGGAATATTCAGCGGGGAGGATGTTATCAAATTGTTATTGTCGGGTGCAACGTGTGTGCAGATCGTGAGTACAATTTATAAAAATGGACTGACTCAGATTTATAATATCAGGAGAGAATTAGAAGAATGGATGGATCTTAAAAACTATCAGGGCGTTGATGAGTTCAGAGGTAAACTATCTAAAAACCAGCTTACGTCGAATCCATTTGTTTATAAAAGAGCTCAGTATGTAGATTTACTACTGAATTCAGACGAGATTTTCAGTCAAACCTGATAAAATATTTTGACCATTCTAATAAAACACGACTAAACCCCACTGGGGTACTTAAAAAACAAATTCCCCCCTTAGTGTTATAGGGGTATAAATAAAATTTGCCCATGCAAAAACAATTAATCATAGAGAAAATTATTTCAATCGGCTTATTCTTGTTTCGACAGGCTGATCTATTGTGATAGGGACCTGCTCTTCAATAGTATTTGCAGAATCGAGCTGCAAGGCTTTTACATCCGAAATACAGAGAAGTCTCGACAGGCTGTGAAGGGCAAGAGTAACATTTTCCATACCCGATAACTTGTAATCACGGGGCATTATCCTGTCAATGAGAATATATTTGAAATCAGCGGGCATGGAATGCTTTCTTAATGAATCAAAAGTACTCTCAAGTTTTATTTCGCCTGATGCAGTCATATCTTCCAGTACCTCCTTGAAATAAAGGTTTATTTTTGGTTCGACTTTGAATCCTATATGGAAGTCCACTCTTATTAAGACTCCGGGGATTATCTGATTAACCTGATAATCAATTCTATCAGGTTCATCTATCCTGTCCACATGAATAAACCAGTACGTATCTGCACGTTTTGGTTGTTTCTGGAAAATAGAATAAATCACCTTCGATTCAACCTGATCGGGCCTGTTAGCCTTAATTATATAGACAAGGTTAGTCGCTGTTTTAGGAACTGAGTTATCTTTTGATAAGTCCTTGAAGAGGTCAATGTACTTGTAAAGATCTGTAAAGGTAACATACCGGTTTTTTAATTTCCTCCCGAAATACCATCCGAACATGATGATAAAGTAGGCGGATGCCAGTAGCAGTGTGAACCATCCTCCATATTTGAATTTGTGAAGGTTTGCAATTAAAAAACTTCCTTCAATAGTAAGATATACCGTTAGCATTAACAAAACCAGCCTGTGGTTCCATCCACGCTGATAGGAATAATATGACAGCAATAATGTTGTCATTATCATTGTAATGGTAATTGCTAACCCATAAGCGGCTTCCATGTTTGCAGACTCTTTAAAAAAGAAAACAACCAGGCTGCAGGTTATCCACAGGAACCAGTTAACAAATGGCAGATATACCTGACCCTGAACAAACGTCGGATGCAAAATTCTGATCTTGGGCCAGAAATTAAGCGAGACAGCCTCGCTGAGAAGAGTGTACGATCCGCTTATCAGAGCCTGACTTGCAATCACGGCAGCAGCCGTTGATATTAATATCCCCGGAAGAAGAAACCATTTGGGCATAATTGAGTAAAACGGATTTAAATCCGGCCCGGAAGCATCGTTCATCATAACCCATGCCCCCTGTCCAAAGTAATTCAATAAAAGAGTAATCTTCACAAAAATCCATGATACCCTTATGTTGGCTCTCCCACAGTGTCCAAGATCGGAATAGAGCGCCTCCGCTCCCGTGGTACATAGAAAAACGGCTCCCAGCAGGATAAATCCTCCCGGATAATCGGTAAGGAATCTGATCGCAAAAGCTGGATTGATGGCCCGGAATATATCGGGATAGTGCATTAGTTGTGAGAATCCAAAAATACCCAGCATTGAAAACCAGACAACCATAATAGGACCGAAGGAGCCTCCGACGAAATTTGTACCAAACTGCTGAATAAAAAATAATGCCCCGAAAATGATCAGAACAATTGGAATTACCGGAATATCGGTGTTAAAAAGTTTCAACCCTTCAATTGCAGATGTAACTGTAATTGAGGGTGTTATAACTCCATCCGCGAGTAAGGCAGCGCCACCTGCCATAGTCAGAAGAGCTGCCCATCCTGATTTTTTCTTTATCAGTGCAAAAAGCGCAAAAATTCCTCCTTCACCGTTATTATCTGCCCGAAGTGTTATTATGATATATTTAATTGTAGTCTGTAATGTCAGCGTCCAGAAGATACAAGACAAGGATCCATAAATCAAAAGTTCATTAATATTGGCTTTTCCTGCAAGAAGAATAGCCCTCATTGTATAAAGAGGACTTGTACCTAAATCGCCGTAGACTACTCCCAGGGTGATGATGAGCCCTGCAAAAGAGAGCTTCTTAATATCAAGATGGTGTTCTTTTCCTCTCATGATTATACCCTGCATGTTTACCAGAGTTTTTCTAAAATAAAGCGGGCAAAGTTAATAATTAATAGAATTATAGTACCAACTTATAACAAGAGAAACAACCTGATTATAATTCTTAACCCCTTTTTCGATATTATTAGCTTTTAAGTAACTATTATTAGCGGCGGTTTGCATATCCGAAAGAGTGTTGTTTTCAAGCCCCTGGTAATACTTTTGGCGGAATCGAAAATCCTGCAACACTCTTTTGTCAATTTTATTTATATAATCCTTATATTCCTTCAGATGCGATGCATCTCTTAGAAAATAGAGTAACAAAGTCTGATAACCCGAATATTTCAAACGCTGGTCCGATGATTTAGTACAAACTATAAATGCAACCAGATTGGCCTCCGCCTCGCTTCCAATTCCAAACTGATGAGCTTTCTCATGTGCAAGAAGAAACGGATAATCCATTGGAAGAAGATACTGATTTACATGAATCTCATTGAAAAATGGTCCGAAATATCCGCTTAAGCCCACTTTACTATAGAATGAACTGAAAATCATTGTCTTGGGTCGACGGGTACCATTTGGATAAGTGATCGCAAGTTTCGGACTCTGTATCTTATAAGACTCTTCAACAAGCTCATCAATCTTCGGGTAATCCGACGATAAAATTTGAAGATAATTGAAATTCGTTCGCACTATTAATGAATCGAGGATCGATCTGAAAATCATTTCATCGGGTTTTGGGGTTTCCCATCCAACCCTCTTTTCAATATTTGGCCTGAAGTAGTTATAACCCCAGACAAAATAGAATATTGAATAAAGTATTGCCAGTATTTGCAGAGTTCGCAAACCTAACCAACCAAACTTAATTTTCCTGAACGCAACTAAAATTAATCCGCTGATTAATAATAATATAATCAATATCCAAAATACATCCCACAATGAAAACGGAATTACATTGCTGAAAAATGAGAAGAGGTTTGCTATAACCGGATAGATTCCCCTGGAATAATGCTGTTCAATAAATGCGGGGTTTCGTATGGATAACCTGGTACTCAAAAAAACCAGCAGAGATAGAATAAAGGGCCATAAATTCAGAAGAAGCTTGCTGATTCTTACTTCCCTTATCATCTTACTATTTTCAACCATAGTTATTTTTCTAAATCTAACTCACAAATTTAATTAATCTGAAGAATGTTATATCCTAAAAAAATTTTGTATTTAAACACGATATGATTGCCAATTCTAAACAGATAATGAATGTGATTAGCAAAATGCAATCCTTTAACCACGGATTAACACAGAGGAGTATTCCAGATAAAATTATTCTCCGTATCAAATATTATCATACAGTGTTACTCCATTTTAACTCTGCGTAACTCCGTGGTTAAATGTATACTATGGCTGGTTGAAAAAATGTTGCCCTGATTTTGAAGAATTACAAAATGTTTTAAGTTATCTTTGAAAAGACAAATATCAATCTGATAATCTGCATCTTGATAACATAAGAGCTATGAACCGAATATCTTTCAATCTCAGATCTTTAATTCTGCTTTCACTTCTTATTTCTTTATTTTTCCCCGCACAAAGCCAAAGCCAGCAAACATCCGATGACAAAATTTCTCTTCTTTTTATAGGGGACATAATGGGACATGATGAACAGATATGGTCGGCTGAGAACAGGGAGACACATTTATATAACTATGATGATGTATTTCAATACATTAAACCGGTCATTTCCGATGCTGATATCGCAATAGCTAATTTTGAAGTTACACTTGGAGGTACACCATATACAGGATATCCTCAATTCAGTTCACCTGCTGATCTTGCCGTTGCCTGCAAGAGTGCCGGTATTGATTACCTGGTCACTGCGAATAATCATGCTGCTGACCGGGGAAAGAAGGGAATAATTAGTACTATACATAAACTCGACAGCCTGGGAATTCCTCATACCGGTACTTTTAGGGATTCCTCATCGCGCGACAGCCTTTCTCCTTTGGTGATTCACAAAAACGGAGCTTCAATTGCCCTCTTAAACTATACCTTCAGTACCAACGGAATAGTAGTTCCCTCGCCAGTGATTGTTAACATGCTGGATAAAGAACTGATTACCAAAGATGTAATGATAGCTAAAGATAGAAAAGCAGATATCATCATCCTCTTTTTGCACTGGGGAACAGAATATGATACAATTCCATCAAAAACCCAGACTGATCTCGCAGAGTACTTTCAATCAATTGGTGTCGATATGGTAATCGGATCTCATCCGCATGTCTTGCAGAAAATGGCCAGAAGAAGAAATAATATTACAGGAAATGATGATGTGGTGGTCTATTCGCTTGGTAATTTTGTATCGAACCAGAGAAAACCAAAAACCGATGGAGGGTCAATAGTAAGAGTTGAACTTACAAAGACCGGTGACAAATATACAATCTCAAATGCCGGATATTATCTTACCTGGGTTTATGCTCCTATTGTGAAATACAGAAAAAAATTCTTTATCCTCCCGTGTTCTGAGTTTGAAAAAAAGCCTGAATTCTTCGATAAACCGGAAGCGTTCTACCTTATGAAAAAATTTATCAGCGATTCAAGAAAACTTTTTAATGAACAAAACATCAATGTTAAAGAGTATATTTTTAATGGTAGTTCATGGGTGTTAAATAATTAGTTTAATGTTTGTATTTTGCCTCCAGGATTTATTATCGGTTTTTAATGAATAAATCATGCATATTCCAGATGGTTATTTGAGTCCGCAAACATATATTCCACTATTTGGGGTGTATGTATCAGCGGCGGCTGTCGCAGTAAAAAAAGTCAGGAGAGAAGTTTCTGCTCGCAACATACCTTACCTTGGAATGGCAGCAGCATTCTCATTCATTATCATGATGTTTAATTTACCTATTCCCGGTGGAACAACCGGACATGCTGTAGGCTCTGCGGTAATAGCCATAATATTTGGACCGTGGGCAGCTATGTTAGCGGTGTCAGTTGCTCTAATTATACAGGCACTTATTTTTGGCGATGGAGGAATCACTGCTATTGGTGCCAATTGTTTTAATATGGCAGTTTTTATGCCGTTTACAGCCTTTTATATATTTAAGCTTTTCTGCAAAAACACTTCAGGAAAACCACAAATCTCTTTTGCCGCATTTATTTCAGGGTATCTTGGTCTGGTGCTGGCCGCAATTCTTACAGCTGTTGAATTTGGTATCCAGCCTTTAATTGCTTCCACTCCCGATGGTAAAGCTTTATACTGTCCATATGATCTGAGTATTGCAGTTCCCGCGATGGCAATTGAACATATGCTGCTTTTTGGAATCGTTGAAGGTATTATTACTGCAATAATTGTCAACTACTTTATAAAAACTGAACCTACTTTGATATATGCTTTCAGAAAAAGGGTCAAGAATGAATAAAATTCAAAAAAAGATTCTTGTCATTTTGCTTTTTTTATGTCTGATTACTCCGATTGGAATTCTGCTTCCGGCGTACTTTAATACAGGCGATGCATGGGGCGAATGGTCGGCCCAGACAGTTAATGAACTTATAGGTTATGTGCCTGAAGGACTGGCAAAATATTCTGAGGTTTGGAAAGCACCTCTGCCTGATTATAATATTAAAAAAACAGACAGATCAATAGTACATAAATCTGGCTATTACATCGTATCAGGGATAATCGGGGCAACTATTACTTATATTGTTATGTTGTTAATCTCCAAATTAATTGTCAGACATGGAGAATAAAACTCCACCTTATCTGCTTCAACCGATAATTGATCGGCCCGAGTTTCAACAAGCAAAAGGGGCGAGACTTTCCTTTCTTGATAAGACAATTATGAATTCGGCAACTGCAGTAAAATCAATTTATGCACAGGCAGAAAATGCATCTAAAGAAAATTTTATTCAGAGGATCAATCCGCATGTCAAACTTTTTTCGTTGATTTATCTTGTGCTCATCATTAGTTTTGTGAGCAATATTGAGGCACAGATAATTATAACAATATTTATTTTTTCTTTGTTCATTATAGCCAGGTTAAAAATCTTAGAGGTGTATAAAAAAATATTTTCCCTGGCCATTATATTTGGTTTTATTGTCGTCTTGCCGGCATCTCTAAATATTATAACTCCCGGTAAAATAATTTTTAATATTATTACATTAACTAAACCTTTACATTTCTGGATCTACACAATCCCACAGAATATAGGTTTTACTGAAAACGGACTGAAAGTTGTATTGCTGATCTTTCTCAGGATACTTAATTCTGTTTCATTTGCTTTACTTATCATATTTACCACATCTTTCCCTGAATTTATTAAATCATTCAAGATAATAGGTGTACCTGATACATTCCTGATGATCATTTCGCTGGCTTATAAGTACATATTCATTCTTTCCCGGACAATTGAAGAAACATACTTTGCTTTAAAATCAAGGCTCTACGGCAATATCAAGAACAGTAAGATCAGGGAACTGATCAGCGGACGGATTTTTTTCATTTTTAAAAAATCCATGATAATTTATGAAGGTACCTACTATGCAATGGTTTCGAGAGGTTATCAGGGAAAAGTGTTGCTCCATTCACACAAAAAACTATCGGCTTTTGATTTTGTTGCTATGTTAATTATTGTCTCATTTGGTATTTTGATACTTTATTTATAGAAGATGACAGAGGATATTATTTCATTAAAGAATATTGATTATTCATATTACGGAAAGATTCCTGCTTTGAAAAATGTCAACCTTTCAGTAAAAAAAGGTGAAATGGTCGCTATAATAGGACTTAATGGAAGCGGAAAATCTACCTTATTGCATATAATCAATGCACTTATATTTCCTGATTCAGGAGAAGTTTTTTTTAAAGGTAATCCAGTATCTGAAAAATCATTAAACAATAAAAGTTTTGGGATAGAGCTTCGACAGAACATGGGCTATATTTTCCAGAATCCCGAAATACAATTATTTTGCCCGACTGTTTTTGATGAACTTTTGTTTGCACCGCTGCAACTAAACCTTCCCATTGAAGCTGCAAAGGAGAGAGCAGAACAGACCTTATCATTTCTCGGCATAGAATATCTTAAAGACCGACCGGTATTTATGCTTTCCGGCGGAGAAAAAAAGAAAGTTGCCATTGCATCGGTTTTTACAATGAATCCTGACATTCTGCTTATTGATGAGCCTCTTTCCAGCCTTGATCCTAAAACGCAAACATTCTTCATTGACCTTCTCCTTGAACTCAACCATGCCGGGAAGACAATAATCTTTACAACTCACCATCTTGATCTGATAGACCATTTGCAACCAAGGGTTGCTGTGCTCTCAGATGAACATACAATTCAAAAAACAGGAACAGCTTCAGAGATACTTAGCGATGAGGAATTCCTGATCAGTGTAAACCTCATACATGAACATGTTCATAAACATGAAAACGGGGAACACAAACATTATCATTCACATTATGTTTTTCACAAACATTAATGGATTAATAAAATCAGCATCACTCTCCAACTTGTCTGAACAACAGATTTATATCCGGATCAGGTACTATCTCAATTATCTTCTCACTCCTGATGGTCTTTCTGGCTATTCTTTCCGATACAGGAACTTTTATAATCTGTAACCCATTTGAATCCTTTATCTGCAACTCAATATCGAAACTAAACAGAGGACCCTGTGTCTGCTCAATTTTTATATCTGTAAATCCTTCTCTTTCATCCGGGCTGGTTGTGATCTTTAGATCCGGCTGACCTGCTGTAAATATCCACTGTTTAAAAAACTGGTCAAGATTTCTGTTACTCACTTTCTCCATAATATTCTCGAAATCTCTGGTTAGAACATTTTTGTCCCTGAAATCTTCATAATATGATCTCATTCCTTTCCAGAACAGATCATCTCCCATTTCGTTTCGTAACATATGCAAAACCCAGGCTCCCTTCTGGTATGAGTTTGCATTTAATAGTCGCATCAGATCGGTAACGGTTGTATCGACAACGGGTTTGGGTGATCTCATATCAAATCCGAGAACGCGGTCGCGAGCCGATTTCATTGTCTCATCAAACTTTTCTTTTCCATATGTTTTTTCCTGGTATACAGCAGTCAGATAGGTTGCAAATCCCTCACTCAGCCAGATATGATGCCAGTCATTTTCAGTAACAGAATTCCCAAACCATTGATGTGCAATTTCATGGGCCATAAGGTTTTCGGCTTTACCTTGTCCGGTAACAGAATTCTCTGAATAGAAAATACATCCTGCGTTTTCAAGTCCTCCAAATATGGTTTTGGACTGTACATTTGCCAGTTTTTCATAAGGATAAGGTCCAATAAGCTGACTATAAAAAGCCATGGGTTTTAACGCCACTGAATAATCATAAAATCCCTCCGTTCTGTTCTCCGCGAAAACCCAGCTCCAGATTGGTGTTCCATTGACATTGCCTTCAAACCGTGTCGCAAAAGGAGCTATTCCTATTGCCATGACTTTTGTAGCAAGAGGTACATCTTCTTTCCAGTGTGTCAGCTTGGTATGTTTGGGCATACAGCTTTCCTCAACGAGATAACCGCTTCCAACGACCTCATAATGTTCTGGAGAAGTAATTATAAAATCTACTGTTGCTTTATCATATGGATGATCAACGCATGGAAGCCAGTTATGAGCCCTGTCGGGCCAGTTATCAGCAAAAAAAGTGCGTTTCCCGAATTTATTATCCGATATTATTAAACCATCAGAAGGAATTCCAGAATAATCAATATTAAAGTGACCCTGTGAACCTGCTTTTACTGATTCATCAATAGTAATTGCAATCCGATCGCCAGAATGAACCCATCTTATTGATCCCTTATCAAAAGTCATATTTTTTACAGACATTCCCTTCCCATCATCACCCTTATTCTTAAGGTCAAACTCAAGTGTATTGACAGATCCGATGAAACTTACCGCAATTGTAGCATGACCATAAATGACATTGTTTGTGTCGTTTACTGAAATTGAAAAATCATAGTGAATTATATCAATAAGAGGATTTCTCTTATACCCATCTTTTCCTTCAACACCAAAACAGTACAGTATAAAAAAAGAAATTGTGAATATGATCTTCATAATGGCTTAAAAATTGTTGATTAGAAATCAAAGGTAATTAAGGGATTGTAAAGAAAGAGACAATGTTGATTCAAA
>Ga0302321_100005998_pt1 | contig 10663 bp, 10 predicted proteins | sample Fen_T0_1_FD_202505 | JGI IMG/M metagenome (GOLD analysis project Ga0302321, IMG submission 202505) | Peat permafrost microbial communities from Stordalen Mire near Abisko, Sweden - Fen_T0_1 | ecosystem: Environmental > Terrestrial > Soil > Wetlands > Permafrost | place: Sweden: Abisko... | reverse complement strand
GCCCTTTTGCGCCCCCGTCCACTCTTCGCGGCCCCGAAACCCGCGCCACCCGTTACGACCCACCGGCTACGGCTCGCCCTAGAGCTGTCAGTTCACATGAACGGTCGTATCTATGATCCGCTGCTCGGAAGGTTCCTCAGCGCGGATCTCGTAGTTCAAGATGCGGGCAATCTGCAGAGCTACAACAGATATTCCTATGTGAGAAACAACCCGTTATCACTAATCGATCCCTCTGGATTCCTTGATGAAGTAGCCGCAGGTAAGCAGCTGGGGGACTGGGGGACGGCTGGTGGAGCGCTTTTGACCAACATGGAAACACAGGCTGGATCAGGGTGGACGTATAAATCATTCGATGAATATACAGGCAACGCTGATATCGGGACTGGATCCGTTGGCGGCGTTACGTCCTATGGGAATAAGACTGTGTATTTGCAGGATAAGTCCAATATGGAAGATACGCTGGACGATGCAGATCATGAGACCAAGCATGCAACCCAAACACCTTTTACCACTGTGGATGGGAGGAAGGCTAATGAGAAGGAGGCGTATCATGACGAGGCACAGCTTCAGGTTGATACCGGTCGCAGCAGCAAGTTTACGCATACTGTAGATCATAAGGAACGGGTTGATGATGCAGCAATCGCAACCCATGTTGATGATCATTACTCTCCGACTGATAGTCATGGACACCCTTTGCCTGGCAGTCATTCTGCGACGCCCGGGGTAAGTAATGATAGGCAGTTTACTGGCGTGAAGAATGTGGATTTTCGTGTTATGCGACTATCCTATACGGCTGAAACCTCGAAGATTGCCGCGAAGGCTGCAACGAAGGCAGCAAACGTCGCAGAGAAGGCAGCGAAAAATGCGACGAAGCATGGCACGCCCGAAGAACGTGCTAACGCCCAGAAAGCCGCAGCCGATGCAAAGGCTGCTGCTGAACAAGCGAAGGCGGCGGCGGCGGCGGCGAAAAAGGCACTGGAAGATGAACTGAAGCGTAAGAAACAAAATCCATAATTCTATAATGCAAAATTCCGTTACATGTTTATTAGGGGCCTTGCTGTGTGTGTGCCTGTTTAACGCATGCGCCTCTTCTCCTCGTTCAAATAAGTATAACACTAAAATTTCAATCGAATGTCGTGTGCTTTCCGCTGTTGAAGAGGAGGATGTTGATTTTACTGACGTTCCTCTAACTACATCGTACGTTTGGGTGGAGGTGATTAGCCCAGATGCAGTTAAGGCGAGCAGAACTCGGTTGATACTTTTGCGAGCACCTATCTCAAAGCCAAGGATACAGGCAGGTGAATTCTGGAAGCCTATCGGGGAGCATTGCCGAGTTGAGGTGTTTTATAATATTAACTCCCAAGAGTTGTATTTGGTCCCAACAAAGGGCAGGTAAAGCGGTACAGCCGAACAAGGGACGCACAAAGGGACCGATCCGAACGGGGCAGGCTGTACCGTTTACCTTGTGCAGAGAACAAGCCGAAGGAGTCAGGTTTAAACAATTGTGATCGATTGTCGATGGTTCGTTCTTTGTTAATCCAACGACCATGCGGCACACGCCGCGCCAGTCTTCGCAAGCTCAGCCTGTCACGTCGTCTGCATCCTCCCTCCGCCGCGCAAGTGCGTCTCCGGTCCGGTAAAGTGCGGTCGGGCCGGGCGGCGGTGTGTGCGGTGCAATGGCCCGCACGAAACGGCGCTCCTTGAACACCCGCGCCGTCGCCGTCGTTCCGCCGCTGCACTTCGTTGCGCTCTGTCACGTCGGCGCCCGCCGATCTAGCCCCGGCCCTCCGCTGTGCCCGGCAGGCTGCCGGGCTCGCCTCAACCGCCGCGCGGCGGGTCGGCGAGACCCGCTCCCGTTGGTCGGCCTGCGGCTTCGGTCGCGTTCGCTCCCTGCGGCCCGGTCCGCAAGGCCGGGCGCTCGCGGGGACCGCGCGGCTCGGCTTCGTTTACTCAGCCGCGCGGTCACCGACCAAACTAGTCCCGCTAAAACGCCTTCACGGACGCCGTCGCTTCGCTCCAGCTAGGCGGCTTCCGCTCCGCGCCGCCGACCGTTCCGGCGTGAAATTGCGGCGCTTCCTTGAGCACCCGCGCCGTCGCCTACGACTCGGCCGCTGACGCGTCCGAGCCGCCGCTCACTTCGTTCGCCTCTTGCGCGGCCTAGCCCCGCGCGCCCAAACCAGCAGCTAAGAAAAAAGCTCATGGCCTCGATGACGTGCGAAAATCCCGCCGCGCTCAACGGTCCATGCCTACCGTTTTTTCGGTAGTCCGAGGCTGCGACGAGCCGGGAACGCGGGCCACGTCTCCCGCGCTTTTTTCTTACAGACGCAAAACCCTAAGGACTTCCTTGAGTTCAGAAATGCGAACCGTTGGCTAAAAATCTACCGTGAAAACGGTAGGCGCGCGGCCTCGCCGCGTTTAGCTCAACCCGCCTTCAATAGCGCCTCGACAACCTCGACGATCTTCTGTTGCTGACGACGCGGCAACTTGGCGGCGGCGTGAAACGCCTCCTGCAAACGGCCCTTGGCGATGGCGGGCTTTTGTGGTGTGACGCCGAGCAGTTCATCCACGCTGATGCCGAGCTCGCGAGCGAGCGCGGGCAAAATCTCGCCGCGTGGCGGCGTGCCAGTCAGCTCCCAAAAGGCGACGTTCGAGGCGCTCGTGCTGATGCGCTTGGCTAGCTCGACCTGCGAAAGACCCGCGTCTTTGCGGAGCGTGGCGATGCGTACGGCGAGAGGCGGACGGACGGCTTTGGACATGTCCGCATCATACTCGATGTTTTGAAAATCCGGCCCTGGGAGAAAAGTCTGCGCTTGCATGGCACACAGTAAACTGAGTGAAAGTGTGCATGTCACCCACAAAGCCATTATTTTGGAAAACGGGCTTGACGCTCTTCCGCCGAAAGGAGGCCCGCCATGCCCCGCATCCCTGACGACGAGTTAGCCAGGCTGAAGGCCGTCCCGCTGCTCGATCTGTGCCGCGATTACGGCATTGAGCTAAAACACGAGGGCAAAGACTGGAAAGGGCGTTGCCCCTTTCACGCGGACGACTCGCCTTCGTTCGTCGTCACGCCCGCAAAAAACCTTTGGAACTGTCTCGGCGCGTGTGGCTGCGGTGGCGACACCTTGCAACTGGTGATGAAGAAAGAGGGCGTTTCCTTCCGCCATGCGTGCGAAAAACTCCGCGCCCGATTGGACGGCGTGCCGCCGCCCGCCGTCGTGACAACACGCCTCGGCACGAGCCACGAGGCGCTTGCCACACCGCAGGAAGCGGCCGACGACGCGGCGCTTTTGGGCCGCGTGGCGGACTTTTATCACCGCACGTTTTTGAATGAACCGGCCGCGATGAAGTATCTGCAAGGCCGTGCGTGTCTGCATCCCGAGGCGGTGAAAACCTTCCGGCTGGGCTACGCAAACCGAACCCTTGGCTATCGCGTGCCGCCGCAGGAAACGGCGGCAGGCCGCGAGTTGAAGGCCCACTTGCAGCGCCTGGGCGTGCTGCGCTCCACGACCGGGCACGAGCACTTGAACGGCTGTGTGGTGTTCCCCATTGAGGACAAAACGGGCCAGGTCGTGCAGCTTTACGGGCGACGAATCGCCGAGGCTGCGAACCCGCGCCACCTCTATCTTGCCGGGCCGCAGCGCGGCGTTTGGAACGCTGCCAGGCTTTTACCCGGTGCGGATTGGTTCGTCGGCGAAGCCTTGATCGACGCCTTGACACTCTGGTCTCACGGGTGGCGCAGCGTCACGGCGAGTTATGGCGTCAACGGTTGGACGGCCGAGCACGCGGCGCTTGTCGCCGAGCGAAAACCCGGTCGCGTCGTCATCTGCTACGATGCCGACACCGCCGGAAATGCCCAGGCCGCAGCATTGGCCAAAGCGTTGGCGGCGCTTGGCGTCGCCGTGTGGCGGGCCGCGTTGCCCGAGGATAAGGACTTGAACGACGTAGCCCGAGAGGCGAGCGACCCGGCGGCGGCACTGCGCCGTGTCGTTGACGACGCTGTGAAGATCGCCGGGCCGGTTGTCGTCGCAATGGCCGCGCCATCTTCTGACGCGTCGCGCGCGCCTTCTTCTTTAGCTGCTAAAGCTGCTAAGAAAGAAGCTGATGCCGATCCGCTCACGATCACCAAAAACGACGCGGAAGAAATCGTTTTAACCATCAATGGGCGCACGTACCGCGTGCGCGGTCTCGCGAAAAACACCGCTTACGACGCGCTGAAAATCTCATTACGCCTCGCCTGTGGTTCGGCGTGGCACCTGGACACCTTGGATTTAGCCCAGGCAAAACAGCGGGGCACGTTTGTGCAGGCGGCGAGCGAAGAAACGGGAATCAAAGCCGAACTCCTCAAGCGCGATGTTGGCCGCGTGCTCTTGAAACTCGAGGAGTTGCAGGAAGAGCGTTTGCGCGCCCAGGTCGCGCCGTCCGCGCCGCCGCCTCTCGCGCCAGAACTGCGTGCGAAGGCCGAGGCGTTTTTGCGCGATCCTTGTTTGTGGGACTTGATCGCGGAGCACGCGGCAGCGTGTGGGATCGCCGGGGAGCGCGGCAACGTGCTGCTCGGCTATCTTGGCGCAGTCTCCCGGTTGTTGGATCGGCCGCTCGCGATCATTGTGCAATCGTCTTCCGCCGCAGGAAAAACGACGCTGATGGACGCAATCCTCGCCTTCGTGCCACCGGAGGAGCGAATCAAGTACTCGGCGATGACCGGGCAATCCTTGTTCTACATGGCGGGCACGGATCTCAAACATAAGGTGCTCGCGATCGTCGAGGAAGCCGGGGCCGAAAAAGCCAGCTACGCGTTGAAGCTCCTTCAATCCGAAGGCGAGTTGCGCATCGCCTCGACGGGCAAGGACCCGCACACGGGCCGGATGGAAACGCAGGAGTATCACGTCGAAGGGCCGACGATGATCTTCCTGACGACGACCAGTCACGAGCTGGACGAGGAGCTGCAAAACCGCTGCCTCGTCTTGACGGTCGACGAATCACGCGAGCAAACCGAACGTATCCACATGCTCCAACGCGAGGCGCGCACCGAGGCCGGACTTGCGCGGAAAACGCGCCGGGCCGAACTCTTGGAACTGCACCGGGCGGCGCAGACGCTTTTGCAGCCGCTGCCGGTCTTCAATCCTTACGCGGAAAAACTGCGCTTCCTGTCGGATCGGCTGCGCACGCGTCGCGATCACGAGAAATATCTCATCCTCATCGATGCGCTCGCCGTGCTCTTCCAGCACCAGCGTGAAAGAAAAGTTGTTGCCGGTCGCGAGTGCATCGTCGCGACGCTCGACGACATCGCGCGCGCCAACGAACTCGCACACGAAGCCCTCGGGCGTGGCCTCGACGACATGCCGCCGCAGACGCGGCGCTTACTCGACCTCATCCAGAAAATGGAGTGCGAGAAATCGGAAGGGGCGGGAGGGTGGCGGAGGCGCGACCTGCGCGCCTTCACCGGATGGGGAGACACACAGCTAAAAATCCATCTCGGGCGGTTGGTGGAACTCGAATACGTGCTGACGCGACGCGACCCGGAGCACCTGCAAGGACTCGTTTACGAGCTGATCTTCGACGGCGACGCGTCCGCGGCGAAGCCGCACCTGTCCGGCCTGCTCGACGTGGAAAAACTCCGCGCGAATCCCGACTACGACCCAAACCGGTCGGGGCAAAACGCCAACCGGTCGGCCTTGGCGGGTGATCGGTCGGGGTCCGGTCGGCCCCTGGTCGGGGAGTGGTCGGGCACCGGTCGGGGTGCAGATTCCTCCTCTGACAGCGGCCCGAAAAACGGTGCTTCCGTGGAAAAAACGCATGACGGCCGGAGCGCATCGGCAGCGTAAACGTAACTGTAGGCCGTAGCCAAAACACATGCCCGCCGAACCGGTCAGCCTCGAAACCGCCATCGCCCGGCACCTCGCGCACCTGCGGGCGCTTGGCTACACGCCCGCGACGCTGACCGGCCGCGCGTGGCATCTGGCATTGTTCAGGCAATGGGCCGAGGAGCGCGGCGCAGCGCTCCTCTCCGATCTTACGCCGGAACTGGTGGCACGTTGGCAACGGCATTTATCCCAGCAGCGAAAACCCGACGGCCAGCCGCTGACCTCGCGCACACAGCGGACGCGGCTCATGTCCTTGCGCGGTTTTGGTCGCTGGCTCGCCCGGGAAAAACTTGTGGCGACTGATCCCGTCGCGGAACTCGTGATGCCTCGTGTGGGCCAGCTCTTGCCGAAAGCGTGGCTCTCGGCCGCGCAGGTTGAAACGATCCTGGCCTTGCCGAACTTGGGCGGCCGACGCCCCGCGCCGGGCCTGCGGGACCGCGCCATCCTCGAAACCTTCTACTCGACGGGCCTGCGTCGGATGGAACTCACCCGGCTCACCGTGTCCGACGTAGACTTTGCCGGTGGCGCGGTGTTCGTGCGTCAGGGCAAGGGCCACAAGGATCGCGTCGTGCCCATCGGCGAGCGGGCGCTCGCCTGGATCGAAAAATACCTGGCCGACGCCCGGCCGGAGCTGGCCCGGGCTGGCGATGCAGCCGGACCGCTCTTTGTGACCGAGCAAGGCGCACCGCTGACCGTGCGTTACCTCTCGGCTCTGGTGACGCGCTACGTCACCAAAGCCGGACTTGGCAAACTCGGTTCCTGCCACCTGTTCCGGCACACGTGTGCCACGCTCATGCTGGAGCACGGAGCCGACATCCGCCACGTCCAGGAGCAGCTGGGGCATGCGTGTTTGCAGACGACCCAGGTTTACACCCACGTCTCAATCCAGCGGCTAAAGGAAGTGCATGCCGCCACCCATCCCGGCGCGAAACTATCACCACGGCAGGCTTGCGAACCGCTTTGCGGCAATGCAGCATTGCGGCATGACAACGACTCTTCCTCTCTCCAAACGCGGCAGCCTGACGCTGCCCCCGGCCCTGCGTCGCAAAATGGGCCTCGATAAACTCAGAAACCCGATGCTCCTAGTGGAGGAGCGCGAAGGCGGTTTGTTTTTGCAGCCCGCCGTGGCCTTGCCCATGCGCGACATCCCCAAGGCCCAAATCCAGGCTTGGATTGCCCGCGACGAGGCAGACATGAAGGCGTTCCAAGCCGCCGGGAAGACCCGCAAAAAGTGAGACTCTTCCTCGATACAAGCGTCCTGCTTGCGGCGTCAGGATCGGGCAGGGGTGCGTCGCGTTTCCTCATCACGGAGGCGGCGGCGTATGGTTGGGAACTGGTCAGTTCCGACTACTGCGACGAGGAGACACGCCGCAATCTGCCCAAGCTTGGCCGCTCCGCTGCGACCGCTTGGAAAAACCAAATTGCCCCGCTCGTGCGCTTCGTTCGGGCGGACGTGGCCCTGGATAGACCGCTGGTCTTCCCCAAGGCCAAGGATCGCCCCGTGGTCATCACCGCCCTGGCGGTGCGGGCCGATTGGCTCTTGACCCTCGACGAAGGCGACTTCCACACGAAGCTCGGCCGCGAAGTTTACGGCCTGCGCATCGCCACCCCCGGCGAGTTTTTGCTGGAGCAACGCGCCCAGGGCGTGCTCTGAGCCAAGCCGCTTCCTTTTTAGCTGCATCAACGCCGCCTCCGGTCTTGCCGGACGCGGCGTTTTGCTTTGGTCTGATCGCCGCTCGCCCGGCGCATGATGCGACGGGACCAGCGAGCCCCGCACCGAACCTTCACAAAGGAAGAAACACGCTTTAACTCGCTTCGCTCGCGCCGTCTGACGGTGCCCGTTCCTTGACTCGGATTGGTCCGGCCCTTTTGCGCCCCCGTCCACTCTTCGCGGCCCCGAAACCCGCGCCACCCGTTACGACCCACCGGCTACGGCTCGCCCTAGAGCTGTCAGTTCACATGAACGGCCGCATCTATGATCCGCTGCTCGGGCGTATGCTGTCTGCGGACCCGCTCATCTCGAAAACGTCCGACCTGCAGGCGTATAACCGGTATAGCTATGTCCTGAATCGACCACTTACGATGGTTGATCCGAGCGGCTTCGATCCTGCCTTCACGCCTGACATCGGCATTTTCCAATCGCTCAAAGCCGATCAGGAAGTGGAGGCAGCTAAGCTAGCAGCTCCGGCTACGGCCGCGCTGGTTGTGGCGGTCGCAACAGATGGACTTGCTGCCCCCTACATAGCGGCTGCTGCGCCCGGGTATTTGGGAACAGTCGGAACGGGTATGCTTGTAGGAGCAGCGGGGGATTTAGCCAAGCAAGGCACCGAGATGGGTCTCGGGACGCGTTCGTCGATCAGTGGATCAGAACTGCGAAATTCAGCCGCCACTGGTGGTCTCCTCGCTGGTGCTGGTAGATTAATTTCGTCTGTTTGGAGTCGAATCACTGGCGCGGCACCCAAAACGGAGCTGACGCCAGAGGTGAGCCCGACAAAGGCACCGACGACGATTCGACAGAATGCGGAGCAAGGAAAGGCCTTCGAAAAAGTTGTAGGTGACGGTTTGAAGAAAACGGACACCTCGGTGGCTTCGCAGGTGACCGTCAAAACGGAGAGCGGTGTTTCAACCAAAATTGATTTTGCGAGCAAGGGACAGGACGGAACCGTCAATCTCACAGAGGCGAAGTCGTCAGCCACCGCCCCACTCACCAAAAACCAAACCGCCGCGTTCCCGGAAATCGAGCAGACCGGCGGAGTGGTTACGGGCAAAGGCAAGCCGGGCTTCGAAGGTGGAACACAAATCCCGCCGACGAAGGTCAAGATCGTGAGGCCCAAAGCACCAGGAGAACCACCCGATGGCAATTGATCAAAGCGACGTTATTGACTTTGTGACCATTGATCAGGCCGGAAACGCCGTCCTGACCGTCTCGGACCATCTAGAGTGGGACGAGAAAAATGAACACATCTTTGCGCTTCAGCAGAAGTTGAACCGGTATCTTGCCTTTATTGAAAGCGGAGAATTGGTGGAGCGATATCCTGAGACACGTGGAAAACCCGCCGTGATCTCAGTGGTTGCATTACACCAGCCGAATGGCGCGGCCCAATCATTCCTCCAGAAAGTTGAGCAAGTGCTGCAAGGTGCCGGGATAGGATTCCGGTTCCAGCAAAAGCACTTTAACTCACCGTAACTGTTACCGACTTTTTTCCTTTCGTAAGAAGCCATGAGATGGGGTCGGTTTTTGGGCCTTGGGGCAGATAGTGGGTAGTTCGTCAGGAAGCGACCGAACGGGTCGGGCTGTACCGTTTATCCTGCGTAGTGAATCTACCAATACAGCACCGGCTCAGCCCTGCGCCTCGTTCGGCTTGAGGGCCTTGGGCTCGATTTTGGCGACGAAAGGCTGTCTCGCATTTAGCTCGGCATAACGACTGGGAACGGCACGGACGGCGGCGAGCGTGCCCTCAGTAAGCGCGGCTGTGATCAAATTTAACCGGTTGCCGGTGATGACGAGATCGGCCGTTTGCAGCCCCAGGGTGAGGGTCTGCATGGGCTTGGTCGGATCGTCGGCCAGGTCCGGTTTGCGCGTGAGCAGTTGATAATGCATGAGCTGACTGGCGGCATAGCCGACGCAGTTGTCCGGGCTGAGGTGGAACTCGATGAAGGCGGCTTCACCGGGACGAATCGTCTTGGTCATGTGTTACCGACTTTTTTCTGATCGTATAAACAGCCGATTTGTCCTCGTAGAGGTTTTTGGCAGTTAGCTGAACTGGCATCGTATTTTGCGGCTAAATTGCCGTGCTGTGATCGCATTTGTGACGGGAGTGAGCGGTTGGGCGGACATGAGGATGCGACGCATACGACGAGAGCGTGGATTTTGTGCGTAGCCGATTTTTGATCGTACGCGTTCCGACCGGAACGGTCGTATGATTTTGCGCCGAACTGTGGTCGTACGTGCGTTTTAAGGTCCTGTCTTACGATGAGAGCGTGGCAATTTGGTCGGCCTGCATTCTGATCGTAAGCGTTACGTCCGCTGGGATCGTACGTTTTTTGGCCGCACTGCCATCGTACGTGTACGACGGCAGCGGCCGGTTTGTCACCAGACGATGGATACGTTTACGATGCGATTGTCTTCATGGCGTCATGGAACGAGAGGCCGAGGATCTGCACGAAGAAGTCGATGGTGTTGCCTGCTTGGTCGCGTTCGGGCCAGCGCCAGTAGCTATCTTTGACGATGAGACCTGGGAAGGCGGTTACGGCAAAGTTGTCGGCGGGCAACTCCACCAGCGTCAGACCCCGCTTTGCGATGAGCGGGGCCAGTTGAGCTTTCCTGGCATCACGGATCTGCTCGCGGGACCATGGCGGAAGCGACAGAACTTTAGTACTATGCGATGGGTTGGTCACAGTCTTTCCTCCAGTGGGGTTGCACGAGGACGCGGTTGACCTGTTTCAAATCGACGATGCGGGTTTGGTCGCGGACGGCCTCGATCAGCGAAGACACGCAGAGGTTTTTCGTTCTGCGCAGGAGGCCTTCGCCGGAGCGCACGATGAGGGCGAGCGCATCGGCGGTGTAGGTGTGGTGGCCGAGACCGGCGCGATCGAGTTCGCCCAGGATAAACGCTTCGATCGTTTCGGGCGCGAGGCGTGGCAGCACCACCGAGTAGGTCACTCTCGATCTGATCTCCTCGTTTTGAGCAAGGGAGAGCGTTTGCAACAGTGGCGGCTGGGCGATGAGCACCAGGTTGTGTGACCTCGGAAAATCTTCGAACAAGAGCCGCAGTTTGCGCAGGCATTCGGGCGACATCAGA
>Ga0302321_100005997_pt1 | contig 10664 bp, 3 predicted proteins | sample Fen_T0_1_FD_202505 | JGI IMG/M metagenome (GOLD analysis project Ga0302321, IMG submission 202505) | Peat permafrost microbial communities from Stordalen Mire near Abisko, Sweden - Fen_T0_1 | ecosystem: Environmental > Terrestrial > Soil > Wetlands > Permafrost | place: Sweden: Abisko... | reverse complement strand
CCGGAAACTGAGCGGAAGGATGGTCATCCGCCAGGTCGCCTTCAATCCCGATCGAGCTCTGCACGGTCGCGGCAAATGAGGACTCGAAGGTCACCTTCCACTCGTTCGCGTGGGTGGTGCCCAGGGTCCCGCTGAAGCTTGGTTCGAAGCTGAAACCGAAGGCGGACAAGCTGACGCTGCCCGAGTCGGTGGACTCGAGTGCGTCCGTCACCTTCGCGTTGTAGGTCGCCGTATTCGTGGCGGTCGAGACGTTGGAGTACGTGATCGTGTTGCTGAGCTTCTGGCTCAGCGTTTGGCCACTCATGTTGGTGCCGTAGTTCGTAGAGATGACTAGGTTCTGTGGCAACACAACGCGCGCGTTCGGTGCCGTCGGCAGCCTTTGCCCCGCACCGTAGAAAGGATCGAGCTGCAGCAGCTGCAGACAGTCGTTCGCATCGAGCACATCACTGCTGTCCGGAGGGGTGTGCGTGGAGGTGTTGATCGCGATGCCGTTTTGATGCGGGGCGACCTGACGCGCGCACTCGTCGAGGTCGCGCACCGTGACCGAGAACAGCGACGGCGAGCTCGGCGCGCCGTCCGCGCCGAGCAAGATGATGGCGCTCCCCGCGTCCACCTTCCAGACCCCGACCTGCGGGTGGACGAGGGTCACGAAGGTGTCGCCCCAGAACGGCTCTTGATCGAAGGTGCCGGCCGCGCCGGGGACGAGGCTCGCGATCGGTCCGATCGTCGTCGTCATGATCGACTCGAAAGTCCCGGTATTGCTTTGCGCGGCCTCGCTCGACCTTCCGGTCTCCAGGCTCGTCGTCTGGTCCCAGGTGGTCGAGGAGGCGGCCTTGAGTCCGATCGAAGGAGCGATCGCTTTGAGGAGATTGCCGACCTTGCCGGGTCCCCCAAGACTGTCCAAACTCGCGGACCCTTCGACCGACGTCCCATCGGTGGCTTTGCTGTCCACTTCCGTCGATTGGCTCTGATCCACCAGGTTGCTCGCCGTCATGGTCGTCCCGAACGAGCGCGACAGGGTATAGGTCGCGCTGCTCTTGTCCCCCGGCGGCTGGTACAGGATCGTCAAGGGCAGGACTTTCAGCTGCGCGATCGCGATTGGCTCGACCACCACATGGAACGGGCTAGACGCCTGCTCATAGACGAACGTCTGCTGCTGCGGGCTGCCCATGACCGCCGGTCGGGTGTATCTCCAAGTCGCGAGGGGTCCTTCGTTCTCGTTCTGACCCGGGAGGACGACGACCGGCACCGCGGGCGGGCAGAAAGGGGCGGAGGCAGACCAATTGATGCTGTTTTGATTGTTTATGATCGAGCACGCATAGCCCTGCCCGGTGGTCGGAGTCGATTGCGGCGTGAACGGGGTCGTGATGAAGCCGGCCCACGTTTGGCAGGCGAGGGCGTTCGGGTACAGGCGGCCGGGGCCCCAGCCCACGACCTCCGTGTCGTTCGGCACCCGCGTGTCCGCCTCCTCTAGCTTGACGACATAGCGGAGGTAGGTCGCGATCGCGGGGAGCTGAACGGGAACCGTCATGATGCCCGAAAACGTGCCGTCCTTCGGAGCCGTCGGCCCGTTGATCCCGGCTCCTTTGATGTCAGGGAGGGGCTGGGAGCTGTAGAGATCCTTGCTCGCCGAGCCGAGGGGGACCCAGCAGCCAGTGAAGGCATCGGGGGATGGTCCATCGAACGTCACGCTGTCCAACGGATAGTCGGGATCGAGCTGCTCGGCTGCCGGACAATTCGTGGCGCCGTCCTGCCAGCGCTCGATACGGACCGTGTACTTTCCGTGATTCCCCTCGACCACGCTCGGGAAGAGGTTGGACTTGCAGCTCTTGGTCCCGGTACCGACGTTGAGCGGGTCGAACAACGGGTTGTCGAGGGCCTCCGCGTTCGCCGTCATCTCCAACGCGGACGTGTCATCCGTAAGCTCGACACCGACCTCGAAACTCACCTGCGAGCTTTCAACGATGACCTTCGGCACGCCGCTGACGCCCGTGGGAAGGCCGAGGTTGTCCTGGACGGTGAAGCCGTTTCCCTTGACCCAGCGCGGCGCGTTCGGGTCGGAGAGGAAAGGTGGAAGCGGCGTAGAGGTGTAATTGAGGAACGGCTCGACGATCGCGGGCGGGTTGTCTTGCACTATGTTTGCAAAACCCGCCCAAGACTGCACCCCTTGCATCGTGAGCGGTGCCTTCATGCTGAGCGATACGAGGGAGACGGACGAAACGGGCGGAGCCGTGACCGTCACCGTGAGGATCACGAGCGGCTGGTCGTCGACGCTGGTGGCGGTGATGTGGACCTGCTGCGGTCCGAGCGCCGCGATTTGTTGGGCGGAGACGACCAGCGTATAAGCCGAGATCGGCTCGGTGCCGATGGGAAGCGGGGAGAGCGTGAGTCCGCTTTCGCCGGCGAAGCTCAACGAGAGCGGATCGGAGAACCCGCCCACCCGCTCGACGTTGAGGGTAGTCTCGGCGGTGCGCCCCTGCGCCACGCTGATCGCCGCGGGGCTCAGCGTCAGGATGACGGTCGGCGTGACATCCGCGTTGGCGGTGTCGAAGGCCACGGTGACCGGGTTGCCGGCCGCGTCGTGCACGGTAACGCCTGGCGCGCCCGTGCCGGTCGTGCCGAGCGGCTGCGCGGGGGTGTTCGCTGTTGCGACGACCGCGCCAAGGGTCCAGGAGATGTTCGTCGCTCCCGCCGGCAACGGGTACGCGAGAGCGCCGGGATGATCGCCCGGGCCGAACGACTCGATCTTGTGCGCCGGCGTCGCGACCGTCACGCCGTCGACGGAGATGACGTTGCTGGTGCCGTAGGGCGCGCCAACGGTGGCCGCGCCCGCGTTCCTGTAGCTGAAGATCGCGACGCGAGCGCCGCCGCCGAGGTCCACGAGCTCCTCGAATCGGGGCACGATTCCACAGAGCGGGTCGCGGGGACCGCCGCAGACGCCCGACTGGCAGGTGTCTCCCGAAGTGCAGGAGTTGCCGTCATTGCAGGCTGTACCGTTCGCCGCGGGGGCGAACCCGCACGCTCCGCTCGCCGGATCGCACAGGCCCACGTGGCACTGGTCAAGCGGCGGGCAGGCGGTCGCGTTGGAGCCCGTGCAGACGCCCGATTGGCAGGCGGAGGTCGCGGTGCAGGCGTTCTGATCGTTACAAGTCGTTCCGTCCGCGGCGGGCGGGCTCGTGCACGCCCCGGTGGCGGGAACGCAGGTCCCGGCTACGTGGCAGGCGTCGCTAGCGGTGCAGGCCACCGGATTCGACCCCGTGCAGACACCCGCCTGACAGGCGTCGGTCTGGGTGCACCCGTTCCCGTCGCTGCACGCGGTCCCGTCCACCTGCTGCGGATTCGAGCAGGCCCCGGTGGCGGTGTTGCAGACGCCCGCGCTGTGACACTGGTCGGAGGCCTGGCAGACCACCGCCGCGCCCACGTGGCACGCGCCCGCTTGGCAGGTGTCGGCGACCGTGCAGGCGTTGCCGTCCGTGCAGGACGTGCCGTTCGGCCGCCCGCCGCAGGCGTTCGCTGCCAACGGCACGAAGCGCAGGTTGTCGATCCGGTAAAGCCCGGTCGTCGGCACGGGCACGTTGATGACGACCGTGATCGTGAGATCGGTGTAGCCGCCCTGCAGCAGGCTCGTTATCAGCGCGTTGGTCAGCGGGAAGGTGACCGTGTTCCACACGTTGAGGGGCTTGCCGGTCAATTCGACCTGGCCGAGAAACACGCTGTTGATGCCCCGGCTCGGACAATTGACGTACGTCTGCGCCGTGCCGAAAAAATTCGGATTCGGCTGCGTCGTAGGCAACATCACGTCCCAGGCGAGGGTTGGACTGACGCCGACCAGGGTCGACAACGCGGTGCTCGCCAACGGTGTAAACCCATTGCTGCTCGAGGGCTTCACCTGAATCGAGAACGAACCCTGCGAATGAGTAGTCGACTTGGTTAGTACAACGCCGGCCGTGGTCGTCGACCAGCCCGTCGGATCCTCGAACCCGAAAATGTCAGCGGCCGTCAGCGCCTCTCGCGCCACCGCCGCGCTTTGATCTTCCCCGTGCGCGCCGCTGCAGCCCACCGCCATCAGAGCAATGGCGGCCACTAGTGCTTTCCAAATCGTCTTCATTCGAGGCCTCTCTTCCGCATCGGGATTCCCAGTCGTCAAAACGCAAGGCACACGCCAGCGTTGCCTGGGCCGTTCACGCAGTAAGCAGCGTGCTCTTCCGCCCGCCGCCCAACGTCCAGCTGGGCAGCTCCCAATGAAGGATGCCCCCTCTGAATATCCACGGCCGTTATACTCTCGTCAGGCTCGTGGGTGCAAGGCAGGAATTGCTTTTCAGCACGGCCTCGAGGCGCGGCGCTCGACTGCGACTCCTTTCTCCGGGGTGATGAGGCTCGCTAGCGCCGACCATCTGACATGCAGAAAATTTTTACTGCTTCGCCGCGCTGTCGAGTGTTTCGAGTGCGGTGCGGCAGAGATGTGCACGAGGCGGCCGGCCAGCACGAGTTGCTGCCTGCACGCGGATTACTCCTCGTCCCACACGACGCGAGTGACGCCCGAGATGCGTGCGAAGTGGGATATTTGAGGGATATTTAAAGGAGTTTTAAGGGATATTGCGCGAACAGGTCGTGGTGTGAGCGTGCGCGCCGGTTACAGGAATGCGAGGCCCGCCGGAATGACGCGGAGCCCGTTTGGCGAGTGCGGCGGATCACTGACGGTGCAGCAAGAAGGACGAGCGCTCCGACAGCCGCAACTCGCTGCCAGAGCACTTCAAGTGTTCGCGCGGCTTCCAGGTGGTTGGTCATGCCCCCGTCGTCGTCCAGCTGAACCGAGTGGCATTCAGCTCGAAGGGCCAAAGAGTTCGCGTCGCGCGACCGGCGGAGTTCGTCAGTTGCCGCGAACCGACGAGTCCGCTGCGCTCGCTCGATGTGTCGGGCGTCAGTCGGCTCGAAGTGCGACGGCTCGGCCTGAAAAGCATCGGGCCGGGCGCATCGCCAATTCGCCCTCGGCCTGAGTGCCCCCCCCCACGAGCGTCATCGCGCAGCGAAAGTCGGCGCGACGAGAGCCAAAGGTTGCCGCGGATCTGCGTCCAATCGAGTGCGGTTAGCGTCAGTCGCTTCGAATGCGTCGCGGTCGACAACTTCGGTTGCCGCAGCGGCCCTTCCTGACGACGACCCGCGCTGGGTGCGCCGTGTCGTGTACACGCGCAAGTCGGTCAAGCGCCCAGTCGACGACCGGCAGTCGACTCGTGCGCGCTCCAGCGGACGCTCCGCACGGAATTCACTGGCGACACGTCGGCAACTTCAAGAACGCCGGACGTGAATGGCAGCCCCGTGCTGTCAGCGCCCAGCCGGTTTCGCACTTGACGCGCTGAGTAATCCAAAGGGGCCCGGGATTGCGGGCAGCGCGTTGCCCTCGCACGCCTAGCAGCTGCACTCCGAGCCGCAGTCCTCGCAGGAGGTGCTCCAGTGACACGTGGGGAGGCAGAATTGCCATTCCCCGCTGCCGCAGCAACGAAAGTTACTGCCCTCGTCCGTGTGATCCGGACCGATGCGCAGGCAGCCGCCGGAAATCTTGGGCGTGCAGCCGTCCCAGCTGCATTTGCTGTTGCACAGCCGCTGCCCGCAGGAATCACCGTTGCTGCAAGCGCTGGTCTGGCCGGGAGTGCACGCGGCAGTCACGCCGCCGCAGGCACCCCAAGCGCCCCAGGCGCCCCAGGTGCACGTATCGGCCGAGCAGCTACGCGAGCGAGTTTGCTTGCCCGTGTTGCAAGCACCGCAGGCTTGTTGCGCCATTTCGACTTGGCCCGGACTACACTCGACTTGAGCGCTGCAAGCGCTCCAGGCACTCCCCGCGTAGCTACAGTCGGGGAGCAGCTGCAGAGTGCGGGTTCGCATGCCGGCGCCGCACGCGCCGCAAGGCTCGGTTTGTGTGGCGGTCGCAGGTAGTTTGCAGGCGTCGCTGCTACCGGCGGCCCCCGCTTCGGTGCTCTCGCTGCCGGCACTGCCGGCGATTTCGCTCATGCCGCCGCTGCCAGCGTCCCCTGGTACTTCGCTGCCGGGCCTGCCCGCCGCGCCGGCGTTGCTCGACGCGCCCACGTAAAAGGCGTCGTTCTCGACCATCAGGCTGCAGCTCGGAGTCAGGACCACGACCAACGTCGGAATGTGAAACCACTTCATCGAAAGAGCCTCGCTCGTGAGCCAACAGTGGCGCGCGCCCCGTCAGCCAGGTCGCCTCAATTTCGACGCTATACGCCCTCAGGGTGTCGATCGCGAGAGATCGCTGACGAAGCTCGCGCGAGTGGTGCCAATGCGGCCGCGCGCGGCTCCGACGCACGCTGCCGCACGAGCGCAAGCTATTGATGTGACTGGCTAATTTGACAGATCACAGCCTGACGCGCTCGCGCGCAGCTCCGTTCGTCCGGTCACACTCGGGAGTGCGCCCCGCCCAGGCGATACCATCGCAGCTCCGCCATTCAGGGCACGTTGGCCGCGCGTCGAGCGGCCAAGATCCCCTCGATTGCGTCGGCGACGGTGGCCGCCTCTTCGGTCGCCACGTCGTACCGTGCCCCGCTGGTGTTGACGAACAACCGAACCCGATTGCTGGCGTGGACGCGATAGTTGAAGCGCGTGAAGTTTTGGTGAATTCTCGCTCGAGCAAGACCCCACGCCACGGCGATGGCGGGCTTGATTTCGAAGTGATCGAGCACGATCACCATGTCCATCTTCCGCGCGTAGCCTTGCATGTAAGACTCGTATTGCGCGTACCATTCAGCGACGTCCGCGTCGGTTTCGATTATCCAATACGGCGTCGCGATGATCAGGTCGTTGGCACGATCGTATCGAAATTCAATCTTACGCTTCATTCCGTCTTGTCCATTCCGCCCCATGAACCGATCCCACGGTGGGCTCGTCAAAAAGCCCGAGCGCCAAGTCATCCTGCCGTCTGAAATGACTCTAGCATTCAGCCTCGCGTCGTTGAAGGCAGTCCGCGATACTCAATCGCACAATCGCCCATTAAGGCAACTCGAGGGTTAGAACGATGGTAAAGCCCGTTTTTTTTCTGGTAGCCAAAGGTAAGGCAATGGGTTCTCGGGGCTGCCATCGGGCCGGGGCGACCCGAACGTAAACAAATGTCCGCCCTGCTTCAGACCGTCCAACGTACGCAGGCGGTGCCGCGCCTCGACCGTCTGATTGCCCGCCCCCCCGACCAAGTTGGTATGGGCGTGCGCATCGGGCGCGGCGCATCACTCTCGGTCGGATCCGAAGTGCGTGCGCGCGGCCCCCTTTGCCTCAGTCGGGCCTACTTGGCGTAGCCGGCGGCAACGACGTTCGCTTGAACGGCGTTTTCCGTCGCATCCGAGGGGTAGCCCGTGACGATACAGCCCTCGTAGAACGTGCCCTGGCTCTGGTTCGCCCCGCCATCGGGTTTGCAGCAGTCACCACCACTGCCGAGCACGATCGCGCCTTGCTTCTTCATCGGGCTCCACCCGCCGGGGAGCGCTCCTTTATAATACGTACTCAAGCTGCCGGTCATCGCGTCGCCGCCACGCAATGCAAACTCGCTGGTCCCGTTGTTCTTGAGCAGCGCGGTGACGAACGTGGCGGTTTGAGCCGGATTGTTCTGATTCTTCTTCGTGTCACCCTGGGCGAAGAGGCCGTATTCGAGATCGGCCATGACCCAGGGCCCCGAACCGGCGCCCGAACCCCAAGCCGTCGTGCTGCTGAGGTTGAGCGAATCCATCGCCCCGGAGCCATCCGCCTTTCGGTCGGTTTCGCTGTTGCCGTAGTCGAAGCAGCAGCCGCTGTTGTAGTGCTTACCGCTCGTCACCATGTACATCCCCTCCGGTTCCTTGCCCAACGCAATGCCGGACTTCGAGGCGTCCACCCAATAGCTATTTCCGGGGTTGATGTAGAGCGAGTACACCTTGTGGCCGCCCACGGTCAGGGACTCGCTCGTTGCCTTCGCAGCGCTACTCTGCGGTGAGCCAGGAACCTGGGTCGAGCCCTGGTACCAAAGGTCATTGCCTTTGCCCGACTGATCGTACACCACGGTGACGACGCAGCTGGTGCCGGAACAGAACGCATCTTGCGCAGCTCCGTCAGCGCTGCCGCCGGGCGCCAGTGGCAGTATGTCCTTCGTCGCGCCCGCGGCGTTGCGCACTTGGTAGAGCTTTGCGTTGTACGACCCGAAGAGCGCTCGCACCGTGCTGTGCGCCGCAACGCACGGATTGCCCGCGGCCTTGTAAATATCGCAGGGACCCATGCCGCTGCCTGAGGCCGCACTTCCGCCCGATCCGCCCATTCCTACGACACCTCCCTGACCACCGGTTGCGCTCCCGCCGGCCGTGCTGCCGCCTGCGCTACCGCCAGCTGCACCACCGCCACCGCCACCGGCGGCACCCGCACCACCGGTGCCGGCGGGGTCGCCCTTTTGGAACTCCAGGCTACCAGCGGATGGGGGGCTCGCGAGCTGGGGCGACCAGCTCATCGTGTCGCCCGACACGCAGTACGAATAGGTCATCTTGTCGTCGATCTTGAGCACATCGCCGGCAGCGGTGTAGTTGCCGTCGCGTGCCGCGAACACGGAGACCACGCCGGGACCGCCCATCTGATTGACGGTGCCCGAACACGTGCACCCGCCAGACGCGATGGGCGTGCACGTGAGAGCGGAATAACCGAGGCTCGAGATGATGTTCGCCGCGCCGTTGCAATCGGTCTTGGTCGACGAAATGAACAGGCACGAGGGCGCCAGGTCGAACTGTTCGGTCCCCGTGGTGATGGTGTTGTCCTCGAACGTGCCGTTTTCGTGGGCGGTCCAGCTGCCCGTCACGTGCAGGGCTCCCGTGACCTGTGCGGTCGGGCAACCCGCGCCAATCGCGCCCAAGTCCAGCTGACCGCTCACGTTCAAACACGACGCCTTGACATTCCACGTTCCAACGACGCTCCCGCCGCAAGCTGTCACGGCGCGGCACGAGCCGCCGGCTTGCCCGACCGCCCCATTGCCGCCCGCTCCGCCAGCGTTGGAGGTGCCCCCGCGGCTCGACAGCCCGCCATTTCCGGCTGCTTCCGACGGGCTCACCGAGCCGGAGCTGCACGCGCCTGTAACTAGTTCGAACGCCATTGCCATTGCAAAAACGGCAGATCGCAGCTTCATCGAGCGGGCTCCAACAAAGGGTCATCGCGCAATCAGGATGGGAGCGCGATTGAGTCCTTCACTCTATGAGCGCAGCTTCTCCCGCGCAACGGCCAATGCGCCTCGCTACCGCAATTGCGGGCTCGAGCATTTGCCGTTTCCGCATGCCCTGGACGATCGAGCCCGCCGTTTCTCTCTTTCGTTTTCTCTTTTTCGTTTCTTCGGTCAGATTGTTTGAAAATTTTGCTCCGCTTCCGACAATACACGGCTCGGTTGCTGTAGATCTCAAATGTGGATTCGGCGTCGCCTCGTTCTTTCTGGCTGGCGCTACAGATTTTCTGAACGCAAAATCAACCTTGCCGCCACTATCCTGGAGCCGAATTCTGTCGAGGCCATGGCTTGATGGGTCGCCGCTGGATTCGCCAGCAACACGGCAGGTTTGGAAGGATACTTATGCGAAACGGTCAATTCGAGCTTCTGTGCGTGTTCGTGCTTGCCGCCCTCACAGCAGGCACGGGGTGCAGCGGCAGCAATAGTGGTACCGGTGGGACGGCGGGCACGCCGGCCAGCGGCGGGGGCTCGAATGTCGGTGGCGGTAGCAGCGGTGGCAAGAACGGCGGCGGCGGCGCGGGCGCAGCTTCGAGCTGCAGCGCACTGTCCCCTTGCGGCGGCAGCATCGTCGGATCTTGGAACGTCACGTCATCGTGCCTCAAGCTGTCCGGAGACATGGACGTGTCTCTCGCGAGCCTCGGTTGCCCCAAGGTGCCGGTGGTTGGCTCGCTGACGACGACCGGCAACTTCACCGCCAATGCCGATGGCACGTTCACCGACAACACGAAGACCACTGGCTCGGCCACCTTCCCGCTAGCGCCCGCCTGCCTCTCGATTTCGTCGGTCGAACGGACTTGTGAGCAGGTCAGCAGCATTTTCGAAGCACTGGGCTGGGCGACCTCGACCTGCGCTACGACCAACGGCCAGTGCAATTGCACGGTCACGGCCGATCAGACCGGAGGGCTCGGAACTCTTTCTTCCGTGGAAACGAGCAAGGGTCAGTACTCGACGTCGGGCAACATGCTGACGACCGACGATACGATCAGCCCGTACTGCGTCTCGGGCGACAAGCTGACGGTTGGCCCGCAGTTTCCTGCGCTTTCGGGCACCATCGTTTTCACGAAAGACGCCTCTGCAGGTGGAGCCGGTGGCAGCTCCGGGGCTGGGGCCGGCGGTGCCGGAGCGAACGGAGGCGCGAGTGCAGGCGGCACCGCGGGCGCGGGTATGGGTGGCAGCGCCGGTGGCCAAGGAGGCAGCGCCGGTTCGAGCGGTTCGGGTGGGCAAACGACAGTCGGCCAATTGCCGTGCGATATCTACGCAGCGGCCAACGTTACGTGCGTGGCAGCACACAGCACCGTTCGCGCATTACTCCGCACGTACGCCGGCAATCTCTATCAGGTCAAGCGCGCGTCGGACGGCATGACCAAAGACATTCCCGTCCTTTCTGCCGGCGGCTTTGCCGACGCTGCGGCCCAGGACACTTTCTGCATGGGAA
>Ga0302321_100005996_pt1 | contig 10666 bp, 7 predicted proteins | sample Fen_T0_1_FD_202505 | JGI IMG/M metagenome (GOLD analysis project Ga0302321, IMG submission 202505) | Peat permafrost microbial communities from Stordalen Mire near Abisko, Sweden - Fen_T0_1 | ecosystem: Environmental > Terrestrial > Soil > Wetlands > Permafrost | place: Sweden: Abisko... | reverse complement strand
AACGCCGAAAGATGTCCACCGCAACCAATCTTTGCGCCAAAATCATGTGCAATGGTTCGTACATAGGTGCCTTTGGTGCAACGAATGACAAAATCGATTTCCGGCGGCGCGATGCGCGTCAGCTCGAAACTGGAGATGCGAACGAAGCGCGGCTCGCGTTCAATTTCCTCACCCTTGCGCGCCGATTTATAGAGCGGCACACCGTCGATCTTAATGGCCGAAAACATCGGCGGCATCTGATACTGATCGCCGATAAACGTCTGCGTCACCGCGCGCACTTCGTCATCCGTCAGCGGAGGCACCGGGCGCGTTTCGAGCACTTCGCCCTCGGCGTCCTGAGTATTTGTTACCGAACCAAGCTTGATCGTTCCCGCATATTCCTTATCGAGACTCATCAGGTACTGCGACGCACGCGTTGCCTTGCCCACGAGAACGATGAGCACGCCCGTCGCCATCGGATCGAGCGTCCCCGCGTGGCCAATACGCTTCATTTTCAATTTCCCACGAAGCCGTGCGATCACATCATGCGACGTATGATCAGTCGGCTTGTCCACAAGAAGGACCCCATCGAGTTCTTTGTACGGAATGAGCATCAATCGGTTAGTTCGGCAACCCGGGCGATCTGCGCCTCAAGCGCGGCAAGCAGACGCGGACGAAATTCAGCCATTGTCATGTTTTTCAGGTTCAACCCGGCCGCACAAGCGTGCCCGCCACCGCCAAACTGCGCCGCCAGTTGATCAACGCGGTAAACCGGATCTTTGCTGCGCAAACTGGCTTTGATCACATTCGGACGCTCTTCGATCAAGACGCCGATCGCCACGCCGTCGATCGCACGCGCGTAGTCGACCAACCCTTCCGTGTCTTCGGGCGACGTGCCGGTTTCGTCAAAAATACCGTCCGGTAAAACACCGATACAAGCGCGACCGCCACACTCCATTTTAAACGACGACAGAAAACGTTGGATCAACTGCACCTTGCCAGCCGATTCACGCTCGTAGATTTCACCACCGGCATCGGCCGGACTGGCGCCCAACGCCACCATCTCTGCCGCAAGCATGAATGTACGTCGCGTAGTCGAGTTGAACCGAAACTGACCCGTATCGGTCATAATCCCAACAAACAACGCCTGCGCCGTTTTTGCATCGATCGGGAACGCGTTGTCGAGAAAAACGCCAGCGAGGATTTCGCAAGTCGCGGCCGCTCCGACATCGACAAAATTATTCGTCGCAAACCCTGAATTCGAAAGATGGTGGTCGATACTAATGATCGGCGTTGGAAAGCGCGCTTTCGCTTTTTCGCCAGCGCGATCCTGATCGGCGCAATCGGCGTAGATCGAGGTATACTCACCCGGCGGCACGGCATCCGGACGAAAAAAGACGATATCGCCAACGAAAAATTGCAGGCGACGAGGAACGGTATCGAGGTCGACGCAGATCACTTCGTGACCAAGCGCTCGGAAAACGCGGGCCAGCGCAACCAGCGAACCGATACAATCACCGTCAGGCCGGGCATGGCCGACGATCACGAGCTTCTTGCCGGCGAGGGCAGGTATCAGCTGCGCAAAACGCGCGGAAATCTCTGGAAAAAACTTTCCCACGATCAGCCCTGGTCTTTGGCGTCTTCCGAAGGTTTTGGCTCGGGCGCGGATTCGGATAGTCCGATTTCGTCCAGCGCTTGCAGGATGCGATTGCCCCGGGTGGTGGACGTGTCGATCGCCACAGTGAACCTCGGCATGTACTTGAGCACAATGCGTGTGCCGAGTTCGATGCGAATCTCGGGCAACATAGCGCGCAGCCAGCGAAGCTTCTGCTCTACGAAGTCATCCTTGCCGATGATCGAAACGAAAAGACGCGCATCTCGAATATCGGGAGCGACGCGCACTTCGGTGATCGTGATTGCAACCGTCTCGCTCTTATAACGGCTATGCAAAATTTCATTCAGCTCGCGCTGAATGAGCTCGTTGACACGTAGGGTGCGGTTGGACACGGAAGAATTGGTTATTTTTAATTTGTTATTGTTTATCGCTTAATATTTCAGCGAAAAATTCGCCATGAGCGGTAACCAATAACAAATAAGCAATTACAACGAGGCCCTGACCTTCTGAACTTCGTAACACTCGATCGTGTCACCGACATTATAGCCGTTGAAGTCGTCGAGTTTGATACCGCATTCGAGACCGGCGCGAACTTCGTTTGAGTCGTCCTTGAAGCGTTTGAGCGTGTTGACCTTGCCCTCGTAGAGGATCTCCTTGCCGCGACGAACGCGGGCGGAGGCATTGCGAGTGACCTTGCCTTCGGTGACGAGACAGCCGGCGACAAAACCTTTCGCCAGCGGGAACGTTGCGCGAACTTCAGCACCGCCGAGCTTGGCTTCCTTAAGATCAGGATCGAGCAGATCAGCCATCATCTCGCGGACCTTGTCACCCAATTCGTAGATGATTTCGAACGTCTGGATGCGCACGTTATGGTGCTTGGCTAGCGGGGTGACGCCGGTTTCGAGTTTGGTGTTAAAACCGATCACGACCGAACCAGCTGCGCCCGCCATAAGCACGTCGTTTTTCGTGACGAGTCCGACGTCGGTGGAGACAACCTCGAGCGACACCTTGTTGCTCTTGATGCCTTCGAGCACGCTGCGAACCGCTTCAGCCGAACCAAAGACATCGGTCTTGATAATGACCTTGAGGATCTTCTGCTGAGTGGCGGCGATATTCGCGAACAGGCTTTCGACGGAAATTTCCTTTGGAACGGCAGCCGTTGTGGTGGCCGCTTTCCGCAAGCGCTGCTCTTCTTCTTCGGCGAGGTTTTCGGCCTCACGGGTGTTTTTGACGGCCTTGAACGCTGCACCGCTTTCGGGCGTACCGGACCAGCCGATCACACGTACCGGCGTAGCCGGCGGAGCTTCCTTAATGTTGGCTCCCTTGTCGTCGAACATCGCACGGACTTTGCACCAATGTGCGCCGCAAATGAGCGCGTCGCCAATCTTGAGCGTACCGCGTTGAACAATGACCGTGGAGAGAGGACCACGACCGACTTCGATCTGCGATTCGATAATGATACCGCTCGGTTCGGCCTTCGGGTTGGCCTTCAATTCCATGACGTCGGCCTGCAAAAGAATCATTTCGAGCAGTTCAGGAATCCCGGTACCTTTAACGGCGGAAACGGGCACCACAATTGTTTCACCACCCCAGTCTTCAGGGGCAATGTTGCGCTGCTGCATCTGCGCCTTCACCTGATCGAGGTTGGCACCTTTGACGTCCATCTTATTGACAGCGACGATGAGTGAAACCTTGGCGTTCTGAATGTGTTTCAGCGCTTCGTCGGTCTGCGGCATGAACCCGTCGTCAGCGGCAACGACCAGAATCGCGATGTCGGTGACGTCAGCACCGCGGGCGCGCATCTTGTTAAAGGCGGCGTGACCAGGAGTGTCCAAGAAAGTGATCTTGCGGTTGTTTGCCTCAACTTGATAGGCGCCGATGTGCTGAGTGATACCACCCGCTTCACCGGCAGCGACGTTCGCCTTGCGAATCGCATCAAGCAGAGAGGTTTTGCCGTGATCGACGTGGCCCAAAATACAGACGACCGGAGGACGCGAAACAAGATGCTTGGCCTCGTCTTCCTCTGGTTTCTTTTTCTCTTTCTCCTTGTCTTTGTCTTTGGCGGCCTGCTGCGCGGCTGCGTCGCCGCGATGCTTGATTTCAAGCAGGAAGCCATGCTTTTCGGCAACCTTGGTGGCCACGGCTTCGTCGATGTTTTGATTCATCGAGGCGAAGATGCCCATTTCCATCAGTTCGGAGATCAGCTTGAACGGCTTGAGTCCGAGCGCCGGCGCGAAATCACGCACCACGATTGGCGGTTTGAGGTGGATGATTTTGACTCCACCTTCAATTGTGACAATCGGAGGTGTCGTTGCAGCCGTCGACGGCATCGCAGGCAAGGCGGCGGGAGCAGAAACGTGAGTGGGTGCGGCCGAAATCGGGCGCGGAGTCATCGGCGGGGGCGGCGGTGTGCCGGGGCCGCGCAAAGGCGCTGGCACAACGGGAACCGGCGCGGGAGCAGAAATCGGAGCGGGCGCGGAAGCGACCGGCGCAGGCCTGGGTTGCTGTATCGAAGGAGCGGATACCGGCTGGCGCGGGAGCGACGGAACAGATGGCGGACCGGAGCGCACGGGAGTCGGCGGCAAGGGAGCAGGACGACTGGCGATGGGCGGTGTGGTCGGCGCGGAGGACACGGGGCGTGGCAACGCGGGTGGCGCGGTGGGGCGCAAAGGAACGGCGGAAGCTGCGGCTTTAGCCGCTTTGACTGCTTGTGCCTGTTCTTCCTTTTCACGAACGATGTCCTGCACGCTTCGAACCATCGGGCCGGTTGGCTGTTTGGTCGTGAAGGTCGGCATAGCCTCTTGAAGCTGATTCGTCGGTTTCGGCAACACGCCGGGAAGGGGCGCCGGAGCTGTTTGCGCAGCGGCTTCGGCTGCGGGGGGCGTCACAACCAGATGGGCGAACTCTTGCTCAATCGCTTCTGCCGAGATGTTGTCGATCGTGCTGGAGACGCTCTTCACGTCGTGCTTGCGCTCCTTGAGCAGGGCCAACAATTGCTTGTTGTCCATGCCGATCTTCTTGGCGAGTTCGTGTATGCGGATGCTCATTCAGGCGGTGCGATATTGGCGTAGAGGCTCGGGCGGTGCTGAGAATTATTTGGTAACCCGAGCCATGATTTTCTGCGCTTCTTCTTCAGTGAAGCCGGCGTCGGTCAGGTCAGATGCTTCAACGGTTTCGAGTACGGAAATCGAGTTCATGCCAATGGCGACAAGGCGCTCAACGACTGAACGATCAACTTCCAAAACTTTGACCAGGGAAAGAATGGCGGTCTCGCGTGGATCGCTGGACACGGCCTTGAATTCTTCGATGTCGATGCGCCAGCCAATGAGGCGCGAGGTGAGACGCGCGTTCTGACCTTTTCGACCGATCGCGATGGCGAGATTTTCCGTGTCAACTCTTAGGAGGATTCGGTGGTTCTTTTCGTCGAGCAGAATCTCGCGCGGCACGGCAGGCTTCAACGCTTCGATGATCATCGCCTTCGGGTCGGCGAAGTAATTAATGATGTCGATCTTCTCGCCGTTTAGCTCACGGACGATGGTTTTGACGCGGGCGCCACGAGCGCCGACGCAAGCGCCGACCGGGTCGACTTTCGGATCAGTCGAGGTCACGGCGATCTTGGTGCGATAACCAGGTTCGCGGGCAAAGGCTTCGATCTTCACCGTGCCGTCAGCGATTTCAGCGACTTCGACTTCGAAAAGACGGCGGACAAATTTCGGGCTGCCGCGGCTGAGAGCGAGCTCCGGACCGCGCGGTGTGGACTCAATTGCCATCAACAAGCAGCGGATGCGATCGCCAGGCTGATATTCTTCGCCCGGAACTTGTTCTTTGCCGCTGAGGACGGCTTCGGCTTTGCCGAGGTCGATGAAGATGTCGTTGCGCTCTTTGCGGCGAACGGTGCCGGTCACGATGTTGCCCACCATGTCCTTGAAATCGTCGTAGATGCGGTCCTTCTCGAATTGGCGAAGGCGTTGCATCACGGCCTGACGGGCGGTTTGTGCGGCGATGCGGCCGAGCGTGGCCGGATCGAGTTCTTTTTCCACGATATCACCCAGGACTGCACCGGGTTTAAACGGCTGCGCCTTTTCAACGTGAATTTCAGTCCTCGGATTGCTGACTGAATCAACAACCTTGAGCAAAGACCAAGCCTTGAGCTGGCCGTTCTTGGGATTGATCTCGATCTTGAGATCCTGGCCAGAGTTAACGCCTTTCAGTGCTGCGGTTTTAATGGCATTCACGATCGCGGCGATCATGTCGGCGCGGCCGATGCCCTTCTCCTTCTCCATGTACTCGAGGACGGATAGAATTTCGCTGCTCATAGGCTTGTGTTATGTGGAAAAAAAAAGCGGGCCAGAGGCCCACTTTTGGAAAGTGAACGTTGATTGAGTCTGGCAAAATAGCTTTTCGCCGGAAGCGTTGTCAAGCCCCGCCCCCCTCAGCATTTGGGTCAACTGCCTCCCGACGCTGATCTGCAACAAGCAGCCAGCCGATCAAACCTTGCACAACGCCGTGACTCAAGGGCCGGTGCCGTTTGTCAACCACGCCCAGTTCTCGCAGCAAACCCGCGTACCTTGCCGGGACGTCGCCCACCGGCCAAGCCGACCAAAGCCCCGCCAGCCGATCCGTCCCCAAATGAGCCGCGAGCAAGGGGAAAAATCCGTCGCAAATCATCGTGTTAAAACGCGTACCGCCGATCTCGCCGTGAAAAACCCTCTCGTCGATCTGGCGCTTCAGAGCCGCCCAACCCAACTCACGACGTACCTGCGCGGTCTGGACAAAGGCGGCGCCGAGTTCGATTTCCGGCAATGTCTCCGCCATCGCCAGCAACTCACGCGGCCAATCCGGACAGGCCTGCGCCCAACGAGCATACTGATGCAAACGCGCTCGCGGAAGATTCGCGGGCCGAACTCCTTGATTGCTCCAACGATCGGCGTACCAGGCAAAGGCTTCGTCGGCCGTTTTTGCGCCGCGATCCCCCAGCCCATCGGCCCCGCGCCATTCGGCCAATGGCAAAACGCCGGCCACCGCCAACATCGGCGCACGATTAAAACGATAACCCAAAACCTCCAGCGCCGAGTGATGGCAGGCATCTTCCCAACCCAGCCGGGCAATGCGCAATTTCGCATAATGCACTTTCTGCCGCCAGCGCGCCTCGGTGCAGCGCAAAAGTGCGGCGCTGAGTTGTTCGGCGGACATCGCAGTGAGTTCGCGGCGCGCATTCGCAAGCGGATGGTTCGCCAATCGCTCGATCGCCTCATCGGCGGCAAACTCCTCCAGATCATGATTCAACAACGACAGCAACGCCAGCGACGGGATCTTCTTTCCACCGACACCGAGCGTCGTGCGTTCCGGTGCAGGAAACAGTATCACGTGTAGCACTACGTTGTTGTAAGCCGGGTCCGTCGCGTGGCCGTGCGCCGCCCAGTCGGAGGCCCGCAAATGCACTTCAACATCACCGATCACCACCGTACCGCCAATCTGAAGCCGCGCATCCTTAAAGTCCGGGCCGCCCAGATGATTCCAGCGGCCAGCATGGACGATCCGCACCAAGTCGCCATCGTCTGTGACTGCGCGCGTCAAGTCGAAATCGCCACGCAGCCAAATCTGTTGCAGCAACTTTTCCGGAAACGAAAACGGCCCATAAAGCCCCTGTATCTCCGCCACCGCCAAACTCCCACCGCCTTTTTGTATCGTCATGTTTAGGAAATCAATTTTCCGGGCGGCGCCAGGCGCGTTCGTTATCGCGCTTGAGGCCGGTCACGCGCATGCGCTGACGTTGTCCGGCGCGTTCCACCCAGGCGGCGAGGTCCGTCGCCGAAATGCCACAGGCACCCGTTGCCTCGATGGTTTGCCGTTCGGCGCGGTCGTCAGTGGCGACGAAGCAACTTGCCGGGTCGCTCGCCTTTCCGACCAGTTGCTCGATCACGTCATCGGCCGTGGTTCCAGCGGGTGTATATATATGCGCGAAGGTTTTCAACGTGCCCGGATATTCCACCACCAAGTCCTCTCCGCGACCATCGAACACCAGCGTCACGCGCACCTGCTCTTCATCGTGAATCGCGCTCAGCGCCTGCGAGAGTCGCGAGCGTGCCGCATCACGATCGCGCTTGATGAGCGCGCGCAGCTCCGGCCAGGCGTGCAGGATGTTTGAGCCGTCCACAAGAAGGTGTTTTTCGAAGCCCACCTTTTGCACGTTGATGAAGGCCGTCTTGCAGCGCAACGGGATAAGCGTGCTGCGCAATTTCAAGCACAAGATTTACCCAACGGGAACAGCCGAGAACCTGCTTGTTCTAACGAGAAACTTCACCATCATTCGGAGCGTTCACAGACAGGCGCAAAGGGAACCTCGAAAACATAAACGGCCATCATCACCAAAGCCACCGACTACCATGCTCAGTATTGTCATCATTGAAGACCAGGTGATTTTCCGATCCGCATTGACCATCCTCGTCGAATCGAAAACCAAAGGCTCGGTGATCGGTGCGTTTGGTTCTGGTAGCGCGTTCTTCGATGCGTTGCCCACACTCGGCAAAATCAGTCTCATCTTGTTGGATATCCAGCTACCAGGCGAAGACGGGATCACATTGGCAGGGCGTTTCGGCGATCTACTGCCCGAGACCAAAGTGATTTTACTGTCCTCAGTGAAAGAAGATTATCTTCTGCACAAAGCGCTCCAGTCGGGAGCCGATGGTTATGTCCACAAGGACGACTCGATGGAGGCGCTGATCGGCGCGATCGAAACCGTCATGCAGGGCGGCTGTTATTTCGGCCACACGGTGCAACAACTGCGCCGTCAGATGGGTCACAATCCCGAAAGTTTTTCGCGAATCCTAACCGACAAAGAGCAGGAAGTACTCGAACTCCTCGGTCAAGGACTGAGCAACGAAGAAGCCGCGCCGATGCTCGCGTTGAGTCCCGAGACCGTGCAAACGCACCGTCGCAATATCATGCGAAAACTCGGCCTGCACAGTGCGATGCAGCTGCAATCCTACGCGTTGAAACGCGGATTCACCTCGGTCAACGAGCTTCGTTGATTCGCTGGCGGCGTTTGAGCGCAGCTTTCAACGAGACGGCTACCGCTTCGATTTCCTCGCGGCAGATCGCCCGCACTTTTTCGATATCGCTCTCGAGCGCACCGTCACGAAGCCGGCTCTCCAATAAACGGAGTTGATCACTGGCTGCATCGGCTTCGACGAGTAGCATGGCGCTAACCAGTTTATGCGCAGCATTCGCCGCCGGCGTGCATTCACGATCTTCCAGCATGCGGTCGATCAAGGCCCATTCACTTTGAATTTTCCGGGTGAAATCGGGCAGGATGATTTCAAGCGGGCCCAGTCGGCCGAGTTGATCAACCGACACCGAAGGACCAGTATCCGCCTGCTCGAACACAGATCGTGATCCGCCCTGGCGGCCGTCGGCCCATTTCTGCAGCGCCGCTTCGATTTTCTCCACGGTAATCGGTTTGCTGATGAATCCGGCCATGCCCGCGCGAAGACATTCGTCCTCTTTCTCCTTCGTCGAATAAGCCGTCACCGCAAAAACCGGCGGCTTGGGATCCTCGCACACCGCCAGAATTTCCTTCGTGAGCGTGCCGCCATCGGTGTCTGGCAACATCAAGTCGGTGAGCACGAGATCATAACCATTTTGTTGCGCCAATTGCAGCGCCGTCTTGCCGTCACACGCCCAGTCAACGCGATAGCCGAGTTTCTGCAAAATACTTCCGAGCACGAGCCGGTTGTAATCCTCGTCTTCGATGGCCAGCGCCCGCGCGTGCAGTTTTTGAGGCGCTGAAACAGCGTCCTCGGTCTTAGTCCTGACATGCGAGATTTCGAAGGGAACTGTCAGCTGGAAAACGGTCGCACCGCCCGAACTCGTCACCGACACCTTGCCTCCCATGGCCTCGGCGAATTTCTTGCAGATGGACAAACCCAAACCGCTACCGCCAATCCGTCCACGCTTGGCAAATTCACCACGGGTAAAACTCTCGAACAGCGTCGCGATCTCATTCGGCGGAATGTCTGGACCGGCGTTCTTGACGGCCACCGTCACGCGACAATGTTGGGTTGCCTCGCTCAGAACAAAGACATCGATCGTCGCGGCCGACGGCACGCCGTACTTCAACGCGTTCGTGAAGTAGTTTGTCAGAATCTGCATGAACTTGCCCTGATCTCCGGTGATCACCGGACGCGGCCCCGCCCACGACGTGAGCTCCAACCGATCGCCGGTCAGATCGATCGAGGAAATGGTCGCGTTGATGCTTTCGGCGAGGTCAAAGGTATCGAGGTGCAGGGTGACTTTGCCGGCCTCGATCTTGGAGAAATCCAGCACATCATCCACCGTGGTGCGCAACTGTTCAGCGCAGCGATGCAAGGTCGTCAGATAATATTTTTCCCGCGCGCCAAGTTTTGCCTCCTGCAGGATTTTTACGATACCGATGACGCCGTTCATCGGATTACGAATCTCATGGCTCATGGCGGCCAGAAATTCAGACTTGGCGGCGTTGGCTTTGGCCAGTTCCTTGGTTCGTTCTTCGATCTTTAGCTCTAGCTCACGGTTTCGTGCGGTGATCTGCCGGGTGCGAAGTTTAACCGCGCCGTAGAACAACAAACTGCCGATGAACGCGAAGAGCGTGATGCCCGCGTACGAAAAATACCACGGCAGTTTGCGCCAGACGCGAAACGACGTCACCGGCCCTACTTCACCGAGATGGCGAACGCGCAACTGCAAGGTGTAATGACCTGTTGGCAGGTTCTTGCGGGTGATGACCTCGCCGTATTTATGCTGCGTCCACTCGTCCTCCAACGGCTGCAAACGGGATTCGTACGATGGCGGCTCGCGCAAACCCCAGACATGAGTTTTGAACTTTATCGAGAGTTCTTGCTCTGCATTGGTGAGTAACAAGCTTCGCACATTACCTGGTAAGGATCGGTTCGTTTTCTTACTGGTGTCACGAAGATTGATTTCGATCCCGTCGGGCAGCCTGAAATCAGGACCCTCCAACGTGGTGGTATCAACCTGGAGCACGCCCGTCTCGCCACCGATCCAGAGATCATTTCCCGAGCGATAGATCGCACT
>Ga0302321_100005994_pt1 | contig 10670 bp, 6 predicted proteins | sample Fen_T0_1_FD_202505 | JGI IMG/M metagenome (GOLD analysis project Ga0302321, IMG submission 202505) | Peat permafrost microbial communities from Stordalen Mire near Abisko, Sweden - Fen_T0_1 | ecosystem: Environmental > Terrestrial > Soil > Wetlands > Permafrost | place: Sweden: Abisko... | reverse complement strand
TTCATGGAAGGACCGTTCGACCAAAATGATGTGCGGTCACTATCCATTGGGTTGGGTTGACTGCCCAGGCTCGCCTCTCTTTGTATCTATTCCCAAATGGCCCTAGCGAACGCCAGCCGAAGAAGCAGTGGACGGTTGTGTATCCCATGGCTCGCGGTGCTTGGCCCGGTTGTACGCGCGATCGTTCCCGACTCTTGGTATATGCGGTATCTAAGATACGGGAATCATGGAGGAATCACCTCGTCAGACCCAGCCTGCTTGCCATGGTCATCTGACGCGTGTCCCCGACCTTCTGTTCGCTATTCCACGCCACGCCGGCATCCAGGACGATCAGGCGGACGGGCGATTCGAATCATGACCGCAACCACGCCACGCACGACTCCATCTACGAATCGGAGCCGAGCCGAGACAATGAAGTCATCACGGTCGGCGCGTGCTTCAACATCAGCGAGGCGGTCAGTGTGGCGGTCAGTGTGGCTAGACGCGAACGCTCCCGCGAATCGGCATTGTATTGCGCGGAGAGGTCGAAGCCGGCCAGTAACATATCGCCGAGCAGAACGGTCTTTGGAGTTTGTATTGTCAGGGTTTGTCCGTGGGATGCGCATTCCGGCCTCCACATGAACCCACAGCAGAATCCGGGCCATCAACTAGTCGGCGACGTTTCCAACAACTTGCACCGCAAACAATTCGTGTTGGTCACACGGTCAATCAACATGAAGTAGCTTTCCCATCAATTCGAAGCTGGCTCAACGCAAGCTGGAGGTCGAGGCCATGGCCGAGAAAGGGCACGACGAAACGTCAAGCGGGCGTTTGTGCGAACGATCCTGTGAAGCGCGGCCATGCCTTCCCACGACTGAAAAGCCAGCCCACTCTGTGCTTCTGGGCAAGGAGCCAGAACACCAGCCTAGCTTGGAATGCCCAATTCTCGATGCTATCGACGGTGGCAAGGCTTCTGCGGCATTTCGAGTTTGACCTCCAAACTGATGGTGACGAACAGTCATCTTGGTCGAATCCGCCGGGGGCAAGACGTTCCTTCGCTGCCACTCTCTGAATTTTCTTATCGCATCTCGATGGCTCGAGACCTGCAGTAGGTTCCATGCGGACACAGGGCAACCCGCCGTCGGCGAGGCCAGAAGGGGACTGCGGCCGTTGACCATCGCAGGGTTGTTTCACGAAAAAGGCGCCTGGATGGGAATACGGACTGCAAGCCCGAGGAGGAGTTTAATGAACGGCAACCTGGAGCATGACACAAGTCTCAAAGCACCCTTCCTCGATGGTGGCACCGTGGGTACCGTCTCCGCGGTGGCGGTCACTGTCTGCGGCGCGACGGACGTAGGCCGGATTCGGAGTGACAACGAAGATGCGTTCGTGATCGTCGACATATCTTCAGGCTCAGCGGTTGCTCCGGGCAAGGAGAAGAGAATCCCATTCGTAGGTAACGGCGTTCTGCTGATGGTGTGCGATGGAATGGGGGGAGCCGCAGCCGGAGGAGTAGCAGCGCATTTGGCAAGCGAAGTGATCGCACTTGAGCTCGTTAAGACAGGTCGAACCCTCGGCAGCTCCGAAGCAGCGCCTCTCCGTGCAGCGCTAACGCTTGCCAATCAGGTCATCTTTGACGAGTCTCGCCGTCGCGCAGGTGAGCGCGGCATGGGAACGACCTGCACCGCAGGCTTGCTTCTTGCGGGCCGAGTCGTGCTGGCTGAGGTCGGCGACTCCCGGGCCTATCTCTTTAGGGCTGGCGTACTCCGGCAACTCACGCACGACCAGTCTCTTGCAGCGGCCATGGTCGACTCGGGTGCGCTGACCCCGGAGGAGGCAAAGATCTTCCCGCACAAGAATGTCATCTTGCAAGCCCTCGGCATTACGAACCACGTAGAGCCCGTGACTTCCGAGATCGAAGTGGCTTCTGAGGACATACTTCTGCTTTGTTCGGACGGGCTGCACGGTTCGGTGCCGGACGAGAAGATCGCAGCTATATTGCGCGACGGGCATGGTCTGGTCGCTTGCACACAAGCCCTGATCGGCGCAGCTCTTGCCGCCGGGGGACCAGACAACGTCACCGTGATTCTGGCCCGGTACGAGGGTTCTTGAAGGAGCCTCACTCCTCGGATCGTCTTGCTGGCGGGCGAGAGCAGGGCGGTGACTTCGCCGTCGTGGTGGAGAAGCCGTGCCTGCCACCAAGCTTCTCGAGACACTCGCGGCGTGATGGATAAGGCGCCGTGGGATCGCATGCCGGTGGAAAAATAAGGGCAAGTTTCACGGGGAGGTTCGGGGCCGCGTCGTCCTCGGTTGAATCAGTCCTGGCAAAGCAGAGACTAGCAACTTCCTGGCTGCCCGTGCTGATTGCTGCCGGGTGGGGCAAGGGCTACACTTCGAGACCATGATGCGTGCGGTATCTATTGCCCTGGTCGTCGTTGGCATTGGTTGTGGCAGCGGAGCTTCCAAGACGCGGGATGGAGGCCGGGATGGAGAGATTGACGGTCACGATGCGGGACTGAATGCCGACCACCTTGTCGGTCAGGAGGTGGGCGACGCTAGGGCAGATCGCCTGAGCGTGGATGTGCTTGCCTCCTCCGACGCCGCTGCAGAGGTTGTCCCTGTCTCTGGTGACGCCGTCGCTGGTGATGGCTTGGGGGCTGACGTGCCTCCGGATCGCTCTGCCACGGTTGATGCCCCTTCCGACCGTCCGCTTTCGGACAGCCCCGGTCCCGACGGAGGACAACCGGACAACGCGCCCGTCGGCCCATCCTCAACTGACTCTCGACCAGTCGACCTGAGGCTTGCAGATGGCCCAGGCTCAAACTCGGACATGGCCGCCTCGGATGCGGCGTCTTTGGAAGCTTTTTCTTCTGTCGATGGCGCTGCGGCTGACGGCGGTGCCGGAGCCGCTTCGTCACAAGCCTGTAGCTCGGCTGGCTGGTGCTGGGAGCATCCACTCCCGACGGGCAATGACCTCAACGCCATCCTGGTGCGGTCGGCCTCCGATGTCTGGGTGGCGGGATGGTTTGGCACGCTTCTGCATTGGGATGGGAATGTCTGGGCCCAGTCTCGCGTAGGATCCGACTACCTTTGGGCGCTCTCCGCCGAGCCGGCATCGGGCTCGACGCCCGGCACGGTCTGGGTCGTCGGTGCCGGTGGGCTTGCGGCGCGCTTCACTGGGCAGGCGTGGACCGCCACCGACACGGCGACGCAGGTGGCGTTGCGAGGGGTATCTGCGGTGGGCACGGACCAAGTCTATGCCGTGGGAGAGGGGGGCACCGTGCTCTTCTGGGATGGCCAAAGCTGGACGCCCTTGGTGCTGGCCGATGCTTCGGGCACGGAAACGCGCGATCTCCTGGCGGTGTGGGGCAGTTCCCCCGACGACGTGTGGATAGGCGGTAGTAACGGCGCCCTCTGGCACAAGCAGGGGACGGTTTGGAACAAACCGGTGCCTGGCTCGTCCAACGCATGGTCGGTGATCGCCGGATCGAGCGCCTCCAACGTCTGGATGATCAATGACAGTGGCGCACTCATGCGCTGGAACGGCACCACGCTGTCCACCGCGCGCCCGTCCCAGGTATTCGCACCCATCGGGATCTGGGTCGGCACGGACAGCGACGTCTGGGTGGCTCGCTACCAAAGTATCGAACACTGGGATGGGGCCAGCTGGTCTTCGCTGAGTGTTTCCTACAGTCTGACCGCACTGGCTGGCTCTGCCTCGAATCAGGTGTGGGGCGCGGGTCAGCGTGGCGCCATCGCGCGCTGGAACGGTCGAACGTGGTCACAGCCGTCCTCACAGTCGTCATCGAGCCAACTTCCCTACGGCGTTACCTCGGTGTGGGCCAGTGGCTTCGGCGATGTGTGGATGTCCAGCCTGCACTTCATCTACCATTGGGACGGCCAGAGCGTGACATCGGTGTCGTCACCGGGCACGCACGACATCCACGGCCTGTGGGGCAGCGCTGCGAACGACGTCTGGGCCGCTGGTGCCAACGGAGAGATTCAACACTGGGACGGCGCTCGCTGGACCTTGAGCACCGGCACCGGGACCGGCGAATTCGATGCCATCTCTGGCAGCAGCGCGAGCGATATCTGGGCGGTCGGGTTGCACTCGGCCTACCACTACGACGGTGCGAGCTGGAGTCTGAAGAACACCGGCGTCGAAAGCACGGCGCTGCTCGCGGTCTATGCCGCGGGTCCTGGACAGGCGTGGGCGGGTGGCTTCAACGACTTGGTCGTGCGCTGGAACGGGACGAGCTGGATCAAGGAATCACTTCCAGGCAGCACCCAGTCGGTGTCCAACCAAACCATTGCCGGCAGCGGTCCCACGGATGTTTGGGCCTTTGGCGAACAGGCCTATCACTTTGACGGCACTGGGTGGCGAGCCGTGGCGGGCGTGCCCATCGCCCAACACGCATGGGGGGCGGGACCCAGCAATTGGTGGGGCATCGTGGCCGGCGAGGTCTACCACTACGACGGCACGAGCTGGAGCCCAGCCCCTGTTGATGCATCCTTGCCCGTCTGTCTGGCTGGCTTTGGTACCGATGCTTGGATCGGCGCCAGCGGAGGCCTCTTGCATCGAAAGGGAGGATTCTTGCCATGAGCAGCCGGCGTACTGTTCTCTTCATCGCAGGGCTTGCCCTCGCTGCGGGCTCTGCCTGTGGAAGCAAGCAGATCAGCCAGCCCAGCGACGCGAGGGCCGAAACGGGAGATGCTCGGGATGCCCCACCGGATGTGCCAGTCGCCGAGACTTTGCGCGATGGCGTACAAGCCGAGGACGCGAGCCTCGGGCAAGACCAGGCAGCCGATGGCACGAGCACAGACACCAGCGACGCGAACTTGACCGCTGACACGAGCACTGGCGACAGCGCTCGCGCTGTTACGGATGTTAGCCTGGTCGGGGACAGCGCCGACGTGTTTGGTGTAGAGGCCGCACGCGATACCATCCCCGACCTGCCACAAGGGCCGACTCTCGATGTCGCCGCGGGCGACCCCGGCGTTGACCTGCGCTTCGACGGGGTGTCAAACGACCTGCTCACCGAGGCGGGCGTTGTCGACGGGGGCTCACCAGTTCCCTCTTCGTCCGAAGACCAGGTCTGCAGCGAGGGCGGATGGTGCTGGTCGAATCCCTGGCCACTCGGCAACGCCTTGCAAGCTGTCTGGGTGTATTCGCCAAACGATGTTTGGATGGGCGGCGACGCAGGAACCATCGTCCACTTCGACGGGGCACGCTGGACGCGCACGCCCCATACGGGCACCGACACCATTTCCGCATTTTGGGGCAGCGGCCCCAACGACCTGTGGGCCGCGGGCGCGCTCGGTACCCTTCTGCATTGGAATGGTTCGTCGTGGTCCTCGTTCTCCATCACCTCGCCGGTGGTCTCGTTCGCCGCGCTTTGGGGCAGCGGTCCCAAGGACGTTTGGGCCGCAGGCCTAGGCGGTGTTCTGTACTGGTGGGATGGCCAGTCCTGGAGCCCAGCGCCCAGCGGCACCTCGGGAACCATCTGGTCCCTGTGGGGCAGCGACACGAGCGATGTGTGGGCCGCCTTGATCTCGGGAGGTTTCCTCCACTTCGACGGCAACGGCTGGCACAACGTGGCCAGCCCCACCACGGGCGGCATTTACAGTGTCTGGGGCAGTGCTGCCAGCGATGTGTGGGCCTGCACCAGCAGCAAGATCCTCCACTACGACGGCGCGTCCTGGACGGTCCAGAAGACAGGGTTGGTCAATGCCGTGAGCGGCATCAATTCTTTGTGGGGAACCGGCCCCTCTGACGTGTGGGCCGTGCTTGGCCCCATCAGCATGAGCGACCCGCAACTGGCCCACTGGGACGGCCAGACCTGGACGAGCATCACTTCGCTCGGCTTCGTGCCCTTGGCTGGCATCTCTCACATGGCGGGTTCCAGCGCCACGGACTTGTGGCTGGCCGGAGGAACGATCATTCACAGTGATGGCGTCCAATTCCACGAGGTGATGACCACGGCTACCTTGACCGTAAACACCCTGAGCAGCATTGCCTTGGTCGGCCCAGACGACATCTGGGCCAATGGAACCTCGGGATTCATTCGGCATCAGGCAATCGGTGGCTGGAAAGCGGCGCCCAGCTTCGATTCATTCACCGGCATCCATCTGCTGTGGGCCGCTGGACCGAACGATCTTTGGGCATTCACCAACAGCAGCGGGCCTTCACCCGTTCCCACCCAGCTCGCGCGCTGGAACGGCACGTCCTGGTCCGTTGCGAAGGATGTCGCGCCCATCTTCTACGACCCGACCGGGGCCTGGGGAGCGAGCGCGGACGACGTGTGGATTGCCGGCAGTGCTGCCTTGCACCTGGTGGCCGGAACGCCAACCCGCTACCAGTTCATCAATGCCCCGAGCGACGTCTGGGGGAGCGGCCCGAGCGACGTTTGGATGGTAGGTGGTGGCCAGTCCATCGAGCACTGGGATGGCCAGACATGGACCAGCACTGGCGGCAGCCTCGGCTCCAACTACTACGGCGTGTGGGGCAGCGGCGCTAGTGATGTTTGGCTGGTGGGCGATAATGGGGCCATCAAGCACTTTGACGGCCAGACCTGGACCGCTGTCAACGCGGGTGCGACCAGTCGCCTCAACGACATCTGGGGAACTGGACCTCGCGACGCTTGGATCGTGGGCGACGGTGGCGTGATCCTGCATTGGGATGGCAAAGCGTGGATCGCATCGCCGAGCGGAACCGTGCGCAACCTCGCGCGAATCACCGGAGCCATGTCCGGCGAGGTCTGGGTGGTGGGAGCAGGCGGGGCCGTGCTCCATCATCCAACTGCGCAGTGACTGGAGGCGCCTGCCGCCGGCTCGCCATCGGTTCCGAGTGCCCGCGCCGAAGGTTTGACGGTGGCCGTATGTGTCTCGGCTCGGGCGAACGGATCCCGGTTCCCGTGCTACGATCTGCGCTCACGGATGCATCGAGCCTTCCCCTTACTGCTGCTGATCGTGCTCGGAACAGCTGCGTTGTGCGGTTGCTCCGGCAAGACATCTCCGGCGTCGCTGTGCTATCCCAGTAACCGGCCGGGCGTCGCGTGCGAGCCGTATCCGGTGCTAACCCAGGACGACCTTCCCGACTGTCAGGTGGCGCTCACCTCGGACAACGTCGCCTGCGCGATGAAGCTCTTCGCGCCGCTCGATGGTCCACCCTGGCCGTTCGACAGCAAGCTTGTGGCGGCAGCGGTCACGCCTTTGCACGGCGGAGCGGCCACCTATGTCGCGCCGGATTGGCAACTGACCGTAGAGCACATCCTGCCGACTTCCTGTCCCTTCCCCGCGGCGTACAAGTACGCAACCGACGGCGTGCCTTTCGATCTAGGCGCCGAATGCGGCTCTTTCCTGATGGTGGGCGGAAATCCTCAGCAAGCGGACTGCGTGAAAAACAACCTCTCGGCCTGCTGGGACGTCGTGGCGCTGGAAGAGATCTCGGACATTTGCCTGGTCGAAGCGTCGGCCCCGTCGCCGTCGTATCTCCCGGCGTCTACGGCCGAGCCGCAGGTGGGCGATCAGGTCTTCGTGGTCGGCAACCCCGGGTTTAACTGGTCGGGTGAGCAGCGCCTCCAGTATCCGCTTCCGCTGGTTTCCTCCGGGAAGGTGATCGCGGTGCTGGGCCGCAACCTAATTCTGTCCGCGCCGGCGTTTCACGGTGACTCGGGCGGAGCTGTCCTGAATGCGCAGGGCCTGATCGTTGGTGTGCTGTCACAGTTGGTTGCCGACGTCCGGCAGCGGGGAGTCGCCACAGTGCCCGACTCGTTGGCCGATTACTATTCGGGTGCGACCCTCATCGACGACCAGACGCGCGAGATCATTCACGCAACAACCGGTGTCATCGGTATTCCGGACGCCGGGGGTGATGGGTCGTTCATGGAGATAATCTTGAGATAGAGCGACCTGGCGATCTTGGCGAGCGCGGCGGCATTTCCGTCCACGAGGTTGATTTCGTTCGTCTTGATCACATCGATTGATCGCGACCAGCGAGTTCGAAACACCGCGCTTCTGGGAGTTTCTCTCCGTCATGACATCACACGCTGGTCGTCCCGTTGCAGTTCATCCCAGAAATCTTCCAGCCGCCATTCCCAACCCTAGGTTGATGATTTCTCCGACGAGCCCTACCATGGGCTGGAAACAAGTCCCAGGAGAGCCAATGCCCGATCGGCCCACGACCGCCACGTTCGTCTTTGCAGGCTTTGTTCTCTTAGCCGCGACGGCTTGCTCGTCCAGCAAGGGCCTCCAACATGGGCCCACGGCAAGCGATTCCAGCGTGACGGGGGGATCCTCCATGGACGGACGTGCTGACCATGACAGCGCGGGCGCCGCCACTGGTGGCTCTGGTGCAGCCACGACCGGATCCGGCGGTGCGCTTGGCTCGGGTGGCAGCGCCGACGCTGGCGCCGGCGGCACAAGCACCACCGGCAACGGGGGAGCAGGCGGAGGCCGCCTCGATGCTTGGGCCGACGGAAATCCTGACGTGGCCGGGCTGGTTGGCTCCGGCGGCACTCGTCTGGACGGGGGTGCGACGGCCACGGGAGGCGCTGGCGGCATCAAGACCGATGGCGGAAGCGGTGGCACGAGCCAGGCCGACGCTGCTCCCAAGTACGACGCCAAGGTTGACCCGGCATCGTGTGGAAACGGGCTCCTCGATCCAGGCGAAGCGTGTGACGATGGCAACAAGGTCGTGGGCGATGGTTGCGCCCCAAGCTGCCAACTCGAGGACGGGTGGGCATGCCCCGTGACTGGCAAGCCCTGCGTCCATCTCGTCGGGTGTGGCGATGGCATTCTGGTCTGGCCGGAGACTTGCGATGACGGCAACACCGTCTCTGGCGACGGATGTTCCGCAGGTTGCCAGACCGTTGAAGACGGCTACGCGTGCCGGGTGCCTGGGAAAAGGTGCTCGCCCCTTTGTGGTGACGGCAAGCTGATCGGTTCGGAAACCTGCGACGACGGCAACTCGACCAGCGGCGACGGGTGTTCGAGCACGTGCCAGGTTGAGCCCGCAGCCCAATGCCCCACGCCGGGCAAGGCCTGCACCAGATTGCTTTGTGGCAACGGCAAGCTCGAACCCGGCGAACTGTGTGACTGTGGGCTCGACCCGGTGAACCTGCCAAGTGGCTGCAAGGCCATGAATGGCTTGTTCTACGGCGACGGCAAAGGCTGCTCCAAGACCTGCACCCCAGAGCCGATCTGCAAGGACGCTAGCGGCAAGACCCAGGCCTGCACCACGGCCTGCGGCGACGGCAATCTGGATCCTGGGGAAGCCTGCGACGACGGAAACCTGGTGGATGGCGATGGTTGCTCGTCGAAGTGCAAAGTGGAGGATGGCTTTGCCTGTTCCACCGCGACCATGCTGATCTCCTCGACGTGCCAATCGGGCTCGGGCCAATGCCTCGAACTGCCTGTCATCTACCGTGATTTTCAGCCCGAAAACGCGACCTCGGGGGGGCACCCAGATTTCCTCTTTCTTGGCACCAGGGCCGGTGGCGCCAGCGCCCCCACAACTTGGTGCATTCCCGAATCCGGCGGACCGGCCAAGGGCAACGATTCGACTGCGCGCTGTTGGGGTATCGTGGGACAAACCCTTTCGAACGGCAAACCGCAACCTGGCGCAACAACGACCTGCCCATGCCAGTTCAGCGACTGGAACATCGGCAATTCCAGCCGCATTCAGGATGGCTACACCGAGGCCGCCAATGACAGCCCTCTGTCCGACGGCAACGGCGGCTTCAGGAGCGACGCGATACTGAACTCAGGCAGCCCAACCATTCCACTCTGGAAAGGAACGGTGCCCGCGTATAAGAACGCCGAGGGCTTCAACCAGTGGTTCAATGACGACAATACGGTCAACAGGACCTTCCCCGCCGTCCTCGAATTACCCTCGATTGGCACCAACCTTTACCAATATGCCAGCAAGTCGCACCTCGCCGCTGGCGGCTTCTTTCCCCTCGACGTACTCAATGCCAGCCAGGCCACGCTGTGCAATTTGACCCCCTACTGGAATCGCTACGACGGAAATCCGATCTGGAGCGCTTGCAAGGGAGATCAGTATCTCTACTCGCCCCGCGTGACCCAGTCCGACTGTGTTGCCGGGGACGCCGTTGCTGATGGCTGTTGGGTCACGGCCGTTCCTGGCAGCAAGCACGATTTCTATTTCACCGAGGAGGCCCGCTATAACTTCCTGTACGATGGCTCCACGGGCATCAGCCTTGGTGTCTTCGGTGGCGACGATGTCTTCGTCTTCATCAACGGAATCTTGGTACTCGACTTGGGCAGCACCCACACCTTGTTGCCCGGCAAGGTCACCGTCAGCGGCAGCCCAGGCGACGCACAGGTCACGGAAGGCGGCTGTCTCGATACGGCTGGAAACATCTCGGGAACCAGCACGGGCTCGAAGGCTTGCGCGCCTGACAATGGAACGAGCCCAGGCGCCACGACACCGGACGATTTCCGGGTGCGAACCGTTGCGCTTGGCCTCACCACGGGCAAGGTCTACGAGCTTGCCATCTTCGGTGCCAACCGGCATCCGCCCGGGTCCGACCTCCAGATCACGCTCAGCGGCTCCATCGCCAAGAGATCCTACTGCCAGCCTCGCTGCGGCGATGGACTCGTCGCCGTGAATGAGCAATGCGACTGTGGCGATGGAACGGGCCCGCTTCCTTCGGGTTGTCCCGGGCCGA
>Ga0302321_100005993_pt1 | contig 10670 bp, 7 predicted proteins | sample Fen_T0_1_FD_202505 | JGI IMG/M metagenome (GOLD analysis project Ga0302321, IMG submission 202505) | Peat permafrost microbial communities from Stordalen Mire near Abisko, Sweden - Fen_T0_1 | ecosystem: Environmental > Terrestrial > Soil > Wetlands > Permafrost | place: Sweden: Abisko... | reverse complement strand
AATTGGCCGACTGGGCCCCGGCCAAGGCTAAAGAATTGACGGTTACCGGCAACGAAGTTCCGACCTGGCTGCTGGAAAAATTGGCAGTGGAACCGGCAATATCCAAATAGACGACGTCGCCGTTGGTAACCCCCACCAAAACAACCCCGTTGGTATTTAAAGCGGCGGCGGTAAGGTTATCATAGGTTTTGTCGTAGACACCCAACCCCGTCACAGTCAGTGCAGCCGCCTGGGCCACGGTGAGCCCGGTGCCGCCAGCAAAGAAGGCCAAGCAAGTTAAAGCCACCAAGAACCGGCCAGTTTTACTGAAAAAACACACCCAGCGGACAAGTATTTGATTTTGCATAAGCCATTCCGTGTTTTGATTTCACCCGCAAATTGCGACGTAACGCCACAACAACTTCTTGATATCGGCAGGTCTTAGGAAACACTTTAATAAAAAATTTGGATATTTTCATGCGCCCAAGCGCGGTTCAAAATATGCCGTCCGCAGGGCGCAACCAGGAATCAGTTTTGGAACAAAAATGTGCTCCAAGCGAACGTCCCGGGAACCCGCCAGCGCCAAGCGGCGACCCAGCCGGGTGAAAATTGGGTTTGTTTCGTAATTTTGCTTTTTGCGAAAAACTCCAAGGTTGGATGAACATGGAAGTTCTCGTCGTTCCGGCGGTCCAGCGGCCTCTGAACCAGCTTAAGGCCTGGATTCGTGAAAGCATTAACGTTAAATGCTTTAAGGTCATAGCATACTTGTTGTGCAAAACATGGCACAGTTAGGTAAAGGTGAACGTCCCGGCTTTTAATTACAATCTGATTAGTGGCCTCATATTTGTATAATGATATGATATGATTGTAAAGATAATTTATCAGACAACTTTAATTTTGCCGGTGGTTTTCACGGAGAGTAAAAATGCCTGTTTCCATGGCTGGCGGCGGCCGCATGAAGAGACATGCCGACAAGGGGCGCGGCGGGAAAGGCAAACTGCCAATTTGCGTGCCCGCGCCAGTTCTGCTAATTGTATTCCGTGAATTTTTTCATTCAACGCAGCGAGTTGCGCGACCTCTATGAGAAGGTCGCGGCGGGCGAACGCATTTCCGAAGTGGATGCGCTGCGGCTGTTTGAATCGACCGACCTGAATGCGCTTGGGGCCATCGCCGATCTCGCCCGGCAGAAGAAAGTGGGCAACCGCGCCAGCTACATCATCAACCGCTACCTCAACTACTCCAATTATTGCATCCTGAGCTGCCAGTTTTGCTCGTTTGCGAAAAAGAAGCGCGATGCGGACGGCTTTGAGCTGAGCATTCCCCAGTTGGTGGAAAAGGCCCGCGAGGCGCTCAAACTCGGCATTACGGAGCTGCACATCGTCGGCGGGCTGCACCCGTCGCTGCCGTTCAGCTATTATACGGACATGCTGATGGCGCTGAACGCCTTGAACGAGGGCCGGGCGCAGCGGCTGGAATTAAAATGCTTCACCGCGATTGAAATCCTGCACCTCGCCTGGCTGGCCAAGAAAACCGTGGTGCAGACGCTGGTGGAATTGAAGGCCGCCGGACTGGTCTCGCTCACCGGCGGCGGCGCGGAAATTTTCCAGCCGGAAGTCCGGTCGCAAATTGCCAAAGGCAAGGAATCCGCCGCCGAATACCTGGACGTACACCGCCAGTGGCACCAATTGGGCGGGCGCAGCACCTGTACGATGCTCTACGGCCATGTGGAGAGCCTGGCCGACCGGGTGGATCATCTGCGCCAATTGCGCGCGTTGCAGGATGAGACGCACGGGTTCGTCGGCTTCGTGCCGCTGGCTTATCACCCGGAAGATAACGACATTCCGGTTAAACATCCGCCCACGGGCTTTGATTCGCTGCGGACCATTGCCATCGGCCGCATCTACCTGGACAACTTCGATCATATCACCGCCTATTGGGTGGGACTGGGCATGAAGCTGGCGCAAGTGGCGTTGAGCTACGGCGCGGACGATCTGCATGGCACGATCATCGAGGAACATATTTTTCACATGGCCGGGGCCACCTCGCCACAATTGCAGACGGAGACGGACATGATCAAAGCCATCCGCGAAGCCGGGCGCATCCCGGTGCAGCGAAACACGTTTTACGAACCGCTCAAGGTGCTGGCGGCAACCGTGCCGCCCGCCGGCGAAGCGGAGGGAAATGCCGCGCACTCGAAGGTCTTGGAAGACAATCTGGCCACGGCGTAGGCCGGGCCAACGGAGATGCCTCCCCCCCGCCGTTGGGGCATCGCGTCAGTCAGCCACCGTGCTGGTGGCGGCCGGGACCACCGCGGCGCGCTCCTCCCGGGCCTTGCGTTTGGCCGCGCGCCATAACACCGCGCCAGCACCGAACATCACGCCGCCGCAGAATAAAAACGCCAGCCGGCCGTTGAACCGGTTCGGTATCACCATGAGCAGCAGGATGAACGTGCCATAGACCAGGCACAGCGCGCCGAGCAGCCGGTAAACCGAAGTTTGCACGCCCGCCACTCCGGGTTTGTTCACGGGGGTGTGCAAATTGGTAAAGAATTGATCGATGCGCGCCTGCTCGGCGACGGGCGTGGACCGGTAGAACAGGCTGGTAAAGAAATACCAGGCCGAGCCCACGATGACCGTGCCGCCCAACGTGGTGACTGCGAGCCGGAGATAGGTGGTTTCATCGGCGTTCAAGGGCTTTTCCCAGCCCAGCCAGTGCTGCACCACCGCCGCCGTCAGATACCGGCCCAGCAGCCACGCCGCCGCGCCCGCAACCAGCGCCGTGCTCCACGCCGACCAGCCGGGCGTGCGTTTGTAGAACAACCCGTAAATCAAAGGCAGCGCCAGCGGCATGAGAAGATACGAGGCGAGTTGGTTCACAAAATCAAACAGGTTCGTCTGCCGGATGCTGTTGATGAACAGGCCGAGCACGATGATGATCGCGCCGAAGAGCAGCGTGCAGATTTTGCCGGCCACCAGCAGATGCCGCTCGGAAGCGTGCGGCTGGAACACCGGCTTGTAGAAGCTGCGAACGGCGATGCCGACATTTTTGTTCAGGCCGGCGTCCATGCTGGTCACCGTGGCGCCGAGCATGGCGGAGAGCAGCAGGCCGAGCAGGCCCTGCGGCATCACATCCATCGCCACCGCGAGGAAGGCGGCTTCGTGCGGATGCTTGAGGGCGGGGAATTCGGCCGCGAGGTGCGGGTGCATGATCGTCGCCGCCAGGGCGGGAATGAACCAGATCAGCGGCCCGAGCAGCGTGCCGACCAGCGGAATCAGCACCATGCGCCGCGCATCCTGGTCGCTGCGCGTCATCAGATACATCGTGGAGCGCTCCATGTTGTTCTCATCGGAAAACTTCAGCCACAAGGTGCCCACGATCCAGATGAAGAGGAGTTCCGGCCGCGCCAGTTCCGACCAGTTCAGGTGCGACTTGGGCACCTGGTCCAGCAGGCCGCCCAACCCGCCGATCTCCGGCCGCGCCAGCGTCATGACCGCCGTGCAAATCGTAATGGTGACGATCAGGAAGGCCTGGACAAAATCACTCGCCAGCACCGCCCAGGAACCGCCCGCAAACGCCACCAGCGTCACCACCACGCCGAGCAGGACGAGCATGTAACTCATCTCGATCTTGAACACGGCCGACAGGAAAACCCCGATGGCATTCAAACTGACCCCGGAAAAGAGCAGGAGCAGCGGCAGCTTGATCCAGATGTAAAACTGTTCGGTGAACGGTCCGTAGCGCAGCCGCACCGCCTCCATCCAGGTGATCACCCGCATCCGGCGAAAGCGCCGGCAGGTGAACGCCATGGCAAACAGCAGCGCAAAGAGGGTGGCGTAGAACACACAGAGCACGAGCAGGCCGGATTCGTAAACCTTGCCCGCCGCGCCGGTGAAGGTCCAGGCGCTGAAGCTGAAAATCCACGCCGACGCCCCCGTGAGCCACCACGGCATCGCACCGCCCGCGCGGAAATAATCCGACGTGTCCTTGCTCATCCGCCGGAACACGACCCCGGTGGCGACCATGAACACGAGGTAAAAGCCGATGATGAAGTAATCGTAGGTGGTGATCATGCCGGCAGGAATCGGTAAGCGAAGCCGTCAAAACCAACGCTCGCCAGCGTGTCACCAGCGGCCTGAGCGCATCCGGAGCCGATGCAGACCAAGAGCGTAATCAGATGGTGACAGCGCAGCATGATGATTGGGGATGACTGAATTGAACATGACCGGAGCAGCTACGCAATAAAATGTTTCGCCGGGTTTTCCTGAAAACCAATCCTGCCCCATGAACTGCCTGAAAAACGGCGCTGAATTCGTGGTGCCGGCACCGGCTCACTGGCCCCAATACAGCACCACGGTGGCACGCGGCGCCACCGAAAGCGGCGCAGTGAGGTCCAGGTTTTTGCCGGATACCAGTTCCCGGGCCGTGGCCACACCGACGGGCGGTTTCAGCGCAAAGGTTTTGTCCGTCGTCAGGTTCATGCCAATCAGATAATGGCCGTAGGCCAGCGTGTAGAAATCGCCTTTGCCGGCAAACACGCTTTCATCGCCGGGCTGGAATTTCACGCCGTCGGGAATTTTGGCAATGGGCAGTTTCTCCCCGGCCAGCGCCGAGTGCAGTTCCCCCGGATACTTCGGCCCGCCATTGGCAAAACCGAAATTGATGTGATCCGGCCGGGTGTAAAACTGGCCGCCGGGAGTGAACTCAACCGCCTCGCGGACAACCGCAATCTGGTCGGTGCGCGGCGTGGTAAAGTGTACCCGCGCCAGAAAATTCACCGCCTGGCGCGCCCGCCAGTAGAGCGAGGCATAGAAAACTTCGTCGCCGTGTTTGACCGCCACCACACCGTCTTCCTCATCGCTGAAAACGAAGTCCGGCTGACCGGGCGTCATCGGCAACCGCCAGGCGCTGGGAGCCTGCGCGCGGACCAGTTCATATTGCTCCGGCACGCCCAGCAGCCCGGCGGTGACACGCAGGCTGTGGTTCTGCGCCATTTGACGTTCTAGCGAGCTGAAAAACTGGCCGTCCGCAAACATCTGTTGCGCATAGCCCACGGCGGCCGGATCGAGCGTGGCCGCCACGGCGTACAGCGTTGAAGCATCCCATGTGGCACGCTGGGCATAGGCCACGTTGCCGGGATAATGCCCGGCATCACGCCAGCCGACCACGGCTTCGATGCGCATCGCCTGGAAGCCGTCCGCATCCGTGGCCGGAGAGCGGAACGCGGCGCGGGCATTGGCGATTTTTACCAGTTGCCGCTTGATTTTTTCATCCCCGGGCAAACCGGGTGCCGGCCGCGTGGCCTCGTAAATCGCCGCCACCCAGTCCAGCACTTCGCCATAATACCCGACAAAGCCCAGTTCCTTCGTCAGGCCTTTGGCGGTGAGCTGCCAGTAATTCGTGCCCACTCCCCAGGTGTGGCTCTCCGGCCCGGGATCACTGTCGCGCCAGGGTTCAAGGCCAATGGCTTCGTAGAGATAGCGACGGACCTCGCTTTCGGCGAGTGCCTGCGCCGGGTCCACCACTTCCAGCCCGCGATTGGACAAATAAATATTCAGGTCCTGGATCATCGTCTGGTTGGTGTAAAGCCGGCGGTGCCGCCGGTGCCAGTCCCGCGCGGCCACGAGCATTTCGGCATACGCCGACCGGCGGGAAATCTTTTGGGCGCCGACCGCCAGCTGCCCATCGAGAAAAGCGCGCAACGGAACCGCCAGCAACGAAATCGCTTCGCCAGCCGGGCCGAACTCGAACCACTCCGGGTTCGGCGTGGCCGGGTCACGATGCGCCAGCTCCGGGTTTTCCCGGTAGGCGAGAAACAGCGCATCGAGCCCCCGGCCCACCAGCGAGACCACTTTTTCATTTTGATAGGCGGCGGTCCACTTCACGCCATGGGCGCGCGCCAGAAACTGCATTTGCATTTCATTGAGCGGCTGGGTGGCGGCGAGGAGATGAGTGATTTCGCCATTCACGCGCGCCTTGAGGCTGGTCATGACTTCTTCTCCCGGTGCCTGCCTGATGGGTGGATTGACTGGAGCAAGGCCTTGTTTTTCATCGGCCGGCGGCACAAAGCAGCCATCCGTATGCGTGTAGAACCGGTAGAGGCCCCGCGTCGGGCCGGCCAGCGGTTTCTGGTATTTTTCAAATTCGCTGGCGTAGCCCCAAATCGGACCATAGCTGCGGATTTCAAAATTCAAATTCGTCCGGCCGCGCGTCAGGGCCGGCGGCAGCGGCGTGGTGGTGTAAATGAAGCGTCCGGGAAACGCCGCTTCCTCGCCGCCAATATCCAAAATATCGACATCGCCCAGATGCCGGTAGCCAATCTGCCGGCCATCGCAAAAGAGCACGAGCTGGTTTTGCGTCGCATCCGAACCCCAGAGCCGGATCGTGGCGTAGTTGGCATTCGTCGGATCAACCCTGAGCGTGAAGGCCAGCTGCCCGCCCGCCCAGGCCGGGTCGGTTTTCGGTAATAAAATCCGCGCGGGATCGCCCAGGCCACCGGTGATCAACTGGCTGTGATCGGCGGTCAGGGCATGGTTTGTTTCTGAACCGGCATCGCCAAAGATGATGGTGTCCAGCAGGCCCGAAACCGGGGCCGCCGACGCTGCCAGACTCGCGCCCAGCACCAGGCAAATGAACCAAGCTGTTTTCCAGTTCATGGGTAATGTGATGCAACACTATGCGCCCAAGCCGGCCTGATTGGCAACCACGCCGTCCGTTTCCCTGTAAATCTGAAACCATTGCTCCCGTCCCGCGCGAGAAGACACCCGTTATTTCACCCGCCGCGACACGAGACAAAAAAGTGTACAAAGTAAAGAACCGCCCCCATTCGCAAAGGAGCTACGGTATTTATTCAAACACTCCCGTCATCATGGCGCTCATCCTTCTGCTTTCTCGCCAAATAGTTTCGCGTGGTCTTCCAAATCATCACCGGCGCAATCGCCAGCATAATTCCCCCGCCAATGGAATAAACCAAGCCCGTGGCGCGCCCCGTCACGATCAAAAGAACCCCCGCCAGCGTCATCATGCCAAATATCAGCCAAATGCCTAAAACGACAATCAGCTTCTGGGGCCGCTCTGCGGCCGAACGATAGACGCTGCCTTCCGCAAACAGACTCTCGAAGGGGCCGGTGGATGCGTACGAACTCAATGGCGCGCCACATTTGAGACAAAAGTGCGCGGCCGGGTCATTGGGGGTCAGGCAACTCACGCACAACTGTTGTTCGTTTGCTTCCGTTAAATCTTGATGGGGTTCTGGTGTCATGGCCTAAATCAGCATTTCTTGACCAGCTTACTCTCTGACTCTGCCCACAAACCAACCTAACACTTCAGTGTTAGTAGGCGGCATGGTTATTTTACTGTCTTTTTACTGTCTTTGTGTCGAGCAACCTCAATAACAACATCCTTGAAACATTACCGTGCCACTTCAGAAAAACGGTGGTGAAGCACCAGGCGCTGAATAAAAAATAAAGGCAACACTTCGTCCAAAAAAGAATAATGAAAAACACGGCATGCGACTCAAACTGACCTTGCGCCGACTCCGAAATCAGGCGATTGAGCAGGCAGCCAAATATGACGCAAGCTGTCGCCGACAACAAGCCCATCGCAAGCACAAGCCAGCGTGCCCATTTCCATTGCTGGTCTTGCTTCCGAAGGCGCTCGATCAGCTTCATTTCTTGGGGGGTAAATTCCATAGCGCGTGATGCCGCCTAATCCGTGTGAATATCCTATAGTGCATGCGGACGCTGATGCAAGGAGGGTTTTCCTACTGCGGCCAATATCATGGGGTTATGAAAGCGGAGAGATGAATTTTCGTCAAACATTATTACATAACAACAACCACGACATCCAGCGCGGGCGGACTCGGTTTGATCGTTTCTGGCCGCAAGAAGTGCTGCACCGGGCTCGACACTGCGGTGAGCCTGACCGCTCGGGTTACCAGGCGGCGGGCGACGACAAATGACGCAATGATTGTCGATTGGCGATGGGGAAGAGCGCAGGGCTGCTTTCAGTCCCTGCCACCAGCAGCCAGCAGGGAAATAATTTGTGGAAATCTTTAGAATTCGTGTCAACTTTCGGCTTGGAATCCGGCGTTATCCGGGTTTCCCCCCCGGGTGGTTAAAATAAAACCATCAGACCAAGAGAAACAAATTAAATTAGCCGCCAACTTTGGTGTCAAAACATGAGCAAAATCACTGGCAATAAAAAGGAACTGTCACCGGAACAAGGCGCGGAACTGCTCGGCGCATTGAAAGCGCGGTTTGAGAAAAACAGCCGTCGCCATGCGGGTCTGGATTGGGCGAAAGTCCAAGCCCGGCTGGAAGCCGACCGGGGAAAATTGTGGTCGCTCAATGAAATGGAAAAAACCGGCGGTGAACCGGATGTGACGGGCCAGGATAAAACGACGGGGGAATACATTTTCACAGATTGTGCCGCGGAAAGTCCCACAGGCCGCACGAGTTTGTGTTACGACCGGGAAGGGCTGGATTCCAGAAAGGAACACAAACCCAAGGGTAACGCGGTTGATCTGGCAGCGGCGATGGGCATTGAGCTGTTATCGGAAGAACAATATCGGGAACTGCAGAAACTGGGGGAGTTCGATACGAAGACATCGAGCTGGTTGCAAGCGCCGGCGGAGATGAGAAAACTCGGCGGCGCCCTCTTTGGGGATCGCCGCTTCGGCCGGGTGTTCGTGTATCACAACGGGGCGCAGTCGTATTATGCCGGCCGCGGTTTCCGCGGCGCGCTCAGGGTTTGAGCCGGACTCAGCCGGGGCCAGCGGTGGTTAAATCGCATTCCGATGGCCGACCGCAACCCGCGGCTTTTCAAACCTCCACGATCTGCTTGTACTCCGGCACGATCACTTGGGCGTGCGGCTTCATCCCGCGCAAGGTTTCCGCATGGGCCAGACATTGCGTTTCTTCGCCGTGAATGCACATGATCTTTTTGATGTTCCCGGTGAGCTTTTCCACATACCGCTTCAATTCGTGTTTGTCGGCGTGGCCGGAGTAGGTGTCGAGCGAAACCACCCGGGCCCGCACCGCCACCGGTTCGCCGAAGATGTTCACCGGTGATTTGCCCGCGACAATCTGCGCCCCCAGCGTGTGTTCCGCGCAATAGCCGATGAACAGGATCAGGCTCCGCGGATCGCCAATGTGATTTTGCAAATGATGCCGGATGCGCCCCGCCTCCGCCATGCCCGAGGCGCTGATGATGATCGCCGGGCCGGCCAGATCGTTGAGTTTCTTGGACTGCGCCGACTCCCGGATGTAGGTCAGATTCTCCATGCCGAAGGGGTTTGCCTTGTCATGCAGAAACTGGTTGATCGTTTCGTTGAAACATTCGCTGTGCAGGCGGTAAATCTCCGTGGCATTCGTGCTCAACGGACTGTCCACATAGATCGGCACGCGCGGCAGGCGGTCGGCCAGCGTGAGCTGGTTTAGCACATACACAATCTGCTGCGTGCGCCCGACGGAGAACGCCGGAATGATCACCTTGCCCTGCTGCGCCAGCGCGGCAGCCACGGCCTCGCCCACCTTCTCATCGGCATCGATGCGGATGGCGTGCTCGCGGTCGCCGTAGGTGGATTCGATCTGGAGGTAGTCCACATTTTCCACCGGCACCGGGTCGCGCAAAATTTCGTCGCCGCCGCGGCCGACGTCACCACTGAAGAGATAGCGGAATTTCCGGCCCTGCTCCGTCACATCCAGCACCACCTGGGCGGATCCCAGAATGTGGCCGGCATCGCGGAACGTCACGGTCACGCCCTCGAGCACGAGAAACGGGCGGTCATAGCCCACGGCGACAAACTGGAGCAGCGTCTTCTCCGCGTCCAACATCGTGTAGAGCGGTTCAACCGGCGGCAGATGCTTTTTCGCGCGCTGCTTGGAAACGAACGCCGCGTCATCCATCTGGATGTGCGCCGAGTCCGTCAGCATGATGCTGCACAGGTCGCGCGTGGCGAACGTGCAATGGATGTTGCCCGTGTAACCCTGCTTCACCAGATTGGGCAGATTGCCAGCGTGGTCAATGTGCGCGTGACTGAGCACCACGGCATCCACCTGGCGCGGGTCGAATGGAAAGCAGCAGTTGCGGGTGATGGATTCCTCGCGGTGTCCTTGATATAACCCGCACTCGAGCAAGAGCTTCTTGCCGTTGATTTCCAGCAAATACATGGAGCCAGTCGTGGTGCGTGCGGCGCCAAAGAAGTGGATTTTCATCTGGCGAAGTTAGCCAGAGACCCGCGCCGTGGAAACACCGATTTTCGAAAAACTGCGCGCGGTGCAAGCCAAACCGGCTGGCGTTCCTCCGGGGAAATTTAGCCTTGAGCCTTTCACCAGAGCGTCAACCACTGGTTTAAAGGCCGAGCCCAGCCGTGGTTAAAAGAAAATTCGCGGCCGGCCGCGTAGCACCCTGAATCGGCCGGACGGCGAAAAACCCCTTGGAGTTTGGCGGTTGATTGGTTAGATTTTGCCCGCTTATGAAATCCGACACAACCACAACTGTTTTAAACTTTGTGCTCGCCGCGCTGGTGATGCTGGGCGTGGTGTTCGCGCTGCTAGCCATGTACCGCACCCACGAACTCCGCAACCTGACCCTCAACGCGACGCTGGCCAACAACGCCCTCATGCGCGCCCAGGGGCTGGCCAACGACACCGCCGCGTTCAATGCGACCGCCAAAAGCCCGGAACTGACCC
>Ga0302321_100005990_pt1 | contig 10674 bp, 7 predicted proteins | sample Fen_T0_1_FD_202505 | JGI IMG/M metagenome (GOLD analysis project Ga0302321, IMG submission 202505) | Peat permafrost microbial communities from Stordalen Mire near Abisko, Sweden - Fen_T0_1 | ecosystem: Environmental > Terrestrial > Soil > Wetlands > Permafrost | place: Sweden: Abisko... | reverse complement strand
TCACGCATAAAGTGCATATGAGCGTTGATAATGCGCACGCGAAACGCCTGCGTAGCTTCTTGATAGCGCCGATGCCGCTCTTGCTCCACTATCAAGTCAGGATCGATTGCCTTTATTTCATTCAACACATCCAATAGCGGATAGCTAAAGAGTTGCGAGAGCACAAGTGAACTCACAACGAAGCCAAAGTCGCCGGGACGTAAAGTATAGATCTGCGGCGGATCAGGAACAAGACACTGCTCCACACAAAGAGCAGCAGCATCAAAGACAGCCGTACCTCCCTGCAGAGCAAGTGCAGGCCAGTCTTGCTTACTTAACAGGCCATTCAGCTTGCTACTCGCGCCCCCCGTAAGATCACATTGCACAAAACGTATGCGTCTACGCAGAGCGGAAGAGGCCATTTCATCGCGCCCACGCTGCATGCCGCTCAGGTCCATATCAGCCAGGACCACTTCGTCAGCAGCACGCGCCAGATTCATTAATGGCACTTCAGTACAGGCACCAGCGCCCAAAACAAGGACGCTACGTGAGGCATCTGGTGCACGCCGAGACAGGCCATGCGCAACCATTTCATTGCTCTGCTGGAGATGGTGGGGAGCATGCTGGCGATACCATTCACGCCGGGCTGCTCCCTGTGTCTGCTTATTACTGGAGGTCAGTGTTTCGATGAGCACGGTAAGCTACTTTCCCGTATACCTTGGCGCTCGTTTTTGGAGAAAGGCTTTGACGTTTTCCCGGTGATCGTCGCTCGCAATTGCTATATCCTGAAGTTCACCCTCAAGTTTTAACGATGTCTGTAGATCACTGCTGAGCGATGTATACATAAGTTCTTTGATCATTCCATAGGCCTTTGTTGGCCCTTGTGCGAGGCGCTGGGCTAATGCATATGTCGTCGCTTCAAAATCAGCCAGAGGCACACACTTGTTCACTAACCCTAAACGCTCGGCTTCTTGTCCATTAATCTCTTCAGCCAGCAACATCAATTCCAACGCCTTACCAAAGCCTATCAAGCGCTGCAAATAATAAGCGCCACCGCCATCAGGCACCAGCCCAATACGCGCAAAAGCTTCTGAAATACGGACATTGTCGGCTGCGATACGTAAATCACAGGAAAAAGCAATATTGAGCGAGATACCTGTCGCCACACCATGCAAAGCTGCAATAACCGGCTTGGGCATGCCACTAAGTGCACGGATCAGGCGGTGATACTTCTCTAGATGATCACTGACCTTGATTGGCTCCTGCGTTTCTTCGCGTGCGGCAAAGGCCGAAAGATCCTGACCAGCGCCAAATGCCCTGCCAGCTCCTGTCAACACCACACACCGAATCGCCTCATTCTCGGCGGCTTCTTCAGCGGCCTCGGTCAGTTCCTGCAACATTACGTCATTAAATGCATTCAACTTTTCGGGCCGGTTCATGGTAAGCGTTAAGACGCCACCATCTCGTTGAGCAAGCACATATTGGTAATCAGTTTGCACGGAAACATTCCTCCCCATTGAAAAATGATACACTGCATAACCTCATGCAGTAGGTACCAGTACAACATATCAGGCTATTTCTGGCAGTAGAGAAAGATACCAGTATATTACAATTTAATGGTAGGTGTATCAAGCATCAACACTTCGAGTGCCACACGCGCATTGACGTTTTGCTCAAGAGCTTCCTGCGTTTGCAAAATTGCGCGTACCATCCGTTCCGCTTCACTCGTCCCTACTTTGGTGGCCTGAGCTTTAAGGAGGTCACGCATGTCCACATTTATCGTCAGATCAAGGCAGTCATTCGCTGCCAGTACCATATCACGCCACCACAATAGCCACAGCTCAAGCACACTATAGGCTTTTTCGCCGTCTGTACCCAGTTTCTGCACAAAATCAAAACGTTGCACTTTGCTGGCTGCAGGCAGTTTCGCCAACATTTCCAGTTGCGTTCTGCGATCAGTCAGCAGGTCTTCATTTTCGACAGCCTGGATTGCCCAGCCCAGCCGTCCCGCTGAGAGTGCGGCAATGAGATCCGCTTCCTTTCCTTCAACTTCCCACTGCTCTACAAGCGCACGCTTGATCTGCGAAGTAGTAAGTAGTTGCATAGGGATCATTTGCACCCGTGATATGATAGTTGGTAGCAACAGTCCGACATCGGGAACAGTGAGGAGTAGCACAACATCTGGCTCAGGCTCTTCCAATGTTTTTAGCAAGCAATTGGATGCCTGCGCATTCATCTCTTGCGCATCCTCTATAATGAAAATATTACGTCTCCCCTCCATTGTACGCCGTGCCGCATCACTTTGGAGGGCTCGTACCTGCTCGATGAGGATATATTGCTTATCAGGCGCTTTGCTAATCCGATGAACGTCAGGGTGGTTGCTATGCAGTACTTTACGACACGAAAGACATATATTGCAGGGTTCCAGGGGAGCAACAGCGGGGTCAGAGCCACCTGTGCATAATAACGTCTGCGCCAGACGCTGAGCAAGCAAGCTCTTTCCAATGCGCTTTGGGCCGACGAACAAATATGCATGCCTCACTTGCTGAGCCGCAAGTGTACGGCGCAGCATATCAATCGCGTGTTCATGACCAACAATATTCCAGCCCGATGCTTGTGTTTGATGGGTGGTTGTCATACAAACATCGTAGCAGAAATCTTGCTATTAAGCAACATTTCTAATAAATTTTAAACCACCTTGTGGCTGGCCGTCATAGAAAAGTACTATAGAGAAGATGCGTTAGCCGCATCAATGTCGAGAGAAATATGATATACTGTACTTCACTCTCAATGTCTGATAGGTCACAGCATCTCACAGACAAATATGTTATGCTAACAGTAACTCTACACTTTCTTTAAATCAAAAGATAAATGAAAACCCTGCATTTAATATAAGGCCGATGTAACCGATGGATACCTCTATACGTTTGTACAATGCGAATAGCAAACTTTGCTCATCTATTAGTGATGATCATCAGAGCCAAGCGAACATTCCTCTATCAGAGGACGAGGATAGTTACGACGCAATAGCTCAGGATGAGGAGGCGCCAGCGCTTCCTCAAACCGCTGCTATTGCACAGCCAGAGAAAGTTGACGTTGCGGACTTTGAGGCGATTTTTTCTCGCTTCCAGGGCCCTATTACAAACTTTATCTATCACCTGATAGGCAATAGAGAGCAGGCTTACGATCTCGCTCAAGATGTGTTTGTGAAAGCTTATAAAGCACTGCTAAGCGGAACAGTCGTCCAACCAGGAGCGTTATCAGCATGGCTCTATCGTATTGCGGCTAATACAACGACGGATGCGCTCCGGCGCAGACGCCTGATTTCCTGGTTGCCATTATCGTTGTTTAATGAGGACCGCGGTATCGGCGCAGGTGTTATCTCAGAAGCGGGGGGCAATGCGGGCGATAGCTTTACCAGCAACGGGGATGAACACAATACCGAACTTCGATCCGTCAGTTCGATGTATGAACGCAACAGCTATGACGGTGGGCGCTTTGAAAGCCGTGTGGCAGACCGCGAAATTGTGGAACGCGTCTTCGAGCAACTTCCGCAAAAATATTCTGTCTGTCTATGGCTCTACGAGAACGATGGCCTATCCTGTGCAGAAATTGCTAATGTGCTCAGCATAAGCCCTTCAGCTGTGAAGATGCGCTTGATGCGAGCAAGAGAACGATTTATCGGGTTGTATCAAAAAGAGGTCGGTGAAGAGTGAACTGTAGCCAGGCGCGAGCTTTGCTCGCCATATACCGTGAAAATAATAAGGACTCCCTGGATTCTTCTTCTTTAGAAGAACACCTTGCGCATTGCACAGCTTGCAACGAAGCACACGCTCAGTACGCTCGTATTGGTGAGCATATCCGCTCTATGCCTGCTATTGCTCCTTCACCAGATGCTCGTAACAGACTTATGCAAGCATTAGCAAACGAACATATGCGTTTCTTACAGAGCTCTCCTTCTTCCGCTGTGTCAAAGCCCGTTCCTTCTTTCCTTGCACCATTCCTTAAAGACCTTGCGCATAAGCAATCACCCCTTGATACGTTGGCAGCCTTTTCTACAGCAAACACTGGCCCACTCCCCATTATCAAGCCAACGCGCACGCATCCTTCTTATCATATGAGCCATATCGCGGTGTTAGGTCTGGCTGCCTCGTTCTTAATTATATTGATGACCGGAGGCCTGACTGCTCTTCTTATGATAGCAAAACAAGGGTCATCTAATTCTATTGCGATGACTTCTTCAAACACGAGCATCCACCAACCATCACAGGTCGATACAGTACCATACACAACACAGGCCGCATACCCACATATCGCAAGTGCAATGGCAAGCGCAGACTCTATTTACTACACAGCATATAACGACAGCGCTACAGCCTGGATGCTGGAGAAGCTTGATAACAGCAATAATCAGATGAGTACGCCTCTCTTATCTTCGCCAGCTACAAATCCTATGCTCGTCCTGGGTGGTTCAAAAAATTGGCTGATCTGGCTACAGATAGATGCACCCAGACAAACAAAAGATAAAATCGCCCCTCCGCCTACTAACAATATGCTGGCCGGTTCATGGAGCCTCCATGCTCTCGCCCCAGGCTCTGCGATGCCTCTTACAACCAACGGAGATGTGAAGTCGATTACATTGCATAAAGATAACTTCGATACTACGAGCGTCCCTTCCTGGGTCAATTCTCCTATCCAGGGCTTCTGGCTTGTTCAAAATAAAGCACTTGTGGCTTTCGTCGATAGCAAAGGGAATTCACATCTGGTAAGCTATCAGTTGGATACAGATAAGGTCTCTGTAACAAAAGAACTGGCACATGCCACAAGCAAAGATCATATCCTGACTTCGCCCACTGCAAATAGCGATGGCACAGATATCTATTGGTCCGAAGAATGGATGTCTGACACAAATAACCTGATTGGTAAGATCTGGACACAACAGACAGTTACTGCAACTCCCGATTATATGGGTAGATGGGCCCCCCATACGAAAACAGAGACATACTTGTTCCGTCCCGATGAAAATTTGTTCCGCCCACAAATCGTCAACAATACGTTGTTCTTGCTTAACAGTCCGCTGAATACACCTGAAAATACTCAGACGGTAACGCAGCAGGGGCAAAACTTACAGGTGCCTCCGACTGTAACGAGCACATCAACTACGACCGCTACGGCAAAAGCGCAGATAACGGCCACAGCACAAGCTACAGTTACGGTCCAAGCAACAGCCACAGAGCCGCCACTCGATATAACAACCGTACTAGGCGGCACAACCAAAATCGATCCAACCATCCGTATGCCACAGATTGATGAGAGGCTAGCAGGTAAACTGCTCGCATTTACAGCCGATGGGTCCCTTACTCAATCAACGCCAACTGACGACAATAAGCTTGTTTCGTCACTTCAGGGTGGCTCGCGCTTCCTCATCTGGCAGAATGCGGCCAGAGGATTCGAGATGTACGACGTTGTAACCAGGTCACCAGTAAGCATTAACCCCGGCGATATTCCTAAAGATGCCGCCTTTATGACGGTTAACGGAGATACAGCGGTGTGGGCAGTCTATACAAAAAACACTGACTCAAGCACAGCTCAAAATGAGACAACTTCTCAGGTTACGTTTGGAACATTCAAGTGGCCCTCACGGCAAAAAGCTAACGCTGGACCCTAACAAGCAGTACATAACACGAGGGCGACAATTTCTTGTATTGTTGCCCTCGTGTTATATATCTTTGCCTTTATAAATTTATTTGCTGCTGGCTCTTCCCTATTTAGCATCCAAGTTGTTTGGCAATGAGCATACGCTGGACCTCGCTGGTACCCTCGCCAATCTCGTTGATCTTTACGCTACGCCAATAGCGCGACACCGGGTACTCATCCATAAAACCATAACCACCATGTATCTGTACTGCCTGATCAGCTGCCCTTTTTGCAGTCTCTGAGGCAAAGAGCTTCGCCATTGCCGCTTCACGCGTATAGGCTTTGCCCTGCATCCGTAGCCAGGCTGCTTTGTAGTACATTAAACGCGCCAGTTCAATCTCCATATCCATATCCGCCAGCTTGAACTGAACGGCCTGAAATTTACCGATCGGTTGTCCAAACTGCTTGCGCTGCATGGCATAGCTCAACGCTTCATCCAAGCAGGCTTGCGCCAGGCCAACAGAGAGAGCCGCAATAGCCACACGGCCAGCATCCAGGATCTGCATAAACTGCTTGAAACCTTCTCCTGGCTTCCCAAGAATGTTCTCACCTGGGATAATACAGTCCTCAAAGCTCAATGGACGCGTATCAGATGCCTTCCAGCCCATCTTCTTGTATGCTTTCCCAATGCTATAACCTGGGGTTCCTTTGAGCACAATAAGATTTGAAATCTCTTTGCGACCATTTGGCTGCATGCCAGTGACCGCCGTGATCGTAACGCCCCCGGTCATATCAGTCCCAGCATTGGTAATAAATGCCTTTGAGCCGTTGATATGCCAGCGTCCATCGAGCAGCGTTGCCCGCGTCTGCGTTCCGCCCGAGTCCGATCCTGCTTCCGGCTCAGTCAGGCCAAATGCCCATAGCTGTTCCCCACGCGCCAGGGGCGTGAGCCATCTCTCCTTTTGCTGCTGATTCCCAAAAAGATGGAATGGGGTGGCACCCAGCGAGGTATGCCCTTCCATTGTAATACCAACAGACACGTCGCCACGCGAAATTTCTTCAATCGCGATACAATAAGAAAGAAAATCGGCCCCCGCCCCACCATACTCCTCTGGAAATGGCAACCCCAATAAACCAAGCTGGCCCATCTGACGAATGAGGGCATAAGGGAACTCACCTGTTGCATCCATCTCTTCAGCAATAGGCTTAATTTCGTGTTCAGCAAAATCTCTACATGTATCACGGATGGCTATCTGCTCTTCGCTGAGGGTAAAATCCACGTTGCACGCTCCTTATTCTATCTCTCTCCCTACCTGAGTTCGACCAGCAAAATAATCGATACTAGCGCTATCTATACTAGCATTATATGGGAGGAGAGCAAGGTTCTGAAAAGATCGGTTACAATCGCTGGATATCTATGGCGCACCCCAACCTTCTAATCTCTCTTACTTTGAGACAAAAGTCGCCCCCTTGCTGCAAACACAGCTGAAAAGTATCTGGCACTTATGCAAGCCATCGCTCCCAGGTTAAGCAAACCATGATCACAGGAAGATTTCAGTGGGAAAGATTAATATACGACCTAGCAAGAATGCAACAACGCCTACAGCAAATCCCCCACGACGTTGTGATACAAACATCGTAGGGGCTAACAAAAGATCTATTTAGATAGAACTTAAAAACTAGTATCCAGAATTTTTATGAGATAGCCTGGCTACTCTCTGTTGTATGAGCACCGACACCCTTACGCAGCATAGGCACCTTGTCTAGCTCTTCCCATGGCAGGTCAATATCGGTACGCCCAAAGTGTCCAAAGGCAGCTGTCGGCTGATAGATTGGTCGCCGGAGATTCAAGGCCTGGATAATGCCAGCCGGGCGCAGATCAAAATGCTCGTTAATGAGCCGGACAATCTCTTCATCCGAGACCTTACCTGTACCAAAGGTCTCCACGAAGAGCGATAGAGGACGCGCCACACCAATTGCATAGGCTATCTGCAGCTCCAGGCGCTCAGCGAGGCCGGCCGCTACGATATTCTTAGCAATGTGTCGTGCCGCATAAGCAGCTGAGCGGTCTACCTTTGTCGGATCTTTTCCACTAAAGGCTCCTCCGCCGTGACGGGCCATGCCACCGTAGGTGTCCACGATAATTTTGCGGCCAGTCAGGCCCGCATCACCCATAGGGCCTCCGGTTACAAAGCGACCAGTGGGATTAATGAAAAATTTCGTCTCTTTGTCCAACAGGTTTTCAGGGATTACTGGTTTGATGATGTGCTCAATAACATCGCTGCGAATCTGCTCACGATCTATATAATCGGCATGCTGGGTCGAAACGACCACAGTATCTACACGTGCAGGTCGGCCTTGCTTATATTCTACCGTTACCTGAGCTTTACCATCGGGGCGCAGATAGGTCATCGGGCCTTTTCCTCCCCATGACTTACGTCGTACCTCTGAGAGTTGGCGTGTGAGCTTATGGGCCAGGCTGATTGGCATTGGCATCAGCTCTGGCGTCTCATCACAGGCAAAACCAATCATCATACCCTGATCGCCAGCCCCGATGCGCTCTAATTCATCGTCACTGAGCCGTGTCGCAGCATCCTTCGTCTCAAGAGACGCACTTACGCCCATATCAATATCTGGCGATTGTTTCCCAATAGAAGTTGTTACGCCACACGTTCGATAGTCAAAACCATAATCAGCATTTATATATCCTACCTGCTCAATCGTCTTGCGCACTACCGCAGGAATATCTACCCAGGCCGAAGTCGTAATTTCGCCGGCTACAAGCACCAGGCCAGTTGTAGTCGCTGTCTCGCAAGCAACACGTGCCAGTGGATCTTGAATGAGAATGGCATCCAAAATGCCATCTGAAATCTGGTCACACAGCTTATCTGGGTGCCCTTCGGTCACTGATTCGCTGGTAAAAAATGTCTTTGGGCTGCGCATGAAACTAGTCATGGCTATTCCTTTCTCTAAAAACTCTCAGGCTTACATGCGTATGTGCGGACGTACTGTCTCTTCGCCGAATAGATAAGGGAAAGTATCAAAGCTCTGTTGCTACAGGGCGCAAAAAAACCCCTACTTCTTAGGGGTTTGGCGTTACTGCACATTCCCCTCATCTTGCGGCAGCTACCGCCGGAATTGGCACCCTTCCTGCTAGGACAAGCGGGTTGCCGGGCTTCATAGGGCCGTTTCCCTCCACCTCTCTTGATGAGAGCGATCTCATTGTTATTTGATTGTTGGTGTGCAATAAGCAGTATGCAATTGCCTCTGCTCTATTATGCAGTTTATTGTACGCCAGCCAGGATGCAAATGTCAATGCATTGACGACATTTGCTTGTAGCTGACTGTACACTGTGACAGAACAGAAAACAGAGAAAAAAGCAGTGTCGCGCACTGAGGAACACAGAAGAGTGTGTGGAAAAGTGTGCAACACTGCTCATAAACCGCGATGGCTACTATGAGCACAAAGCTGTTTAGGTGCCTGATTCCCAGGAATTGAGGTACTTCTCCTGTTCAGCTGTCAGCTTGTCAATTTTGATGCCCATCGAATGCAGTTTGAGAGCAGCAATATCCTTGTCAAGCTTCTCTGGCAACGTGTAGACGCGGGGCTGCATCTCTTTGGCATATGAAAGCATGTACTCCGAGCCAAGAGCCTGATTCGCAAAGCTCATATCCATTACGCTGGCAGGATGACCCTCAGCTGCGGAGAGATTGACCAGACGGCCCTCTGCCAACAGGTGAACCTGGCGTCCATCTGCATAAGTATATTCGTCGACGAAGTCGCGTACACGACGCTTATTCGTTGCGAGCTTCTCTAGTGCAGGGATGTTGATTTCGTCATTAAAATGGCCGGAATTGGCAATGATCGCGCCATTTTTCATGCGCTCAAGATGCTGAAGATCAATAACATTAATATCGCCAGTCACGGTAACAAAAATGTCGCCCAGAGCGGCGGCTTCAACACCAGGCATCACACGATAGCCATCCATGACGGCCTCCAGCGCACGCGTGGGGTCTACCTCACAGACAACCACATTCGCCCCCATGCCGTTTGCACGTGAAGCGACTCCCCGACCACACCAGCCATACCCAAAGACCACAAATGTACGCCCTGCCAGCAAAATATTGGTCGCACGAATAATTGCATCGAGTGAGCTCTGACCGGTGCCATAGCGATTGTCAAACAAGTGTTTGGTGTCAGAGTCGTTTACAGCCAGCACAGGAAATTTGAGAACGCCCTGATTTTCCATGCTACGCAGACGGATAACGCCTGTCGTGGTCTCTTCCATTCCACCAATGATACCCGCAATGAGATCTGTGCGCGTGGTATGAATAGTGGACACGAGATCACAGCCATCATCCATAGTCATCTGTGGCTTGTGGTCAAGCACAGCATTGATGTGACGATAGTATGTCTCCTCGTTTTCACCTTTGATAGCAAATGTGGGTATGCCGTATTCGCTCACCAGAGCGGCTGCAACGTCGTCTTGTGTCGAAAGTGGGTTAGAAGCACATAGTACCAGGTCTGCCCCCCCTGCTTTCAGCGTAATCGCTAAATTCGCGGTCTCTGTCGTGATATGCAAACACCCAGACATACGCACGCCTTGGAGTGGCAAGTCTTTCGCAAAGCGCTCACGAATCAAGCGCAATACAGGCATTTCTTTCGCAGCCCACTCGATACGGTCTTTACCACGAGCGGCAAGAGAGAGATCTTTTACATCTCCACGAGTTGATATTGTCATTTAATATAAATGTTCCCTTCTGCTGATGAAGTAGATTTGTAATGGGTGAAGTATGAACAATTCATGCTATGTTCGGTGCCATTGTACAACATTTCTCATGCAACGCCTATCGCATTTGATAATTCGCTCATCCATCAGATTGCAAGCGGATCAGGCCCGCTTCTCGCTGTCAAAGTGCGAATATTCCACCAGTTCACGATAGCGCTGAATAATATCTTGCTTGCTTAAAAGGCGTGTACCATCGATACCAAAACCAGCACAAGCAAATGAGCCCAGAATGTTACCGTGCACAACAGCCCGCTTTAAATCATCCACG
>Ga0302321_100005987_pt1 | contig 10676 bp, 11 predicted proteins | sample Fen_T0_1_FD_202505 | JGI IMG/M metagenome (GOLD analysis project Ga0302321, IMG submission 202505) | Peat permafrost microbial communities from Stordalen Mire near Abisko, Sweden - Fen_T0_1 | ecosystem: Environmental > Terrestrial > Soil > Wetlands > Permafrost | place: Sweden: Abisko... | reverse complement strand
CCAAGGATAAAGGCGCTCGCGATCCCGTGGACTTTATTCGTCCGCCCAACACAGTGCGGACCGAGTATTCCCGCGATGAATACCCAACCTCCAAGCAGGAGCAGGTTAAATATACATCCCCCACGGCATCGACTGATCTCCTCGCCTTCTACACAAAATACTTGAGCAGCAATGATTGGGTACAGATTGAGTTGCACGAAAACAGTGGTGGGCCGAACGACGCACATCAAATCTACGGACATTGGGCCGACAAAAATGGCGATTCACTGGATCTTCGCCTGATCGATCTCAAATCCGGTGGCGTCGAGATCACGATCAACTTGAAACGCGTCCCGACACACCCGTAACTCTACTCCATCAAAACCACGCCGTTGGCCTAAAGCACGATGGCTGTATCATCGCCCGAGGCAGAACCCAGAACCTCTTTTTAACCGCAGCGAAGCGGAAGGGAGACTCCGAGGCAAATTCGTCCGTTTTTCCGCGGGGGTTTCTTTGCGCTTTTGCGTGAGGGAATTACTCCCTTATTCAGAAGCTCGCAGGACGTGTGAAGCACTCCATTTCTTTTCTCCGCGGCCTCAGCGTTCAGCCTCCATTCATGGCCGCAAAAGGGCTGCACTTTCATTTAAACCAATCCTCCGCGAATGCCACGTGCTTTTTAATGGCGGACGCAGTAACCATCAGAAAGTGGTAAATCTCGGCGGTAAATCGCAGCACGCATTGAAGAATGCACTTTCATTTTCATAGATACGGCCCCACGCGTATGAATTTCCTTCCAACTTTTCGATGGCTAACAACCAAGCTCATTCGCTCAGGATCTGCCCTGGCGGTGATCCTGGTAGGCGTATCGGCCCTGCGCGCAGCCGCGCCGCAACCTGTTCTGTTGAACTACACGAACCATTGGGCAGGCAACACCGGGGGCAAAGGCGGCGCGACTGCGACCGCGGACGCTATAAGCAACTTCGTCGTCGATATGGCCGTGCTCAACGCCTCGGACCTCAATTGGCAATTTGCTCCCTACGCACCGCTCGTCATCACCAAGAGCTATTGGGACGAGACCCAGCAAGCTGACGGCGCCTATTTCAAAGGTGTTCGCGTTTCCAAGGGTGAATTTTTCAACAAGAGCATCGTTTTCGATACGTCGACCTACGCCGGCGTCACTGCGAAGATCGCCCACCCACACCCGCTCGATCCGAACAACGCCACCGACAAAACACAGCAGGGCTATGAGGATCAGGGGCTCGCGCTGACCCCTTTTCAAAACAATCTCCCGTACGTTTCGCTGAGCGATGGTCGTAATATAAAGTCTGTTGCCTACCCGACCAACGTTGCGTTCGACAATACCGGGCGTCTCTGGATTGCCGACAACGGTCCCGATCAAAATTTCAAGATATTCACCATTGGCGCCACCGGCGCTCCCGTACTCTCAACCACCTTCGGCGAACAGGGCGGCGTGTTTTCGGGACCGACCAAGGGACTCGCCGGTCCGAAACGTTTCTGGGGTCCGCGTGGCGTCGGTTTTGGCTCTGACGGACAGATCATTGTCGGCTGCAGCGGTATTCCCGGCCAGATTCAGGGCGGTACCGATATTCGTTGGTTCGACCCGACCGGCAACACACTCAACTACCAGGCAATCGGCACATTCCTTCACGTAGCAGACTTTGATCCCACCAGCGACGGCAAGGATCTTTATGCCGGCGCCGTTCGCTATGAAATGGATTACACAAAACCGCCCGGTCAGAGCTGGAAGTTTGCCGCGGTCACGCTTGATCCTTTCCGTTTCCCCGATGACCCGCGTGCCAATATGCCGCTGGAATCGGCCTACATTCGCCGAATCGCCGGAAAGCGATTTCTATTTTGCACCAACATGGTCGGTGGCTACCTGGCGGTTTTTCGCTTCGAGGAAAACTCGGAGATAGCCATCCCCGCAGCCTTCTTTTACCTCTTCGCGAGCGGCCAGGGTGCTGCCTGGGCTGACGGTCTGTACCCGGTCTGGGACCCTGCCGCCAAAGGCAATGGCGGTCGCCGCTACATGTGGGTCGACAAGAACGGCAACGGCAAGCCCGACGCTGGCGAGTTTTCTGAGTTCTACGTGGCAAACATGTATGCCGAAGGCTACGACGTCGACGACGACGGCAACATCTGGATGTCCGGTGGCCAGTCGGCCTACTACGCAAACTGGGATTCCGGTGGAAGCTGGGTCCTCCCTTGTCTGGGCATCGACGTCAATGGCGTACCGATTTACGATGGTGCGAAAGTTGAGAAGCTTGGAATCCCCGATGGCATTTTGATGCCGATTGATCAGGAAATATCTCGCGGCGCCGCACGCCTGCGCTATCTGCCTGCAACGGACACTTTGGTTCTCGGGGTTGGTTTGGACGCTTGGTACACTCGGCGCATCTACGTGATCGACGGCTATCGCCACTCGGCCACCCCTACCCGGCGTTGTGTGTTTGACCTTGGTTTTCTCACAAACGGTGACCCGGAAATCCACCTCGATCAAGGCACCCACACCATGATTCTGCCTTTCAGCTTCGCCGCCGATCACGACTATGCGTACGTCGTTTATCTCGATGGCGGGCCCGATGCCCATGCACGCGGCGAAGTCACTATCTACAGCTTGAATGACGGCCATGAGGTCGGCTGGCTGAAGCCCGATGCAGGCACAGACTTTTTCAGTGGCACAATCGATCTTGTCGTCGGTGTGCAGGTACAAACGCGCTCAGACGGAAGCCGCGTGATTTGCGTCGAGGATGATGGTGCCGGAAAAATGATGGTTTATCACTGGATACCGCCAGCCTCCGGCCCTGGAACCGCAATTCCTTCTTCCGACATGCCGATCATCGTCACCCAACCGGCGCCGGTGACGAACGCCATCGCCGAAAAGGGCCTCAGCCTGAACGTCGCCGCAACCGGTACAAACCTCCAATATCAATGGAAAAAGAACGGTGCGCCGGTCGCAAATGCCACGAGCTTCGCTTTCGGCATCGACTCGGTAAAACTCAGCGACGCCGGCACCTACAGCGTCACCATTTCGAACTCCCTAGGTTCGGTGACGAGCAGCGATGCCGTGGTCAATGCTGCGGACAGCCAACCCGCTATCACCGTACAGCCCGCCGCCACCACCACCGTGGCCAGTGGAGAGAGCTTCAGTCTCTCGGTTACCGCAACTGGCAGTAATCTCCAATATCAGTGGTCCAAAGACAGCGTCGCCCTCACCACAAACGCCACCGGGACCACCTACTCGGTTTCCAGCATGAGCGCCGCCACTGCCGGCACCTACACCGTGAAGGTCACCAACTCCGCCAATTCCGTAATCAGCGATAACGCCGTCGTTCGACTTGCGACCACGCCTTCGAGTTCGTCTTCCAGCAGCAGCTCATCCTCGTCGAGCAGCTCATCATCTTCGTCTTCCAGTAGCTCGAGCAGTTCCTCTTCGTCTTCATCGTCGAGCAGCTCCAGTAGTTCGTCATCCAGCTCGAGCTCATCATCCTCATCGAGTTCAAGCAGCAGTTCATCGTCCGGCTTCTCGTCGGGTAGCGGCGGTGGTGGCGGTGGTGCAGCCAGCTCGGTTTACCTTTCGTTTATCGCCGTTGTTTCATTACTGCGTTTGGCAAATCGCGCACCCAAAGCGTAATTCCGGACCGACCGGCTATTATAGGCAGAAGCGATGGACATTAAGAGACGGTCGTCGCTTATGAGCATCAGTGTTTTAACCCGACCACGGCCGTCATTTTTGCAGTGCGAGCATGCGTCTCAGTCGACCCAGATATAACCATTGAAAGCTCCTAAAAATCAGACTCTCCCCAGCTACTAGAAAAGGCCGTCCCGAATACGGGTGTCATCTGAAACGTTCATATGAAACCATCAGAAAGTAGTAAAATTTAGGGCTAAATCAAAACTCGCATTGTAGTTTCTCCCGCCAGTCGTTCAACAGTCCTCCCCGTATGAACGCATCACTCGGAGTTCAACGGCTCACAACCCATGTCATTTCATCAGCAGCGGTCTGCACTGCGATTTTCTGCGGAGCGTTAGTGGGCGCCCGCGCTGCCGCACCCGCGCCAGTCCTCTTGGATTACACGAACCACTGGGCAGGCAACACCGGCGGCCTGGGTGGCCACGACGCCAAAGCCAACGACATCAGCAACTTCGTTGTCGACCTCGGCGTGCTCAACGCCTCGGACGTAGACTGGCAGATGGCCCCCTACGTGCCGCTGGTCGTCACCAAGAGCTACTGGGATGAAACCAATTGGGCTGACGGTGCCTATTTCGAAGGCGGTCGCGTTTCCAAGGGTGAGTACTTCAACAAGACGATGGTCTTCGATACATCGACCTACAACGGCATCACCGCCACGATCGCTCACCCGCACGTTCTCGATACTAATCACAACCCGTACGATCCTTCGATTACTCCGCAGCAGCGAGCCGACATCGTTCAGCAGAACAACGAGGATCAGGGCATCCCGCTCACGGATTATCCGGACAATATTCCTTATGTTTCGCTCAGTGATGGCCGAATCATCAAATCGGTCAGTTATCCGACGAATGTGGCTTTTGATAAGAGCGGCAACCTCTGGGTGGCCGACAACGGTCCCGATCAAAACTTTAAAATCTTTTCCATACCCGCCAGCGGCGCACCGACGCTTGTGACCACCTTTGGCGTAACCGGCGGCGTATTTGCTGGCCCGATTCCCGGCAGTTACAGCGAGAAGCGATTCTGGGGCGTGCGCGGCGTGTGTTTCCCGGACAACGGCCAGATCATTGTGGGCTGCAGCGGCATTCCCGGACAGAACGAAGGCGGCACCGATATCCGTTGGTTCGACAGCACGGACAGCTCGACCCTCGCCAAGCGCCTTTCCACCGCCTCGATGAGTTATCAGGCGATCGGCACCTTCCTGCACGTGGGTGACTTCGACCCGGCGAGCAACGGCACAGAGCTTTATCATTCCAGCCTGCACTACTCGATGGATTACTCGAAGGCGCCCGGCCAGAGCTGGAAAATCACCAGCGTCACGCTCGATCCCTTCCGCTTTCCCGATGATCCGCGGATCAATCATCCGTCCGGAACGTCTTTCGTCAGGAGAATAGGCGGCCAGCGCTTTCTCTACTGCATGGATATGTATGGAAGTTATATAACGATATTCCGCTTTGAACAGAACTCGGAAATCGCCATACCCGCTGCGTGGATTTATCTATATAACTCCGGACAAGGGTCAGACTGGGCGAAGGGCCTGTATCCCGTCCTAGACGATGGCAGTCGCTACCTGTGGCTCGACAAAAACGGCGATGGCAAACCGCAGGCCGTAGAGTTTTCGACTTACAAGGTGGCCAACTCCTACAGCCAAGCGTACGACGTGGATGCCGACGGCAACATCTGGATGGGCGGCGGCATGTCGGAATTTTCCACCAAGTATAAGGCGGGCGGCAATTGGGTTCTTCCCTGCAGTGGGCTTGATGCCAACGGCGTTCCTCAATACGACACATCGAAAATCGAGCACGTCGATAATCCCGAAAACATACTTCTGCCGATCGACTATGAAATGGCGTGGTCACCGACCCGCCTGCGCTATCTCGCCGGATCGGACACCATGGTTCTTGGTGCCGGCGCCAATGCGTGGAACACTGCGCGCGTTTACGTGATTGATGGCTATCGCAAATCCGGTAACCCGACCCGGCGTTGCGTGATCGATCTTGGTTTTAACATCAACGGTGCCTGGGAGGCCCACCTCGATATCGGATCGGCGAACATGGTTTTACCCATGAGCTTTACCGCTGATGAGGAGTATTTGTACGTAACCTATCTCGATGCCGGACTCGAAACACTCGCTCACGGTGATTTATATACTCGCGGCGAAGTGACGATCTACGACCTCAGAGACGGCCATGAAGTCGGTTGGGTAAGACCCAACGCCGATACCAATTGGTCTGCTGCAGGCATCGATCTCGTCGTCGGCATAAACGTCCAGACTCGTGCGGACGGCACTCGCGTGATCTGCGTCGAGGACGACGGCAACGGCAAAATGATGGTCTATCATTGGACGCCGCCTGCTTCCAGCGGCACGGGCGTATCTCCCACACGCAGTGGCGCGACCGGTCCGGTTATTGTGACCCAACCTCCGAAAATCGTCCACCCGCTCTATCAAGACACCCTCGATCTCTCCGTCATCACCCTGGGGGTGAACCTCTCCTTCCAATGGTACAAGGATGGCGCCGCCATCTCCGGTGCCACCAGCAACTCTTTCCACAAGGACAACGTTTCTGCGGCCGACAATGGCAACTACACGGTCACCGTCTCCAATGGGACCACCACACTAACGAGCACCGCTACTGCGGTTTCCCTCGTTTATCCGGCTGTCATCACCTCTCAGCCCAAGGCGTCGACCTCCGTCGCTCTTGGCTCTTCGTTCTCCTTAAGCGTCACCGCCACCGGCGACGATGCTCTGGTCTATCAATGGTACAAGGGAGCCGACGCCATTCCTAACGAAAACGAATCCACCTACTCGGTATCCTCCGCGACCGCAGCCGATGCCGGCACTTACACGGTTGTGGTGAAAAACTACAGCAACCTGGCGCTGACCTATGTCAGCACCTTAACAAGCACCGATGCCGTCGTCCAAATCGGCTCAGGTGGTTCGTCTTCGTCGAGCTCATCTTCCAGCTCCAGCTCTTCTTCGAGCAGTTCCTCTTCCTCCAGCTCATCGAGTTCTTCATCCTCCAGCAGTTCGAGCTCCTCGTCGTCAAGTTCCTCCGGCTCCGGCAGTTCATCCTCCAGCTCTTCAAGCTCGTCTTCGAGTTCCTCGAGTTCGTCCTCATCCAGCTCTTCGAGCAGCAGTTCGAGTTCCTCGGGAACGAGCAGTGCTCCCTTGGCACCTACCGGATTGACGGCCACGGCAGGCAACGCCTCGGTGACGCTGAGGTGGACCGCTTCGACCGGTGCGACTTCATACAAAATTTATCGCGGGACAACCGCCGGTGGCGAAGCCGCAACGCCGATTTCCTCCAACGTCACAACAACGACCTACTCGAATACCGGCCTAACCAATGGAGCGGCCTACTTCTACAAAATCGCAGCAGTAAACAGTGCCGGCACCAGCGTGCTATCGAGTGAAGTTTCGGCCACACCGAAGAGCAGCAGCTCGAGTTCGTCCTCCAGTTCGTCGTCTTCCAGTTCGTCTAGCGGCGGCGGTTCCAGTGGCACCGGTTCGTCTTCCTCTTCGAGTTCCAGCAGCTCCTCCTCGTCGTCCAGTTCTTCCTCGAGTTCATCGTCATCGAGCTCGTCGAGCAGCAGTTCGAGTTCCTCGGGAGCGGGTTCGGTTCCGGCCGCTCCTGTTGCCCTAACCGCCACGGCAGGCAACGCCTCAGCGTCGCTCAACTGGACGGCTTCAACCGGTGCAACTTCGTACAAAGTTTATCGCGGCACAACCGCGGGCGGCGAATCAACCACGCCCATCGCATCAAGTGTCACCGCGACTTCCTACTCTGATATCAGCCTCACCAACGGCACGACCTATTATTACAAAGTCGCCGCGATGAACAGCGCGGGCACGAGCGCACTTTCGAGTGAAGCCTCGGTCACGCCAACAAGCGGCACGAGTTCTTCCAGTTCCAGCAGCTCCTCATCAAGCTCGTCGTCCAGCAGTTCTTCTTCGTCCTCGTCGAGCAGCTCCAGTAGTTCGTCTTCCTCTTCAAGTTCCAGCAGCAGCTCCTCGTCGAGCTCCTCATCAAGCGGCGGCACTCCCAACAACTCCGGCGGCGGTGGTGGTGGCGCCCCGGGCTGCCTGTACTCGAGCGCCTTGGTCACAGCGTATGCATTACGCCGCCTGCGCGACCGCCATTCGCGCCTATAGCGCTGACCCCGCCCGCCACCGACGTACGTTGCCGAACCGTTTGGTAGCGTTCGCTGATCATTCCGGCCATGCATCAATCAATCACCGGTAACTTAAAACGACTCGTTCATTTTCCCTGAAGGAATCTTCGCCGCGGAACACGACCTATACGCCACTCCTAATATTTCGACGATGATTATTACACGACTGAACAGAATCGGTTTTCCGCTTTTGCTTTGCCTGTTGCTGACCGCCTGCGGCAGCGACAACAAAAGTTCATCATCCAACAGTTCTTCGTCGAGCAGCAGTTCTTCGAGCTCAAGTTCGTCCTCATCCTCGTCGAGCAGCAGCTCCTCTTCGTCGAGTTCCAGTTCTTCCAGCTCATCATCCAGCTCAAGCAGTTCGTCGTCGAGCAGCTCAAGTTCCAGCTCCAGCAGCGGCGCAGTGATCGCGACGCCCGTGATTACGACTCAACCGCAAGCACTCACCGATGTCGCCTCTGGCGCCAATTTTTCACTCTCGGTCGTGGCGACCGGCTCGAACCTCGCGTACCAGTGGAAACTGGGCAATACTGCCATAACTGGGGCCACCAATTCGACCTACACGAAGACGGGCATGACTGCGGCCACGGCAGGCAACTACACCGTAGTCGTCACGAATGCCGGCGGCTCCGCCACTAGCGAGATCGCAGTCGTCAACCTCTCCTCTTCCTCAAGCAGCTCTTCTTCCTCCAGCTCCTCCAGCAGCTCATCGTCGAGTTCCAGCTCCTCATCGAGTTCGAGCAGTTCGTCGTCGAGCAGCTCCAGCTCAAGCTCTAGCAGTTCTTCCAGTAGCGGCGGCGTCATTCTCGCTCCAGTAATCACGACTCAACCGCGCGCGGCTACCGTTGTCGCACCGGGGGGGAGTTTCACCCTTTCGGTCGTGGCGACCGGTTCCAACCTCACGTACAAATGGAAGCTTGGCAGCGCCACTTTGACCGGGGCCACTAATTCAAGTTACACGAAAACCAACATGACGGCAGCCGCGGCCGGTAACTACACGGTGGTTGTCACCAACAGCGGCGGCTCGGTCACAAGCGCCATTGCCGTCGTCACGCTCTCTTCATCGTCCAGCTCCAGCTCTTCGAGCAGCTCGTCATCGAGTTCTTCCTCCAGTTCGTCCTCAAGCAGCAGTTCCGGAAGCTCGTCCAGTTCATCTTCGAGCAGCAGCTCGTCGAGTTCCAGTTCTTCGTCGAGCTCCAGCAGTTCTAGTTCATCATCGTCGAGCTCTTCCAGCTCCAGCAGTTCGTCCTCATCAAGTTCCTCCAGCAGCTCCAGTAGTTCGTCATCGAGTTCTTCCAGCAGTTCATCGTCGAGTTCCTCTTCCAGCTCTTCATCAAGCAGCAGTTCCTCCAGCAGCAGCGGAGGCAGTTTGACCATCGGCGCGCTGGCGCCTTATTTCCATGCCAGTCTCACGGGCCTGATGATGGATCAGGAGCCCCTCGAGGGCGCGATCCCCGCCGCCGGACGCACCTACCGTGGCTCGATCAAACCCGTGAACGATGAGGCGGTCGCTGGCATACAATTTTTGCTGGGCAACCTCACCGCCAGCCAGATTCGAGGGGCAAAAATGCTGATGGGCATAGCGTCCGTCGTGAATGCCGATCAAATCCCCACCAACAACGGCGTTGCCAACAATACCATTACGGGAAATCCCCACACCGGCTGGGTACCGGTAAAAATCGGCGGTGCTGCTGATCTTCCAGTGGACGCGGATCCCGACGGCACCGGTTTGGCGTGGACGGACTTGGTTGCTTTTTCTCCCAACTTTAATCCCAACGATGGCGAAATCGTCTGGCGCATCTGGGTGCCGGATCGTGCGACCGCACCTTATGCCCTTTCAATTGCGCAAGGAGACGCCGTGTCCGCAGCGTCTACTGCAATCCGATCGCTGGCTCGATTCCAAATCCGGGCACGTGGCGATGGCTTCTCCCAAGGCTCGAACTGGATGTATTATGGTTGGGCAGACAGCAATATCGTCACCAACCCTGCAACTATTGCGACGTGGACGGTAACAACGAATCCGCTCAATGATTTTTATGCCTACTCAAGCCCCAACGTAACCGCCACTCCGATTTTGGGTTATCGCTGGAAAGCAACTCGCTCTCTACCCGTCATCGAGATGGTGGGCGACTCCATCACTCAAGGCTACTGGGATAGTGAAGACGGCCCCTTTAGCGTGGACGGCGTACCTGGGTACCTGATTGAGGCCCTCGGTTCCGGTTCCAATGCCCAATATACTTTCGTCAACTTCGGCGCCTCCGGCTACACGCCCGAACAGTATTTGGCGCGATGGAAAGGTTTGGCATACGCCGATCTCACGGGCGGGACCGCCCTGGTCTACAGCATCTATTCGCCCAACGGTTTTAATTTGTACGACCTTCAGGGAAGCATCGAAGCGCTGAAACAAAACTGCATTGCCGCCGAAAAGGCCGCTCACGACACAGGCCGGATCTTTATCCCCATGTTCATCACCGGGACCAATTATGGTTTCCTCGGTGGCACAAACTGGGAAGTTGATTACACCGATTCGGTCCAAGGACTGGTCGACTGGGCAGCCGCTCGCTACGGGAATCAATTTCTAGATCTCCACCTAGTCGTCAAATACGCCGGCACGAAGGGACCTTCGCTACAGGACGGTACTTTCGGTCCCAATAAATACACTAACGACGAAACGCATCCTAACACCCTTGGCTACGACGTGCTGGGCGCGGAAGCAGTCCGCCAATTCCCAACCGTCTACGCCAACGCCCGCGCCGCTCAAGCCAAACCATGAGCAGCCCCTATTTGTCGTCAGCGCACGCCAAACAGTTCC